>Ga0196963_10000553_pt1 | contig 32570 bp, 29 predicted proteins | sample S1_5metaG_FD_148600 | JGI IMG/M metagenome (GOLD analysis project Ga0196963, IMG submission 148600) | Soil microbial communities from Anza Borrego desert, Southern California, United States - S1_5 | ecosystem: Environmental > Terrestrial > Soil > Desert | place: USA: California | collected...
GTTCAGCCTACGTTGAAAACGCTGTCGTTGGTTCCGACAACACCAGCCCGGTCAATATCAATACGGACATAAACGCCGATGCCATTACAGCAGGCGGCACTGGGTTCGTCTCGTATACAACCGGTATCGAGGGCGTGTCGTTCTACACGCTAGAGAATATCACCTCAACAGTTGACGTGACCGATAAAGAACGGACTTACGTCATTAACATGATTTCGGACGCTACCGCCGCGTTTTCATCTAAAACCGTTGTTACTTATGATGCTGCATTTGCCGCTGTTTCTTTTACCTTGTCAGGAACCTGCCAACAGTACGATCAATCCACCGCTTGCACTGACGATGGAGCAAACCAGATACGCGTAGCCTACAACGGCACACTTCAAGCCCAAGTCGATACCACCGTTGATGGTTCCTGGTCAATCGCAGGTCTGTCCGCTCCTAGCTCTGGAGCTGTTGTCACCGTATTCATTGACGGCGAGTCAACCGCGACTGAACGGGCAGTGGCCGTAACAAAATATGACGGTGGTGGTTCGATTAGCGATATTCAGCTGTTCTGGAGACACCTTTCAATAGGTTCAAATGACAACCAAACACTCACTAATACTAATCTATCCTCCTATGACAACAGCGTTTCCGGAGACGCTGACATCTTCTTCGAAGTAAACGCGACCGATGACCTGAACGTCGACACGGGAGGCGCGTATACAGATGAAGAATTGTACGTTGCGAGCGGCGACACTTTTCAACCAGCTTCGGCCGGCGGGGCTGATGTCACCACCGCTCATATCGAAATCGTTGGCACGTGGACAGCTGATTCCAACACCATCACCATGAACGGTACCAGCGGCACCCTATTCACGGTCAGTGGAACATTTACCGAAGGGACTTCGCTCGTTGTTTTTAATGGTGACGGTTCATGTACGCTTACGGGCAATACCACGGAGGCTAACTCGTTCTCCCGTTTTAACATGACTCCCACACTAACGGCCGATAGGACCTATACGTTCGGGACGAGTACGCTCACCACAAACAATACGACTACTCACCTAATTCAGCCCACCGCTGCTTCCTCTCCTACTAAAACGCTTACGGTACAGTTGGGCGGCACCACCACCTTTGGCGGTGCCTTAACCCTCGGACTCAGTTCCGGTAACGCTATCGGAAAACTAGATACAACATCGAATAACTACGCTCTAAATCTAAGGACCCTATCTGTAGACGGGAGAGGAGAACTGACAGCCAACGGCTCAACAATTACAATCCCTAACACGGGTGCGGGTGGAAGTGTTTTTTCAGCCATAAACGGTGGCGTAATAAACGCTGGTACCTCAACGCTAATAGTCACTATTACCGGTTCTAGTGCAGATATCACCCCCGGCACTAATGCACTCCACAACGTGCAGTTTTCACCTGCTCTCACCTCTGATAGAACTTATACCTTGGGTAACTCAACTGGAATAACTCTCACTGGAAATCTTGATATTATTCCGACGGCAACCAGTACTACCCGAACGTTTACCGTTAATTTAGGTGGTAACTTAACCGTCGCTGGAACAACTACTATTAACGCCGGTGATACAAATAGCCCGAATGCGACGTTAGACCTTCGTCCTTCAACCACAGATCGGAATTTCACCACCGGCTCTCTCATTTTAGGTGACGCAAGTGGCGGGGCAGACACGCTCGACGCTACGGGGGCAGCCTCCACGATCACTTTCACTGGCTCGGGAACACCGTTTGTCAACAACGGCACGCTCAACGTCGGTAGCTCAACGATTAGTTATGAAGGAACCTCGGCTACGAACGTAAACAGCATGACGTACAACCATCTTCAGTTTAATCCAGGTTCGGGAACACCCACGTACACATTAGGGAGCGCTACGGCCAGTGCCGCGGTCAACATCAGCGATGCCGCCGACTTTGGTAGTCTGGTAAATAACGAACGATCGACCGTTCGAACTTCGTCTGGTACGCTTTACACTTTTTTGAACGATGCCGGCAGCTGTCAAATGTGGAAATCAAACGATGGAACGAGCTGGTCTAATGTCGGTACCAACCAAACTTGTGGTAGTGGCGATGGTGTGAGTGCAGCAATCAATAACTCGAGTACTATTTCCGTCACCTACACATCGGCAACCGGTAACGCCAACATTGTTTACAATACTTTCAACACGGGCACCGATGCTTTTGGTACTTCTGAGAACGCAGTTACAACAGCAAGCAGCGATCCTAGTCGCATGGAGCTAGCGATGGATTCCAACAACAAGCCCCATATTGCTTACGTAACAGTGGAGTCCTTAAACCCTATCGTTAGATACACCAACAAAGTCGGCGTCGGTTGGCGCGCACCAGTAACTGTTATGGGCTCAAGTAGTCCAGACCATATGTCAATCGTCATCGACGAGGACAACGTGCCGCTTGTCGCTTACCAAAAGATTGCCGCCTCCACCACTAGCGCTGCCGTGGGTAACGCTAACGACGCGTCCTCGTTTACGTCTCACGATATCGATACATCTGGCATTCCTACCGGGGATACCTCGCGTCGGGGTACTAGTATTGTCGTCGATTCGTCGGGTAATACGTGGGTAGCATATTCCGATGGCGGCGGCACCGATATAGTCACATTAGCTAAGCGAACGGATGGTAGCGAAACAACTTCTTGGACAACTGGTTGGTCGACGGTGAATAATAGCATCACCGGCGGCAACATATCCCTGGCCGTTAACGGCACGGACATTTACCTCTTCTTTGAGGATAGCGGTGACGACATAGCCTACGATAAGTACGACGGGTCGAGCTGGAACGGCAAAGTCGTTCTTTATAGCGGCACGTATCAAGAAGTAAAGGTAAAAGAGGGGCAATACAACGACAATCAAGGCGGTACTCAGATCGACTTCGTTTTTTCAGACAATACTGATGTTTACTGGGGAAAGCTGACACTTGCGGGTCCGATTACAGCAAATAACTTCACGCTTGTTAATAGTGGTGGTACGGCCACAGTAACCGCCACCACCAGGGACATAGATCTAGATATTAACGGTGACTTCGCGATCAACAAAGGAACATTCACGGCGTCCGATTCGGCAGCCTTGAATATTGGCGGCAGTTTTAGCAATTGTGCTAGCTGTACCTTCACCCACTCCTCGGCCACAGTGACTATGGACGCTGGCAGTACCGGCAAAACACTGACGACTAACGGTGATCCGTTTTACAATTTGACGTTTAGTAATAGTAGCGGCGGCTGGACGTTTAGCGACAATGTTACGATTGCCAACATTTGGTCAATCACGGCTGGCACTGTCAGCGGCGGCTCAGCAACTATTACTTTGTCTGCCTCGGGCACGCCTTTTATCAACAACGGCACCTTCACCCCTGCCTCATCAACGGTTAGCTACGAAGGCACTTCGGCCACCAATGCTATATCAGCGACTTATCATAACATCCAGTTTAACCCTGGGTCGGGCACACCGACATACACCCTTGGTGGCGCTGACGGAACTCCAACCAAGGTTGATGATGCCTCTAATTTTGGTTCCCTCGGCACAACAACACAGGCACGAAGGATCGTCCGCACATCTGGCGGTAACATTTACACCTTCCTGCGCAATCCCACCTCAGGCGTGTGTGAAATATGGAAATCAACAGATGGAACTTCTTGGACAGAACAAGATACCGCTGACTCCCCAGCCTGCGCTTCAGGAGAGCCGACAATTGCTGTCGACAGTTCTAATAGCCTTCATCTTGCCTACTTATCTTCTTCACCAGCGTTTGAGGATATAGTCTATCGGACCTACAGCACATCTACAGACCAGTTTGGTACCGCTGAAAATGCCTTTGACGGCGCCGCTGGTGACAGTAGCTCACAGATTGCTATGGCTCTTGACTCGTCAAATAAACCTCACATTGCTTTTATTTACGATGCTTCCGGCCCCGGAATCACAAATGTCAGTTATACAAATAAGACGGGGGCGGGCTGGGCCACGCGAGTCACGGCAGTAGCCAATGGAACCGCGGCAACTCCTGACATAGCAACCGATACCGGCAACATCCCTATTATTTCCTACCGGGGTTCAGCAACTGTATTTGTTGCAAACGGCGATGCTAATAACGCTACTTCATTTACTGCCAACACCGTTGATTCAACAACCCTAGGAGTAAATCCTTCACTGGCTTTCGATTCCTCGGGTAATGCATGGGTTGCTTACCTGGATGAAACGGGAACCACCGACTACGTCTCCCTAATAAAGCATAACTCGGGCGATAGCTGGGCTACCTGGCAATCACCCGTTCATAACAGCAACGCCGCTACCAACGCCCAGTCTCCAAGCGTCGCGGTCAATGGGACAAATGTTTATATCATATACATAGACGAGAATAACGATGTTGCCGTTGACATGTATAACGGATCAACGTGGCTAGGGGAAAGTATTCTTGCAACCGGTACTTACTCCACTCCAAGAGCAAAGTGGTCACGAGTCAATAATAATGGCGGATCTACCCAGCTAGATTTTCTTTATAGCGATGGTACGGATGTCTACTGGAGCTCCTACTTTATTGGTTCGTCATCACTTACCGCCAACGACTTTACGCTGGTCAACGCTTCTGGCACACCGACGGTTAATGTCGACAGTAAAGACCCGACCTTGGATATTAATGGTAACTTCTCGGTTAATAAAGGAACATTTATTGCCTCAAATACGGCAGCGCTGACGATCGGAGGGAGTTTTACCAACTGCGCATCGTGCACGTTCACCCATAGCAACAATGCCGTCAACTTTGACGGTACAACTACCGGAAAAACCATTGCGACGAACGGTGACGCCTTCGACAGCCTCTACTTTACCGGTAATGGCGGTGAATGGACGTTGCAGGATGCGCTCACCGCTCGTTTGATAGGGGTTGCCAAAGGAACACTGCTCGGCTCTTCCAATATCACTGTTGCCGGAGTTAGTGCCGGTTTCGGTTGCTATATTGACGGTGTCTCAACCACAACCTGCGGCACCGTTAACCTCAGCGGTGGAACGGTTGAGTATCGCATCGAAGGCTCGGGCGGCTATTCATTTGGTCAAGATGTTGACAGCTTCACTCAAGACTGGACGTTTAATAACCTGACGTTCCATAACCAGGGTAGTGGCGACAGCACCGTCAGCACTCAACCCTGCACGACGTGTACCGGGAAAGTGGTCGTTAATGGGACACTACAGGTCGGAAAGAACACCGATACGTTTAGAACGGACTTCGAGAACGATTTCTACGATCACACCCTAGATATCAACGGAAACGTTCTCACTACCTCCAAGGGAGCGTTAATCGCCTCTAGTTCGGCTAGCTTCACGCTAGCCGGTAACTGGACAAAGGAAAGTGGCGGAGTATTCACGCATAGTAACGGCGAACTAACGATTGACGGATCCGGTACAACAACATTCAGCGGACCAACGACATTTTATAAACTAAAATCGACCACCGGCGGTAAAACACTTGCATTTACAGCCGGAGAGACCTTCACTATTGCTACCGGCGGATTGCTGACTGTTACCGGATCTCCGGGCAACCAGATCCATATTCACTCCACGACTACCAGTCAGTGGTTTATCGACCACGAAGGAACCGAGAGTGTCACGTACGCCCATATCGACAATTCGGGCTGCGACGGGACCAGTACTCAGGTTGATGTCAGCGATGGCACCTCGACCAATGGCGGCAATAACGGCACCTGCTGGAACTTCGGTGGCGGTTCACCGACCTTCGACCAAGCCGTCTACCGCTTCGGTTCCCCTGGCAGCGGTACCGCAGTTAGCTACACTGGCGCCCCCTCTCAAGACGCGGCTTACACGACCAGCGGTACCGGCGACGATTTTCGGCTCCGACTAATAATTCACGTGGGAACGGCCAACTTATCTTCGAGCGGACAAGCCTTCAAGCTTAAATTTGGTGAAAAAACAGCCGCCACCTGTAGTAGCGGTGTCTCTTGGAGCGATGTTTCTGATTCGAGTGGTGTAATTCGCTACTATAACGGCTCGGCCGCTGACGGCGCCACAATTAACTCCGTCGTCGGCGATCCATCGCACTCGGGCCACACCAAGCAGTATCAAACCTACGAAGAGGTCAATAACTTCACCAACTCGGTTTCGGCGATCAATGCCGGTGAGGATGGCGTCTGGGACTTCTCGCTCGTCAACAACTCGGCCGTCGGCGGTAAGCGTTACTGCTTCAAAGTTACCAAAAGTGACGACACCGACATCAATACTTATACTGTCTATCCCGAAGTGATCGTCGATGAGGAGCTGATTTTCTCGCTCGATGCTACCTCTAAAGACTTTGGCGTTGTTCAACCTGGTGCTAACCCAGCTGACGTTACCAGTACCCTGACGACATCGACCAACTCATCGACCGGCTATATCGTTTACGCTTGGTCAACCCAAGAAATGACGCTGACCAACGGCTTCGGGACGTTCACGCTCTCGGACTGGTCCGGTACTAACCAAACCCCAACGACGTGGTCAAATGGTTCCTTCGGGTTTGGTTACTCCACCGACGACGCAGCCCTGACTTGCCCCTCGGGTCAGATATGTAACACCAACCGTTTTGTTGGACCAAAATTTGCCGGTTTCGTCCACGCTGGCCCTAGCACCGGCAGTAACCAACCGGTGGCTGATCGAACGAGCGGCCCAGTTACCGGCAGTCAGGACCAAATCACCTACCGATTGGCGAGCCCGACCGGTCAGCAAGCCGGTAAGTATCAAACTGTGGTAATTTTTGTCGCTGCCATCACATTCTGAGAATATGAAGATAATGCGCTCTCGAAACTTAATTTCCTTTGTCTTTTTAGCCTGCATGCTGGTACCCTCGCTAACTTTGGCTCAAGGTGGAGCGATCGCACCAACGATCGGCATCTCTCCGGCTAAAGTTTTTGAAACAGTAGTACCAGGCAAAACTCACCAGTATGAGGTCCGATTACGAAACTTGGGGAGCGATCCAATTCCTCTCCGGGCTTCCTTGACCGAACTGAGCACCATCGATGAAACCGGGGTACCAGTTTTTGGCGAGACAACGAGCTCTCGTTCAGCCAGAAGCTGGATCACTCTTGTTAATCCCGACATCATCTTGGCTGCCGGCGAAACAGAAAATGTTAATTTGCAGGTGACGGCCCCGCCCAAAACTGCTCCCGGTGGCTACACGGCGGCAGTAGTTTTTCAGGCCAGCTTACCATCGTACTACTTCGATCTTGATGCTAACGCCCGAATTTTACCGGCTATTACGCTACTGGTCTTCTTGTCAGTGGCCGGTGAGGGGGAAATAACCGTCGAGGGCCTGAAAGTCACTGACTTTCAGGTACCGAAGATCGTTTTGACCAGTCCGGTTTCGGTAGTTGCCGGGGTCAAAAACCCGAGCGGGTTCTTTATTCAAGCCGACGCCACAGCAACTGTGACGGGCGGCTGGAAAAAGAAATCGTTTACTCAAGAAATCGGCCGGGTCATCGTTTTTCCTGACGCGGCCCGTAAGTTCGTGACAGCCGTCGAGGACCGACTGTTGCCCGGCATTTATACCGCTAAGATTGAATTGAAACAGGGAGACAAGGTTTTAGTTGGCAGTGCCCGATTTGTGGCTTTACCCTGGCAGTTTCTGGCCTTGCTATTCCTACTAATGATGGTGGTGTTTGCCCTTGCTTTCCGTCGTCGATTTAAGCGGGCTTTCTCCGTTTTGATCGGGAAAGAACCGCTCCACTCCCCACGACGTGGCCCGACGTTGCGCTGAATGCTTGACAGGGTCGGCTCGAAGACCGCATAGTAAGAATTAACAATGACAAAATTTGGAGGGGCAATGCGTTCAATATTAGATAAAACACTGATTTACTCCAGTATTTTGGGGTTAGTAATCTCAGTATTCGTTACACAGCCAGCGTTCGCCGTCGCGGCAGAAGACATGCAAGTTCTCTTGTCCGACTCTCGACCATCGACAGTTGCTAACTGGACCATCACCTATGATCAGAACAACACCAGCGGCCAGCTCCAAGCCGCCGACACCTTAGTGCTAACCATCCCGACTGGCTTTAGCCTCGGCAGTGTCGACGAAACCGACATCGACTTCAAGGTTGGCTCGACCGACGAAACCCTTCAAAATGCTGCTTGTGGTGCAACTGACACCATTCGCTACACCGTTTCAGGCCAAGTTATGACCTTTGACCCCTGCGACAGCTACACCGCTGAAGCAGCTGGATCGGTAATTGAAATTGAGATTGGTCTTAATGCTACTTTCGGCGTAGCCGGGAACGCTCAGATCACTAACCACGCCACTCCGGCCGTCTATACTGTGACTGTCGACACTTCTGATGAAGACGCTAAAGACGCCTTAATCGCGGTTACCTCCGGAGTAGACCTTTCGGCTACCGTCGATGAGACGCTAACCTTTACGGTCGGGGGTCGGACAACCGCTGAATGTAACACCTTGGTAACCGGCGGTACCGAAAACAACAACTCGACAGCTACGACCCTTCCTTTCGGCACCATTAGCTCTGACACCTTCTATAACGAATGTCAGCGCTTAACTGTTGGCACCAATGCTGCCGGCGGTTACTCGACAACCGTTCAAACAACGACTCTGCCAACATCTGGTGCCAATACCATCGCCAAAGGCTCCTGCGATACCTCCCCTGCCTGTAGTATTACGGTTTCCGAGCCTTGGAGCACAGCCACTAACAACGGCTACGCTTACTGCATGAAGGACCAGACTGGTGACGGAGCCGCCACTGCTGACGCAACCGACTGGGCGACCGCCGAGCAATGTGCGGGAGGTTCTCAAGCGTTCAAGCTCGTCGCTCGTGCCAACGCTTCCGAAACACCAGAACCTGTCATGGCAAGCGCGGGAGCAACGACTACAAATGATGTTTCAGACATTGGTTTCCGGATGAGTATTGGTTCCGGACAAGCGGCTGGCACCTACAATACGGTAGTCATTTACATAGCAACCCCGACCTTCTAGAATTAACCTAATGGGCGACGGAGCGAACTTTCTCCTCCAGACATGGAGGCGGGTACAATTACCATCTTTTCTACTCGTACTGATCAGTTTGTTGGCCACTACGCCTGTCCCGGTTCGGGCTCAGGAACGAGTTTCGTTCTCGATTTCGCCGCTCGTCTTCGAACTGACGATGAACCCTGGGGACACACGGGAAGACTTCGTTACCGTGACCAACGCCAGCGAAACTGACACCTACTCATTCACCATGTCGCTCGAGCCATTTGTCGGCAGCGAAACCGGTGCCGCCACTATTGTTGACCAAGGAGATCCGGCCTACTCCCTAAAAGAGTGGGTGACGATTACCCCATCAAAGCTGACGCTCAAGCCCCAGCAACGCCAACGAGTAGCTTATAAAATCCAAATTCCGAAGAATGCCGAACCAGGTGGCCGGTACGGCTCGATTGTCGCCGCCACCGAAAAACCGGAGCTCGGCCAAACTGGCGCTGTCACCGTTCAGAAAGTCGGATCGCTAGTTCTTTTAAGCGTGCGGGGGGAAGTTACCTATAGAGCGTTTCCTTCCCGGTTTGAAACGGTCAAAGCGGCCCAAGAACTAGAAAACAAAACCCGAAAAACGCTCTACGAACAAGCCCCGGTGCATTTTTTAACCGAGATTCATAACGCCGGCACGGTCCACATCAAACCCAAAGGTTTCGTCACTGTCTCGAATATGTTTGGTAAAAAAATTGCCGACTTGCCGTTCCCAGAACGCAATATCCTGCCCAACTCTGACCGGATTATTGAACTTGACTGGAAAGACGCGCCGATCGGCCGATATACCGCTACTTTAGTCTTAAATTACGGCGACAAGGGCGAACAGCTGACAGCCACGACTTCGTTTACTGTCTTCCCTTGGAAAGTCGGTCTACCAATTATCGCCGCCAGCTTAGCCATCGTTTGGTTTGTGATTGCTCGAAGAAAACGGATATTTGAAGCGCTCAGTATCATTTTTGGCAAACGCTAAGTTCGAGGGAATGGAAGGATGCTGATGTCATCCCAGAGTATCGGCCATACGCCGTCGTTTCTCCGGTTTTTCCCTTTTATCGGACGGCTGATTATCGTTTTGATGATTGGCTACGTAGGGTTGGCGACACCGGTAGCGGCCGCTAAACCCGAGCAGGCCGAAGATCTACTGAGTGACTCCCGAGCTTCAACCCCTTCCAAGCATACCTTTACCGTTAATATGACTTCAGGAACGGCTTTTGAAGCTGGAGAGACGTTTTCCTTTACCTTTCCGGCCGACTTTACCCTGCCAGGTCTCACGACCAGCGACGTATCTTTCAACGACGGAACTACCAGAACTGTCGTTACTCCTTGCGCCGCTGGGGCTAATAATGTCGGCTTAGGGATTAGCGGACAGGTTATCACCCTGACCGCTTGTTCTGGCTATACTCCAAGTACTGCCGGAGCCGTCGTCGTATTTGTAGTTGGAACTGGCTCAACGTTTATTACTAATCCCGCCAGCACTGTCGTCTACGTGATTGAAATCGCTGGTAGTTACGGTGACGACGCCCAGGGCGTCGCGGTCGCTATCACTAGTGGAGCGACTTTGAGCGCCACCGTTCCTTCACCGACCGGAAACGTGCGGTTCACCGGGGACGCCTTCCCGGCCGCGTTAGTGACGATTCTGGACGGCGGTGCCGTCGCCGGTAACACCGTGGCCAACAGCACTAGCTTTTTCGACAAAACGATCACGGGATTGTCACCAACAACCCACACTTTTGGAGTTTACGGTCAGTCGCTGGATGGTCGGAAGACCTTAACGATTAGTTTCAACGTCAACGTTATCAGCGGCTCAACCATTACCGTTAGCGGTATCTTATTGCCGCCAATTTTAAGCGTGCCCTCATCAGCCAAACGGCCAGCGACGTTTCCCCAGTCTGGGTTAGCTCGTCATAACAGTACTGTTACCACCTTTACCAACAGCCATAACGCCATCAACCGACAGACGACCACCAACGCCAACGGTGAGTGGCAAATCACCATTAGCGACGTCTTGCACTTGGGCGGCCACACGACCAGCGGACTGGTTAACGATGGCAACGGCAACCAAAGCATCCTAACCGATGTCAAATCATTCGAAATCCTGCTTTCCGCCGATTTAAATGTTGATAACCTGATCAGCCTGACTGACTTCTCGATGTTGATGTTTAACTACGGAACGAGTAATCCTCAAAACAAAGCCGCTGACATCAACGATAACGGCCCTGTCGACTTGGTCGACTTCAGCGTGATGATGTTTTACTGGACTGGAGGTTAATGCAATTAACCGGAAGGGAAGTAAAAGTTCGAGAATTTTCGAAGAAAATTAAGATGTTTTACTGGACTGGCGGATGATGGGGAAGCGATTAGTCATCGGCCTTTTGGTGCTCTTGGCGGTAGGACTGGGTATTTACTGGTACCGAGCCGTGCCCAAGCAGAGTGTAATCGAACTGCCTGTTCCCCGAGAAGTTACGGTAGGCAGCGAATTCCGCGTCCCGTTACAAGTCGACGTCCCGACTGCCATCAATGCCGGTGAGTTTTATTTCACGTTTCCCCCCGATTTACTGGAAGTCAGCCATATTGATCAAGGCGGCAGCTTTTATCAGCTCTGGATCACCGGTTACCCAAAGTTCGACAACGCTAACGGCCGTATCGAGTTGGCTGGTGGACTGCCGAAGCCCGGTTTTCAGGGAGAGAATGGCTTAGTTGCCACCATTGTCTTCAAAGCCAAACAGCCTGGCCGGGCGACCATACAGCTTGATGAAGGCAAAAGTCGACTGCTAGCGAATGATGGCCAGGGCACTGAAGTTGTCTCCAGGTTCAGACCTGCCATACTAAGTATTAAGTAATGAGACTTTGGAGGGGACTTACTTTCGTCTTGGTCAGCTGCTTAGTATTGGCTCTACTGCCAACCAAAGCTGCTGCTGCTGGGCGATTAGTTGTTAGCCCAGGCTCCGTTAAAACTGAGGTAAACAAGACCTTCACGGTCAATATTAACCTTAGTTCTGACGAAGCCGTTAACTCGGCCAGCGGTCAGGTAATTTTTCCTGGATCCTTGCTCCAAGCCACCGCCGTCAGCCAGGCTGGCTCGATCTTTACGCTCTGGCCAGAACCACCAACCATTAGCGGGGAAACGGTTAATTTTGCCGGCGGACTTCCCAGCCCTGGTTATACCGGTACCGGTAAGCTTTTTAGTATTACCTTCAAAGCTAAGGCTGCCGGTACTGCCAATATCAGTATCGCTAACGGCCGAACGCTAGCTAATAACGCCAACGCCACTAACGTCTACGCTGGCTTTAGTGGGGCCGTCGTTACCATCACCACGCCACCGCCGACGTTTGCCGCCGCAACGATTAGTTCCACCAGTCACCCCGATCAAAAGGCTTGGTATAAAATTAAAACCCTGGAGTTGACTTGGACCAAACCGAGTCGAGCGACTTCCTTTGAGTATTCGTTAACAGGTGGCAAAAGCGGCAAGGGTACCAATACCAGTATTTCGTTCCCTGATTTGACTGACGGCGTCTGGCGATTTGAGCTGACGACTATTTACCCTGATGGCAAAGCCTCTTCCGGCTTTACCGCTCAAATCGATACGGTGGCGCCGCAACAATTTACGGTCACGACTGAACGCCAAAGCGGCTCAACAGACCCCAAACCGATCTTGAAGTTCAAAGCCCAGGATGCCACTTCGGGCATTGCCGAGTACGAGATCATAATTGACGGCAAAAGTATCGCCAGAACCTCCGAGGAGCACTACCAGCTCCCGCTCCAGCTACCTGGCAAGCATAATTTTATCGTCAAAGCTTACGACCGGGCTGGAAATAGCACCGAAGCGGTCGGAATGTTTAACGTCGACGGCTTCGCTGGACCGATTATTACCGAGTGGCCCACCCTGTTGAGCGTTCTGGAGCCGGTGACGTTCCGGGGTCGGGCCAGACTTGATTCGACCGTTGCCCTCTTCATTGATGGCGAAAAAGTGGCTGAGTTCCCAGTTAAAAACAACCTGAGCGAAGAGGCACGGGCCAATACTAACGTAAACAACTTGCCACCAGAGACAATGATTGAATGGGTCTATACCTATCACGGGGTGATTTATCCGGGTTCACACCTTGTCTACGCTCATCAAGTTCGACCCGATGGAGCTTATAGCAATCGCTCAAACGAAATCACTCTCCATATTCTGTGGACCAGTATTAGAGTGGGTGGGGCTTCTTTCCCCCTAGTGGCGCTGGCTATCGCCTTCAACTTGCTTCTCCTCATCTTACTTATTGCCATCTGGTACCGCTTTAAGTTAGTACTCGCCAGAATGCGACAGCGAGTTCGGAAGGTTAAAGAAGAGGTTGATGCTGATCTTTTGTCACTGGAGAAGAATCTCGATAAACGAGGTCTTGGGACACATGACACGATCGAACTAACCCGTAATAGCCTCGATCATGAACTTGACGGTATCTCGTCAACGCCCAGCAAGAAAAAACCGACGAAAAAATAACTAGCCCAAGGCTTTGAGGCCAGGTAAAGTCTGGCCGCTGAGGTACTCTAAGGTAGCTGACCCGCCAGTCGAAACAAAGGCAAATTGTTTGGCTAGCTTGGCTTGGTTAACAAAACCAACCGTGTCGCCACCCCCGACCACCGTAGTAGCACCGGAGTCAATCATGGCTCGGGCGACGTTTAGGGATGCTGCTTGGTATTTTTCCTCTTCAACGAGTCCAAGCGGACCGGTCCAAAAGACGGTTTCCGCTCCTTTGAGGATCTTGGCGTAATGGGCTTGGGTCTCACTGCCGAGATCGACAATCGCGTTTTTACGCCAGACGAAATCGGTTGGCAACACTAGTTTTCCCTTACCAAGCTTCAAAATTTCCTTGGCCGCATCAAGGTACTCGCTATCACAAAGTGACTGCTTAATATCCTGGCCAGCGGCTTGCAAAAAGGTATTGGCAACCCCACCGCCAACTAAAACTCGGTCGGCGTGACGGATTAGCTGCCGGATTGTCGGCAACTTGTTGGCGATTTTGGCGCCCCCAACGACAGCAACGTACGGTCGGGACGGGTGTTTCATTAATCCAGAAAGGATTTGAACCTCCCGTTCCAGCAACAGGCCGCCGTAACTTGGCAACAGGTCAGCGATCGCCTCGACGGAAGCGGCGGCGTTATGAGAATCGCTGAAAGCGTCATTGACGTATATATCACCGTATTTGGCCAGTTTGGCCGCGAAGGTTCGGGAATTTTTCTGCTCACCAGGATCAAACCGCAAGTTCTCTAGAGCCAAGATCTCCCCATCACCCAAACCCTCAACCGCCCGTCTGGTAGCCTCTGAGAATAAAGTCGGGGCAAACTGGATGGGCTTTTTGAGCAGAGCCGAGAGGTGCAGGTAAACCGGCCGCAAGCTGAGCTGGTGATCTATCTTGCCCTCGGGACGGCCTAAATGGGCCAACAAGATAACTTTGGCCTGATAGTCGAGCAAGTAGTGGATCGTTGGCAGAACTTGTCGCAAACGGTAATCATCGGCAACTAGCTTAGCTTTCTTTCCTCCCAACGGCACGTTGCCGTTAATGCGCAAAAGCACCCGGCGACCAGCCAGGGGCGCGTCTTCCAGAAATTGCATATTTTCAATATACCTGAGTTACAATGAATGGGCAGGATGTTCAAAACGTTGCTCAGTTTTATCTTGATAATTCTTATCTTCCTTTCAAGTTTCGGCGTCACGGTTTATCGGCTAAAAGACCCAGAATTTCTCAACGAACAAGTTAGTAAAGCCAATTTGTACGGTCGCCTCTCGTCCCGACTGCCCCAGCTTCTACCGGACGACTTTGCTAAAGGGATCGGTTTAGGTAAAGAGGATTTGGCCGATGTCATTACGGCCGCCGTCGACAGTCAAACCTTCTACTCGTTTACCAGCGCCCTGACTCGAGAATACTTGCTGTGGCTGACCGGTGAAAAAGCCGATTTACAGTTCAACTACGATTTAACCGCGACGAAAGTGGCTAGCCGGGAGCGAGCCGTGGATCGCCTGTTGGTCAAGTACGAAAACCTGCCGCTGTGTGATGCTAAACAGGTTAAAACGTGGTCAACCGAGAACGGTCTGCCGACTTGCAAATTGCCGACCAACAATGTTCAGTCTAATGATATCGGTCGCTTGCTCGGACAACCGGTCGATAGACTACTTGACCAGCTACCCAACGAGATCAGCACCACTTCCCCGACGCCGACACTGCTCCAGTGGCGAGCCAATGTACTAACCGGCTTGCAGTTTATCCGGACGACCTGGCTGACCACCTTCGTTTTCTTACTCTTGTTCCTGCTGATTTATCGCCGGAAAGGCTTTTTAAGCCTAGCATTTATTTTTCTGGTGGCGGGGTTGCTCGAAGCGGCTTTCAGCCTGATCGCCTGGGACTGGGTCGGCCGGGTTATTACTGACTTACTGCCTGCTAAGTGGGGCGATACGTTACCCCTGACGATCGACTTGATTACTACCGTTCTCGATGTTTTAAAGAAAAGCTTGTCTCGGTTAAGTATTGGGCTGCTGTGCATCGGTGGGCTCTTCCTGGTGCTCTGGGTCTTTTTACGACCCAAGCAGTCAAAAATGGTTATACCGCCTACCGGGCGCTAAGCGATTGCCAGAATTTTTCGTCGAGGTGAGCCGTGATCTTAGCTCGGAAACGGCTGCTTTTCGTGGGGCCAAATTGCAAGACCAGGTCCCGCCGAGAGCGCAATAGGAAAGCCGCAAGCTGACGCTGGAGAACTTTCGGTGCCTGGCCGCTTTCCAAAGCCACAATTTGCTGTTTAATTTCGTCGGCCAAGGTTTTTTCGGCACGGTAAAGGTTGCGAAGCGTCCGGGTAGAAGAATCGATCACTAGGACGTTTTTAGAGCCCTTAACCAGGCCGTGGGCGTCGATAATAGCTCGGCCCTTGGCGTCAATCGGCAAACCCTTGATTAGACTGGTCGAAATCAGCGGCTGAGGCGCGGCGATATGAAACCCGGCCAAGGTGCTCTGCGATAAGGCCACGCCGGCTTCCCGTAAAAAACTTTCGACGAGCTGATCTTTGATTTTTTCGACTTCCACCCGGATAGAGCCGTTTTTCGCTTCCAGCAACCATTGCTTAATCGAAGCGGCGACTTGCCAGGCTGACACCCCCTCCGCCGCCAGCCGAACGGCCGCGGCCTGCTGCTCGGCATTGGTGCGCAATTGGAGCAACAAGGTTTGGAGCGATTTCTCCATCTCTTTTAGCTCTGAGAGTGAGTACCACGGTGTTTGATCAAAAACGATCAGGTCGTAAGTATAGACCGTGGCCTCGGTGACAATTCGGCGGCTTTTCAAAGAAACTGACTTGATCCGATCGTAGGTGACCAGCGAATGAGGTAGTGATTTTTTCTTATTAACAGTCTTCAACGGCTTGAAGAACTTTAAATGCGGCAGATAGTACAGCTCCTTATCAGCCGTTATATAGTGAACGCTGACGTGGGCGTGACGGGCCAGCGATTGATCGAGGGCTCGGGTGATAAAAAATGAGAGTGGCGAGTTGCCGACGATAAAAATTTTCATGTCACTACCTTTATTTTGACATGATTACCGTCCTCGGCCATATCTTCTAGGCTAAGTAAGCCGGCTTGACCGCCGATCTCATTAACCACCGCTGCTGAGTTGGCCACACCGGCCGCCAAGGCAGCGCGGAGTAGCTGCTCGCCCGCCAGCTCGTCCCGATTCGTCAGATAGGCCGCTAAAAAGCCGGTGGTAAAACCGTCGCCCGCCCCGGTGGCGTCTAGCCGCTCGTGTTTCGTAATTAAGGCCTGAGCCTGCAAGATGAGGTTGCCATCAGTCACGTAGGCCCCGCGCTCGCCATCAGTCAGGCAAACGATCTGCGGACCGAGCCTTTTGGCGGCCTGGATTACTTCCGCGGGGACGGTCCGGTGCGGCAAGCGAGTAAGCGTCAGGGCTTCGTGAAGGTTGACAACCAGAATACTGACACTCCGCAACAACGTCATCAAACTCCGACCTCGCTCCTCCAGTGACTCAATACTCGGATTGAGACTGAGTTCCTGTCCGCTCCTAACTTGGTGACTAAGGACGCTGGCAAAAAACGGTTCAGTTTGGCCATGCAACGGACCGAGATGAAGCCAATGCTCGTCTGGCAGCGGATTAGGAAATGAGCTGCCGTGATTGCGTCCGGTAATGATCGTCCGCTCGCCACCAACCCGCAAGATCACTGATAGCGGTGTCTGGTCGCCGCCTGGTTCGGTGATGAGTCCGACTTTCTCTTGTTTCAATGATCGCTCAAGATAGTTCCCAAAGACATCGTCAGCCAGCCCGGTATAAAAACTGACGCTGAACCCGGCTCGGGTCAGGCCGATCGCCACGTTGGCTCCGGAGCCGCCCGGCGTTATCGTGTAGCTTTCCGTGGAAAGTTTCTCGCCAAACGGCAGCTCGATCTTGGCAGCCTGCTGATACCTATGAATAAACTGCCGGGGCAAGCCAAAACTGATATCAACCAGGCTGTCACCGACGACATTCACCTTCATCTTTAGACTCGGGCGGCCACTGTACAGATTTTCAGGAATTCTTTAGCTTTGACCGAGGCCGCACCCGGCAATAAACCATTGATACCGGGCTGTCGGAGATAATCGGCGGCGGTTTCGGCAGTCACGCTACCACCGTATAAGATTGTTAGTTCATCAGCGGCCGTTCGAGAGTACTTTTCGCCGAGACGATCTCGGATTTTCCGGATAACGGCGGCGGCGTATTCGGGCTTGGCTGGGTTGTTGACGCCGCTCTTGGAAATGGCCCAGATTGGCTCGTAAGCGACAACAATTTTGCGTACCTGCTCTTCCTTAACACCATGGAGTGCCTCCATCAGTTGGCGTTCTAAGCGTTGCCACTGATAGCTGTCAGTCTTACCCGCCTCATCAATAACCGGCTTTTGTTCGCCGATACAGACGATCGGCCGGATCTGCCACCGTAGACAGGCTTGGACTTTTTCTCGGATTAGATCATCGTCTTCGCGGGCGTGGAGTCGGCGTTCGGAGTGACCGACGAGCGCGAAGCGGACTAAATCTTTAACCATGTAGGCCGAGACTTCGCCGGTATAGGCCCCTTGGTCGTCTGGCCAAAGGTTTTGAGCGGCAAAGTCGACATTACCCGTCCGATGCTGCCAGTGCTCAATGACAGACACCAGCCAGGGCAGCGGTGGGGCTAGCACGACGTGGACGCCCCGGAGTTTTTCTAACTCGCTTTTTAAACTGGCGGCCAGGACCAAGCTGTCGCTCAAAGTTGGGTAGAGTTTCCAGTTAGCAACAATTAACGGTTGAGGCATACAGTTTTCAGCGTACCGGCTTTACGGGTAAGAAAAAAGCCCCGTGTGGGGCTCTTTCTTACTAACCAAGAAGAACTTAGGCTTCTTCGGTCTCGCCAGCTTCTTCTGCACCAGCGGCAGCCGGTGTTTCGTCGTTGGCAACTTCTTCGCCTTCTTCTTTTTCTTCTGTGTTCTCAGCTGGCATACCCTCTGCTGGGGTGACTTCACCTTCAGCCGGCTGATCTGTCGTCATTGTGTCTTCGTCATTCATAAAGACCTCCTTGTTAATTAAGCAGGGTTCCTGCCTGCCCCTTACATGGGGCACTACTCTTATGCACTAAGCCTAACAGTTGAGCTACTATCAGGTCAATACTAGCGTTTTCTAAGGAAACCAAATTCACTTTGCTAAGTATTTAGCAATTCTGCTAGTGAGATCTTCTTTGGGGATGAGTTCTATCTGTCCAGTTTGTCGACTTTTCAACTCGACTTTCCCTTCTTGAGCAGTCTTGTGGCTGTGAACGACTCTAACTGGGGCGCCAATCAGGTCGGCTTCAACCAACTTGATACCGGCGGCTTCTTCCCGATCGTCCAGTAACACTTCGTAGCCTTGCTGGGTCAGTGTCTGGTACAGCTCTTCCCCGACCTTGCCTTCGCTGGCCAAATCAATCAGGTGAATATCAAACGGCGCAACTTGAACCGGGAGCTTAAGGCCATGTTCGTCGTTATATAATTCAGCCAGCGTCCCGAGTAATCGAGTAATCCCGATGCCGTAGCTGCCCATGACCACTGGATGGCGGCTGCCCTCGGCGGACAAATACGTCAGCCCAAAGGCTTCGGAATATTTGGTGCCGTTATGGAAAATGTTACCGACTTCAATGGCTCGAACCCGTTCAAGCTTTGAGTGGCGAGTCTTGGGAATTTGGTCTTCAACCTCTTTGTTGAAACCGGTTTTGGTCTGATGGTCGACGAGTATTTCGTCTTCACCGGTCGGGCAGACGACCTGAAACTCATCTGATATGTGTTCAGTAAAAACTCCACCGCTGGCTTTCACCCGATAGGCGTCTAAACCGAGGCGGTCAAACGTCTTTAGGTAAGCCGCGGCGACTGTTTCGTAATATTCATTGTGACTCGCTTCGTCCGGGTGGAAACTGTAGAGGTCTTTCATTCGGAATTCCCGACCGCGGAGCAAGCCGGATTTTGGCCGTAACTCTTTGCGGAATTTGGTTTGAAATTGGTAGAGGACCACCGGCAGATCGCGGTAAGACTGGATCTTTTCTTTGACGGCAATGGTCATCGGTTCTTCGTGAGTTGCCCCAAACGTCATGCCGGCTTCGGGATCAAGATAGACAATTTGCTTGAAATTAGGATCGTCCCAGCGGCCTGACTGCTCCCAGGTCTCCTGCGGTTGGAGGGCGGTAAAAACGACTTCACTGCCGCCAATAGCGTTCATCTCTTCCCGGACAATTTGTTCGATTTTCTGAATCGAACGGACAGCCAGCGGCAGTAAGGCGTAGGCCCCGGCGGCGATTTGAGTAATGTAACCGGCTTTGTTCAGTAGGTAGGCGTTAACACTGTCTTGCTTGGCGACGTCGCGTTTAGTCGGGATGTAAAATTGGCTGTAGCGCATCAGAATAGTTTCCCGAAAATATCGAAGCGGACGATATCTTTGTAAGTCACGACGACAAATAACAGTAAGACAAAGGCTAAACCGGCCGCGGCTAAGGCGCCCATTTGGCGTTCGCTTAAGGGTCGGCCAGCGATCTTTTCGTAAACTAAAGCCGCGATGTGGCCACCATCAAGAGGGAGAATCGGGAACAGGTTAATCACTCCAAGACCAATCGAGACAACCGCCACTAACTGAACCAAGTATTCAAAACCGAGCCGTCGGGTGACTCCCGTTAATGCGCCGATACCGATGATCCCGGTAACGTCCTCCGAGACTTTGCCTCGGATAAAAAGATTATGGATGAAGTCGCCCATGCCTTTGGCCGAGATCCCGACGACCCGACCGGTTTCGTAGAAAGCCGCCGCTGGCGCCGCGATGACGCTAGTTTTCACTTCACCAAGTGACCGGATCGCTACCCCAAGCGCCCCTTGGCCGGGCGGCGGATTTTGGCGAGCAACCAGAGTGATATCCCGGGTTTGCTGATCGCGCTTGACCGTCAGGACGATCGGTTGCCCCTTCTTGGTGCTGACCAGAGCGATAAATTCCTGATCGCTCGCAATGGCTTGGCCGTCGACTTTTAAGATCTCGTCCCCTTCGCGGAGGGCCGCTGCGGCAGCTGGTGAGTTTTCGATGGTTTTAACAACCTGGACTTTTTGGGTCGCTTCGACGAAGGGGTTATCCGCCACTCCCGGCATCAACGGGTCAAAGCCATTGGCAAATAAAACGATTAAGATAACCCAAGCCAGGAGCAGATTCATGAACGCTCCGGCAAACAGGATTAAGAAGCGTTGGAAAATCGTCTTGCTCTTAAATGACTGCGGGCCCTGTTCGCTCTCGTCCTCGCCGTACAATTTGACGTAACCACCGAGCGGGATCGCGTTAACGGCGTACTCGGTTTCGCCGATCTTTTTGGCCCACAACCGAGGCCGGAAGCCAAAGGCAAACTCCAGGACCTTGACCCCGTTCAACTTGGCCAGTAAAAAGTGGCCGAACTCGTGAACGTAAACTAAAACGCTGAGCACCAGTAAGAAAACGAGGAGGGTCAGCCACATCAGACGGTTAGGAGCTCTTGTTCTTTACTATCGACAATTGTTTTAACCTGGCGGTTAAAGTCATCGATGAGCTCGTTAAGCTCTTTGGTGAAACGAGTGAGATCATCCTCGCGGATGGTACCGGCGGCTTTTTCTCGAGTGGCTTCCTGGAGCACGTCGCCTCGAACCTGACGCAACTGAATCCGAGCCGCTTCGCCTTTTTGGTGAACCAGTTTAACAAACTCCTGCCGGCGCTCAACGCTGAGCGGCGGCAAACTCAAACGGAGTTGGACGCCTTCGTTAACAACCGAGAAGCCAAGCTGTGAATCACGGATGGCGGTCTCGATAGCGCCGACGACGGTTTTGTCCCAGGGGGTAACCAGCAACTGGCCCTGGTCGTTAGCGGCAATAGCAGCAACTTGGTTTAACGGCATTGAGCCACCGTAGGCCGCCACCGGTAACGTCCCGACCAGATCGGCCGAAGCTCGGCCGGGCCGAAGCGTCCGTAAATCTTCCTCTAGCACGCTGAGAGTTTTCTGCATCGAGGCTTTGACAGTTGAGATAGATTGCATGACCACAATTTACCAGGAATCCCCTATCTGTAACAGCCTAAAGCCGCCAATTACTCGCCGAGTTCAAAACGGGCGAAGCGGTTAACTTTCATGTTCTCGCCAATTTTGGCGATCGTGTCGTTCAACAGCTGCTCAATCGTGATCGAGGGGTCGCGGAAATATTCTTGGCGCAGAAGCTCATCGACGTTTTCCGGGTTCATCGAAGCAACCTGGAGAGCGATTTCTTTAACAAACTTCTTGAAGTCGTCGTTGCGAGCGACAAAATCAGTTTCACAGTTGATTTCAACCATCGCACCGATCCGGCCACCGCCGTGAATGTAGGTTTCAATTAGACCTTGGCTGGTTGCGCGTGAGGCTTTCTTGGCCGCGGTCGAGAGACCCTTCTCCTTGAGCCAGGCGATAGCCTTGGCTTCGTCGCCGTTTGATTCCTCAAGCGCAGTTTTGACGTCGTGAATCCCCAAACCCGTTTTGGCTCGAAGATTTTTGATCTGTTCAACAGTAACCGCCATTACTTCCTCCTTACTTGGCTTTCTTGACAGCCGCTTTTTTCGGTTTAGCAGCAGCGGTAGCTTTCTTGACCGTTTTTTTAGGTTTTTCGTCGTTTTCGGGCGCTTCAACCGCGGCGACAGCTTTTTTAACTGCCTTTTTGGCTGGTTCTTCCACTAACGCCCGTAGGATGACTTCAACAGCTTTAGGGGCGTCATCGTTAGCCGGTATTGGGTACTCAATTTCGGACGGGTTGATATCAGTATCAACGATCGCAATAACCGGGATGTCGAGCTTACGGGCCTCGGCGATAGCGATTTTGTCTTCAGTCGCGCTACCCACCACCAGTAGCTTAGGCATCCCCGGCAAAGCAGCCACCCCACCGAGAAACCGGTGGTAATGATCAAGCCGGGCCTGATGGCGAGCTCGCTGCTTTTTATCCAGCCGAGCGTACTTCTCGCCAGCGACAAACTCCTCCAGCTCCTTCATCTTTTTCAGTTGATTAGCAAAATTTGGGAAATTAGTTAGAAAACCGCCGTACCACCGCTCAATCATATATGGCGCTTGGATCGATTCAGCGACTTCTTTGACAATTTGGCGGATCGAACGCTTGGTGCCAACAAATAAGACCGGGCGATTAGAGGCTCGGTACTCGGAAATAACCCGCTGGGCTTCCTCGAGACAGCGAAGCGTTTCCTCAAGGTTAATTAAGGAAACGTTATTTTTTGTCATATAAATAAAGTTTTTGGCCTTCGGAAACGTCAACGAGCGGTGATGGCCGTAGTGGGCGCCAGCTTCAGCCAGTTCGATCAGGGTTGGCATCGCCATTACTTCTGGCTTCCTTGCTTGGTCGTCGCCTTCTCCATTCGCGATTTGAATCGGTCTACCCGACCGGCGGTATCAACAATTTTCTTCTTGCCGGTATAGAGTGGATGGCAGTTTGAGCAGATATCAACCCGAAATTCCGAGACAGTTGCCCCGACTTCGAACGTATTGCCACACGAACAGGTGACTTTGGCTTTCCGGTAGTATTCTGGATGAATTTCCTTTTGCATTGACCTGAAAATTGTACCAGACCTGGTATAAGCCTTCAAGTCGCGATCCCCATATCTGCCCTGTATCCCTCGAATTCTGACGGGCTTTGCGGTAAAATTGCTACCATGTCAACAGATTTACAACGGCTGCTCGAAGAAGCTGAACATCTGTTAGAAGACCAATCGGCGGATCGCGAGATCCGGGAATTGGCGCGCGACGAAGTCAAACGCTTACGAACCCAGTTATACATCGAAGACCCGATTAATACCCGGAACGCTATAGTGGAGATTCGTCCCGGCACTGGCGGCGGCGAAGCTGAGTTGTTTGCTGGTGAACTGTTACGGATGTATTCCCGCTACGCCGAACGTCAAGGCTGGAAAGTTGATGCGATCGAGATGAACCGCTCGGATTTAGGTGGGATCAAATCAGCCGTCCTCAGCATCCGCGGCCAAAACGTTTACTCACGGTTACGCTTTGAGGGTGGTGTCCACCGCGTCCAACGAGTTCCCAAGACCGAAAAATCTGGCCGGATTCACACGTCCGCCGCCTCGGTGGTGGTCCTACCGGAAGCTCGCGACGTCGATGTCCAGATTCGGCCAGAACAAATCCGGGTAGATGTCTACCGGGCCGGCGGTCACGGCGGTCAAGGCGTTAACACGACCGACTCGGCTGTCCGCCTGACTCACCTGCCAACCGGGATTGTCGTGACCTGTCAGGACGAACGCTCTCAACTCAAAAACAAGGAAAAAGCGATGAATGTTCTGCGCAGCCGGCTTTGGGAGGCCGAACAGGCCCGCCAGCAAGCCGAAACTGGCGAGGCTCGCCGTTCGATGATTAAAACCGGTGACCGATCAGATAAAATCCGAACTTATAACTTCCCTCAAAGCCGGATTACTGATCATCGGATCAACAAAAGCTGGCACAACATGGAAGCTATTCTTGATGGCGATCTCGGAGCGGTTACTGAAGCCTTGATTGAGGCCGACTTAGGCCTGATCGATGACGACGCTTAACGAGCTCTTACGCTCCTCGGCCGCTCGGCTTCAAGAAGCGGGCTATGTTCACGGCCAACGGGAAGCGGAAATTATTCTTGGACACCTAACCAATTTAGATACCGCCAAACTTTTTACCCGGGGTGAGGACGAGGTAAACCAGCTGCTTGTCGACAAAACCCAAACCGCTATCGAGGAACGGATCAAGGGACGGCCAATCGCTTACATCGTTGGCTCCCAGCAATTTCTGGGCTGGCTCTTAAAAACCGACGAGCGGGCTTTGATTCCTCGACCGGAAACAGAACAATTGGTCGAGTTTTTAGTCAAAGAAATTCGGGAACGCCGACTAGAACACGGTCGAATTTTGGAGGTTGGTACCGGCGCCGGTCCGATCGCGATCGCCCTCAAGAAGTACTTCCCCGCTTTGAAAATCACCGCCACCGATATCTCCGCCGATGCCTTGGAACTAGCTGAAGACAACGCCCGCACTTTGGGAGTTGAGATTGAGTTTATCGAAAGCGATCTGCTTCACAATGTTAAAAAAGCCCGCTACGACGTGGTGGTGGCCAACTTACCGTACGTACCCCAGGAGCGTTTAGCCTTTGTCTCGGACGAAATTCTTGACTGGGAGCCAATGGTAGCGGTTGAAGCCAGCGAAGACGGCTTTGCGTATATCGCCAAGCTACTGGAAGTTGTCCGGCCGTATATCGCCTCTCCGGGTTTAATTGCTCTGGAGATGTGGCACACCCACGGCCCACTGGTCCAGGCCGCTGTGGCTAGCCACTTACCCAGTGCTGAGGTTGAGATCAAGCAGGATCTGGCTGGTTACGACCGCTTCGCTTTCCTTGCCACTTAAACAGGCGTACGGTTGAGATATGCTTCGCCGGTTCGTTGGAGGACTGTTAGTAATTTTTGGTCTCCTAAACTTCTGGTCTATTGGGATTTTAAGTTTTGCTGGGGGAGTATTAAGCGGCGAGGGCTCCCTACTGCAGGTTTACGGCATTCCCTTACTTTGTGTTGGTCTGCTTATCGCTGGGATTGGCTTGTTCTTTCGTCACGCTTGGCCTATCTGGCTAGGGGCGATCTCGGGCCTTGGTCTGGGATACGTCGGCTACCTTTTAGCGAGTATGGATGAAGGGAGCTTTTATTACTTAATAACGTACCCACCGATTGTCATTTTCGTTATCTATCTTCTCGCCTGGTGGAAAGAAGAAAATACGACCAAGAACCAAAAGCAATCACTGCTTGGACTATTAGTGACAGTCCTTATCATAGCCCTGGGCACATACTTCATTGGAGTAAAGCAACCAGCTGACGTAACTCAAAAAACGACCCAACCCAATCCCATTACCCATCACTCCACCGGCTACGAACTTAATTTTGCAATGGATACTCAGGACTGGAGACCAGATAACCGTCTAGTTGATCCTAATTCTGATTTTATCTATGACTACCGATGGATCGCCCCGGATAGCCAAAGTGAAGTTTCTGTTACTATCAGCCTTTCCCCGTTTGAGGAGCTTCAAGATCCGCAATCAAAGGCAGTCATCTTCGCCGGCCAAAATGCTCGACAACGCTGCATAGAGTTACCTGATTACAATATCGGCTGTACCTACTATTTTCAGTATCAAGATCTCTATTATGCGGTTGGGGGCCATCACCTTACACCGCGCAACCAATCCGACCGTATTGGCGGTGAGATTATCTCGACCTTTGAGCTCACTAATTAGTCGAGCTGTCCGAGCGTGACGTCGATCTTTTGAGTGGCGTTATTGCGGAGAATCGTCAGAGAGATTTTGTCACCAGGATTGTATTTGCGGATTAACCGAACCAGCGGATTAGCCTCGTTGATCTCGTCGTTATTGACTCGGGTAATAATATCACCGTCTTTGATGCCGGCTTTATCGGCTGGTCCGCCGGTTGTCACCGCTGAGGTGTTCTGGGAACCGACTACCAGGGCGCCTTTTTCCACCGGTAACTCCAGCGATTTAGCCACCGCTTTGGTGATTGGCTGGAAACGGACACCGATATACGGCTGAACTATCTTGCCGTTTTTCTTGTAACTCTCGAGGTCTTTTTTCAGCTCGTTGATCGGAATGGCAAACCCGATGCCTTCGGCGTCACCAGCAATCGCGGTATTAATAGCAATAACCTGCCCAGCTAAGTTCAGGAGCGGTCCGCCCGAGTTACCCGGATTAATCGCGGCGTCCGTTTGAAGCAGGCCGTAGAGCGACTCGGTGTTACCCTGGCCATCGCTGGGGTTGGCGGAGCGCTCCTTAGCCGAAACAACCCCGACGGTTACCGTATTCTGCAGTTCTCCCAGCGCGTTGCCGATGGCGATTACCCACTGGCCGACTTGTACCCGATCCGAATCGCCCAAATCAGCGACTGGCAAACCGTTGGCTTCAATTTTCAAGAAGGCAATATCGTTGGATGGGTCTTTAGCGACAACTTTACCCTCAAAGGTTTTGCCGCTGGAGGTGGTGACAGTGTATTGCTGACCACCTTCGACGACGTGTTTATTAGTCGCGATTAAGCCGTCGGAGGTCATGATAAAGCCGGTCCCTGAGGTCCGGGGGGCTTGAATAGTACCGAACCCGAGGACATCCCTGACTGCCCGGCCCGTACTGGTAATGCTAACGACCGCCGGATCGATTTTTTTACTAGCGTCGATAATTGCCGATGACTCCTCGACGATGATCTTCTCGGATCGGCTGGTTTTGATATCGAATACTTTTAGCTCGCTCAGACCAAGCCGGGTTCGGATTTTTTCGCCAGTTGGCGTGACAGACAGAAAATACAGCGTTCCGATAGCACCGAGAACGGCGACGAGAAAACTAACACTGGCAACGAGCGCTAAAAAAGATCGAGTTCGACGTGAATCCTCAGGCATCTCTCTTCTCCTTTACTTCTTGGTCCGCTTGTTGGGCGCGTGACTACTGGAACCATTATGAATGCTGCGGATGACGGATTCTAGAGCAGTAGCGATAGTGCCAAAGTTGATAATGGCCGGGACAATGTCAGCGACAAAGCTGCGAAACGTACCCGACAGATGCTCCAGCCGGCTCATCATCCGATTGGCTCGATGGAGCAGGAGGATTAAGTAAATCAGGGCAATAATAAACCCGATCAGGACAACGGCGGCTAAGGTGTTGACGAGCTCAATACTAGACATATCCCTCCTAATTCTTTTTTATCACGACCCAAGATGCTTTATCGAACGTTGAGTTGGGTAAGACGTGAAGTTTGCCGTTGTTATCGCGCAAACGGATTTTTCGGGCGTCCATCTTCTCGATCGTTCCTTCAACTTCCGTGACTTTAAGATAATCACCGACGTTAAAATCTGGGTCTTGGGCTAAGAAAATGCCGGAAATCAAATCTTGAACCAGCGAGGAAGCGCCGGCCGTAATAGCGAGACCGGCGATAGCAACGAAGCCCGATAGGGCGAAGGCTAACTGCGTCAGGCCCATTTGTTGTAAGACAGCGGCAATCAAGAGCAGCCATAAGGCTAAACTGATAACCGACACTAGAATATCTTTGAGGGCTTGCTTGGCTTTGGAAACTCGAATAATGTTGCGGATGACGACAATCGCCAGCTTCATCAAAATGTAGCCAACCAAGAATGTTAAAAGAATTTGGGGTAGCCGATCCCAGGCCTTGCCAAAAAGTTCAACAACTCGCTCACCAAAAGTTTCCCACTCCATGTCTTCATGCTATCAGACCCTCCCGGGTAAGAGAAACGCCCGGGATTAACCGGGCGGATAGAACCAACGCTGGACCAAACCTAACTGGTAGTGGGCCTCTTGCCAAACCCGGGATAGTTCCTGAACCGTCAGCAGATGTGATTGCCAATCTTGGCCCGGACTGAGACGAAAGTCCTCAACTTCCCGGTAGAGCTGCCTGATTTTCGGTCCGTAGTCCGATCGGGAGATAACCCGCCAGCGGTACCATCGCGACAGATTCTGGCGGTAATTCGCAAAAAGTTGCGACAGCACCACGATCACGAGTATCAGCCAACCGCCATTCATCCCTCCGACGAACGCAACGACCACAAACAGAGCAGTCACGAGCCAAGGCATGACTAGGTCGACAAAGAATCCTAGATACGGACCGATCGAGATCGGAAAGGTCGGAGGCTCTTTTTCGAGCTCAAACGGCGAAATCGACAACCATCTTCTTAACATGCACCCTCCCTGTCGGCTGCAGCTTACCAAAACCGAGAATAGCAGTCACTACTTAGGTGAGCAGTTTTTTCAGAGTGTCGCGGGCGTCGTTAACATTCACGCGGCCTTGGGTTTTGGCCATGACTTGTCCAACCAAAAAGTTTAAGGAGGCTTCCTTACCAGCTCGATAATCGTCTACCGCTTTTTCGTTTTCCTTGATCACTGCCTTAGCTACCGACTCAATATCAACAACTTCGGGTTTAGCGGCAAAGGCCGTGATCGGTTTACCGGTGCGTAAGGCTTCATCAAGGATTCCCTCAATCGTCGTTTTCGCCCAACCGTTCTTGTCACGGGCCATCAGGAGTTCCAAGCGGTCTTCGGCCGAAAGTTTAGCAAAATTGGGCATCCCAGCCCGGAGCTTACCGTCTTCGATAGTGTACTTTTTGACTTCTTCATCTTTTTTGAACCGAGCGGTTGCCGCCTTATACGTCTCCATGATTGAATCGTACTCTTGGCGCTCGACGACAATTTTGGCAATTGCTTCCGAAAAGCCGAGCTTGCGGAGCTTGTCGCGCTGCTGATCCGGCAGAACTAGGGACGTTCCCCCAGTACCTAGCTCGACGGTGACATACGGTAAATCTGGTTCGGGGAAGTAACGGTAATCAGCGCTGGTTTCTTTGGAGCGCATCAACGCGGTCTGATTGTTTTTTTCGTCCCACAGCCGCGTTTCTTGAGTCACCCGGCCGCCCTCTTCGATTAGTTTAACCTGACGCTCGAACTCGTAATTGATCGCTCGTTCAACCGAGCGGAACGAATTTAAGTTCTTGACCTCGACTTTCGTCCCTAGTTCTTCCCCCTCGGCGGCCACGGAGATATTGGCCTCACACCGCATCTGACCTTTCTCCATATCAGCGCTGCTCAGTTTTAGGTGGCGCATAACTTGCTGGAGTTCCTGGCAGAAGTGCTTGGCGGCCTCGGCGCTATGGAAGTCGGGCTCAGTCACCATTTCCATTAACGGCACGCCAGCCCGGTTATAGTTGATCAGTGTTTTACCGGCCGCATGGGTTGATTTGCCGGCGTCTTCTTCTAAGTGAATGCGAGTAATCCGATGGGTCGTCCCGTCAATCACGAGCGTGGCTCGTTCAACCAGGGGGGTAGTTGACTGGGAAATTTGATACCCTTTCGGTAAGTCGGGGTAGAAGTAATTTTTTCTAGCCCAAAAGGTTTTATCGGCAATCGTCCCGTTGAGAGCCCGGCCAAGAGCAACCGTCATCTCGACTGCCCGCTTGTTTAAGAGCGGCAAAGCACCAGGCAAACCGTAACAAACCGGGCAAACGTTGACGTTAGGCGGTGAATTGAACGGATCGTTTTTGCAGCCGCAAAACATCTTAGTCTCGGTTTCAAGCTCAACATGAATCTCTAAGCCGACAGTTAGTTGCCAGTTCATCGGAGGCCTCGCATCGCCGACATCGCACTTTGAAAAGCCTGCAAATGAGTCGTTAGCTCCCATTCGGCTACAAAACTCCCCTGCTCGTGAACTAACTCGTTACGCTTGATGTGAGCCTGCCAGAGTTTCTGATAGACGTGATGCGGTAAACGGGTTTTTAGCGCTTTGAGGCGTTCACCAAAGGTGGTGCCAGTGACGTTGGCTTGTTTCATGATGGTGTCAATTAAAACATCAGCTTGAATCAGGGCTTGACGCATGTCGGCCTGGGCTCGAGTTTTGGCCATCGTCTCAATTGTTCGCCAGCGGTGTTCCGCGTCGAGCCAGTCGACATTCTTAAATGAGCCACCGCTGGATCCACTGTTTTTACCTAAGAGTAAGTCTTTCCAAAAACCCATATTACGATCCTCGCCCAACTAGTCGCTCAAGGATAGCGCTAATATGTTCCATCACAAAAACTCCCAGCCATAACAGAATAATAGTTGCCAGTAACGTCAAGATAAATTTTCGGAAGTATTGAAGGCTCGGCGCCAGTCGGCTTTTTTTACGCTCCTCAATCTGGCGAAGCTCGGCCGCCCGCTCCTCTAGCCTTGAAAGTTTTTTCTCTCGAGCCCGTTTACCCATGGCTATTTAAACCTCCGTGGCACCTTGGTGTGGTGGTCGGTTTCTTTTTGGTAAGACTTGGCCAGTGACAACAACGTGGCGTCTTCAAACATCGGCGCGATAATCTGAGCCCCGATCGGTAAGCCGGTCGAGGAGAAACCGCACGGTAGACTGATCCCTGGAATACCGGCCAAATTAACTGAAACGGTTAGCAGGTCCGACTGATACATCTTCAGCGGGTCTTGGGCCCGACTGCCGATTTCAAACGGCAATGTTGGCGTTGTCGGCGTAACCAGGACGTCAACTGATTTAAAAACGCGGGCGTAATCTTGGCTGATCAAGTTCTTAACTTTGACTGCTGTCTGATAGTAGGCGTCGTAATGGCCAACTGAGAGGGCGTAGGTACCCAGAAGAATTCGCCGTTTAACCTCAGGACCAAAGAGATGCCGGGTTTCCTGGTAACTGGCCATCAGGTTTTCCTGACGGATACTCTTCTGGTAGCGGATCCCGTCGTAGCGGGCTAAGTTAGCTGAGGCTTCAGCGGGCAAGATGACATAATAGGCGGGTAAGCCGTACGATAGGTAGGGCAAGGAGACTTCGGTGACCAGTGCACCTTGCTGCTCAAAGAAATCGACGAACTGTCGGACTGATTGGGTTATTTCGGAATCAATCTCTAAGCGCCAGAGTTCTTTCGGCAAACCGATCCGCAGGCCTTTCAAAGGGGTTTGGCTGGCTTTATAAGTAAAATCGACGGTCGTTTGGTCAAACTCATCTTGCCCGGAAATGACGCTAAAAATTCGCTCCACAGTCGCGGCATCCCGGGCGAACGGACCGATTTGGTCGAGCGACGAGGCTAGAGCGATCAGGCCGTAGCGAGAAACGGTGCCGTAAGTCGGCTTCAAGCCCGTAATGCCACAAAAAGCAGCTGGCTGACGGATCGAGCCGCCGGTATCGGAGCCGAGGCTGGCGTCACAGAGGTTAGCCGCCACCGCGGCGGCTGAGCCTCCCGAGGAACCACCCGGAACTTTTGAATAATCCCACGGGTTTTTCGTCGGGCCGTAAGCGGAGTTTTCCGTTGAAGAGCCCATGGCAAACTCGTCAAGGTTGGTCTTGCCCAAAAACGTTGCCCCCGCCTGCTTTAAGCGGCGAATCACCGTCGCGTCATACGGCGCCACAAAGTCTTCTAAGATTTTTGAAGCCGCTGTCGCCTGCCAGTCTTTGACCAGAATATTGTCTTTGATGGCGATCGCCAGATCCTTAAGTTCCCCCGCCGCTGCCATCTCGACGTCCGTACCCTTAGGAGTGAAAAGAAAGGCGTTGAGTTCGGAGTCAACGGCGGCAATCTGGTCTAAGTAGTCGTGGGCCTTACACATCTTCGTTGTCTCCGAGCACCGGCGGCACCCCAATTTGGTTATCCTCAAAGTCGGGCGCCAAAGTTTGAAGAGTTTCGATGCTGAGCGTTTCCGCACCAACTACATCCGGACGCAGGGTTTCCAGTTTGATGTGAACCGTCTGGTCTTCGACTGTTTGATTACTGACCTGGTTCAGCGTCTCGACAAACTCAACAATTTTGGGGAGCTGCTCTTTAAAGCGTTCCAGCTCCTCTTGATCTAAAGAAACTCGCGCGAGGCTAGCCAAGTGAAGAATTTCGGCGTCAGTGAGCTCAGACATTTGGCTCGAGTATACCAACCGATCAGGTAAGCCTCAACTTATCGAAGAAGTTGTAAAAACTCCTGCTCGCTCAGGACTTTGACGCCTAACTGCTTGGCCTTATCGGCCTTAGAGCCAGCGTTTTCCCCCACCACGACCAGATCAGTATTCTTCGAGACGGAATCATTGACGTCCGCCCCGTGCCGACGAGCCAGCTCCTGGGCCTGTGGTCGGGTCATCGTTTCGAGTGTACCGGTAAAGACGATCGACTGGCCGGCCAACTTACCGGTGGCAACGTGCGGTTTTTCCAGCTTGATATGACCGAGTAGCCGGTCAAGGAGATCTTGGTTGTTGGGCGTTGCGAAGTACTCGGCGATACTTTGGCTGACCGTCGGACCGATATCCGGGACTGTCTGCAGAGTCTCTTGAGTCGCCTGCCGGAGTCGTTCGATCGACTGAAAGTGCTTGGCCAAAGCCTCAGCCGTTTCGACCCCGACGTGACGGATACCGAGGGCGTAAATGAACCGGGCCAAGGGTACCGAGCGACGGGCGTTAATGGAGGCCACAATATTTTTGGCCGACAGCTCGCCGAAGCGTTCCAGGCCGTTGATGTGCTCCTCCTTCAGATTAAAAATGTCAGCCTGGT
>Ga0196963_10000554_pt1 | contig 32554 bp, 29 predicted proteins | sample S1_5metaG_FD_148600 | JGI IMG/M metagenome (GOLD analysis project Ga0196963, IMG submission 148600) | Soil microbial communities from Anza Borrego desert, Southern California, United States - S1_5 | ecosystem: Environmental > Terrestrial > Soil > Desert | place: USA: California | collected...
AGGCCGCACTCCTGCACCGCGAGTTTGATGTACTGCACAAACTTCGTGTGAACATCCAGGTGCAGCAGCGGCGTGAACCACCGATACATTTCCCGCGCCTCTTCCCATCGGCCGGCGCGCGTAAGCTCCCAGAAATATTGGTTCTCCTCAGGAAACGCGATGCCTGTCCCGGCCACCCATCCATCAATCCCAAGGATGGCCGCTTCAAGCACGAGATCATCCACACCTGTGAAGATCGCGTACCGTCCACCAACCGTGTTGTGCAGATCGGTAATTCGGCGAACATTTCCAGAACTCTCCTTTAGAGCCACGAAGTTCTTAACGTCGGCCAGTTGCGCGAACATCTCCGGCGCGTGTCACCTTTGTAGAGCATGCTCGGCATGAGCATAAATCCATCGAGCCCAAGCTTCTCCCCGTCCTGAAGGTAGCGGGAAGCCTCTTGCACACTCGATTCTGCCACCCCGCTGAGAACAGCGACGCGGCCGTTCACCGCCTTCACCATTGCCTCCACGACCTGCCGCTTTTCGTGAGGAGTCAGCGCCTGGTTTTCGCCGAGTGATCCAAGGAAAATCAGGCCGGTGACGCCGGACTCGATCAACCGTTCAGCATGGCGCGCCGTTGCCTCCAAATCGATGGAGCCGTCGCGGCGCATTTGGGTGGTGATAGCAGGAAATACTCCGCTCCAGTAGGGTTTCATGTGCGATGGGATTATTAAAGCAGGGCACAATGTTGTCCTGCGCAAAATTACGCATCTCTCTTACGCTTTCGCGGTGGTGCGCGACTCGCTCCATCTGCGTATGAACGGCGTCAGCATGAAGAGCACAGCGGCAGCCAATACCGGCAGCCAAACCATCTTCATGAAGTTTGCGACAAGACCACCGTCTTTCCCAGCAGTAGCGTCACCCGCAAGCAACCCCGCGAAAAGGTTTCCGAGTGACGTTGCCAAAAACCAAATGCCCATCATTTGCCCCACCAGACGAGCGGGCGCGAGCTTCGTGACCGAGCTTAAGCCAACGGGGCTGAGACAAAGTTCGCCCAGCGTGTGCAGCACATAAGTCATTATCAGCCATTGCGCGCCCACCTTCCCTGCGGAGCCGGCAAGCGTCGCCGCCACCGCCATGACTGCAAAACCTGCTGCCAGAAACAGCAAAGCGACCGCGAACTTCGGGCCGAGCGAGGGCTCGATACTGCGGGCGGCCAATTTCACCCAAACCCACGCGACCAAGGGGGCGAGAGTGATAACCAGAATCGGGCCGATCGATTGGAACCACCCAGCGGGAATGGTGAGGCTTGCGAACTCACGGGCCGTAAATCGCTCTGCGAACAGATTGAATGATGAACCAGCTTGCTCAAATCCAGCCCAGAACAAGGCTGACACGAGGAACAGAAGGCCAATGATGGCGATCCGCTTCTTTTCAGATGCGTCCAATCGGCCAAATAAATACAGCCCCGCGAAATAGATGACGGCCACTCCGACGATCACAGTGGACATCACTTTCGCCAGGCTCACAGGATCCACACGCCAAGCCCCGCTCGCAAATGCGAGACACACACCAAATGCCGCCCCCACGCTCATGCGGAGCCCTAACTTTGCTTTGGGGCTCAGTGGTTGTTGGTCTTTGGAGACAAGTCCAGCGCTGCCAAGGTTTCGCGAGAACATCGCAAATTGGAGCACACCAAAGACCATTCCAATCCCGGCTGCGGCGAACCCGGCATGCCAATTTACTTTTTCACCCAGCAAGCTGCACACCAGCGGTCCTGCGGTGGCGCCAATGTTGATCCCCATGTAGAAGATCGTGAATCCCGCGTCGCGCCGGGCGCCCCCTTCCGGGTAAAGCTCACCGACCAACGCGCTGATGTTCGGCTTGAGCAGGCCAGTTCCGACAACAATTAAAAGAAGCCCGAGGTAAAATGTTTTTGTCGATGGAATAGCGAGAACGAAGTGCCCTGCCGCAATGACCATCCCGCCCACCAGCACCGCGCGGCGCGCCCCGATGATGCGATCCGCAACCCAGCCGCCAGGCAGGGCCGCCAGATACACACCGGCTGTGTATAGCCCATAGATCGCGGTCGCCACCTGATCGGTCAGCCCCATGCCCCCTCGCACGGCGTCCACCATGAACAGCACGAGCAAAGCGCGCATGCCATAGTAGCTGAACCGCTCCCACATCTCGGTGAAGAAAAGCGTCTTTAAACCAGGAGGATGCCCCGTGTGCGGGGATGGAACTGCCGCGTCAGTCATGGATTATCGAACCGTGCCCGAAAAGAAGAAGGGCTGCACTCCGAAAAGCACAGCCCTTCCACTCAGTTCCCAACCAACAACGCCAGAGGCAACCAAGCTCTTGCCCCTGACGAAATCACTATTGCCCTGCTGCTTTTGGCGCCTCGCCTGTCCGCAGATACGCTAACAATGCTTTAAGATCATCGGGCGGGAGCGCCTCAAATCCTGTGGGCATGATCGACATTTCAGACTCCTCCATTGAAGCGATGTCTTTCCGCTGCACCACATGCTTCATCCCGGTGGTGTCCAAAATTTCGACCGACGTTTGTGTCTCCGCTTCCAGGCGCCCGGACAATGTTTCCCCATCCTTGGTGTTTACCGTCCACAAGCGATAGTTCGCCTCAACGGAGCGATTTGGATCAATGATGTCTGTGAGAACTTCAGTTGGGTCTTTAGCGCCCACACCGCTTAAGTCCGGACCAACTTTCCCGCCAGCTCCGGCAAACACATGGCACACGGCGCAGCTCGTCGTGAACAGTTCTTTGCCATGCTTGGCGTCGCCATTCTCTTTCGCCAGCGGAAGGAGTTTAGCCACCATTTCCTGCCGGTCGGAGGACCCTGCGCCTGGGCTGGCCGCCAGCCGTTCAGCGCGCCCGGAGATGCGGCGGTTCTGGTTTTGACGCATTTGCGCCCAGTGCTCGGTCGCAATGTCAGTCCGCTTGAGCTTTGATTGTTGAACAGCATCCAACAAAGCCGTCGTCCATTCTGCTTTGCGGAGCAGAACAGAGGAGGCAGTGCGGCGCACTGAAGGTGTGTACTTCGCCCAGGCATTAATGATGGCGTCGGCTGTTTTTTGCTCGCGGCTTTCAGCAAGCGCATTAAGCAATCCCGTCGCGACGCCAGGCGGCGTCAGGACTGAGATTTGCCCCAGGATGAACGTGACAACTTCGGGGCTGCCCTCCAATGCAATCAAGCGCCGAGCAGCATTCGCGCGCTCCTCAGGAGCCGCTCCCGCATCAGCCACCTTCTCCCGGAGCGACTTTGTGATGGAAGCAATGCTGTCGCCAAACAAGTCGCTTTTGCCCCACGCAAGGCTCAACGCGAGCAGGCGGTCTCGGGAATCCTCGGGAATCGTTTGCATGACCGAGGTGAGCTGCCTCTTCTGGTCTGCATTGATTACTGGAGCTTTGCCCGCAGGCCAACCGCTAACCAGGCCGTCGAGCACAGGCAGAGCCAGCGCGGGTGAAGAACCCTGCAACGCCGAGAGCGTCCCGAGAATCGTGTCGGTTGGCCCGCGCTGCGCGTAATGTGCCGTCACCAAACGAACGACGCGGCCAACTTCCCCCGGCAATTCGGAGCCGGGCGCAGCAGTGAGTTCGATGTCATCAAACCATGCTGTGCCACTCGCACGTCCCCAGCCACCGAACAGGCAGTTGATGGTGGCTTCAGTTAGTTCCCCCGAGTTGAAAGTGAGCTGCACCTGGGTCCACTCGCTGTCACCCACAACACCCTTAGTCGCGCCTTTCACCGCGTCTTGAAGCTCATGGATGTTGAGCAAAGCCCCGATGGCGTTGCCGAGTTTCTGAACGCCTTGGGTGCGGATCCAGCCCCTCAGGCGATAGTCTGTGCGGGGACGAAGTTTCACGACTGTGGCATAGCTCGCGTCCGCCCCGTTTTGCGAGCGGATCTGAATGCTCTTACCACCAGTGCGGCCGGTGTCGGCGACTGAAAACTCAGCCCGCCCGCCGTGCGTGACGGTCCTCCATCCTTTTGGGGAGCCGTTCTCGACCTCTTCAAACGATGCGTTTCCAATGAGATTGCCTGCCGAAGTTGTCTTTTGACTGGACCCTTCCGGCTTAAAGCTGGCCAATGCTGCTTTTAGGAAGGCCGCGTCATGCTTGGCCGCGGCCGCCACTGCGGCGTCAGGTATCCAGCGGTCATTAGAGTTCTTGCGATCCTGCAGCATCGCAAACACTGCGGCACCAGCCTGCTCGGAAACCGGCATTTCAGAAAGTGTGAGCAGGGCGGCCAGGCGAACTTGCGCGTCGCTATCCTCGAGCGACTTCGCAGCCAAAATCGACTGCAACGATTCGCCATTGCGCGGCAGCACACTGACGGCTGCGCGGCGCACTGCTGCGGACGGATGCTTTAGCGCTTCAGTCGCGGCGCGAATTGCGCGGGTTTCACCGGAGGCATACGCCCCCAAGCCATGCAGCGTCCACAACGCGTGGATGGCCGCTGTGTTCAGGCCAATTTCATCAACGGATTTCTCCGCCACCAACTCGCAAAGTGCGGGCGTCATCTCGGTTTTCTTGCCATCGACGATCAGCCTCTGCGCGTTCATGCGCCAAAGCATGTTGTCGCTCTTCAACCCTTGAAGAAGAGACTCAGGCTTGCTCGCGTCCAGCGCTGTGGCCTTGCCACCTTTCGCCTCGTTGTAAGCGACCCGGTAAATGCGCCCATGGACCTTATCGCGGAGTGGCGTGACATACGCATTGCCCGCTCCGTTCTCGAACCCCTGTGGCGTTGGGTTGTGTTGGATGATGTAGTTGTACCAATCCACCACCCAAAGAGCGCCGTCGGGCCCAACCTCGGCAGCGATCGGTGAAGTCCACTCATCATCGCTGGCGAGGAAGTTGCGCCCGTTGTGCGAAACGTAATCCGCTCCCTGTGCCTTCAGGTGGAACTTGCCGAGCAAATGGCCTGTCGGTTCAGCCACGAACTTGACGCTGTTCCAATACTCTTTCGGGAAGCTGCGCGCGGTGTAGAGCCCGCTCCCGGAGCCTGCCGTGTATTTGCCGTGGTAATCCACCTGCCGGACTTTGGCGGTGATCGGATAAAACCGCTGGCTGTCTGCAATGGATTCAATGCGGCTGGCTGACCAACCGCTCACAGCTTCGTAATAGCGGTTTGCGATTGGCATATACATGCTCGCGTTGCCGTTAGCTGTGGAGCCGAAGATGATATTGTCCTCACTGATAACAAGGCCCCAGGTGTTGTTGTTGCTGGAGCGAACGAACTCGAGCGCGGAGCCATCCGGTTTGAAGCGATAGATGCCCTGCCCGAATGTGACTTCTTTTCCACCAACGTTCCCGCGAAAACCGGAGTAGCCGACCACACCCCAAATCCAGCCATCAAAGCCCATCCGCCAGTTGCTCGGGCCTGCGTGCGTGTCGCGCGTTCCCCACCCTTGAAACACGACTTTCCGCTCATCAGCCCGGTCATCCCCGTTCGTGTCTTTGAAAAACTCAGTTTGGCCTGAATGCGCAACAAGGATGCCGCCGTTCGAAAAAACAAACGTCGTTGGAACACTCAGCTTGTCGGCAAATACGGTGAATTTATCAGCCTTCCCGTCGCCGTTGGTGTCCTCGCAAATCTTGATCCGGTCGCGGCCTTCACCAAGGGGGCGCATGTCGTTCGGGTAATCGACGGTCTCAGCGATCCAAAGGCGGCCGCGTTCATCCCAAGTCAGCCAAATGGGCTTCACGATTTCCGGCTCAGCAGCGACGAGGTTCACTTCGAATCCCGGGAACGTCACCAGGCGCTTCATCGACTCCTCCGGGGAGAGCGGCTTCTGCATGGTGCGGATTGGCTCTGCCTGTGTGCCCCACCGCGCGCCCGCAACGTAGTTCGGCAGCGGGCCAGGAGCTTCCATATATTCGAAGGGCTTCAGCCCCGTCTTCGGATGCAGCTGGGTCGGAGAGTTGGCGCAAGCCCAGCGGATGCCACCTTCAACCAGCGATTGGAAGTCCGCGTTGCCCCAGGTGCGCTGGTCATGCCCCCATGCGGTATAGAACACGCGGCCTTTGCCATGTTCGCGAACCCATGTGTAAGGCTCCTTGCCCTTTTCATCATGCCGCTCTGCCAGCACCACGCGGTTGGAATTATGCTTGGTGTGGACGTAGCTCTCATCCCAGCTCTCGATCGCGGTGTGGCCTTTGATCGCAGGATGATCCGGGTTCACGATCGTTTCTTTGAAAACACCCGCGCCGTGGCTCTTGAACTGGCCACCCACCAGCGCGATGTACTTCTCCGAATTCAAGAAGCAGAATGAGGCGCAGTGCAACGGGATCAGCCCTCCGCCATTCTCGACGAACTGCAGCAAAGCCGATTCTTGTTCCGGGGAAATGCGGGTGTGGTTTGCAAAAATAAGGATGCCATCGTACCCAGCCAACTTCGTGGGATTCAGGTCGTCGAGTTTGTCGGTGTAAACCAGGTCGATCGCTTTTCCCGCCAACACCGGCTGGAGTTGCTTGAAGCGGTCCTCGGGCTTGTGGTGGTCATTGTCGCCCAGGAACAGGACGCGCAGCTCTCCTGCCTGGGCAGCATAAGAGGAGGAGGCGGCCGCGATTGCCAGCGCCAGCGCGCAGATAAACGGAAACAGCTTTAACATGGTTCTTCTTGTAACAGTCAGACGATCACGGCCACGAACGGTTACGTTCGCAGAGAGTGTCAGTGTCGAGCCTATCTTCCAGAGAGCGCCGCTTGCAGCCATGATGTTCCGCGCATTTGACATTGAATTTTTTCCTCTCGCGCGCGGCGGGCTGATCTGCTCTTTAAGAGCAACAACCCGTCACAAGAAATGTTGATCCATCAAGGATGAAGGGTGGCCCTAAAGTCGCGCTGCTGATTGAAACCTCGAACGCGTACGCGCGTGGTTTGTTGCGGGGCATCGTCGCTTACGCTCGCGAGCGCAGGCGCTGGTCTCTCTCGCTTTCAGAGCACACGCGCGGGGACAAAGCGCCTGCCTGGCTCTCCGAATGGGATGGCCAGGGCATCATCGCGCGCATTGAAAACCCTTCCATTGCCGAGGCGCTCAAGACACTCAAGGTTCCCATTGTGGATGTGAGCGCCGCCCGATTGCTTCCGCACTTGCCATGGTTCGAGACCGACGACGGCGCGGTGGCGCATCTCGGGGCTGAACATTTGCTTGAGCGCGGGTTTCGTCACTTCGCCTTTGCGGGTGACACACGCTTCAACTGGTCGAACTGGCGCCAGGAGCATTTCCAGCATTCAATTCGCGCGGCTGGGCGCGAGTGCGCCGTCTATTCGCCCTCAAGAAAGTTCGCCCCCGACGACGATAGGCAAATCGAAGACTTGGCTGAATGGATCACCGGGTTGCCGAAGCCCATCGGGATTATGGCTTGTTATGACTTTCGCGGGCAACAGGTGCTGGACGCATGTCGTCGGCGGGACATCGCCGTCCCAGATGAGGTGGCGGTGTTGGGCGTCGATAACGACGAACTCCTCTGCGAACTCTCGGATCCGCCTATGTCCAGTGTGATGCCGAACACCCACCGCACCGGCTATGAAGCGGCAGCTTTGCTCGACAAGATGATGGGCGGGTTGAAGGTCAAAGGCGAAACGCACCTCATTCCGCCGAGCGGTGTCGTTACGCGGCAATCAACCGACGCGCTCGCCATAGAAGATCGGAACGTAGCTCGCGCCATTCACTACATCCGTAAAAACGCCTGCAACGGAATCAACGTGCAGGATGTCATCAAAGCAGTGCCTCAATCCCGCCGCCTGCTTGAGCAGAAATTCAAGCAACTCATTGGCCGCACCCCGCACCAGGAAATTATCAGAGTGCAATTGGACCGTGTAAAAGAGCTGCTCACCCAAAGCGATCTTTCCCTCGAAGCAATCGCGGAGCACACCGGCTTCTCTCACGTCGAGTATCTCAGCGTCGCGTTTAAACGCGAAGCAGGGATGCCTCCCAGCAAATACCGCGCCCTCAACAGCCCGCGCTAAATCTCAACGCTTCAGCGAGGCTTTAAGTTGCGCGGGATCGCTGGTCGGTGGTTGGCACGCATTCCCTGTGCAAAGATAGACACTCGCGGGGCCAGCCTGCGGCTTCAACGTCCGCGCGAAAGGCTCCACCGGCCCAACCGTTCCGAGCACAACTTTGTTCGGCTGATAAACCTGATGCGCCGCCTGAATGAGGCTTTTCGCTGCCGATGATTTAGGATCGCCTGCAATCACCACCCGACGCGGCTCCTCCATCGAGAAATCAAGCGCAGCCAGCATGTTTGGCACCGCTTGTGGAAGCCTGTCCATCCGCTGGCTGAACGCGCGCAGTGTGTTGTCAGCCGCGTCTTTGAACTCCCCCCGCTCGGTGATTGCGCTTAACCGAAGAAAGGCGTGGGTGGTGACGGAATTGCCGGAAGGCTCCGCACCATCATAATCATCTTTGGCCCGCAGAATGAGATCCTTCGCTCCGGCGGGGGTTTGCCAAAACCCGCCCTCCTGCGGGTCGTAAAAAGTGCGAAGGATCGCTTCCCCGAGGTCGAGGGCAAATTGCAGATGTGCGGGATCCAAAGTCGCTTCATACAAATCCAGCACGCCCGCGAGCATGTTCGCATGGGCATCCAGCAGGAGCACATCGTCGCGCTCACCATCACGCCAGCGGCTGTGAAGCTTCTTTCCTTTTGCATCCCAAAGCTTCGATCTCACGAAGCGGAGGTTCTTCTCAGCCGCAGCCAGCAATGCCGGCTCCCCCAGCGCCACAGAAGCGCGCGCCATCGCCCCGAGCATCATCCCGTTCCAACTCGCGAGTATTTTATCGTCGAGGTGCGGGCGAACTCGCTTTGCGCGGCGCTCGAACATCTTCTTGCGCGCGGAGGCCAGTAGCGGTCGATCACTTTCCTGACGCAAAGGCGCGGCGATGCTTAACACATTGAGGTCCGGCAGCGGATCAGGATCACTGTGGTCCAGGAAGTTCCCTCGCTTCGTCACCCCAAAGTGTTCACTGGCCACGCGAAACTCGTCTGGGGTGAGCAGTTCCTTCAACTCCTGCTCTGTCCAGCAATAGAACTTCCCTTCCTTCCCTTCGCTATCGGCATCTTCAGCGGAATAGAAGCCGCCCTCAGGATACGTCATGTCGCGCAGCACGTATCGAATGATGTCGCGTGCCACCTCCGCCTGCTGCTGATCCCCGCTCACAAGGTAGGCATCGAGGTATAGCTGCACCAACTGCGCGTTGTCGTACAACATCTTCTCGAAGTGCGGCACCAGCCATTGCTGGTCCACAGAGTAGCGCGCAAACCCACCCCCGATCTGATCGTAGATCCCCCCTGCAGCCATGGCATCGCAAGTGTGCAATACCATATCCACCACTTCCTTGTTCCCTTGCCGCACTGCCCACCGCAGCAGGAAGGCCGGCTGGGTGGGGCGAGGGAATTTCGGAGCCGTGCCAAACCCGCCATGATGCGGATCGTACTCCCGCGCAAAGGTCCGGGCCGCCTTTTCCAAAATCCCAGGCGTCAGCAAAGTGTTGGGGTCGGCCTCGAGCTTGCCCAACGCCCCAAGCTGCTGGTGAATGTCCTTCGCGGACTCCTCAATCTCGGCCCTGCGCGTTTTCCAAACCTCCGCAAGCTGCTGCAGCAATTGCAGAAAGCTCGGCCTGCCGTACTTCGCTGTTGGTGGAAAGTACGTGCCACCGTAAAAAGGCTTCAACTCCGGCGTAAGGAAAACATTCAGCGGCCATCCCCCCTGCCCGCTCGTCGCCTGGACGAAGCTCATGTAGATCTTGTCCACATCCGGCCGCTCCTCGCGATCGACCTTGATGCTGACGAAGTGCTCGTTCAAATACGCGGCCACCTCCTCGCTCTCGAAAGACTCGCGCTCCATGACGTGGCACCAATGGCACGTGGAGTAGCCTATGCTCAAGAAAATCGGCTTATCCTCCGCTCGCGCCTTCGCGAAAGCCTCTTCGCCCCATGCAAACCAATCCACCGGGTTGTGCTGGTGTTGGAGCAGGTACGGGGACTTCTCCCGAGACAGTCGATTTGCGTGCTTGGCTGCAGGCTGATTGGTGGCCTTTCCCATCTTCTCTCCACTTCGCTTCAGGTGACGCTCCTGGCATCCGAGAAATGTCAGGGCGCAAAGCAGCGCCATTACTCGGGCGTAAGAGAGCATGTCTTAAGCTACGCGCAAAACCCGCTGCCGAAAAGCAGCGCGGCGTCGTTTAATGGTCTCCCTTGCCGTTCTTAACCATGAGCAGGCGCTCAATCCACGCAAGGATAAGCGCGGATAACACGAACGTGATGTGAATCATCACCTGCCAGAACACCGCGCCGTACGCCCCGTCATCACCTTTCAACCTGTCCACTTCGATAAAGGTCTTCAACAAATGAATGGATGAAATCCCGATCAGCGCCGTCGCAAGCTTCACCTTCAGCACACCCGCGTTCACGTGGGAGAGCCACTCTGGCTGGTCGGGGTGTCCCGCTAGATGCAACCGCGACACAAAGGTCTCGTATCCGCCAATGATCACCATGATCAGCAGGTTCGCGATCATGACCACGTCGATCAGCCCCAGCACGATCAGCATCACTTCCGTCTCCTTCAGGCTGGTCGCCTGCGCGATCAAGTGCCACAACTCCATCATGAAGCGGAACACGTAAACGCCCTGGGCAATGATCAGCCCTAAGTACAATGGCGCCTGGAGCCATCGGCTGAGAAAAATGAAACTGCCAAGAGTCTTCTGCTGGGTTCTGTTCCGGCCTTCGGCTCCGTTCATGCGCGGGTTATTTATGGCGCCACCTTCCACGTGTCTAGGGCAGAAGGATGGCAGATCGCGCCCGTTTGACCTTCTGACAGGTAAGGCTTAGCTTCTGAGCCAATGCTTGAGGCCCCAGCCAAAATATATGCGCGCTTTGTGCTTTTTGTTGCCGGAGATAACCGGCAAAGCGCGCCACTGACCCAGGCCCTTGCTGCCTTTTGCGATGATCACACTTCAACTGGCCTCTGTCAGATCATCGACGTGATCGATCGCCCGGACGCGGCTGAGCATTATGGCATCGTTGCCACTCCCACTCTCGTGCGGCTTAGCCCTGAGCCTCGCCGCCGCTTCATCGGAATGCCTGAGGCCGCGTCAGTCGAAGATTTCCTCCGGGTCTAATTAACCCGCAGCACCCCAAAGAACCCAATCTCCGTCAACCGCTCCACGTACACGGACAGCGCCTGCCCTGTGCCGTTAATTACGTTAGTCGTGAGCGCGCCTTCCGGAGTTGTGGCAAACGGCGTGGCGAGCCAGTCGCCATTCGCGGTCAGCTTCCGTCGAATCTCATACTTTTGCCCGGTCAAGCTTGGGAAGGTTAGTTGCAAGCGGGCGCCATTGGCGCTCGCAAGCTGAACCGAAGAGATCCTATACCCCAAGCCCGGCACAGTCACCGTCAACAAATTCGTTCGCGCATCAAACGCCGACGCAAAAGAGGGCAAATCCCGCCGCGCCGGCCCGACAATCACCTGTCCTGTGGGGCTATACTGCGAGCCATGGGTCGGGCAAACGAGTCGCCCTTGAGCGTTGCGCGGGTTCACCGGTTGATTCTCGTGCGTGCAACGCGCTTCGACTACCGCGAACTGGTTATTGCCCATATTCGTGATAATGACGTTGGGAATTGTCGTTGGCGTCCCAGGCAACCGGAGCCGCAAAGACCCATTTGTATTGCGAAGCGTCGCAAAGGTGGTCACTGACAATGGCAGTTGCACCAACGCATCATCCACTGCCAGCGCGCTGATGTCCGCGAAAGCCACTTGGTCCAAAATTCGGTCTGCGGCCGTGGAATAAGCCGCAATCATAGCGACCGTCTTGAGAAAATCTCGTCGGGAGGAGGGATGGAGCTGCATAATTCGTCTATTCTTAAATGGATCCGCGCGCTTCTAAGCAGGCGCACAGTTCGGCAATTGTCGCGATATTGCGCATCGCGCGCTCTCAAATCAATTACGAAAGGGACATGGATCCAAGGGCGCGCGCGAAGTCAAAGGAGTCCCTTGCTTTGTGAAAGGGGAACCCTTATTGTGGCGGTCATGGCCGATAGAGTCCCTTCGGAGGCAAAAGATTTTGAGCGCAACCAGAACGATCTGGAAACGCTCCAAAAGCGATTGGCCAAGCTGCAGGAACGCCGCACCGCCCTCAACGAGTTCGCGCGCTCCCAGACGGACAAGGCCACCCAGCAATCCGAGCAGCGTGAGGCTGAGCGCAAAGACTTCCTCCGCAAAAAGGAAAACGCTGACTCTCCAGACCCCCTCGCAAGTCCCAAGCGTTTGGAATAATCCAGAATTGCGGCCCTCTTGCGGGAATTCAACCCGCTCGACTCTGCCTTGATCCGGCGGATGCCCGAATGGCTGAGGGCTATCCAACCGCGCTGAATCCGTGCCCAATTGCAGCGAAAACTTTTTTGAAGATAAAGGTTGCGCACGGAGCCAAAGAAGCGGACTGTGCAGCCGTTCGTAAGATAGCTAGTAGTTTTAGGTCTGGTAAATCCTCAGGTGAACTTCCGTTCGGTGATGATTCGAAACCCGGTGGTCGGGAACAGTCTGGAGCAGCAGGGTTGATCTGTAGAACATCACAAGATGAGTAACAAACTGTTCGTTGGAAATCTTTCCTTCAACACCACCGAAAACGACCTCCAGGACGCTTTTGCCGCCCATGGAACTGTCGTCGAAGCCAACCTCATGATGGACCGTGCCACTGGCCGTTCCCGCGGGTTTGCCTTCGTCACCATGAGCACGAACGAAGAAGCTGAAACCGCAATCAACGCCCTGAACGGCAGCAACTTTGATGGTCGCGATTTGACCGTCAACGTGGCCAAGCCCCGCGAAGATCGTGGCAATTCTGCCCCTCGCTCAGGTGGCCGTCGTGAGTTCTCCTCACAACGCCGCTACTAAGATCGGAAGATAATTTCGTTCTCTCGAGGCCCAGCCGCAAAGCTGGGCCTTTTCGTTTTTTACCCCTGGCAAGTGATGTCCAATGACCGCTGCCACAAGGAAGAAAGGGCGCGCTCATTGCGGAGCGCGCCCAGTGACCGACGCACACGGTGCGCCACCTAACCCAAAATCATTTAAGAATTTGCCCTCGAATTTCTCCGCCAGTTTTCTGCTGGGAATGCACGTTGATGTAGGTGCGCTCATCAATAAGCTGGCCTAACTGCGTGGGGTTTAACGTCACGGAACCAGCAAAGGAGCCGTTCGTCCCCCATGCCCCGCCATTCAACGGGGCCAGATCTACCAGGACTGTTGCAGCCCCGCTGGTCGCGGCTGGCCCATGAATGTGGGCGTTCACTGCAGTAGCGTTCAACCCGCTGTAGGTCGCGTTCAGCGTGAGCCGGTTTCCAACCAACAAAAGCGTGGCATGCCCGCGCCCGCCGGTTTCGACAGAGTTTGGCCGCTCGAGAGCGCCAAGCATTGTGCTGTGCAGCACCACCGGGGCAATCTGCCCGCGAATTTCTCCACTGCCTTTGAACGGGGAGTGAATGTTCACGTAGGTGCGGCCTTCTAGGATCGCAGCTCGTTGCGCATCCGTGAGCGCCACCGTTCCTGCTAACGTGCCGTTGGTGGTCCATGATCCGCCGTTATGCGGGACGAGATCAATGAGCACCCCGGCAGGTGTTTCGGTGTCGGCAGGGCCGTGGATGTGGGCGTTATTTGCGCCCTGGCGGAGCCCGGCAAAATTAATGCTGAAATGTAGCAACCGTCCATCCAGAGCGAACAGGCCTGTGCCTGTCGCCGGGCTATCGACAGGGTCCGGTCGCTCGGCCGCTCCGCTTAATGAGGCGGACAGCGCAATCGCTGTCGTCTTGGGAAGGATTTGGCCGCGAATCTGGCCAGAACCAAACGTGCCGGTGTGAATATTCACGTAGGTAAGGTTGTCCAGCAGCATGGCTAGATCGTCATTGCTCAAAGTGACGCTGCCATTGAGCGTGCCATTGGTTCCCCAGGCGCCACCGTTGAAACTGCCAAGATCGACGCGCACCCCCGCAGGTATATCACGCGCCGCCGGCCCGTGAATGTGGGCCCGGTCAGCGGGTGATGTGAGATTTCGGTAGGTTATGTTGAAGGTGAGATTATTCGTGACGAGCATGAAGACGCCGATGCCCCGGCCCGGCGTGTTCACCGGATTTGGACGCTCTGCTGCCCCGGTAAGTTCCGCGACCCAGAGCACCGGCGCAATTTGCCCGCGAATCTCACCGCCGCGATGCATTGTGCTGTGGATGTTCACGTAGGTTTTACCTTCGAGGATCCACGCTTTGTGCTGTGCGTTTGTGAGTGTCAGGGAGCCGGAGAGGACACCGTTTGTTCCCCATGCGCCTCCATTATACGAGCCGAGATCGATGATCACACCCGCGCCGTTCGAAGCGCCTGCGGGCCCATGTATATGGGCCATGAAGGCGGGCTCTTTTAAGCCTGTGTAGCGGACATCAAAGTGCAGGGTGTTGCCTTCCAAACTGAACGTCCCGCTGCCGATCGCCGGGGTCTCCACGGCCGGCCGCTCAGCAGCTCCCGTCAGATGCGCTGTAAAGCCAATAGGACCATTCCCGGACATTTCGACGACGCGATAGAATTCCGCCCGATCGCGCGCAGGCAGAAAGACGCTGCTCGCAACCACATTGGTGGCAGGGCGCCAGACGCTGTCCTGTAAATCGCTCTTTGCTGTGACGGCAAAGGGGCCAACACCATTCGTCCAGGAAATGGTGACGCCCTCCGCCTCGCGCGTGACTTGCGTTAGCTGGAGGTTAGTGACTGCGGGAACGATCTTCAGCATCTTGCCTGTGGCGCCGCTTGGGCCGATGTTCGTGGCGGCAAAGACATAGACTTCACCAGCTCGGTCCTGGCCGAATCCTTTGAGCCACATGCCAAGGCCATTTCGATTGTCGCGGCCGATGCGGAAATCCTTGAACTCGGAGCGGTCGAGGTAAAAGAGGCGACCGTTCTTGCCCAACTCACCGGCGATGTAACGCCCGATAAGATTCGGCATGGCGGAGCCATAATAAACGTAGCCGCCGATGATGGAGATGCCATCGTTACGGTCGTACTGGGCCACTGGATCAATGACGTTGGGAGGAACAGGGAGAACTGGCTGGCTCGTGATGAAGCCGTTAGCGGAACCGTTCTGGTCAAAATAGAAGGTTCCTTCCTTCACGGGCCAACCATAATTGCCACCAGCAAATACGAGGTTGAGTTCTTCAACATCATTTTGCCCAACGTCACCGACCCACATTTCGCCGGTGCGTTGATCGAAACTCCAACCGAAAGGATTCCGGAAGCCGAGCGCGTAAATTTCTTCCACGCCGCCCTTGCCGAAGAACGGGTTTGTGGCGGGAATCCCGTACTGGCCGTTGCGGCCGGTGCGCGCATCCACGTCAATGCGGATGATTTTGCCGAGAATATTGTTGGTGTCCTGCGCGTTCCCACCGGGTGAGTGATTGGGCCCCTGGTCATCAGCGGAGCCGCCATCCCCAAGCGCAATGTAGAGGAAACCATCACGCCCAAAGTGCATTGCGCCACCGTTGTGATTGGATTCGGGCTGGTCGATGCGCAGGATTTCCCGGCGGCTGGCAGGGTCGATGCGGTGCGGGTTTTGAGGGTCCATACGCCATTCCGCAATGACAGATTGGTGGTTATTTGGAGCCGCCCCATGGATCATGAAATCTGCCATGGGGCCGTTTGGCTCTGAAGTGTAAGTGTAAACCAGGGGGTTTTGAGCGAAGTTCGGATGCACCGCCAAGCCCAGCAAGCCCCGCTCATCGTAATTGGGTGTCAATGGAACCAGGCGGCTGCGGACGTCAAGAGCTGGGTCGGAGACACGCACGCTGTTGGTCAGCATGTAAACAAAGCCAACCTGGTCATACACAAGGATTCTGCCGCTGTTATCGTCAGGAAGAGCCATTCCCAAGGGGGAGACGACACCGTCGAGCACGACTTGAAGTTCGATGGTGGTGTCGCCCTTCTGAATGTCAGGGAGTGGATTCGTGATGCGTGCCCCGGTGGACGCAACTGTGAAGGTGATCGGAGCCGAAGTGGCGTTCGCTCCTGCGGCAGAGAACGCCTTTGCGGTAATGGTGTAGGAACCTGCCCCGAGATTTGTGGTCAGCGAAAATGGTGAGGTGGTGACAGAACCGAGAAGGTCTGCCCCTTTGTAAAATTCGATCCTCGAAATTGTGCTTCCTTGAACAGTGGCGGTGGCAGAGATCGTTATGGAGCCGGGAAGCAACGTCGCGTTGTTGGCCGGAGCGGTAATGGATACTGTAGGAGCTGAAGCAGCAGCAGGCTCGACAACAATCGTGCCCTGCATATGCGGATGAGGGTCACAGATATACGGGAAGCTCCCGACCGTGTTAAAAGTGCGGGTGTAAGTCTGGCCAAAACCAAGAAACCCGGAATCCCAAAGGCCGGTTGTGCTCGTGCTGGTATGGCCGGTGGCATCCCGGTTCCTCCAGATGACGCTATCCCCCACTTTAATAGTGACGGAAGCCGGTTCGAACGCGAAGTTTTGGATGTCAACGGTGACGTTTGCCGCCCGACTGTTCAGCACAGCGAGCAGGACCAACAGCATGATGGAAGCGATTCGTGCAAGCATAAGAATTCCTCGAAGGGCCAGAGCATGCGCTGTTCTTTGCCGTTGTGGAACAGGCGCCACCCCCACCTCCATGTTGATGAGAGGATCGAGAAGATGATTTGGTTCCCGAGGATTGAAGTTTTTCTCGTGGGGAACCAAATGCCTCGCTCAAGCCTCATATTCTCAAGATGAACGGATATGGGTTCGGACTTTGAAGACGTTGTGGAGCTTCATTATGCCGGGCTGTACCGTTTCGCGCTGAGTTTGACTCGGCAGGAGAGCGAAGCATGCGATTTAACCCAGCAGACCTTTTACATTTGGGCGCAAAAAGGGGGGCAAATTCGCGACGAAACGAAAATCAAAGCGTGGTTGTTCACCACGTTGCACCGGGAATTTTTGGGGCGGCAAAAGAAAGTCACTCGGTTTCCGCATCTCGACTTGGAAACGGCCGAAGGGGAGCTGCCTGAGATGCCACCGGCTGCGGAGCAAAGTTTCGACACGCAAGCTGTGCTGGAAGCCCTGCAACGGATTGAGCCAGGATTCCGGGCGGCAGTCGCGCTGTTTTACCTGGAAGAGTGCTCGCACCCAGAAATCGCTCGAATTCTTGAAATTCCACTCGGCACTGTTAAATCGAGGATCTCGCGAGGTGTCGCGCATCTTCAAAAACTCCTGTTAACCGCGAAACGGGAGGATAGGACAAAGCCATGACACGCGAAGAAGCAAAACAGGCGCTGCATGGCCATCGCGCGGAGTCATTGGATAGAAACGACCCTACCATTCGCGAGGCGCTCGCCCTGGTGGCCACTGACAGAGAGCTTCGGGAATGGTTTGCGAGGCAGGAAGAATTTCACTTATCAGTGGCAGCGCAACTACGCCAAGTCATTCCGCCCGCAGGTTTGAAGGAGCAGTTGCTGGCGCAACGCAAGATCACGCGCCAGGTGTTCTCGCGCCGTGCGCTGGGGATCGCGGCGGCCGCCGCGGGAATTGCGCTTCTGATTGGTGTTATCACCCACCGCGAGCCCACGGAGGAGCAAACAGTGGCCAGCTTCCAGGCACGGATGGTCAGTTTCGCTTTGCGGCAGTACCGGATGGACCTTGAAACCTCGGAGTATGCAGCCGTTCGCGCGCATCTTTCCCGCGTTGGCGCGCCGGCCGACCTCTCCATCCCACAACCGCTCACGCAAGTGGGCGTCAAAGGTGGCGCTGGATTGAAGTGGCATGGGAAGCCAGTTGCCATGGTTTGTTTCAATGGCGCGGGGACAAGCACCCGCTACCTCTTTGCCCTGCAAGATAGAGGCTTGGCTGGAGAGCTAGGAGAAAATGCGGTTGTCGAGCCTTACAAAGGAGTGAGCATCGCGCGTTGGGCGACGGGTGGGACTGTCTATTTGTTAGTAAGTACGGAGGACCAAAGCGCGCTCTTCCGTTTGCTTTCGGCAACCAGATCAACGCGCTTGCGCGTAGCCTTCGCTGATGCTGGTGCGTTTGAGCAGCCAATAATAATCAGCCGCCTCGCCTCCTGAAATTTTAAAAGGAAGATCCGCGCCATCCGGGCGATGAGGTTTGCGTGTGCTTGCAGAAACCCATCGATGCGGCTCGGCGTGACCGTCGGCGTAAGTGAGGTTCGCTGCGCCGTTGTGATAAGAGGCTGGAAGGTCGTTCCATTCGTAAGTGCCCGCGCGATTCAAAAAATAGCCGTCATTGATGCTGTCCGGGTGCTCTTCAATGAAGACGAAGATTTGCGCCGCGGCCGTGAAGTCGCTCATTCGAAGGTATTGGCGGTAGGCAGGGTTGTTGACGTTGTCCCCGGAGCGAGTGAATTCCCCGGCATCACCGACCATTGCGTTCATAGAAACACTCCGGGATCGCTCCCTGTAATTTGCCGCACGCTGGACTTCACTGAGAGCGGTGTCATTTGGGCAGCGGTAGATGCGGCTGTTCCGCCCAACGAATTCGCCGAGCGCAGCATGGGTGTTGAGGGTTGCGTTCGTGTTCTCCGGGTCGGCTTCCCAATTCAGCACACTGTTTGCCCAATTGTAAGTTTCGCCACGGGCAAGGATCTGCCGAATTTCAGCGCCGCCGAGGTTGTAGGCGAGGCGATCCTGAAAATCATGCGCGTAGCTGGCCCAGGCGAGATTGAGTTGCCGCAGGTTGTTAAGGCAGAAGGTTTGGGCGCCCTGGGCTTTGGCGCGGGAGAGAGCTGGCAAAAGCATGCCCGCGAGCAGCGCGATGACCGCGATCACCACGAGCAATTCGATAAGGCTGAAACCCCGCTGTGAGCAGCGATTGAACCGCATTCCTTCCTCCCAACTGGCCCACTCTACTGTGCGCGGAGAGGTTTGCAATCGCGCGTATGTTCCGAATAATTGCGCCCATGGCAGGGAAGACCATAAAAAGAGGGAGCAGGGACCGGGACGAAGAGCGGTCAGTTTCCGCGCGGGAGTTCGCCAGCAAGCTGAGGCGGGTAGCTGATGCAGTCGAAGCTGGCAAAAGCTTTGTCGTGCAGGTGAAGGGCGAGCGGATCCGCGTTCCTGCGGATGCGCTCCTCAGCATCGAGCATGAGCGGGAGAAGGGGATTGAAGAGTTGGAGCTGCAGCTTCGCTGGTCCCGCGAGTGATCCCTACTCCGTCGTGCCATACCGCGGCGCTGGAAAGCTCCCCGGCATCGAGGTTCTTGCGTCGTAAGGGAAACTCTTTAGCTTGGACGGATGGCGCGGTTCGTTGGCAGGTCCAATGATTCTGAACGGCCTCAGACGAATGCTGTTATTGAAAACGAACCAACTGACGCCAGGCGAGCGCCTGCGTGAACCTGCCGTTTAAAGAGTGGGCCATTCACAAATCCAGAAGCATCGGCGTAAACGGAAGGAGGGGGCTTTCGCCCGCGCCTGCGACACCGCAAGTGATCCCGTGCTCTATGGGATACTTCTGCTCTCTCCATGGTTCTTCGGAGCGTCGTCACGGCTGGCTGCAGGAGGCTTTGCCTGCGCCGCGATCATCTTCGGCAGCTTGCAGTTTCTTCGTCTGAGAACGAGCCAGAGCGCGCCTCAAGTATCGAAGCCAGTTCGCGTGCTCGGTTGGTTGAACGCTGCCTTGTTGATGTACGTGGCGATCAGCGTCGCGAACGCACGCGCGGTGTTCAGCTACGACGAACTCGCATTCAATTACCGCGACAACATCTCCTGGCTTCCCGCTAGCTATCATCAGCCCGCCACGCTGAACCGGCTCCTACAACTCACCGGCTTAACGGCGCTTTTCTGGGGATTGCGCGCGTGGCTGCTGCGGGCTTCAAGCTCGGGGGAATGGGCTCTGAATGAGAAGCGGTTGAAACGCTTGATGTGGGCTTTGGCTATAAATGCGACTGTTATGACGGCCATTGCGTTTGCGCAACGAGGGTTGCGCGCCACCGAGATCTTGTGGACGTTCCCAAGCAAGTGGGGGAGCCGCGTCGCATTCTTCGGCCCGTTTCCTTATCGCGGCAACGCGGCTCAATACTTCAATCTGGTGTGGCCGATGGTTCTAGGATTTTACCTTTACCTTAACCGCGCGGCTGGGCCGACACGCAGGGATGGCCCGCACCTGTTGGCAATTCCACTGTCCGTGGTTGCGCTTGCTGGGGCGATCGGATCATTGAGCCGAGGTGGGGCCCTCGCGGCAGGGGTGATGGCGCTCGCGCTCGTGGTTTGGGTTTCCTGGAAAGTGAACTGGCGCCGTGCGCTCGCCGGTCTTGGAGCCGCCATGCTGGTGCTCGTGGTTGGGGCTTTGCTTGCAGGGCCGCATCTGCTCAGCCGGTTCCGGGAATCAGACGTGACCTTAAGCGGACGCGCTCCGCTTTACGAAAACGCCCTAAAGATGCTCAAGGATTTTCCGCTCTTTGGCGTGGGCCAAGGATCGTTCGGGCCAGTTTATTACACTTACCGGGAGTCCTTCGACCAACTCTGGCAAGCCTACGCTCACAACGACTGGCTGGAGGCGCTGGTCTGCACCGGCATCGTCGGCTTCACCCTCCAACTCGCTCTTCTCACTACCGTGCTCTACTGCGGGTTTCGCAAAGCAGCTCCCAGCGAAACGGAACCGCTCTCCATCGGCATCGCCGTGGCGTTGCTCGGTTGCGGCCTGCAAGCAGCCTTTGATTTTCCATTCCAGATCTACGGCATTGTTCTCCTCTTCACCGCGGGTTGCGCAATTTTGACAGCGCTCAACTTTCCGCCCACCGGCCACTCCCCAAGGATGGACCTCAAATGAGCAGCCGGAAACGTGTCACAATCGTGAACGAGTTTCCCGGCCAGGAGAGCGACCGCATGGCGGCGGATCTGGCAGTGGAGTTGCAGCGACTTCTTCCCGAGCATCAGGTTGTCTCCATCAATGGCCTCATTGCGAAATACCGTCCTGGTGGGCTGAAGCCTTCACGATTGCTGAACTGGGTTTACCTACACGCCAGAGTGGGCTGGGAATGTTTGTTCCGCCCTCCTGAGACGTTGATCGTAGTTTCATCCCCACCTCTTATACAAATCACCGCAGCAGCGCTCGGTTCGCTTCGCAATGTCCGAGTCGTTTCGTGGTTGATGGATTATCATCCCGAAATTGAAGCGCGCATGGTTGAGCGGACTTCCAGAGGGATCGCGCGCCTGCTCAGATCTGTTGATAAGGTGGCGTTGGATCGCACCGCACTTGTGGTGACGTTGGATCCAGCGATGGAAGGCTTGCTGCGCGCTAACGGTTATCAGCGGGACATAATTGTGCACCCGACCTGGGCGCCAAGCGCGGTGCGAGCCTTGAGCGAAGTGGCTGGCGATGACGTTGGTGGAACCCTGCGGCTGATGTTCGTCGGCAACCTTGGGCGCAGCCATAGCCTGGAGACGTTTGAGGGGTTGCTGAAGCTGTTGCCTGGAAAAGTGAACCTCCTTGCCCTGGGAGCTTCGGACCTGGGGCTGGCTCAGTTTCGTGCTTTGGCAGAGCGCGCGGGGATTCCATTTGAAGGGCATGGACGGTTGCCGTTCGCTGAATTCAAGCAACGGATCGCGGAGTTCAAACCTCATTACGGGCTTGTTTTCATGCATCCGAGTTCAGGTGGGCTGGTGTCACCCAGCAAGTTCGTCACCTATCTCCAGCAGGGGATTCCCATATTGTATGTTGGTCCGGAGGGATCGAATGCATGGCTCGCCTGCTCGCGCTTTGACGCGGGGCTGGCGGTGAGCGCAAGGGCGAGCGAAGCGGAACTGCGGGAAGCGGCCTTTAAGGTCAGCTCTCCGGAGCGTCACCAGAGTTTTCGAGGCGGAACCCGCGCTGCGTTAAACTTTTTCAACTCACATGACGCAACAACATTGGCAACAGCGCTGGTAAAAAAACTATGGCCGAAGTGAGGATCGAGCGAATCACACTCGACGATGTGCCGCGTGTGGTCACGGCGCACATAGATGCTTTTCCTGGATTCTTCCTGACGACACTTGGGCCCGGGTTCCTGCGCGCGTTCTACCGGGCATTTACAGATGAGCCGACCGCGATATCTCTGAAAGCTTCAAGCCCTGAGCATCCGTTGCTGGGATTCGTGGTGGGCACGGTTGAGCCTGATGGCTTTTTCAAGCGCCTGTTGAAACGCCGCTGGTGGGAATTTGGAACGCATGCCGCGATGGCTTCCTTGAAAAATCCGGCTTATACCTCACGACTGCTTCGCGCGGTGGCTTACCGCGGCGGCCCGGACCGGCCTGAGGGCTTTGCGTTGCTCAGCTCGATTGCGGTGCTTCCGGCGGCGCAGGGGAAAGGCGTGGGCAAAGCGCTTGTGAGTGAGTGGAAGCGGCTGGCGGTTGAGAACGGCAGCCCGGGTTATTATCTAACCACCGACGCAGTCGGGAATGATCCAGTGAACCATTTTTACCAATCGCTGGGGTTGAAGCTGACCTCTTCATACACCACCAAAGAGGGGCGGGTGATGAACCTTTACAGCCAGAAGCTAAGCCAATGACCGTTCTGGAGGCGATCCGCAAAAGCGCGGAATTCCTGGAGAGGAAGAACATTGAATCGGCGCGCTTAAATGCTGAGTTGCTCCTGGCGCATGTGGTCAACTTGCCACGCCTTAAGCTCTACCTGAACTTCGAGCGCGCACTTTCCGAAAATGAAGCGGACACGCTGCGGGATCTAGTAAAGCGACGCGGCTCGGGAGAGCCGCTGCAACGCCTGACTGGGAGCGTCTCTTTCTGCGGGCATGAGATTGCCACACCGCCCGGAGCGCTTATTCCCAGACCGGAAACGGAGATCCTTGCTGAGATGGGTTGGTCTTTTCTCCACCGCCTCGACAAACCCGAGTCGTGGTTCATTGACTACGGGGTTGGGTCGGCGTGCTTGTCCATCGCAATTGCGAAAGGAGCCCCGAAGGCGCGCGGAGTGGCGGTGGACGTGTCAAAAGCAGCTTTGGAAATTGCGGCGGCAAATATTGCCAGAGCTGCTGTTCCAGTAGAGGTGATGGAAAGTGATGGATTTTCTCAGCTGAACCCCGAGCTGCAGAAATTCGACCTCATCGTCAGCAACCCTCCCTATATTCCCACGGCGGAGATTGAGACGTTGTCTCCCGAGGTGCGAATTCATGATCCCCGTGAAGCTCTCGATGGTGGCGCTGATGGGCTGGAGTTTTACCGGCGATTGGCCGCGGAAGGCGCCGCGTGGTTGGTTCCAGGAGGGAAGTTGATGGCCGAGTTTGGTGATGGGCAGGAGACTGCCATTGAAAAGCTCTTCAGCGCGCGTGATTGGATTGTGGAAGAGATTCGCGCGGACTACACTGCGCGCCCGAGATTTATAACAGCTCGCCCTCGAACGAGCGGCGAACCTCAACATGGATAGTTTACTCATCAGCGGTGGCCGTCCCCTCGAAGGGGAAGTTGCAATCAGCGGCGCAAAGAATGCCGTGCTCCCATTAATGGCCGCGGCTTTGCTGACGTCCGAACCCTGCACGATTCGCCGCGCTCCCGACCTGAGCGACGTGCGCTTCATGGGGGAAATCCTGCGATCGACTGGAGCGGAGGTGCAGGTGGAGGGGGGAGTGGTGCAGGTGCGCGCCGGAAAAGTAAAGCCCTTCGGTGATTACGAACTGGTGCGCAAAATGCGCGGGTCGATTTGCATCATGGGTCCCCTGCTCGCGCGCTTGCGCAAGGCGCAGGTTTCCTTGCCGGGCGGCTGCGTCATTGGCTCAAGACCGATTGACCTTCACCTAAAGGGATTTGAGGCCTTAGGCGCCAAGATCACCGTCAAGGAAGGGTATGTAATCGCCCAAGCGGACAAGCTGACCGGCGCTGATATTTTCCTCGGTGGCAGGTCCGGTCCCACGGTTCTCGGCACAGCGAACGTCATGATGGCTGCTAGCCTGGCCGATGGTGTGACAACAATTCATAGTGCGGCATGCGAACCGGAGGTCGTCGACCTTGCCGATTTCCTGAACGCCATGGGCGCGAAGATCACGGGTGCGGGCAGCCCAACGATTCAGGTGGTTGGGGTGAAAGAACTTCATGGCGCGGAACACACAGTTATTCCTGACCGAGTAGAAGCGGCCACCTTTGCAATCGCAGCGGCGGCCACAAACGGCGATGTCACCATCACCGGTGCGCGGGTGGATCATTTGCAGGCAGTGCTCGACAAACTGCGGGAGGCAGGAGTCCGCATCGAGCGGACGGGCCCCAATTTACGCGTGAGGCGTGGACGCTTGAAGGCCGTCGATTTAACGACCCAGCCTTACGCCGGTTTCCCAACGGATGTGCAGGCCCAGATGATGGCGCTAATGACGCAGACAAAAGGCATCAGCATCATCACGGAGCGCATCTTTGAGTCGCGTTTCATGCATGTGCCGGAACTCGCACGCCTGGGCGCAGAAATCGCGATTGAAGGACCGAGCGCGATTGTGAAAGGTGGCCGCGCCTTGAGTGGGGCGCCAGTCATGGCAAGCGACCTGCGGGCATCGGCGGCGCTGGTGATCGCCGGCCTAGTGGCTAAAGGGGACACGCTGGTGAAGCGCATCTATCACCTGGATCGTGGCTACGAAAACATTGATTCGAAGCTTCGAGGTCTTGGTGCTAAAGTCCAACGTGTCAAAGAAGAGAACGCTTAAAGCAAGATTCGATTAACGGCGACCCCTTGACGGGTTCTGAGGCTAGCTGAAAGGTTAACCCATGCGGTTGATCGTTTTCCTTTCACTCCTCTGCGCTTCAGTAACGCTGCCAGGGTGGGCTCAGGTTAAAGTCGCTTCCCAGGCCCGCTTTGATCTGTCTGCCGACACCGCTGCCGGCGCATTGACTCAAGGCGAATTCATCGAAGGGGACGGTTCGTTGGACAGGATGAACTGGCGTCCTGCCGCCGAGCAACCACGCACCTACACTGCCAACTTCGGCATCACGCGTTTCTCCTGGACGACTGTTGCTCTCCGTTTTGTTCCTGAGCGCACAGGTTTTGTGACGCTCTCTCTAATGGGTCCGTGGGAAGAGGCCACACCGGGTAGCGGGACGATCTATCGGCAGGAAATCCTCTGGGACGCTTTTTCGGCAGAGGGAACCTCCCTGACCAATCCGGGATTCGAAGCTGGCACAGCCACGAGCGCCACCGGGTGGAGCGGCGGGACACCGCAAACAGCTTACGTATGGGCTACACCGCTGGAGGGCTCGCGCATGCTCCGCACATGGCACAATGGAGCGTCCACACGCACACTCCGGGTGACCGCGGGAACGCCGGTGACACTGCGAGTTTCTGCCCGTTCTTACCTGCCACCGGATTACCAGGATATGAAGCCGCTCGGTAAGAACACTCCCGCGCATGAGACAGCTCGGAGATTCATGCGCGGCGCCAACCTAGGCAATTACCTTGAAGCTCCCCCGAATACATGGGGCACCATCGTTTACACAAAGGAAGATTTCCGGCTAATGAAGCAGGAAGGGTTTGATCATGTGCGGCTGCCGATCGCGTGGCATTATTACGCGGGCGCGGCTCCTGAGCACAAGCTCAGCACCAACATTTTCCAAAAGGTGGATTTTTTGGTGACGAACGCGCTTGCCGCCGGATTGTCTGCGATGATCAACATTCATCACTTCGACGACTTCACGTCCAACCCTGCTGCCAATACGAACAAGTTCTATGCAATTTGGAGGCAAATCGCTGCACGGTACGCATCCTTCCCAAAGGAGGTTGTTTTTGAGTTGCTGAATGAGCCTATGGCAGCGGCAACGACTCCTGTGCTGAATCCTATCTATGCTGAAACCATTCGGCAGATCCGGGAGACCAACCCCAACCGCACAATCTTCCTGGGGCCAAGCCAATGGAACTCAATCAACGAACTGCCTAACCTTAAATTGCCCGAGACAGAGAACAACGTGATCGTGACGGTGCATAGCTATGAACCGTTCAACTTCACGCATCAAGGAGCGACTTGGACGAGCCCGGAAGTCGCGAAGCTCCGCGGGATTGTTTTCCCAGGCCCGCCTTCCACGCCGCTCACACCTCCGTCAGGCATTTCTGCGGGCTTAAGCAACTGGATTGCCTCTTACAACACCCTGCCCACTGAGCGGAATCCCAGCAGCGCCGCCGCGTTCCACAGCCGGTTAAAAATGGCGCAGGAGTGGAGCGAGTATTATGGACGGCCCGTTCACGTTGGCGAGTTCGGGGCCTACGAACTGGCCGATCCCCAATCGCGCGCAAACTTCTACGGCGCAATGCGGGAAGTCATGGATGAGTTCGGCCTCGGCTGGGCAATCTGGGATTGGAAGGCTGGTTTTCACTACATCAAGAACGGTCAACCTGATCCAATTCAGCTTCGGGAAGCGCTCTTCCCGAAGGGCAAGCTCCGGACCAGCGCGCGAGGGAAAATTGAAATGAATAGCGCGATCGGAAAAACCCACGTGATCCATCGCAGCTTTGCCTTGGGCAACCCGGCAGGATGGCGGCCCGTTTCCACACAAACTTTGTCATCACCTCAACTCATCTTTGAGGATGCTGAAGTGAGCGAGAGCGGCAAAGCGTTCTACCGCTCGGAATGGATCAAGTAGAATTACGTTACCGCGGGCGGATAAGCAGTTCTTCCACAATCGCGTGCTGCGGGAGGTTGATCGCCAAGAGCGCGCAAGCCGCCACGTCATCAGGCTTGAGCATACGAGCCCGAGCTTCGGCTGGCGGCGGTGATGGACGCTTATCGAGCAAAGGCGTGTCGATGTCGCCGGGCAAAAGAGCGCTAGCGCGAACGCCGTTCCCGCGTTCCTCTGCATTGATCGCCTGCGTCAGGCCGAGCATCCCAAATTTCGACACCGCATACCCAGGTCCGGCTTTAGGGCTGGCTTGCTTGGCTGCGTCCGAGATGACATTGACGATGGTGCCCGACTTCCGTTCGCGCATGGCAGGAAGGAATGCCTGGACACAATAATAGGCGCCGTTCAGGTTCGTGTTCAGCATGAGATGGTAATCCTCATTGCTTAAAACCTCCAGGCTGCGTTTGGGAACATTGGTTCCGGCGGCGTTCACCAAAACTTCCACTGGGCCGCATTCTTTCTGAACGCGCTCCGCCATTGCTGTCACTGCCGCGATATCGCCGATGTCACAGGCGTGCACGAGGGTTTTGCCACCTTTGCACAGGCGAGCGGTTTCTTCTAAAACATCGGAACGGCGACCCACGAGAGCCACCGTCCAGCCTTCCTTCGCGAGCGCCACAGCGACCGCACGGCCAACACCGCTGCCAGCCCCGGTAATGACTGCTGTCTTCATATTACTTCGGGACCGATGGAACGGTTAACCACCGGCGTTCTTTTGCGGATTGCAGCGCGCAATCCATAACCGCCTGCGCAACGGCGCCATCATAGAATGATGGGCGGCAATCTCTTCCTTCGCGGATAGCTTCGAGCCATTCCCAGGTTTGATCGTAACGCCAATTGAACAACGGATCGCCTACTTCCGGGTCACGCGGCGAACCCGGAACCTTCAGGAAGTCTTGTGGGATTTTCACAATGCGCGCGCCTTTTTCGTTGCGCTTGGCGATCTGCAGTTCGTGCGGTTGGCCAGTATAATACACCACGCTGGCCTCGCTGCCATTCACCTCGACGTAATCCGGGCTGTGCGCGCTTTCGCCACGGCCGGTCGCCATTTTGGTGCTCTCGAGCACGCCAGTGGCGTTGCTGGTAAAGCGCGCGAGAATACCGACCCAATCCTCGAGTTCATTCTTCTGGCTGTCGCGAACCTGGTGAACGCGGTGAGTGTCGGCAACGAGTTCTTTGAAAGTGCCAATCAGGTTATGAGCAAAGTCAATGCGGTGCGACAGCATGTCACCCAGTTCGCCGCTGCCCGCGAGCTTCTCCACCTGGCGCCAACCGATTGCGCGAGTGCCCCAATCCTGAAGGCGAGCGTTCCGGAAGTGATAAGGCTCGCCCAATGCGCCCGACTTCACCAGATGCTCAAAGTAGCGCATTGCGGGCACGAAGCGGTAGGTGAACGCCGTCATGTGGCGGACGTTGGCTGCTTTAGCGGCTTGGTACATCTCCACCGCCTCAGCGAAGTTCAGCGCCAGCGGCTTTTCGCAGAAAATGTGTTTGCCAGCTTTAGCAGCGGCGATCGCTATGGGGGCGTGAAGGAAGTTCGGGGTCGCGATAATAACACCCTGAACATCATCGCGCCTCAGAACCTCATTGTAGTCGCTGGCGCAAGCGGCTCCGGGGCATTCCTTGCTGGCGCGGTCCAGCACACCTTGGTTCGTGTCGCAGAGGGCGGTGACCTTCACGTCCGGGGAGACAGCAAGGCCAGGGAGATGGTTTTGGAGAGTGATGCCCCCTGCCCCAATAATCGCGATTCCGAGTTTCATCAGTGAATGGGAATAGATCCCGAAGCGCTTGGAGTATCAGAACGCCCCCGGCGGCGCAATGCGCAGTTAAAGCCAACCGATCAGCCCGCTAACTCGACGTCGCGCATCACTCGTGCGCGAGGTTCCGGCAACGTAAGACGCTGTTCGTGTGCGGTTCTCACAAGATCCTCTACGATCTCAGCGAGTTTCGTGAAAGCCTCGACCGAGGTTGCCCCATGGCAAACGCCACCAGCGGGGAACAAGTCCGGGCAATAACCGACGTACGCCTGATCGTTGCTGCTCCAGCGCACAAACATTAGATACTCATCCTGCTGATTCATGCTTCCACAGCTTTAATTGCGTTGCGCGCCTGTTTTTCCTGATAATGCTTCGCGTCGTCTCCAGGGTGACCGGAAAGAAGCACAAAGCCGGGGAAGTTCGGATGCCGGTACTTTCTATGGCTTCCCTTTCCCCCGTGAATCTGGGTAAACCCAGCATGTTCAGATCTTCGATAACCGCAACTTGCGCGGCACACGGGAAATATGCCAGTGATTGCCGAATCGAGCGAGGTTAGTTTTTAAGTGCCTCCCGACGGTCAGGTGTGCAAGTGGTTTGCTTTCACAATTGTCTGCCATTAATGTCAGACAGATGAAGACGATTACCCTGCGCACCCTGCTTCGGGAACCGCAGAAAGTAAAACGCCTGACGCGAACGGGAGCAGCTGTTCAAGTCACAGATAAAGGTGAACCGCTCTGGATCATCGGCCCAGCGCCCACACGTGAGGCGGATGACCAAAGAGCACACGCCATCGACGAGATTCTCGATGAGGTTCTTGCGGAGTCGCCATCCCCGATTAGCGCAGCGTCTCTTCTCGAAGCTTCTCGGCGATGAGAGCATACGCTGATAGCAGCTTTTTGGTTAGATTGATCACCGCAGAATCAAGTTCGGCTCAAAGCATAGCTGCATATCGCCAACTTGGCCGTCCGGCTTTGTTCTTTCTAGGGCTCCACGCACTTGAGGTGCAAACAGCGATTCTTCAACGCGCATTTGTGGAACGACGAAATCTCTCCGGCCCAGAACGCTTGGAAATACGTCGAAGGCGCGACAGCTCCTTTGGGCGGCTACAGGCTTTGATTAAGCGAGGAAGCCTCGTTGAGGTGGAAGTCGACCTCGCAGTGGCCTTGAACACTGCTAAGGAACTCTCCCTAAAGCACACTGAACAGCTCGGATTGCGATCGATCGACCTTCTGCATGTTGCATGCGGGATGCTCCTAAAGACTGAGGTCTTCCTCACCAACGACAAACGTCAGGCAGTGTTGGCGCAAGCCGAAGGAATACGCACTGAGATGGCGGAATAGGCCAGAAAAACGAAAGGCTCCCGTCATGGGAGCCTTTCACTAATTCGCTGCAGGAAAGCGCTAGACCTTCACCCACTGACGGGTTTTGGCGGATTCTTCAACGGCTTCCAGAACGCGCTCGTTCCTGAGGCCATCTTCGAAGGTCGGCTGAACGGGTTTGCCATCAATAACCGCGTTCACGAAATCGGCAATGGTGTGCACAAAGGTGTGCTCATAACCAATGATGTGGCCAGGAGGCCACCAGTTCCCAACGAACGGATGAGCGCCGCCTGGCTGCGTAACCAAAATGTCGCGGAAGCCCTGGCGATCCGCTGGATCTTCATTGTTGAAGAACTTCAGGCGGTTCATGTCTTCGAAATCGAAATGCAGTGAGCCTTTAGAGCCGTTGATTTCAACTTCGATGTGGTTCTTGCGGCCGAGAGCAAAGCGAGTTGCCTCAAGGTTCGCCAACGCGCCGTTCGCGAAGCGGCCCATGAACATGGCGGCATCGTCCACTGTGACTTTCCCCATCTTGCGGCCCGCTTTTGCGCCAAGACCATCGCCTTTGCCGCCGGAATCCTGGATCGGACGTTCTTTGATGAACGTGTGCATCAGACCGCAGACTTCCTTGAATTCGCCCACGAGGTAACGCGCGATGTCGATGATGTGCGCATTGATGTCGCCATGTGTGCCGCTGCCGCTAACGCCCTTCTGCAAGCGCCAGACCAGAGGAAACTCAGGGTCCACGATCCAGTCCTGCGCGTAGCGGGCGTAGTAATGGTAAATATCACCGAGCGCGCCCTCCTCGATCATCTTCTTGGCCTGGGCGATCGCTGGAATGCGGCGGTAGTTGTGGCAAACCATGTGCACAACTTTGGCCTTCTTAACGGCCGCGAGCATTTCCTCGCATTGAGCGACATTGAGCGCGAGCGGCTTCTCGCAAAGGATGTGCTTGCCGGCTTTAGCCGCAGCAATAGCGATCTCTGCATGGGAATCGTTCGGGGTGTTGATGTCGATGATGTCGATGTTTGGATCTTCGACAACTTTGCGCCAATCGGTGGAAGCGGTTTCCCAACCGAGTTGCGCGCGAGCAGCCTCAACGCCTTGCGGATCGCGGCCGCAAATGACTGCGAGTTTCACGTCCGCTTTGAGTGGGAAAAAATGAGGGGCCTGCCGCCATGCGTTCGAGTGCGCTTTCCCCATGAAGCGATAGCCGATCATCCCGACGCGTAACGTTTTGGGCATAAAATGGTTTTAAAGTAGGAGTTGAATACGGTTCGGCGGACTTTATAGTGACGCCCGATTTTGAAGTCAACGAATGACTTCCTCAGCGGCTGCGTGTCCAAAGCTTTGGCGTGAAAGACGTTAACTGCTTGTGGAATTTGCCCTTCGCATGCGCGAAGGTAACCGTTCTGAGAAAGTTGGTCGCGTATGCAACTGCAGCTGTTAAAGTCCAAAATTCACCGAGCCACCGTCACGGATTCCAGCCTTCATTACGAAGGGAGCCTCACGGTCGCCGCCGACCTCATGGAGCGCATCGGACTGCTGCCCTACGAGCGGGTGCTGTGCAGTGTGCTGAACAATGGCAATCGCTTCGAGACTTACGCCATCCCGGGTGAATGGGGCTCCGGCGCAATCGTGCTTAACGGCGCCACGGCCCACCTCGGCAAGATTGGTGACCTCCTGACAATCATGAGCTACGCGGTCATGGACGAACGCGAAGCTAAAAACTGGGTGCCTCGAGTAATAGTGCTTGGGGAAGGGAACCAAATAAAAAATGCACGCGGGATCTAATCCGTTTCCAAAACCGTTCACTGCTGCCGAGATCGCTCAGTTAATCGGAGGCCAGGTGGTCGGTGATGGCGCCACCGTTCTGACCGGGTTTTCTCCTGCCGGAAGCGCCAAGCCAGGCGATCTGACTTTTGCGGAGAACGAGGCTTACTTCACACGTGCGGAACAGAGCGCTGCTTCCGCCATTTTGGTGGATGGAGCTTTCGCCTCCAGCGTGAAGACCATCATTAGGGTTGAAAACGCGCGGATTGGTTTTGCGCGTGCCTTGGGTGTTTTCTTTCCCGAACCCGCCTTCCCTGCCGGCGTTCACCCCAGCGCTGTGGTTGCTCCAAGCGCTCAAATTGACCCCACAGCTCACGTGGGGCCGAACTGCACCATTGGCGAAAATGCAAAGATCGCAGCCCGCGCGATTCTCGAAGGCAACATTTTCATCAGCGCAAATTGCACCTTGGCCGAGGATGCTCACCTCTTCCCCAACGTCACTCTATATCCGCGCACACAAATCGGGAAAAGAGTGCGGATCCACGCGGGGACGGTGATCGGTTCTGATGGCTTCGGGTACGTTCTCGATGAAGGCGTTCATCGCAAGGTGCCGCAGATCGGCAACGTCGTTATTCATGACGATGTGGAAGTGGGCGCTAGCGTCACGATAGACCGTGGGGCGCTTGGACCAACCGTTATTGGGCGTGGCACCAAAATCGATAACCTGGTTCAGATCGCGCACAACGTGAATATTGGCGAGAACTGTTTAGTGGTTGCGCAAGCGGGGATCGCAGGCAGCACAAAGCTGGGCAATTACGTCACCTTGGCAGGCCAGGTCGGCATCGCGGGACATCTGAAGATCGGCAACAAGACCGTTGTCGCCGCGCAATCCGGCGTTATGCACGACATTCCCGAAGGCCAGAAGTGGTTCGGCTACCCGGCTCAACCCGATCGTCAATGGAAGAGGCAATTACTGGCGCTGCAGCAACTCCCCACGCTGCTTCGCCGGGTCAACGATTTAGAGAAGGCTCTTGGCGCCCGGCCTCCACACACGGTCACGCCTCCTCCATCAGAGTGACAAAAAAAATCGCCGTCCAGCAG
>Ga0196963_10000556_pt1 | contig 32470 bp, 28 predicted proteins | sample S1_5metaG_FD_148600 | JGI IMG/M metagenome (GOLD analysis project Ga0196963, IMG submission 148600) | Soil microbial communities from Anza Borrego desert, Southern California, United States - S1_5 | ecosystem: Environmental > Terrestrial > Soil > Desert | place: USA: California | collected...
CCTTGAGTTCGTCGACCTTCTCGACGAAGCCCGGCAGGTGGCGCGCCGAGCAGGTGGGCGTGAACGCGCCGGGAACCGAGAACAAAGCGACGCGGCGGCCGCGGAAATAGTCCTCGCTATCGACCGTCTGCGGGCCGTCCGGGGTCGCCTTGACGAAGCTGGCCTTGGGAAGACGGTCGCCAACCTTGATGCTCATCGTTCCGATCCTTTCGCTGCATAACGGTTACGGCGGGCGCTCTAGCAGCGCCATCGGCCTGCTTCTATAGCGGGCGCCATGGACCAGCCACGCTTCCTCAGCGGCCAGTTCCTGCTCGCAATGCCGGGTATCGGCGACCCGCGATTCGAGAAAGCGGTGATCGCGATGTGCGTTCACGACGAAGCGGGCGCGCTCGGCATCGGCCTCGGGCGCATCGTGCCCAGGATCGGATTTCACGGACTGCTCAAGCAGCTCGACATCGCGCCCGGCGCGGCGCCGGACTGCGCCATCCACGCCGGCGGGCCGGTCGAGCCCCAGCGCGGCTTCATCCTCCACTCCCCGGACTGGGGCGGCAGCGAGAGCATCGACGTCGGCGGGCGCTGGAAGTTGTCGGCGACGCTCGACATTCTTCGCGCCATCGCCGAGGGACGGGGGCCGACGCGCTGGATCGCGGCGCTGGGCTATGCCGGCTGGGGCGGAGGCCAGCTCGAACAGGAAATGGGGCGCCACGGCTGGTTCGTCACGCCGGGAACCGAGGACCTGCTCTACGATTGCGAGGTCGACACGCGCTGGTCCGCCGCCTTCCGCAGCGCCGGCGTCGACCCGCGCCTGCTCACCGCGCAAAGCGGCACGGCCTAGGGACAGTTACTTTCCGGCGCTGAGCACGCCGGCGGAACGCGGAGCCTGCTAAAGTAACTGTCCCCTCCGGCGCCTGCGAATCGGGGACAGTTACTTTTCCGCGGCCGAGTCTCCACGTGATGCGCCGCGCGTGAAAGTAACTGTCCCTATCGTCCCTTTAACCGCCTCTTTTCATCTCCTCCCAATCCGCGGGTGAGAGCCTGAGCGATGGCCGTCCGCGGCCTGCGGCGGCCCTCCTGTGGACGAGGGGACGATACATGTTGGGACCAGTGAAGAAGGGCGGCCTGTGCGTGGCCGCGACGTTGATGGCGCTGGAGGCAGTGCCCGCGCATGCGGCGATGAGCTGCTGGAACGAAAGCCAGGTGGCGGCGGCGCAGGTGAGGAACCTGCAGTCGCGGCTGATGGTCGACGCGTTGCGCTGCCGCGCATTCGGCATCGACATATTGGGCGCGTATAACGAGTTCGTGCGCACCAACCGCGCCACCATCCAAGCGGCCAATAGTGTGATCATGGCGCAATTCTCGCGCGGTTTCGGCGGCGGCGCGCAGACCGAATATGACCGCTTCACCACCGCGCTCGCCAACGCCTACGGGGCGGACCGCACGACGGGCGAATCCTGCGCGGAGGCGGCCTCGGTTGCGGCCGAGGCGGTCGCCGCGGACGGCGATATCGAGCGGCTGGTCGAGATCGAGCAGCGCTTCGGCCCCGCGCCGACCCTCCCCGGCGGCCAATGCCCGCTGAGCTTCGAGACCGCTTCGCTTCTCGAATGACGGCAGCGCCTGCGCATCACATATAAAGATATCTTTATATTTGCATTCCGGGGCGGCCGCGGCTAGGGGACTGGCACGCGACCGCCTCGACTTTGCCGGCGGTCTTTTCTTTTTCCGTGAGGAGACTCGCCTTGGCGACCCAGGCCCAGACCCGCTTTGACGATTATGTGATCCGCGACATCGGCCTCGCCGATTACGGTCGCAAGGAGATCGAGATCGCCGAGACCGAGATGCCCGGCCTGATGGCGCTCCGCGAAGAGTTCGGGGCGTCGCAGCCGCTGAAGGGCGCGCGGATCACCGGTTCGCTCCACATGACCATCCAGACCGCGGTCCTGATCGAGACGCTGACCGCATTGGGCGCCCAGGTCCGCTGGGCCTCGTGCAACATCTTCTCGACCCAGGACCATGCCGCCGCCGCCATTGCCGCGTCGGGAGTCCCGGTCTTCGCCGTCAAGGGCGAGACGCTCGAGGAATATTGGGACTATGTCGAGCGGATCTTCGACTGGGGGAGGGGAGCCGACGGCGAGCCCGAGACCTGCAACATGATCCTCGACGACGGCGGCGACGCCACCATGTTCGCGCTGTGGGGCGCGCGCATCGAGGCGGGCGAGGAATTCCCGGCCCCGACCAACGAGGAGGAGGAGGTCTTCCAGGCCACCGTCCGCCGGGTCATCGCCAACTCGCCCGGCTTCCTCACCAAGACGGTGCAGGCGATCAAGGGCGTCTCCGAGGAGACCACCACCGGCGTTCACCGCCTCTACGAGCTCAGCAAGCAGGGCAAGCTTCCCTTCCCGGCGATCAACGTCAACGACAGCGTCACCAAGTCGAAGTTCGACAATCTCTACGGCTGCAAGGAATCGCTGGTCGACGCCATCCGCCGCGGCACCGACGTCATGCTTGCCGGCAAGGTCGCCTGCGTCGCCGGCTTCGGCGACGTCGGCAAGGGCAGCGCCGCTTCCCTCCGCAACGGCGGCGCGCGCGTCCTCGTCACCGAGGTCGACCCGATCTGCGCGCTGCAGGCGGCGATGGAGGGCTATGAGGTCGTGACGATGGAGGAGGCCGCGCCGCGCGCCGACATCTTCGTCACCGCCACCGGCAATGCCGACGTCATCACCCTCGATCACATGCGGGCGATGAAGAACATGGCGATCGTCTGTAACATCGGCCACTTCGACAGCGAGATCCAGATCGGCGCGCTGCAGAACATGAAGTGGACCGAGATCAAGCCGCAGGTCGACGAGGTCGAGTTCCCGGACGGCAAGAAGATCATCGTCCTCTCGAAGGGCCGCCTGGTCAACCTCGGCAACGCCACCGGCCATCCGAGCTTCGTCATGTCGGCGAGCTTCACCAACCAGACGCTCGCCCAGATCGAGCTGTGGACCAAGGCCGACCGGTATGAGAACCAGGTCTACGTCCTGCCCAAGCATCTCGACGAGAAGGTCGCCGCGCTCCACCTGGACAAGCTCGGCGTGAAGCTGACCCAGCTCACCGACAAGCAGGCCTCCTATATCGGCGTGCCGCAGCAGGGCCCGTTCAAGCCGGACCACTACCGCTACTGATCCTTCCGCTCCGCGAGACCGCCGTCTACAGAAGGGGCGATGTCCCGGGTTCGATGCAGGCTGGCGCCGCAATGCTGGAGCTGACGCGCACGCAGCTGGTGCTGCTCGCGCTGGTCGGCGGGGCGTGGCTGTGCCTCGCAGTTGCCGCCGTGCTTCACGGGCTGCGGCGCGCGCGCCTGGCGGCGGCCGGACGTCGCTCCGGCGGCCGCGCCGAGGCGCTGCTCGAGACCAGCCCTGCGGTCCCGCTGATCGTAGGACGGGACGGCAGGCTCGAGGGTTCCGCGCGCGTCCCGGCGCTGCTCGGCCTCGATGCGCTTCCGGCGCGATGGGGCGAGCTTGCGACCGCCTTTGCCGAGGACGACGCCGCTGCTCTTTCCGCCGGAATCGAGGAAGCGTCCGGCGCGGGCGGAAGCTTCGCCCGTGCCCTGCGCCTGCCGGGATCGTCCCGGGCTTTGCGGGTGCTCGGGACGCCGGCTCCGCGGCCGTGGCCGCAGGCGGCGGTTTCGCTCTGGCTGTTCGACGCAACCGAGGCGGAGGACGAAGCGGACACCTTGCGGTCCGAAGAGCAGCGGCTCGCGGGCGCGCTGGAGGCTTTGTCGGCTCTGGTCGAAGCCGCGCCTTTCCCTGTCTGGCACCGCGGGCCCGACGGGCGGCTGGCGTTGGTCAACGCGGCCTATGTCGCCGCGGTCGAGGCGGCCGATGCCCAGGAGGTCGTCCAGTCGGCGATCGAGCTGATCGAGGAGAGCTCGCGCGTCGCCGCCTCCGAGTCGAGCGGGCGGCCGGTCAGGACCGTCCCGGCAACCGTCGCGGGCGAACGGCGGATGATGCAGGTCGTCGAGGTGCCGCTCGGTGCCGGAGTCGCGGGCTTCGCGATCGACGTCGAGGAGCGCGAGCAGGCGCGGGCCGAGCTTTCCCGCTTCGTGCGGGCGCAGCGTGACATGCTCGATCGGCTCTCGGCAGGGGTGGCGCAGTTCGGGCGCGACCGCAGCCTGGCATTTTTCAACCAGCCCTTCGCGCGCTTGTTCTCGCTCTCGCCGGACTTCCTCGCCGACGCGCCGGAATTCGATCGGGTGATCGATGCCATGCGCGAGACCGGCAACCTTCCCGAGGTGCGCGACTTTCCCGACTGGAAGGAGGAAAGGCGCGGCTGGTTCACCGCCGGCCTTTCCGCCGCCGAGGAGGAATGGCTGCTCCCCGGCGGCAAGCATTTGCGCGTCGTCGCCCAGCCGCTGCCCGACGGCGGGCTGCTCGCCATCTTCGAGGACCGTACCGAGCAGATCCAGCTCGCCTCCGCCCGCGATACCTTGCTGCGCGTGCGCACCGCCACTTTCGACAATCTGTTCGAAGCGGTCGGCGTGTTCGCCTCCGACGGCCGGCTTCATCTCTGGAATAACCGCTTCCGCGCGCTTTGGGGCTTCGAGGAGGAGCAGCTCGCCGCCCATCCCCGCGTGGACGCGCTGACGCGGCAGATCGCTGGCAAGCTGCGCGACCCGGCCCACGCGACCTTGGTGCGCGAGCTGGTGCGCAGCGCGACCGTCGAGCGCAAGCAGAGGAGCGGACGGCTGTCGCTGACCGACGGGCGCGAGTTCGAGTTCGCAGCGGTGCCGCTGCCGGACGGCAATGCGCTGTTCACGATGCTCGACGTCACCGACAGCCGTCGGGTCGAGGCGGCCCTGCGCGACCGCAATGAGGCGCTCGAGGAGGCGGACCGGGTCAAGACCGCCTTCGTTTCGAACATGAGCTACGAGTTGCGCACTCCGCTGACGTCGATCGGCGGCTTCGCCGAGATGCTGGCGGGCGGCTATGCCGGTGCGCTGCCGGCGGCCGCCGGTGATTATGTCGGCGCGATCCTCGAAAGCGTCGCGCGGCTCGGCGCCCTCATCGACAATGTGCTCGACCTCACCCAGAGCGACAGCGGCAGTCTCCTGCTCGCCGAGGAGGAGGTGGATCTCGCCGGCCTCTGCCGCGAGGCCGCCGAAGAGCTCCGCTCACGCGCGGAGCGCAAGGCGATCGACTTCGCGGTCGAAGTCGAAGGCTCGGTCGGAGCGATCATCGGCGACCGCAAGCGGCTCGGCCAGGCGCTCGGCAACGTGCTCGCGAACGCGTTCCACTACACGGACGAGGGCGGCCGCGTGCTGCTGCGCGCCGACGGCGAGGACGGCGAGGCGCGCATCGTCGTCTCGGACAATGGCCGCGGCATCGCGCCGGTCGATCAGCCGCGGGTGTTCGATCGCTTCAACCGCACTGCGGCGGAAGGACCCGGCGGCGAGCCGGCGGTCGGCCTCGGACTGCCGCTCGCGAAGCAGTTCGTCGAAGCCCATGGCGGCGCGATCGAACTCCATTCCGAGCTGGGCGAGGGCACGGCGGTGATCATCACGCTGCCGCGGGCGGGAAAATGATGGCACTTTTGGATTGCTCGGACGGCCCCCTCCCCCTTGAGGGGGGAGGGTTGGGGTGGGGGTGGACTCGCCATCTGGGAAGCGCCTCTTCCGGAGACTCCACCCCTCCCCAAACCCCTGCCCCTCAAGGGAAGGGGCTTTGACGCGATGATCGTCCTCGAGTCCCCGGAACACACCGAGGCCTTCGGTGTACGGCTCGCCGCGCTTCTGCGCCCGGGCGACGTCGTCGCGCTTTCCGGGGATCTCGGCGCCGGGAAGACGACCCTGGCGCGGGGGTTGCTGCGGGGGCTCGGATTCGAGGGCGACGTCGCCAGCCCGACATTTCCGCTGGTCATCGCCTACGAGCCGCCCGCGACGCGGCTGCCGATCTGGCACGTCGACCTCTATCGGATCGAGAATCCCGGCGAGATTGCGGAGCTCGGCCTCGGCGACGCGCGGCTTGACGCGGCGCTTGTCGTCGAGTGGCCGGAACGGCTCGGCGCGGCGCTGTGGCCGGACGCGCTCCGTCTCCGGATCGGGTCCGCAGAAGCAGGCGCGCGCGCCTTGACAGCCGAGGTGCCTGCGGCTTGGGGGGAGCGATGGCCCCCGCGATGATTCCGCCGGACGCGGCGCCCGAATTCCTCGCCGCGCATGGCTGGGAAGGGGCACAGATCCTGCCGCTCGCCGGCGACGCCAGCTTTCGACGCTACTTCCGCGTTGTCCGCGGCGGGGAGAGCGCGGTGCTGATGGACGCGCCCCCGGAGTATGAGGATATCGGCCCCTTCCTCGCCGTCGCGGGCCACCTCATCGACCGGGGCTTCTCGCCGCCGAGGCCGCTCGCCGTCGACCGCGAGAAGGGCCTGCTCCTGCTCGAGGATTTCGGCGACGACCGGGTCGGGCCGTTGCTGGAGCGCGAGCCGCAGCGCGAGCGGCCGATCTACGAGGCGGCGGTCGACATCCTGTCGCGCCTCGCCGCGCAACCGGCGCCCGAGGACCTTCCCCCCTATGACGCGTCGGTGATGGAGCGCGAGGTTCTGCTGTTCCCGGAATGGTATGCGCCTGCGCTAGCGCTCGAAGTGGACGAAGCCGCCTATCTCCCCGCCTGGCGGGAGGCGTGGGAGGACGTCCTGAGAGTGGTCCGCACCAATCCTGTCCTCGTGCTGCGCGATTATCATGCCGACAATCTAATGGCCCTTGCGGACCGGGCGGATCTCGGCCTGCTCGACTTTCAGGACGCGCTGGTCGGCCACGCCGCTTACGATCTGGTCTCGCTGCTCCAGGATGCGCGCCGCGACGTTTCGCCGGCGCTGGAGGAGGAGATGCTCGAGCGTTATTGCGAGGCAGCGAACGTCGCGGACTGTGCCCTTTTCCGCGCCCACTACGAAATCCTCGGAGCGCAGCGGAACACGAAGATCCTCGGCATCTTCACCCGACTCTGGAAGCGCGACGGCAAGGCCCATTATTTGCCGCTCCAGCCGCGCGTATGGGGCTATCTGCAGCGCAACCTCGCCCACCCTGCGCTCGCCGTCGTCAGGGACTGGTTCGAGGCGAACGTGCCCATGGAAAAGCGCGCCGCCGCCTGGACCGAAAGTGCCGCGGCGTGAAGCGGCGCGCCCCGCTCGCGCTTCGGCCCGACCCGGTCGCAGCCGTGCCGGAGGTCGCGATGGTGATGGCGGCCGGCCTCGGCAAGAGGATGCGGCCGCTGACCGCGACCCGGCCCAAGCCCCTGGTCGAGGTCGCAGGGCGGACCTTGCTCGACCATTGCCTCGATCGGCTCCGCGCCGCCGGCGTCAGGAAAGCGGTGGTCAACGTCCATTATCTTCCCGAAGTCCTCGAAGCACATCTCAGGAATCGCGTCCAAGGCATTGAGATCGTTGTGTCCGACGAGCGCGCGCAGCTGTTGGAGACGGGCGGAGGCCTAGTCAGGGCGCTTCCCCTGATCGACGCCGATCCGTTCCTCGCGGTCAATTCGGACAATCTCTGGGTCGATGGGCCGGTCGACGCGCTGCGTCTGCTCGCTTCCTGCTGGGACGAAGAGCGGATGGACGCCTTGCTGCTGCTCGTGCCGCTCGCCCGGGCCTATTGCCACAAGGGGCAGGGCGACTTCCACATGAGCGCCGGAGGAAGGCTCCGGCGCCGAAAGCCCGGTAGCGTCGCTCCGTTCGTCTATACCGGCATCCAGATGACCTCGAAGCGCCTGTTCGAAGGTTCGCTTCCGGAAGGGCCCTTCTCGACCAACATCCTCTGGGACCGGGCGATCGCCACGGGGCGCTGCTACGGCACGGTGCATCAGGGCCTCTGGTTCGACGTCGGCGCACCCCCCAACATCAAGAAGGCCGAGGAGATACTGGGCGCGAATTGATCGGCTTACGTATCGACTTCGCGCGGCACCAGCGACTAGCGTCAGCCGGGTGAATCCCTCTCTTCGACCAGCCGTCTACACGATTCCGCCGCACCGCTCGTTCGCCGACGCGCTGGCGGCGGGGCTGGCGGCGCGATTCGGACGCGGCAAGACCGACCTGGCCGGCGGCCTGGTCCTCGTGCCGAACAACCGCGCCGCGCGCGCGATCCAGGACGCCTTCGTGCGGCGTTCGGGGGGCGGGCTGCTGCTGCCGCGGCTGGTGACGGTCGGCGATCCGGAGCTGGACGACCGGATCGGCGCCGCGCTCGAGCCGCTGGGCGAGGAGGAGGAACCCATCCCACCGGCGATCGAGCCGGTCGAGCGCCTGATGGCGCTTTCGCGGCTGGTCCAACGCCACCGCGGGGTCGATGCCGCCGAAGCGCTGCGCCTGGCGGAGGATCTCGCACGCACGCTTGACCAGCTGCTGTTCGAGGAGATCGATCCTGCGCGCCTGAGGCGCTTCGCCGGCGAGCTGCCGGACCTTTCGCTCCACTGGCAGGCTTCGCTCGATCAGCTCGAGCTGATCCTGCGGGACTGGCCCGCTTTTCTCGCCGAGCGGGGTCGAATCGACCTCGCCGACCGCCGGAATCGGATGCTCGACGCGCTGGTGCGTCGCTGGCGCGCGCAGCCGCCGCCCGGCTTCGTCGCCGCCGCCGGGATCACCACTGCTGCGCCCGCGGTCGCGCGACTGCTGCGCGCGGTTTCGCGGCAGCCCGAAGGGCTGGTGGTCTTCCCGGGGCTCGACCTTCTCATGCCGCAGGACGAATGGGACTCGCTCGGGCCGCAGGAGCCCGATTCGGAGACCGGGCTGCGGCGCTCCTCGGTGGAGACCCATCCGCAATTCCCGCTGAAGCTGCTGCTCGATCGGATGGATGTGGCGCGCGGCGAGGTCGAGTCCTGGCGCTGGGGCGGCGGCAGGGACGCGCCCGCCGTGCGGAGCCGCGCGATCGCCAACGCCATGACTCCCGCCGCGTCCAGTTCCAAGTGGCAGCGCCTGAAACCGGCCGAGCGGCGGCTCACCGGGGTGCGCGCGATGGAGCTCGCCACGCCCGCCGAAGAGGCGCAGGCGATCGCGATCGCGCTTCGCGAGGCGCTGGAGGAGCCCGGGCGCACGGCCGCTCTCGTCACGCCGGATCGCGCGCTGGCGCGGCGGGTCTCGGCCCATCTCCGCCGCTGGGGCGTCGAGGCCGACGACAGCGCCGGGCGGCCGCTCTCGCTCACGCCTCCCGGCACCCTGATCCGTGCGGCGGCGACTGCCGCGGCGGAGCGCTTCGCCCCCGTAGCCCTGCTCGCCCTCCTCAAGCACCCGCTCGTCATGCGTGGGGAGGGGAGGCTGGCCTGGCTCGATGGCTTGCGTCTGCTCGATCTCGTCCTCAGGGGGCCGAGACCGCCGGCCGGACTGGAAGGCATCGATCGGCACCTGGCCGACCGCAGCGGCCGCGACCGGGGCCGCCGCGCCGCCGCTGCCGCCTGGTGGGGCGAAGCGCGGGCGTTGCTGCAGCCCCTCGAGGCGGTCTTTGCCGCCGCCGAGCCTCCCTTCGGCGTGCTGCTCGCCGCGCTGCGAGAGGCGGTCACCGCGCTCAGCGGCGACGGCGCATGGTCGGGCCCCGGCGGGCGCGCGGCGGCGGAGCTGTTCGCGAGCCTGGAGGCGGCGGCGGGGCAGGGGCCGGCGCACGTGAAACCGGACAACCTGCCGGCCATGCTCGAGCAGCTGATGAGGGCGACCGCGGTGCGCCCGCCTTACGGTCAGCATCCGCGCATTTTCATCTGGGGCCTCATCGAAGCGCGGCTCCAGCAGGCGGACCTCGTCGTGCTCGGCGGCCTCAACGAAGGGGTCTGGCCGCAGCTGCCGAGTCCCGATCCCTGGCTGGCGCCGCGGCTGCGGCACGAGCTCGGCCTGCCGAGCCTCGAACGTCGCATCGGGCTCTCGGCCCACGATTTCGCGAGCGCGCTCGGCGGCCGGCAGGTGCTGGTCACCCGCGCCCGCCGCGACGCCCGGTCGCCCGCAATCCCCTCCCGCTTCTGGCTGAGGATGGAGGCGATGACCGGCGGCCTTACCCGCTCGCCTCTCCACCAATACTGGGCGCGCGCGCTCGACAGGCCGAAAGGCCACCATCCCGCGAAGCGGCCGGCGCCCGCTCCGCCCGCCGGGACGCGGCCCCGCTCGATCTCGGTCACCGAGGTCGACCGGCTGAAGGCCGATCCCTTCGCTTTCTACGCGCGCAAGATGCTCGGCCTCACCCCGCTCGATGCGGCGGACGCCGATCCGAGCGCAGCCTGGCGCGGGAACGCGGTCCACAAGGTGCTCGAGGCCTGGATGAAAGAAGACGATTGCGATCCGGCGCGGCTGCGGGCTCGGGCCGAGGCCCTGCTCCGCGACGCCGCCGCTCACCCCCTGATGCGGGCTTTGTGGCAGCCGCGCCTGCTCGATGCCGTCGATTGGATCGCCGAGGAGGTGGCGCGAAACAAGGCGGCGGGGCGGGTTCCGCTCAAGGCGGAGGCGTGGGGCGAGACGGAGGTCGCGGGAATCGCGCTCCAGGGCATGGCGGACCGGATCGACCGGCACGCCGACGGCACCCTCGCGATCGTCGATTACAAGACGGGGACGCCGCCGGGTCCCCGTGCGGTGGCCGAGGGATATTCGATGCAGCTGGGGCTGCTCGGCCTGATCGCCGAGCGGGGCGGCTTCCCGGACGTAGAGGGGCTGCCGGCCAGCTTCGAATATTGGTCGCTCGCCCGCACCGCGTCGGGGCGGCTCGGCTATTGCCGCAGCCCGGTCGGCGGCCGCAGCGGAATCGACCCGGCGGATTTCACCGCCATCGCCGCGCGCAACTTCGTCGGTGCGGCGCAAAGGTGGTTGACCGGGGACGAGCCGTTCACCGCCAAGCTCCACCCCGAATATGCGCCCTACGGCGAATATGACCAGCTGATGCGCCTCGACGAATGGTACGGGCGCGAGCGCTGAGCTTCAGATGCCCGGAGTCTCTGCGCCTGCCGGGTCGCGCGGCGGAGCGCGCCGCGCCGGAGCCGCGCGCACCGGGCGCCGTGTGCGGTCGAACAGCTGGACGCATTCGTCGGTGATCAGCCGCGAGCAGTGGGGATAGCCCGCGCGGCCTTCGATCGGCCCGCCCATCGCGACCGGCGGGGCACGCCGGACCAGAGCGGCACGGACTCGCCGCTCGTGGAGCTGGATGCAGCGGTCGGTCACCGTGCGCGAGCAGGGCGGGTAGCCGGAGACGTTGACGACCTCGGCGGCGGATACGCGTTGGTCGGGCTCGCCGAGGTCCACCGCGGGATCGTAGCCGAGCCGCGCTTCTTCCTTGGGCCCAGCGGCCCCGACGGCGAGCAGCAGGCCGGCCGCGAGCAGAATGAACCTTTTTCTCATCGGAACGACGCTCCATCGAGGGCCAAGCGGGCGAGTCGCCGCGAAACGAGGTTAACGCGTCGTCAACCATGTTTCGCCCTCAATCTTCGATGCCGTCCCGCTGCGGGATCGAGACCGATCAGGAGAAAGCGCGGTAGATGCCGTAGAGGCTGGTGATGGTGAGCACGACGCCGACCATCAGCAGCAGCCGCTGGGCGGGCAGCTTCTTGACGATCAGGCCGCCGAGCGGCGCCGCGGCGATGCCGCCGATGAGCAGCCCGACGACCGCCTTGGTGAAGTCCTCGATGCCGAGCGCGAGGATGAAGGTCGCCGAGATGGTAACGGTGAGGAAGAATTCGGCAATGTTGACCGTGCCTATCACCTTCCTCGGGTCGGCGCCCTGGATGAGCAGGTTCGAGGTCACCACCGGTCCCCAACCGCCGCCGCCCGCGGCGTCGAGGAAGCCGCCGACCAGCCCGAGCGGCGCGACGATGCGGGGGGTGCGCGGCTGCGGCGGATGGCCGGTTGCGCGCCAGACCAGATAGACTCCGATCATGGTCAGGTAAGCGAGGACGAGCGGGCGCGCGGTATCGGCCGGCACCTGGGTGAGCACATAGGCGCCGAGAATGCCGCCGATCACGCCCGGCACCACCAGGCGCCCGAACAGCCGCCAGTCGACGTTGCGGAAGAAAGCGTGGCTGATCCCGGAAATGCCGGTGGTGAAGCATTCCACCGCATGAACGCTCGCCGAAGCGTGGGCCGGCGGCATTCCGAGGCTCAGCAGCAGGGTGTTCGAGATGACGCCGAACGCCATCCCCAAGGCGCCGTCGACGAGCTGCGCGGCGAATCCGACGAGGATGAACGGAAGCAGGTCAGCGAGGCTGAAGGAAGAGAAGTCGATCATCGCGCCCGCCGCCTGACGTGCCACTGCTCGCGCGTCTGCCCCCAGATGTCCACATCATAATTGTCGAAGGGAGGGGCCATGCGCCCGGGGCCGCGCTTGGCCGAGCCGAGGCGCTCCGCGACCGCGATCGAGGCGAGATTGGCCGGGTCTATGCAATGGATGACCTCGTCCCAGCCGAGCGCGTCAAAAGCCCAGTCGATCGCCGCGGTTGCGCCCTCGGCCGCATAGCCCTTGCCCCAATGCGCGGACGATATGCCCCAGCCCACCTCGGTCCCGGGCCAGCCCTCAGGCCGCCACGGGCCCAGCCGCCCGACCCAGCGCCCGCTCGCTTTCTCGAGCACCGAGAACATTCCGAAGCCCTTCAGGGTCCAGCTTCCGGTCATCGTCGCCATCGAGCGCCAGGCCAACGCGCGCGACTGGACGCCGCCGACGAAGCGCGCCGATCGCTCGTCCGCCATGAAGGCCGCCCACCCGTCGAGGTCCGCCTCGGCGGGCGGCCGCAGGATCAGGCGGTCGGTCTCGATCGTCGGTCCCAGCACTGCACCCCCCCGTTGCACGACTCTCTATTCGTCGCTGCGGTCGCCCTTCCGGGACCGGTTTGCGTAGAGCAGAGCCGCGACCAGAGCGGCCGAGCCGATGCCGATCGCCGCGCCCGCGACGAGGTGGCGGGTCCGGCGCGGATCCGAGGCCTTGGCCGCGGCGGCCGCCTGCGCAGCCTCGCTCTCTCCGCCGACCGGAGCGTCTTCGGGATAGGATGGTTCGCGCGCCATGAGGCCCTCACTTCAATCGTCGCCGCTCCTTAGCCCATCCCGCGCCGAAGGGAAGGCGCGCCAGACGGGGACCGCGGCGACCGCGATCGAAATCAGGCAGAGAGGGGTGCCGGCGCGCCGGGGCGCGCCGGCGCGGCGGTCCTAGAGCCTGCCCATCAGCAGCAGGACGATGATGACGATCAGGATGATGCCGAGCAGCCCCGACGGGCCGTAGCCCCAGCCGCGGCTGTACCCCCAGCTCGGCAGCGCGCCGATCAGGAGCAGGATCAGGATGATGAGAAGGATCGTGCCGAGTGTCATGTTACCCTCCAGCGGCGCCCGTAGCGGGCCGTGATGGAGCCGTAACGGTCTGGGGAGTGTAGGGTTGCAGGACTGTGGCCCGCCTGTGACATTCCTTGACCGCCGCTGGGCCGCCGCTTATGTCGCGGCGCGCGCATACCGTGCGCCGTGGCGATCGTAGCTCAGCTGGTTAGAGCACCGGTTTGTGGTACCGGGGGTCGCGGGTTCAAGTCCCGTCGATCGCCCCATTTGTCTCCGCGCCCGCCTCGAACAGGATCAAGACCGGATGCACGCCCCCTGGGACTTTGCCGACTTCGACGATCACGAGCTCGTTCACTTCGTCACCGACCGGCAAAGCGGCCTCAGGGCGATCGTCGCCGTCCATTCGACGCACCTCGGGCCGGGCGCCGGCGGCGTCCGTTTCTGGCATTATGCCGCGCCGGGAGAAGCACTGGCCGACGCGCTGCGCCTGTCGCGCGGGATGAGCTTCAAAAACGCCATGGCCGGTCTTCCGCTCGGCGGCGGCAAGGCGGTGATCCTCGCCGACGAGGCGCGGACCAAGACGCCGGACATGCTCGGCGCGTTCGGCCGTGCCGTCGAAGGGCTCGCCGGCCGCTACGTCACCGCCGAAGATGTCGGCATGAGCGTCGCGGATCTCGTCGAAATCTCGCGTCACACGAGCTTCGTGGCGGGCCTTCCGGTGGCCGAGGGGGCGGTCGGCGGCGATCCGGGGCCGCACACCAGCTACGGCGTCTATCTCGGCGTCCGGGCCGCCGTTCGCCGCAAGCTCGGCCGCGACAGCCTGGCCGGGCTCCATATCGCGATCCAGGGCGCGGGCAGCGTCGCCGGCGGCCTCGCCCGGCGGGCCGCCGCGGACGGCGCCCGGATCAGCCTCGCCGACATCGATCGCGAGCGAGCGGAACGGCTCGCTCTCGAGGTCGGGGGCAGCGTTGTCGATCCCGCCGAAATTATGACGCTCGAAGCCGACGTGCTCAGCCCCAACGCGCTCGGCGCGATCCTCACCGAAACGTCGATTGCAGCGCTCGAGGTGCCGATCGTCGCCGGAGGCGCCAACAACCAGCTCGCGACGCCGCGGGACGGCGACCGCATCCATCAGCGCGGCGTCCTATACGCGCCCGACTACGTGATCAACGCCGGCGGCATCATCAACGTCTCGACCGAGTTCCTGAAGGACGGCGATCATGACACGGTCCGCCGCCGCATCGAGGGCATCCCCGGCCGCCTCGAGCAAATCTGGGAGGAGAGCGACTCGACCGGGCGCAACCCCGCCGCGGTCGCCGACACGATGGCGATGCGGCTGATCGGGCGCTAGGGACAGCTCGGGGGACAGCCTATCTGGCTGTTCCCCCAGCGCCTCGGCCAGCGGGGACAGTCAAATAGACTGTCCCTTCTCCCTCCGCTAGAAAGCCGGCGAGCCCCATGCACATCTTCGCCAATCCCGCACGCTTCCTCAAAATCGCGCGCCCGCTCACCGGCTGGCTCGGCTGGAGCGGCGCGCTGCTTACCCTTGCTGCGCTCGCCGCGGGCCTGTTCGCGAGCCCGCGGGACTATCTTCAGGGCGAGAGCGTCCGCATCATGTACGTGCACGTTCCCGCCGCCTGGCTCGGAATGGCCGGCTGGACCGGGATCGCCGTTGCGAGCGCGATGCAATTGGTCTGGCGCCATCCGCTCGCCGCGGTCGCGGCGCGGGCGATCGCCGTGCCGGGCGCGGTATTCGCCGCTCTGTGTCTCGTCACCGGCTCGCTGTGGGGACGGCCGACTTGGGGGACTTATTGGGAATGGGACGGACGCATGACTTCGATGCTCGTCCTGCTCTTTCTCTATCTCGGTTTCATCGCGCTGGGCGAGGCGGATCGCGATCGCGGCGGGGAGGGGCGGGTCGTCGCCATCTTCGGCCTCGTCGGCGCGATCAACCTCCCGGTGATCCACTACAGCGTTGTCTGGTGGAACACCCTCCACCAGGGCCAGAGCGTCAGCTTCCTTCGCGGCACCTCCTCGATCGCCGCGCCGATGCTGTGGCCGTTGCTCGCCTCGGCGCTCGGCTTCACCTTGCTGTTCGGCGCCGTGGTGCTGATGCGGATGCGCGCGGAGCTCGCCCGGGCCAAGGCCGAGGCGCGCCTCAGGCGGATGGCGAACGAGTGAACCACTGGCCGTTCATCCTCGCCGCCTACGGCCTCACCGGCGCCGGCACGCTGGCTCTAGTGTCGCTGAGCTGGCTGGAGATGCGGTGCGCCGAGCGGCTCGCCGACCGGATCGGCCGCGACGAATGAAGCGCAAGAACCAGCGGCTCGCGCTCCTGCTGATTGCGGTGGCGGCGATGCTCGGCGCGGTGCTGCTCGCAATGTCCGCGCTGAAGGACCAGGCGAGCTATTTCTACGCCCCGGCCGACGTCCGCGCCAAGGGCCTCCCGCTCGGCCGCTCGGTGCGCGTCGGCGGCATGGTGAAGGCGGGGTCGCTCCAGCGCCAGCCGGACGGAGTCACCATTCGATTCTTAGTCGGCGACGATACCGACGCCGTCGTGCCGGTCGAATATCGCGGCATCACGCCCGAGCTGTTCCGCGAGAATGCGGGCGTGATCGCAGAGGGCCGCTTCCGCGCCGACGGCAGCTTCGCCGCGACCGAGATCCTCGCCCGCCACGACGAGAATTACATGCCGCCCGAGCTTGCCGAGCGGAACGGCCGCCCGGTCCACCGGACGGACAGCGTCGAATGATCGCCGAGGCCGGCCTCGCCGCTTTGTGGCTCGCGGCGGCCTTGTCGCTGCTCCAGCTCGCGCTGGGAGTGATGGCGCTCATGCAGGGCGGGGAGGGACTAGGACGCGCGATCCGCCCCGTCGCGGTCGCACAGGCGGCGCTCGCCAGTTTCGCCTTCCTCACCTTGGTCCTGCTGTTCCTGCGCACCGACCTCTCGGTGGCCCTGGTTGCCGCCAACAGCCATTCGATGAAGCCCTTTATCTACAAGTTCGCGGGCGCCTGGGGCAATCACGAGGGCTCGATGCTGCTCTGGGTGACGGTACTCGCCGTCGCCGGCGCGGCGGTTGCCTGGCTCGAGCGGCGGCTGCCCGACCGGACCCTGATCGGGACCCTGGCGGCGCAGGCGGCGATCGGCCTCGGCTTCTACGCCTTTCTGCTCTTCTCCTCGAACCCGTTCGAGCGGCTGAGCCCGGTTCCGGTAGAGGGCAACGGGCTCAATCCGTTGCTCCAGGATCCCGGCCTCGCCTTCCACCCGCCGACGCTCTATTTCGGCTATGTCGGCATTTCGATCGCTTTCTCCTTCGCGGTCGGCGCCCTCGTCACCCGCGACGTCGGGCCCTTGTTCGCGCGGGCGATGCGCCCCTGGGTGCTGGGCGCCTGGATCTTCCTCACGCTCGGCATCACCGCGGGGTCCTACTGGGCCTATTACGAGCTGGGCTGGGGCGGCTGGTGGTTCTGGGACCCGGTTGAGAATGCGTCGCTCATGCCCTGGCTCGCCGCCACCGCCCTGCTCCATTCGGTCACCGTGCTGGCAACGCGCGGCGCGCTGCGCGCCTGGACGGTGATGCTGGCGGTGGTCGCTTTCTCGATGTCCATGGTCGGCACCTTCCTCGTCCGGTCAGGCATTCTCACCAGCGTCCACGCCTTCGCCGTCGACCCCGAGCGGGGCGCCTTCATCCTCGTCCTGCTCGCTCTGTATATCGGCGGCGCGCTCGCTCTGTTCGGGCTCAGAATCCACACGGTGAAGGAAGGCTCGACCTTCGAGCCGGTCAGCCGGGAGGGCGCGCTCGTCGCCAACAACCTGTTCCTGTGCGTGGTGCTCGGGCTGGTGCTGATCGGCACGCTCTACCCGCTCGTCACCGAGGCGCTGGGCGAGAAGATCTCGATCGGGCCGCCTTATTTCAACCTGGTGACCGGGCCGATCGCGCTCGTCCTCGTCATCGCGATGGCCGCGGGGCCGCTGCTCAGATGGCGCAGCGACCGGGCCGGAGCCTTGCTGAGGCGGCTCGCGCTTCCGGTCCTGCTGACCGCGCTCGTGCTCCTCGCATGCGTCCTGCTCGCGCCGCGCATCCGCATCCTGCCGCTTCTGGGCCTGGTCCTGGCGACCGGGGTCGGCGCGGCGAGCCTGGCACCTTTGTGGGGCCGCAACCTCAGGCGCACGCCGCTCCACATCTGGGGGATGGCGATCGCCCATTTCGGGATCGCCGTCAGCCTGGCCGGAATGGCGTCGGAAAGCGCGTTCACGCAGGAGCGCCTGATCGCTTTGCGCCCCGGCCAATCCACCGCGGTCGGCCCGTTCAGCATCCGCTTCGACCAGGTGGCCCCCGTCGCCGGGCCCAACTGGACGGCGGTCGAGGCGCAGCTCACGGTCCGGCGGGCAGAGGGGAGGGCCTTCACGATGCGGCCCCAGGCGCGGATGTTCAGCTCGCCCGCCCAGCCGACCAGCGAAGCCGATATCGCAACGATATGGAACGGGCAGCTCTACACCGTTCTCGGCGAGAACGATCCGCAGGGCCGCTGGCAACTGCGCCTGTGGTGGAAGCCGTTCGTGACGCTGATCTGGCTGGGCGGAGGCCTAGTCGCACTGGGCGGCCTGCTCGCGCTGGCGGGAAGGATGTGGCGGGAGCGGCGGGCGCGCCGGGCCGCGCAACTCGAGCCGGCGGAGGCCTGGGCGTGAGGCGCGTCATCCTCTGGGCGCCGCTCGCGGCCTTCGTCCTGTTCGTGATCCTCGTCACCGCCTATCTGCGCGCGCCGTCCGACACGGCGATCCGGTCGCATCTCGTCGGGCGCCCGCTGCCGGATTTCGCCCTGCAGGCGGCGGTGCCCTCCCACCCCGGCCTCGGCTCGGCCGACCTTCGCGCCGGCGCGCCGCGGCTGCTCAACGTCTTTGCGAGCTGGTGCGGGCCGTGCGTCGTCGAGGCGCCGCAGCTGATGGCGCTGCGCCGTCGGGGGATCCCGATCGATGCGATCGCGATCCGCGACCGCAGCGAAGACGTCGCCGCCTTCCTCGCCCGCTACGGCGACCCCTTCCAGCGCATCGGCACCGATCCCAATACCCAGGTCCAGATCGCGCTCGGCTCGTCCGGGGTGCCGGAGACCTTCGTGATCGATGGGCGAGGGGTGATCCGCTACCAGCATATCGGTCCGATTGCAGAGGGGGACATCCCGACCCTGGTCGCAGCTTGGGAGGCGGCGCGGTGAGGGACAGGGCGCTCAAGAACCGTTCGGTCCGAGCAAAGTCGAGCACCGATGCGAAGGGATTGGGGATGCGGGGCTTCGTATTCGCGGCCCTCTTCGCCTCCGCAACCCCGGCATTCGCCCAGTCGCGCCTCCCTCCCGCCGATCTTGCCGATACCCAGCTCGCCGATCCGCGCCAGGAGGCGCAGGCGCGGGCGCTGATGGAGACGTTGCGCTGCATCGTCTGCCAGAGCCAGTCGATCGCCGATTCGAACGCCGATATGGCCGGCGACATGCGCGCGCTCGTCCGCCAGCGCATCCGCGCCGGGGAGCGGCCCGAAGCGATCCGGCGCTGGCTGGTCGAACGCTACGGCAATTGGGTGAGCTACGAGCCGCCGGTAGAGCCACTCACCTGGCCGCTCTGGGCGGCGCCGTTCGTGCTGCTGCTTGCCGGCCTTCTGCTCGCGCGCGGGCGCTTCCGCAGAAAGAGGCGGCGCTGATGGGCTGGGCGGTCTTCCTGCTCATCGCCTTGCTGGTGCTCGCCGCGTTGTGGCGGCTGGCGCGGCTCGACGGCGCTTCGCTCCAGTTCCTCGGCGCCGCTCTGCTGCTCGCTCTGGCTGGCTATGCCTGGCAGGGCCATCCCGGCCTTCGCGGCAGCCCGAAGGCGCCCCCCGAGCGCCAGCGCCTCCCGGACAGCGCCTTCGCCGAGACCCGGCAGTCGATGCTCGGCACGTTCGATACCGCCGCGCGCTGGCTCGGAATGGCGGAGAGCTATCAGAGGGGCGGCGACACGCGCGGTGGGGTCGACATGATCAGGAGCGGCCTGCACCGGCATCCACGCGACCCCGATCTCTGGGTCGGGCTCGGCAGCGCGCTGGTGCTCCACGCCGACGGGCTGATGACTCCCGCGGCCGAGCTCGCCTTCCGGCGTGCCGAGGAGATCGCGCCGGGCCATCCCGGCCCGCGCTTCTTCTACGGCCTCGCGCTCGCGCAGGGCGGGCGCTTCGACGAGGCGGAGCGGCTCTGGCGCGAGCTCCTCGTCCAGGCGCCGCAGGACGTGTCGTGGCGGCCGATGGTCGAGGAGCGGCTGCGGATGATCGAGCAGGCGCGCGCGACGGGCCAGCTCCCGCCCGCCGCCCCGCCGTCCGGACCCGCGCGATGATCAGGCGGGCTCGAGCTCCTTCTGGACGACCTTGTCGGCGAGCGAGCCGTTGAGCTCGGCGAGATGGTCGAACTCCGCCTCGTAGGTGGCGAGGCCCTGGCTCAGCGACCTCAGCTCCGCGTCGAAGCCCTGCATCTCGGCCTCCGGGACCAGGGCCTCGATCTGCTCCCAGCGCGACCAGCCCTCGCGCGGGCCCATGCCGAGCATCTGGCCGCGGCGGCTGGCGATCGCCGAAGTGACGCGCGACGTGGCCGAGGAAGGGGCGGTGACAGTCACTTTCATGACCGGCTCGAGCAGATGCGGCTGCGCGGCGGCGAGCGCTTCAGACATGCCGATGCGTCCCGCAGTACGGAACGCGATCTCCGAGCTGTCCACGCTGTGATAGCTGCCGTCGACCAGGGTGACGGCAACGTCGACGACCGGGAAGCCGAGCGGCCCCTTCTGCATGGCGTCCTTGACGCCCGCCTCGACCGCGGGGAACCACTGCTTGGGCACGACCCCGCCCGAAATCTTCTCCTCGAAGCGGAAGCCCTCGCCGCGTCCGAGCGGCCTGAGCTCGATGACGACGTCGCCGAACTGGCCGTGGCCGCCCGACTGCTTCTTGTGGCGTCCGCGTTGCGTGACGGTGCGCCGTATGGACTCCTTGTAGCCGACGGTCGGCATCCTGGAGTCGACGGCGACGCCGTAGCGCCGCTTCAGCCGCTCGAGCGTCACCTTGAGGTGTTCGTCGTTCACCCCTCTGAGGCGGGTCTCGTGGAGCGCTTCGTCCTGCTCCCATTCGAGCATTGGATCCTCCTCGACCAAGCGGTGGAGCGCGGTCGAGAGTCGTACGTCGTCCTTCCTGTCCTTGGTGGCAATCGCAAGAACGTAATTCGCCGCCGGCAGCGCGACGTCCGGTCGCGCGGCCGCCGCCTTGCCGGCGCTGAGCCAGTCCCCCGCGCCGACGCCTTCTGCTTTGGCGATGGCGACGACGTCGCCGGGATCGGCCTGGCCGGCCTTGGCGGTCTTGTCGCCCTGCACCGTGAACAAAGTCCCGATCCGCACCGTCTCGCCGGCGGCGGTCTTGAGCTCCGCACCTTCCTTCAGCGTTCCGCCGAACGCCCGCGCGAAAGCAAGCCGCCCCATCGAGCCCGCGTTTGAGATCTTGAAGACGAAGGCGCAGCCGCTCTCGGCTCCCAGCCGCTTCGCCGCCACGTCGGGCCCCGGCGCGTCGTGGCGCAGCGCCTTCAGCAGGCGTCGGACGCCGAAGCCGTTCAGCGCGGACCCGAACAAGACGGGCACGACCAGATTCTCCTGGGTCTCGCGGCTGAGATCCTCGTAGACCACCCGGGGATCGGGCGTTTCGTCCATCAGCAATTGCTCGAGCAAGGCGTCGTCATGGTCGGCGAGCTGCTCGAGGAGATGGAAGCGCGCGGTCTTCTCGCGATCGGCAAGGTCCGCTGGTATCTCGGTCTGTTCCGAAGCCTTGCCGGGGCGGTAGTGGAAGGCGCGCTCGAGAGCGACGTCGACGAACCCGCTGATCTTCTCCCCCTCGCGGATCGGAATCTGGCGGGCGAGGAGGGGCGCGGCACTCATCGGCTGCAGCGCTTCGAGCACGTTTTGAATGGAGCCGCGCGCCTGGTCGATCTTGTTGACGAAGATCATATGCGGCACGCCGAGGCGCTCGAGCTGGCGCAGCGTCGGCTCGGCGAGGAGTGCACGGTCGGCGTCGGGGTCCACAACCACCAGAGCGAGGTCGGCCGCAGCGACGGCGAGCGCTCCGTCGGCTGCGAAACCGACCGAACCCGGCGCGTCGAGCAGTGCGTAGCGGTCGCCCATGAAGGACAAGTGCATCAGATTGAGCTCCGTCGAGCCGCCCCGCGCCCGCGCCTCGGGAGTCGAATCGCCGACCGTGGTGCCCGCAGCGACGCTGCCCTGCCGGTCGACCGCCCCGGCCGCAAAAAGAAGGGCCTCGGCTAGGCTGGTCTTACCCGCCCCGCCGGGGCCCACGAGCGCGATGGTTCTGGTGCCTGCAGCTCTTGTGGGCATGAACGTCTCCTTCGTCCGCTTTCGCGGCCCGCGAGGAAGACGCGGCGCCGCGCCTCATGGGAAACGAGAAGAAGTCCACGGATTCGGAAGCGAGCGCAAGAGGAGAGTTGAGCCGCCTCTCGTGTCAGCGCGGCGCGCGACCCGCCCGCCGCGTCAGACACAGCCACGGGCCGGCTTCCGGGTGGAGACCGATCGATCGCGCGCGAAGCCAAGCGACGGGCGCCCATTCGCCCGCCTGCAGCGAGGCGCGCCGGACGACTTTCGCGCCGGGCTCCCCGTCGACCGTGCAGCCTTCCCAGAGAATGGCGAGCCGGTACGGCCGTGCTTCGTCCTCGACGGGCAGCGTCCGGGCCGCCGGGACCATGGCGAGATGGCGGCGCGCGGTCTCGTTGGTGGTGGCGAGCGGAGCGACGGCCTCGAGCCAGACGGCGGCCTGCCGCTCGGCGCGGGAGATTCCCGGCGTCCCGGCGAAGCAGAGCAAGGCGGACGGGATGAAGAAGAGAGCGATCGCCGCCGGCACGAGCCTGCGTCCTTCCCGCCAAAGAGCCACCGTCGTGACTCCGACGATCGCGGATGAAGCCGCGGCGAATGGCAGGAACATGCGCGGCTTCGGGTCGAGACCCAAAGCATAGGTGAAGACGAGGCCCGCGCCCGCGGTGATGGCGAGCAGGACGAGCAGCATGCGGCGGTCGGCGCCTGCATCGATCGCCTTGCGCGGCGCGGCCGCGAGCAGCAGCGGCGCCGCGAGCAAAGTGAGCCCGATCTCGGCGTGAGTGAGGAGGTTGACGAGGGGCTTCACGGTCCAGTGCGCTTCGATGCCGTTGGCGGCGCGCCAGCCGGCGATGAAATCGGGGTTGAAGAAGGCGTTCCGGCTGGTGTCGACCCACGAGGCGAGCTCCGTCGACGGGATTCGCGTATGCCCGAAGGAGAGGTGCAGCCGGTAAAAGGGGTCTCCCGTGGCCGCGAGGTAGACGAGCATCTCGGCCGCGAGCGGCAGGACGAAAGCCGGCGCTGCCCAGATCAGCACGCGTTTGTGCGGGCCCGGCGCGCACAGGAAGGCGATGCCAGCCCCGGCGACGAACACCGCGCTGGTCTCGCGGGCGAGCATAGCGAACGCGAGGCCGGCGCCGAGCAGCACCGCCCAGCGCCTCCCGCTGCCACGCACGGCCTCGATCCAGCCGAGCAGGGCGACCAGCAGGAAGGCGAGCTCGGGATGATCGATGTTCGGGCGGGCGAGCTGGATCGCGAAGATCGGAGTCAGCAGCAGCGCGCACCCGGCAATGAGTGCGGCGGCGCGTCCGGCGAGGCGCTCCACGATCCGCGCCAGCAGGAGCAGCACGGCCGCGGAATAGAGCAACGGCACCAGCGCCAGCGCGGCTCGGCTCTCGCCGAGCGCGGCGATCGCCGTCGCCAACGGTGCCACCAAAGGCCAGCGCGCCCACCAATGGTCGTGGGGCAGGCAGGGGCCGTGCGCCGCCCAGCATTCGCCGGCGATCAGATATTGCCAATCGTCGCCGCCGCCGCCGACATAGCCGACCGGGTTTATCCAGTAGAGCAGCAGCGCGAACGCGAGCAACGGCGCCGCGACCGGCACAGCGCGCCGGCCGGCCGCGGGAAAGTGACCGATATCCGGAGCCGCCTGCGTCGCCATTGCCTGCAGCGGTAGCCCGATCGTGGTTGACAGGGCGTAAACCGCGACCCGTGCCGCGCTTGCCGCAGCGCAGCACGTGGCTTAAGTCCGGGCCATGACCTCCACCAACGACATCCGCCGGTCGTTCCTCGACTATTTCGGCTCGGTGCAGCACAAGATCGTGCCGTCGGCCCCGCTCGTCCCGCAGAACGATCCGACCCTGATGTTCGTCAACGCCGGGATGGTTCCGTTCAAGAACGTCTTCACCGGCCTCGAGACGCGGTCCTACAGCACCGCTGCCTCCTCGCAGAAATGCGTTCGCGCCGGCGGCAAGCACAACGATCTCGACAATGTCGGCTACACCGCGCGGCACCACACCTTCTTCGAAATGCTCGGCAACTTCTCGTTCGGCGACTATTTCAAGGAGCGGGCCATCTCGCTCGCCTGGGAGCTGCTCACCGGGGAATGGGGGCTGCCGGCCGACCGGCTGACGGCGACCGTCTATCACACCGACGACGAGGCTTATGAGCTTTGGCGCAAGATCTCGGGTCTTCCCGAGAGCCGGATCATCCGGATCCCGACCAAGGACAATTTCTGGGCGATGGGCGATTCAGGACCCTGCGGCCCCTGCTCGGAGATCTTCTACGATCATGGCGAGCACATTGCCGGGGGCCCACCCGGATCGCCGGACGAGGACGGGGACCGCTTCACCGAGATCTGGAACCTCGTCTTCATGCAGTACGAGCAGGAGGACAACGAGATCGTCCGCGACCTGCCGAGGCCCTCGATCGACACCGGCATGGGCCTCGAACGCATCGCCGCCGTCATGCAGGGCGTCCACGACAATTACGACACCGACACCTTCAAGGCCCTCATCGCGGCTTCGGAGGAGTTCACGCGCACCCGCGCCGAAGGTGCGAGCAAGGCCAGCCACCGCGTCATCGCCGACCATTTGCGCGCTTCCGGCTTCCTGGTCGCCGACGGCGTGCTGCCGGCGAACGAGGGCAGGGGCTATGTCCTGCGCCGGATCATGCGCCGTGCGATGCGCCACGCCCACCTGCTCGGCGCGACCGAGCCGCTGATGCACCGGCTGGTGCCCTCGCTCATCGCCGAGATGGGCGCCGCTTACCCTGAGCTGGTGCGCGCCCAGCCCTTGCTCGAGGAGACGCTGAAGCTCGAAGAGACGCGCTTTCGCCAGACTCTCGCCAACGGCCTTCGCCTGCTCGACGAGGCGACGGCGTCGATGGAGGCGGGCGCCACCCTTCCCGGAGAGGTCGCATTCAAGCTCTACGACACTTACGGCTTCCCGTACGATCTCACCGAGGACGCGCTGAGGGGCCAGGGATACGGGATCGACCGCGCCGGCTTCGACGCGGCGATGGCCGAGCAGAAGGCCGCCGCCCGTGCCGCGTGGAAGGGCTCAGGCGCCAAGGCGTCGGAGGACATTTGGTTCGATATTGCGGAGGAGCATGGCTCGACCGAGTTCACCGGCTATGCCGGCCACGACGGCGAGGGCCAGGTCATCGCCCTGATCAAGGACGGCGTGCGCGTGGAGCGTGCCGCCGCCGGCGAGATAGTGGACATCGTCACCAACCAGACGCCTTTTTACGGCGAGAGCGGCGGGCAAGTCGGAGACAGTGGAAAGATAAGTTCGGACAAGGGCCTGGAGGCAGACGTTGAGGACACGTCGAAACCCCTGGGCCGCCTCCACGCCCATCGCGCGACGATCCGCTCGGGTGCGCTCGCGGTGGGCGACGCCGTCCACCTCTCGGTCGATGTCGACCGCCGGGCCCGGGTCCGCGCCAATCATTCGGCGACGCACCTGCTCCACGCCGCGTTGCGTCACCGACTCGGCACCCACGTGACCCAAAAAGGCAGCCTCGTTGCGCCGGACTATTTCCGCTTCGATTTCTCGCACCCCAAGCCGCTCGGGCGCGAAGATATCGACGCGGTCGAGGAGGAAGTGAACCGCCATATCCGCGACAACCAGCCGGTGACCACCCGGCTAATGCCGCCGGGGGACGCCATCGCTGCCGGGGCCATGGCCCTGTTCGGCGAAAAATATGGCGACGAGGTCCGCGTTCTCTCGATGGGGACGGGGCCCGACGCCCCCTATTCGGTCGAGCTCTGCGGCGGCACCCACGTCCAAGCGCTGGGTGACATCCAGCTTCTCAAGATCGTGTCCGAGAACGCCGTCGCGGCCGGCGTCCGACGCATCGAGGCCCTGACCGGTGAGGCCGCGCGGCGCTGGCTCACCGGTCGTGCGGAGCGACTGCGGGAGGTGGCGGCTTCGCTCAAGACGTCGCCCGAAGAGGTCCCCGCGCGCGTGGCCGCCCTCGTCGAGGAGCGCCGCCGTCTCGAGCGCGAGCTCGCGGAGGCGAAGAAGGCGCTCGCGATGGGCGGCGGCCGCGCCGCGGAGACTGGGGAGCCCGAGCAGATAGCCGGCGTCGGTTTCCTCGGCCAGGTCATCGAAGGCCTGGAACCCAAGGCGCTGCGCGGCCTCGTCGACGACGCCAAGAGGCGCGTCGGCTCCGGCGTCGCCGCGCTCGTCGCCGTCAACGGGGGCCGCGCCACCGTCGCGGTCGGCGTCACCGACGACCTGACGTCGCGCCTCAGCGCCGTCGACCTCGTCCGCCGCGCGGTCGAAGCGCTCGGCGGCCAAGGCGGGGGAGGCCGGCCCGACATGGCCCAGGGAGGCGGGCCGGAGGGTGGCAAGGCCGGCGAGGCCGTTCAGGCCGTCCGCGACGCGCTGGAGGCCGTGCCCGCCTGAGGCGCGGGCTCCGGGCCGAAGATGCTCATGCCGCCAAAAGCATGGCTTCCGGCGCGTTCCTCCGCGAGATGCGCTTCCAGGGACGGCCCCAAGTCATATCGCTCGAGCCGTCGCGCCTGCTCGTCGAGGCGGCGGATGGCTCCGAGCTTCTCGTCCCGGCCGAGCTTGGCGCGGCTCACCGCGGATTTCAGCACGCCGATCGTCTTGTCGTAAACGTTCGTCGGCACGGGAAAAGGATGGCGGTCCTTGCCGCCATGGGCGAGCGAGAAGCGCGCCGGATCGGCGAAGCGACAGGGAGCGCCGTGGATCACCTCCGCGACCATCGCCAGCGAGCGCACCGTCCGCGCGCCGACGCCGGGGACGAGCAGCAGCTCGGGAAAGTCCCTCGGGCCCGCTTCAGCCGCCGCGGCTAGCGTGCCGTGAAGTCGGCGCAGGATGATGTCGTCCGACCTGACGTCGTGATGGTGCGGCATCACGAGATGGGGGAGCAATGGTTGGGGACAGTTACTAGTAACTGTCCCCGTGGTGAGTGCTGCCGCTTCGCGCGCCAGCCTGTCGGGGCCGAGCTCGCTCAGCAGCTCGAGCTGGGCGTCGCGGCAGCGGGCGGCGCGCAGGTCGGTCAGGTTGAGGATCTCGCTCTGCGGCCGTCCCTCGATCGCGGCGTGGGGCGCCTCCACGAAGCTTTCGAGACCTTCCGAGAGCCAATGGTAGCGCCGCGCGGTCCGGGTCGATCCGTTCATGCCCTGCTGGACGACCGCCCATTTGCCGTCGTCGGCGACGATGAAGCCGTGAAGGTAGAGGTCGAAGCCGTCCTGCACGGCCGCGCTGTCGACCTTGGCGACGAGACGGCTCGAGCGGGCGAGGGCGGCGCCGTCGAAGCCCGCGCGCTCGCCCGCCGCGAGCAGCTCCCCGGGCGTCGCGCGCGAATGCTTGCCCCGGCCGCCGCAGACGTGGATCCCGAGCTCGCCCGCCAGCGGGTTCAGCCCGCGCTTCAGCGCCCCGATCACGCTCGTGGTAATTCCGGACGAATGCCAGTCCATCCCCATTACGGCGCCGAACGACTGGAACCAGAAGGGATGCGACAGCCGCCGCAGTAGCTCCTCGCGGCCATAATGGTGGACGATCGCCTCGCTGATCACGGCCCCCAGCCGCGCCATGCGCTGGCCGAGCCAGGGCGGCACACGGCCGCCGTGAAGCGGGAGGTCGGCACTGCCGGAACGCTGGGCCACTTGAGAACTCCCGGAACGGAGAGGGAACGATAACCCGCGCCGCCGCCTCTGGCCAGCCTTATCGCGTCCTCAGCACGTCCCTCAGGCGCCGGCGTTCGAGCGTCGGCTCTTCGCTGAGCTGGCCCAGATCCATGATCTCCTTGCGGAGCTCGGCCCGCTTCTCGTGGATCGAGGCGATCACCGGGCCCATCGCCATGCCGAGGTCGATGAGCACGGCCTCGGAGAGCTGCAGCGAGGATTCGAGCGTCTCGGGCACCGCGTCCGTGGCCCCGGCGCGATAGAGCTCGGCGGCATGCCCGGCGTCGCGGGCACGGGCGACGATCGTCAGGTCGGGACACCAGGCGCGGACCTTGCGCGTCAACCTGACGGTCAGCACCGGATCGTCCATGGTGAGGACCAAGGCGCTGGCATGACCGAGATTGAGCCGGTCCATGAGCTCCGGCCGCGCGACGTCGCCGAAGACGATCGGGATTCCCTCGCGGCGGCAGGAGGCGACGGTGTCGATGTTCGAATCGACTGCGAGGTAGCGGCGCCCGTGCGCCGTCAGCATCTCGGCGACCAGCCGGCCGACCCGGCCGAAGCCGATGATCACGGTCTTGGCCTCCTTGTCGCTGCCGCCCTCTGAAAGCTCCGGCTCGGCTCCGAGCTCGACCCGCCGCGCGGCGTCGCGGCCGAGACGGGCCAACAACGGCGTCAGGGTGAGGCCGATCGCGGTGACGATCTGCCAGAAAGCCGCGGTATCGCGGTCGATCAGCTGGGCGGCGGCAGCGGTTGCAAGGACGATGAGCGTGGTCTCCGACGGAGACGCCATGATCAGGCCCGTCTCGGCGGCCACGCCCTTTCTCGCGCCGTTGAGGCGCAGAAGCACGCCGGTCACCAGCGCCTTGAGAAGCATCACCCCGGCAACCGCGATCGCCAGGCCCACCCAGTTCGCGGCGACGAAGCGCAGGTCGACGCTCATCCCGACAGTGATCAGGAAGATGCCGAGCGCGAGGCCGCGAAACGGCGCGGTGATGACCTCGACCTCGCTGTGATAGTCCGTCTCGGCGATGAGGATGCCGGCGAGCAGCGCGCCCATCAGCGGCGACAGGCCGACGGCGGTGGTCGCGAGGCTCGCCACGATCACGACGAGCAGGCTCGCGGCGAGGAACAGCTCGGGGCTCTTGGTCCGCGCGGCCTGTGCGAACAGCCGCGGCAGCAGCAGCCGGCCGAGCACCAGCATGACCGCGACAACCAACGCGCCGACCAGTAGAATCCGCGCAAGTCCGTCGAAGCCGGTCGCTTCGGCGAACGGCGCCATCGCGCCGAGCAGGAAGATGATCGGGACGATCGCGAGGTCCTCGAAGAGCAGCATCGCCAGCGCGGAGCGTCCGACCGGACTGGTGGTGCCGACGAGAGGCACGACCAGGGCCGTCGAGGATAAAGCAAGGGCCAGACCCAGCGCGACCGATCCGCTCCAGCTCTCGCCGAGTCCGTGCACCGCGAGGCCGATCAGCACGGCGCAGAGCAGCAACTCCGCAGCGCCGACGCCGAACACCAGCCGCCGCATCGTCCACAGCCTGCGAAACGAAAGCTCGAGGCCGATAGCGAACAGCAGGAGGACGATGCCGAACTCGGCGAACGGCTCGACCGCCTCGGGATTGGAGATGGTGATGTAGTTGAGCCAGGGAGTCTGCGCGGCCATGCTTCCGAGCCCCGCAGGCCCCACGAGCAGTCCGACTAGGATGAAGCCGATCACCGGGCTGATCCGGAAACGCGCGAACGCCGGTATCACGACCCCGGCGGCACCGAGGATCACCAAGGCGTCGCTGAAACCCGAGGTCTGGAAGTCGGCGTGCATATTGCCTTTATGCAGGAAGTCGCATCAATGTCAGCCCGGGGAGGCCGACATGGACACCGATCTGTGCATCGTCGGCGGCGGCCCTGCCGGCATGGTCGCGGGCCTGCTCTTCGCCCGCGCGGGCGTTGCCGTGACGGTGCTCGAAAAGCACGGCGATTTCCTGCGCGATTTCCGCGGCGACACGGTCCACCCCTCGACGCTGCGCATCTTTCACGAGATCGGCCTGCTCGATCGGTTGCTGGAGCGGCCCCACGACAAGGTGCGCGACATCAGCGGCCTGATCGGCGGCAGGTCGATCGAGATCGCCGACTTTTCGAGCTTCGATCCGCGCTGGAACTTCATTGCGATGATGCCGCAATGGGAGTTTCTCGATTTCGTCGCCGCCGAGGCGCGGCGTTACCCGCATTTCGCGCTGCTGATGAACGCCGAAGCCACCGGTCTTGTCTTCGAAGGAGACCGCGTCGCGGGGGTGCGCTACACGCATGCGGGCGAGGAGCGCGTCATGCGCGCGCGCCTGGTCATCGCATCGGACGGGCGGCGATCGGTCCTGCGCGGCGCCGCCGAGCTGGCCGTCCGCGACCTCGGCGCGCCGATGGACGTCTTCTGGTTCCGCGTGCCGAAGGAGCGCAGTCCCGGCAACGACACGACCGGAGTGTTCGCCTCCGGCCGGATCATGGCGCTGATCGACCGCGGCGATTATTGGCAGTGCGCCTACGTCTTCCCGAAAGGCATGGCGGACGAGGTCCGCGCCGCCGGCCTGGAGGCGTTCCGGTGCGAGGTTGCGGCGCTGGCGCCGTTTCTCGGCGACCGGGTCGAGACGGTTGCGAGCTGGGACGACGTCAAGCTGCTGTCGGTCTCCCTCGACCGGCTGGAGACGTGGCACAGGCCGGGCCTGCTGGTCATCGGCGACGCCGCCCACGCCATGTCGCCGCTTGGGGGGATAGGGATCAACATCGCCGTCCAGGACGCGGTCGCGGCGGCGAACCTGCTCGCCGGGCCGATGGCGCGCGGCGAGGATCCCGACCCGCTGCTGGCGCGGGTCGAGAAAAGGCGCCTGGGCGCCGTCCGGATCGTCCAAGGCCTGCAGAAAGCCGCGCAGGACCGCATCATCGGCCGCCTGCTGATGCGTCAGGGCGGACCGTTCGAGCCGCCGCCGGCGCTGCGCCTGCTCGACCGATTCCGCTTCCTGAGGCGGCTGCCGGCGGCGCTCATCGGCTTCGGCTACCGCCCTGAGCACGTCCGATCGCCGATCCTTCGAGATGGGCCTTCGCCAAGCTCAGTCCCTCCTCAGGATGAGCGATAGACAGACCCTCTCATGCTGAGGAGCCGGTGAGCCTGTCGAACCGGCGTCTCGAAGGATCAACCCGCCGCCATCGCCTTTTCGAGATTGACGCGGATCGCCTCGAAGAACTGCTCGGTGGTCATCCAGCCCTGGTCGGGGCCGATCAGCAAAGCGAGATCCTTGGTCATCTGGCCCTGCTCGACCGTCTCCACGCAGACCCGCTCGAGCGTCTCGGCGAACCGGGTGACGTCCGGCGTGTCGTCGAACTGGCCGCGGAACTTGAGCCCGCCGGTCCAGGCGAAGATCGAGGCGAGCGGGTTGGTCGAAGTCGCCTTGCCCTGCTGATGCATGCGAAAGTGGCGGGTGACGGTGCCGTGGGCGGCCTCCGCCTCGACCGTCTTCCCGTCGGGCGTCATCAGGATCGAGGTCATCAGGCCGAGCGAGCCGAACCCCTGCGCGACCATGTCGGACTGCACGTCGCCGTCATAATTCTTGCAGGCCCAGACGAACTTTCCGGTCCATTTGAGCGCCGAGGCGACCAGATCGTCGATCAGGCGATGCTGATATTCTGTCCCAATCTCATCGAACTGCGCCTTGAATTCGCTATCGAAAATCTCCTCGAAGATATCCTTGAAGCGCCCGTCATAAGCTTTGAGGATGGTGTTCTTGGTGGAGAGATAAACGGGCCATTTGCGGCCGAGCGCGAAATTGAAGCAGGCCCGGGCGAAATCGCGGATCGACTCGTCGAGATTGTACATGCCCATGGCAACGCCCGCGCCCGGGAAGTCGAACACTTCGTGTTCGATCGTCTCGCCGCTCTCGCCTTCCCATTTGATCGTGAGCTTGCCGGGCGCCGGAACGCGGAAGTCGGTCGCCTTGTACTGATCGCCGAAGGCGTGACGGCCGACGACGATGGGATCGGTCCATCCGGGAATCAGCCGCGGCACGTTTTCGATCACGATCGGCTCGCGGAAGACGACGCCGCCGAGGATGTTGCGGATGGTGCCGTTCGGCGACTTCCACATCTTCTTGAGGCCGAACTCCTCGACCCGGGCCTCGTCGGGCGTGATCGTCGCGCATTTGACGCCGACGCCGTGCTTCTTGATCGCCTCGGCGGACTCCGCCGTCACCCGGTCGTCGGTCGCGTCGCGATTCTCCATGCCGAGGTCGAAATAGAGCAGATCGACGTCGAGATAGGGCAGGATCAGCCGCTCGCGGATCCATTGCCAGATGATCCGGGTCATCTCGTCGCCGTCCAGCTCGACGAGCGGGTTCTTCACTTTGATCTTGGCCATCTAGGCTGTGCGCTTTCCTGCCGTTGAATGTGGCACGGGCTGTAGGCGGTGGGCCGTCCCCGATCAACCGCGCGCCCGCGACCCGCGCCGGACCCGAACGGGGCATGGCCGATGGGAGGCCCTCCTGTAGAAAAGCACCATGGCGAATCGACTTCTGCGGTACGAGGCTGGGCTGTTCCGTCGCTCCTTCGCCATCGCTTTCGGGCACCGCCGCGATGCCTTGCTGCTCTTCGTCATGCTGCTGCTCGCCGCGGCGTGGCTGCGTACGCAGATTACAGCCGGCGGCTGGGCGTTGGCGCCCGAGGCCCTCTGGCTCGGCGCCCTCGCAGGCCCGACGGCTCTTGCCTGGCAGCGGCTCGTCAGGGCGCGGCTCGACTGGCTCGTGGAGCAGAGCCCGCTCGCGGCGGACGCGCTCGATCGCCGGAGTCGCCGCGCCTACGTCCTCGGGAGCCATGTTGCGGGGGCCGCACCCATCGCGCTGGGCGCGACCGTTCTGGCCACGGCGACCGGGCGCCCTGCGATGGCCGTCGCGATCACGATCCTCGCTTACGCCGCGGGAACCGGTCTGGCGTGGATACCCCACAGTCCCGGGACCAGCCGGCGCGAAATCGCCTCAATCGGTTCCATCCCGCGGGGTCCGCGCGGTTCGAAGGCGAGGGGCGCGGCGGCGTTTCGCGCCGTGATCCGCCGCCAGGCCCTGAACGCCGCCAACCCCGGACCAGCAGCCGCTTTGATCCTCGTGGCGACGTTTGGACTTGCCGTTGCCGCCGCCTGGATCGCTGCGGACAGGCCGGACGCCTTGC
>Ga0196963_10000557_pt1 | contig 32460 bp, 24 predicted proteins | sample S1_5metaG_FD_148600 | JGI IMG/M metagenome (GOLD analysis project Ga0196963, IMG submission 148600) | Soil microbial communities from Anza Borrego desert, Southern California, United States - S1_5 | ecosystem: Environmental > Terrestrial > Soil > Desert | place: USA: California | collected...
CGCTGAGGCGCCGCCGAAGCCAGCGTCTCAGCCGAGCAGCAGCAACGCGACGATCCCGGCGCCGCCGCCCGCGGCGCACTTGCCTGACGTGCTGCCCATGCGCTGCAGGCCGAAGGCGATCGCCGCGAAGGCCAACGCGAGCCCGCAGCTCGCGACCAAGTCGATCAGCCGTGATCCACGCCCATGCCACGCGCCGGCGCCGATCAGCACCGCGAAGCACGCGGCCGAGGCGACGAGGCAGGCGATGCCGGTATCACGGCGGATGATGGCGAGCATGCGACGCTTCCCCGGGGATGCAGAAGCTAGCAGGGAGCGAGGTTGCGCAACCGCTGCTTGGCAGGGTTCTCACGGCGCCACGTCGAAAACCCGCCCGGTGCGACCGGGCGGGCGTCCCGCGTGGATCCGGTTCAGTACCGGTACCACTCCGGCTTGAACGGCCCCTCGGTCTTCACGCCGATGTACCCCGCCTGCTCCTTGCTGAGCTTGGTCAGCTTGGCGCCGAGGCGTTCGAGATGCAGGCGCGCGACCTCCTCGTCGAGGTGCTTGGGCAGGCGGTAGACCTTCTTGTCGAGCTTGCCGCGGCTCTTCCACAGGTCGATCTGCGCGAGGGTCTGGTTGCAGAAGCTCGACGACATCACGAACGACGGATGGCCGGCGGCGCAGCCGAGGTTCACCAGGCGGCCCTTGGCGAGCAGGATGATGCGCTTGCCGTCCGGCCAGATGACGTGGTCGACCTGCGGTTTGATCTCCTCCCACTTGAGGTTCTTCTCGAGCCCGGCGACGTCGATCTCCGAATCGAAGTGGCCGATGTTGCAGACGATCGCGTTGTGCTTCATCGCATCCATGTGCTTGCGCTGGATGATGCCCGCGTTGCCGGTGGCCGTGACGAAGATGTCGGCGGTCGCGGCGACGTCCTCGAGCGTGACGACCTGCAGCCCTTCCATGCACGCCTGCAGCGCGCAGATCGGATCGATCTCGGTGACCGAGACCGACGCCCCCTGGGCCTTCAGCGCCTGCGCGCAGCCCTTGCCGACGTCGCCGTAGCCGCAGACCACGGCCTTCTTGCCCGAGATCATCACGCCGGTGGCGCGCTTGATGCCGTCGACCAGGGACTCGCGGCAGCCATAGAGGTTGTCGAACTTCGACTTGGTCACCGAGTCGTTGACGTTGTAGCTGGGGAAGAGCAACTCGCCCTTCTTCTCGAGCTCGTAGAGGCGGTGCACGCCGGTCGTGGTCTCCTCCGAGACGCCGACGATCGACTTGGCGGCGCGCGAGAAGAACGTGGAGTCCTCGGCGATGATCTTCCGGATCGCGGCGTAGAGCTCCTCCTCGTCCTTCGAGCCGACCTTCTTGTTCAGCACCTTCGGGTTCTTCTCGGCGGCGAGGCCGAGGTGGCACATCAGCGTCGCGTCGCCGCCGTCGTCGAGGATCAGCGTCGGGGTCTCGCCGCCCGGCCAGCGCAGGATGCGCGCGGTGTAGTCCCAGTACTCGGCCAGGGTCTCGCCCTTGATCGCGAACACCGGCGTGCCGGCTTCGGCGATCGCGGCGGCGGCGTGGTCCTGGGTCGAGAAGATGTTGCAGCTCGCCCAGCGCACCTGCGCGCCGAGCGCCTGCAGGGTCTCGATCAGCACCGCGGTCTGGATCGTCATGTGCAGCGAGCCGGTGATCCGCGCGCCCTTGAGCGGCTGCTCCTTGGCGAACTTCTTCCGCACCGCCATCAGGCCCGGCATCTCGTGCTCGGCGATCGTGATCTCGCGCCGGCCCCAGCCGGCGAGGGCGAGATCGGCGACGACGAAATCGGTGTTCTTGGTGCGCGACGCGGTGGCGGGCTTGGCCATGACGGCTCCTTCTATCGTTCCATCACTATGGACTGATGGATCAACCGGCAAGCTCCGTTGCCCGCCGGTGAAGCGACGGGCGCAGCACTCGGCACGGGCAGGCCGGAAGCGCGAAGCGCCGCGAAGCGCGAAGCGCGAGGACCGCAGCGCGAAGCGCGCACCTCGATGAGCCTTACGCCGCCGTGGAACCGCGCCTCGGCGCCGCCGTCGAATGGGACGTACCCTCGCTGGAGCCCGCCATGAACCTGCGCATCGCCACCCCCTGCCACGAGGACTGGTCCGGAATGACCCCGAACGGACCGGGACGCCACTGCGCGAGCTGCGACAAGACCGTGGTCGACCTGACCGCGCTCACGCCGGCGGCCTCAAGCGTGGCGATGGTCGGCCTCGCCGACCGCGTCCGTGCCGGCGAGCACCTGTGCGTGCGCGCCCACGCCGACGCCAGCGGCGGACTGCGCGCGACGCGCGCGCGCCGGCGCCTGCTGACCAACGGCATGGCGGCGATGCTGGCGATGGCGATGGCCAGCGGGCTGACCGGATGCGGCGGCGGCGACCAGCCGGGCGCCGCGACGACCGGCCAGGTGCAGCAGGATCCCGAGCCGGTCGATCCGCATCCGCGCGAGACCATGGGCGAGATGCGCGTGCCCGATCCCGTGCCTGAGCCGGCTGTCGAGCCGCAGCCCGTCGCGGTCGAGCCCCTGATGGGCGCGGTGGCCGCGCCGGAGCCGGTCGAAGCCGACCCGGCGATCATGGGCGACGTGTGCGTGCCCGAGGCGGCCCCGGCGCCCGAGCCGGAGACCGTCGTCCCGACGACCGTGCCGGCCACGATGGGCCGCATCCGCGCCGAGTGAGCGCGCTGCGGTGGCGCGAGGCGGGGCGCGGCCGATGCTGCGTCCCCGCCCATGGCTACCCCCCGACGCATCTTCCGCATCTATCAACGCCTCGCCCGCGACGCCGAGACCGTCCGCGACTTCCAGCTCGCCAAGGGCGAGAAGGTCTCCGGCACCGTCGAGCTGCTGATCGCCAAGGACCGCGCCAAGCTGCTCAAGCGCTGGGGCGAGGAGATGGCCGAGATGTGCGGCGTGCTCGACGGGACGCACGACGACTCCTACCTGATGGAGGCGACGCAGGCGTTCTACTGGGCCTGCCTCTACGCCGTGGCCTCGGGCGCCGACTGGGAATCGCTGACCTTCGACGCGCAGCGCCGCCTCGCCGCGACCTGCGGCATCGACACGGTCCCGGAGCTGCGCGCCTCGGCGCTGCGCCTGGCCGCCTTCACCGCGGACAAGATCAAGCCGGAGAAGCTGTTCCTGCTGTGGAACGTCGCCGACGGCCTCTACCGCGAGAAGACGCCGAAAGAGGACCAGTGGTCGCTCGAGCAGCTGATGGAGGCTGATCTGCAGGAGATGAAGAAGCGCGCGTATCTCGAGCCGATCCTGCGCGAGATCGTCGACTAGCAGGCTGCCGAAAAACAGCAGCCTGCTCGCCGCTTTTTCGTCGCGGCGGCCGTGGCCCCCGAGCCCCCGCGGGCAGGCGTGCAGCTGACGGGGAGCGGTAAAGCCGTCTCGACGCGAGCGCACGCCCCGCGACCATCGCCGCATGCCCTGCGATCTCCTGGTCCTGATGCCGCACCCCGATGACGCCGAGATCGCGCTGGGCGCGACCATCGCCCGGCATGTGCGCCTGGGCGCGCGGGTCGTTGTGGTCGACGCGACGCGCGGCGAGCTCGGCAGCCGCGGCAGCGCCGACGAACGCCAGCGCGAGGCCGAGGCGGCGGCGCGCGTGCTCGGCCTGGCGGCGCGCGAGAACCTCGGCCTGCGCGACGGCCACCTCCAGGCCGAGGACCTCGCCGCGCGGGCGCTGGTGGTCGACTGCCTGCGCCGGCACCGGCCGCGGGTGGTCCTGACCTTCTGCGAGCGCGCGCGCCATCCCGACCACATCGCCCTCAGCCGGCTGGTCCGCCCGGCGATCAAGGCCGCCGCCCTGCACGCCCTGCCGACGCCGTCGGGCAGCCCGGCGCACACCGGCATGCGCCTGTGGCTGGGCGAGGCCGAGCTGCGCATCGACCCGGACTTCCTGGTGCCGGCGACCGACGAGGACTGGCAACGCAAGATCGCCGCGCTGCGCTGCTACTCCAGCCAGCTGCACCGCGCGGGCGCGACCGGCCCGGAGACGACCATCGCCGGGCCCGGGTTCGTCGACTGGATCGAGGCGCGCGGGCGCGCCTGGGGCCGCGAAGCCGGAGCCCCCTACGCGGAAGCCTTCCTGGCCGGGGACGACCTGCCGCGGGTCGGCGACCTGCGCGAGGCCTGAGCGCCGCACGTCCATCGCCTGCTCGACAGGCTGCTCAACAAAGGAGCAGCCGCTCATCGTCGCCGGGCGCCGCGCGCGATGGTTGCGCTGACACCCCTGTTCTGCTGCGCCACGCAGCATCGGCGAGTGGCTCGGCATGTGCAGTGCCCCGGGCATGAACACCTGGCCGACCCGCGTGGGCGCGGTGCTGCAGATGCTCGACCCGGCCCTGGGCCCGCGACCGATCATCGACCGCCTGTGGCAGGAGGCCGCCGGCTGGCGGACCATCGGCGGCATCTGGCTGCAGTGCCGGCCGGGCCACCTCAGTCCGTCGGGGACCTTCCTCGCCGGCGAGCCGCCGACCGACGCCGACGAGATCGCCGCGCTCGCGACCGCGAGCACCGCGCCGATCATGACCGATGGCCTGCCGGTGGTCGCGCGCCAGGTGCGCGACGGCAACGTGCCGATCGCCGTCCTGATGATCAGCCACACCGGCGCCGAGGACGCGGCGGCGTTCCTGGTCGACGCCCTGGCGCGCTGGTGCATGGACCGCCTGCGCCTGCAGCTCGAGGTCAGCGAACTGACCGAGGAGAACTACCAGCTGCGCGAGGCGCTGACCCCGCCGCCGCGCGAGCACGACATCGTCACCGTCAGCGGCGTGATGAACGCGCTCATCCAGGCGGCCGGACGCGCCGCCGGCTCGAGCGCGACCGTGCTGATCCACGGCGAGACCGGCACCGGCAAGGAGCTGCTCGCCAAGCTCATCCACAGCCACAGCCCGCGCGCGCACAAGCCGCTGGTCGCGATCAACGCCGGAGCGTTGTCGCCGACGCTGATCGAGAGCGAGCTGTTCGGCCACGTGCGCGGCGCGTTCACGGGCGCCGAGCAGTCGCGCAAGGGCGTCTTCGAGATCGCGGACGGCGGGACGCTGTTCCTCGACGAGGTCGCCGAGCTCACCCCCGAGGCGCAGGTCCGCCTGCTGCGCGTCCTCCAGGAGCGCACGGTCACGCGCGTCGGCGACCACGTCGCGGTGCCGATCGACGTGCGCATCATCTGCGCCACGCATCGCGATCTCGCCGCCGACGTCGCCGCCGGGCGCTTCCGCGAGGACCTCTACTACCGCCTCAACGTGGTCTCGCTGTCGGTGCCGCCGCTGCGCAACCGGCCCGAGGACGTCCCCCTGCTGATCAGCCACTTCCTGCAGAAGCACAACCGCGCGAACTACAAGAATGTCGACATCGTCCCGCCGCACGTCCAGGCGATGCTCAGCGCGTACCCGTGGCCGGGGAATGTGCGCGAGCTCGAGAACTGCGTGCAGAAGGCGGTGGTGCTCGCGCCGGGCAAGGTCTTCATCGAGGAACTCGTGCCGCCGACGATCCGCAGCCACGCGCCGTCGTCGGCGGACGCCACGCCGATCACCATCATCGTCGAGCAGGCGCCGCTGATCCCGCTGCGCCAGGCGCTCGAGCGCTACGCCGAGGGCGCCAGCGCCGACCTCAACGACCTGCAGCGCGAGACCGAGCGCATCCTCATCGCCTGGGCGCTCGACCGCGAGCGCGGCGTCAAGCTGCGCGCCGCGAAGCGGCTGGGCATCAACCGCGTCACCCTCGACCGCAAGCTCGCGGACTACGACATCCACGTGAAGCGCGGCAAGGGCGTGGTGCCCGCGGGAGCGATCGACGAGGACTGAACCGGCGGACGCTTCGCCGCCGGGCGGACGCGCCGGCCGATGCGCGCGCGCCCGCGGCGCTAGGCTGGAGCGCTGGAGTCCGCCATGGGCGTCCTGTCCGCCGCCGAGATCGAGCGCTTCGAACGCTTCGGCTTCATCAAGCTCGACCAGGTCCTCGACCCCGCGGTGATCGCGCGTTGCGCCGACCGCTTCTGGACGCGCGTCGGCTACGACCGCCACGACCCGTCGACGTGGCGCGAGGCGCGCATGCACCTGCCGGTGCACGAGGACTTCGCGGTGCGCGACGTCGCGCCGCGCGCCTACCACGCGATGCTCGAGCTGTGCGGCGGGGCCGAGCGCGTCGCCGGCGATCCGCAGTGGGGCGACGCGTTCATCGCCAACCTCGGCGTGCGCGCGGATCAGCCGTGGGTGCCGCCGTCGCCGGCCGCCGGCGGGTGGCACAAGGACGGCGACTTCTTCCGCCACTTCCTCGACAGCCCGGAGCAGGGCCTGCTGACCATCGTGCTGTGGAGCGACGTCGTCGAGCGGGGCGGCGCGACCTTCCTCGCCTGCGATTCGGTGGCGCCGGTGGCGCGCCATCTCGCCGCGCATCCCGAGGGCGTCCACCCCGACGATCTCCCGTTCAAGCGCTTCATCGCCGAATGCACCGACTTCCGCGAGGCGACCGGGCGCGCCGGCGACGTCTACCTGCTGCATCCGTACATCCTGCACGCGACGTCGGGCAACGTCCTGCGCAGGCCGCGCCTAATCACGAACCCGCCCATCACCCTGCGCGAGCCGATGCGCTTCGATCGCGTCGACGGCCAGCATAGTCCCGTCGAACGGGCGATCCTGCGCGCGCTGGGCGTCGAACGCCTGGCCTTCCGACCGGCCGCGCAGCGCCAACGCATCGTCCCGGAACGCGTCCTGCACGAGCAGCGGCTGCGTCGGGAGGAGCTCGCGCGCCTGGCGCGGAAGCAGCACACGTCGTAGGCGCGACAAGGTCATTATTGCCGTCCTGTAACGAATCGTGCGCGGCTGGCGAAGTGCGCGGGAACTCCCCGCTGCCACCGGCACACCGCGGCGGTGCGACGAGTTGACGATCGGCGACGACTTCGCGCCACGGAGTCATCCAGCGGTGTCCGGATCCACGGGTCGCGCCTGTCCATCCGTTCGATCGACCTATGTCTCTCCGTGCGGGCCCGCGAGACCCGCCTCCACCGATGTCCGAAAGGGAACCGATGCCGACACGCCGAGCGACGATCATGATGAGCGCGGGCCTCCTGGCTGTTTTCACCGGCCTTTTCGCGTTGCGCCCCGCGGCTCCGACCGCGGCCGCGGCGATCGGCGTCAGTTCACCGACAATCGGCATCAGCGCAGCGGATGCGCCGGTCGAGGCGCGCATCGGCGCTCCAGCTCCGAGCGAAGTCGCGCCGCTCAACGCGCGCTGCGATGAATTCGATGCCTGGGCCGATGCGTACGTCGCGGCCCGCGATGCGGCGACCATGGACGCGCCGCGCGTCGATGAGGCCGCACCCGCCGATGCAGCCGTCGCCGGAGCGGCTGCTCCGGCAGAACGCGCAGGCCCCGGAGCCGACAGAGACGAGCTCGAGCGCGGGCGGATCGCCGCGGCCGCGCGCCGCGACGCGCTGCGCCGCCTGATCCGCGTCGACCCGCGCGCGGCGATCGCCCAGGCGGTGCCGTACCGCGTGCGCCGCGCCCTGCCGGACGACATCCGCGCCCAGCTCGAGACCCCGATCAGCGCGCGCGGCGACCTGCAGGTCGCCGTGGCGATGCCGACCGACGGCGGCGCCTCCACCATCAGCCGCGCCGCGGTGATCGGCGACGACACCTTCGCCGCCCACGTCTACGGCTGGCGCCGGTCGCAGATCACCAGCCGCGACATCCCGCTGCAGGGCATCGCGCTCGACGGCGAGCTGGCCGTCGACGAGAGCAGCGTCCGTCGGCTGTCCGACGTCGAGATCGCCGACCGCGACGTCGCCGTCGATGCCGCCTGCCCGGTCTCCGGCGCGCCGGGCGTCGCCGACGTCGTGGTCGAGGTCGCCGGCGAGTTCCATCCGCTGTGCAGCGCCGGCCACATCACGACCCTCGACGAATCGATCCGCGCCGGCCAGGGCGGCGACGGCAGCGCCACCGTGGCGCCCGCGCCGCCGACGTCGTGGACCACCGGTCCCAAGACCGTGCTCTACATGCGCGTCGACTTCTCCGACCGCCCCGGCGAGCCGGTCTCGGTCGCGACGGCGTCCAGCGCCATGGCCCAGGTCGACGCCTTCTTCCGCGCCAACTCCTACGGCGCGACCTCGCTGACCACGACCTACACGCCGGTGCTGCGCATGCCGCAGACGGTCGAGTACTACCGCACCCGCGACGTCCAGCTGCTGACCGACGCGCGCGCGGTCGCCGCCGCCGCCGGCTACAACACCAACGGCTACAGCCTCGACATCGTCGCCCACGCCTACATCTACGGCTGGGCCGGTCAGGGCTACGTCGGCTGGCGCGGCACCTGGCTCAACGGCTACTTCGACTTCCGCGTCACCGCGCACGAGCTCGGCCACAACTACGGGCTGTGGCACGCCAACGCCTGGCGCCCGACCGACGGCACGCCGAACAACGCCGGCTACCACGAGGAGTACGGCGAGCCGTTCGACACCATGGGCACCAACGGCTCGCCCGAGCGCCACTTCAACGCCTACGAGAAGAACGTGCTCGGCTGGCTGTCCGACGCGCGCGTGCAGACCGTGACCACCTCCGGCACGTACCGGATCCTGCCGCACGACACCACCTCGAGCGGCATCGGCGCGATCCGCATCCGCGAGTCGACCGGCAACGACTACTGGTTCTCGACCCGCGCCCTGACCGCGACCAGCGGCATCCACGTCCACCGCTTCTACCCGGGCATCCAGGGCTCCGGCTCGCAGATCCTCGACCTGACGCCGTCGTCCGGCGATGGCGTCTGGGACGCGCCGATGGTGCCGGGGGCGACGCTGACCGATCCGTCGCCGGTGGCGATCTCGGCGACCACCGTGCGCATGTACGCCGACGGATCGGCGGACCTGCAGGTGTCGATCGGCGCCAACCGCCTGCCGATCGGCTCGGTCGCCAGCGCGCTCGACGGCGACAACGTCGTCGGCTGGACGCTCGATCCGGATACCGCCGCCAGCTCGAACCAGGTGCGCATCGTCTTCGACGGCAACCAGGACATCGCCGTGCAGGTCACCGCCTCCGTGCCGCGTCCGGACGTCAACCAGTCGACCGGCTATCCGGGCGACCACGGCTTCATCGTCCCGGTGCCGGCCGCGCTGCGCGACGGCGCGCAGCACCGCGCGCGCGCCTACGGCATCGACTCGGCCACGGGCGCGCAGGTCGACCACGGCGAGGTCGTCTTCACGCTCGGCGGCGGCGGCGGGACCGGCGACGGGCTCACCGCGGTGTACCACGATGACATGGGCCTGGCCGATCCGCGCTTCACGCGGGTCGACCCGACCATCGACTTCGACTGGGGCAGCGGCTCGCCGGACCAGCGCATCGGCGCCGACACCTTCTCGGTCCGTTGGACGGGCTCGGTCGAAGCCGTGTACAGCGAGCAGGTCGAGTTCATCACCACCAGCGACGACGGCGTGCGCCTGTGGATCGACGGCCAGCTGGTCATCGACCAGTGGACCAACCATCCGCCGACCCAGCACAGCGGCGTGATCACGCTCACCGCCGGTCGCCGTCACGCCCTGCGCATGGAGTTCTTCGAGAACGGCGGCGGCGCCACCGCGCGCCTCGAATGGCGCAGCGCGCGCCAGGCGCGCCAGGTCGTCCCGCGCGGACGTCTGTTCAGCGGCGGCGGCATCCCCGAGGACGGCGACGGGGCGCTCGCGACGTACTTCAACGACGTGGCGCTGCAGTCGCCCGCGCTGACCCGCGTCGATGAACGCATCGACTTCGATTGGGGCGGCGGCGCGCCGGCGTCCGGCATCGGCGCCGACCGCTTCTCGGTGCGCTGGACGGCCGAGGTCGTGGCGCGCCACAGCGGCGTCTACCAGTTCATCACCACCAGCGACGACGGCGTCCGCCTGTGGATCGACGGCGCGCTGATCATCGACCAGTGGAACGACCACGGCCCGACGCAGCACGTCGGCCAGGCGCAGCTGACCGCCGGCGGCCGCCACGCCCTGCGCATGGAGTTCTACGAGAACGGCGGCGGCGCGGTCGCGCGCCTCGAATGGCAGAGCGCGCTGCAGCAGCGCGAGATCGTGCCGCGCGGCCTGCTCCACAGCGGCGGCACCAGCGAGGACGGCAACGGCGCGACGGCCACCTACTACGCCGGCATGGCGTTCCAGGAGCTGCTCCTGACGCGCGTCGACCCGCGCATCGACTTCGACTGGGGCGGCGGCTCGCCGGCCCCCGCCATCGCCGCCGACCGTTTCTCCGCGCGCTGGACGGCCCAGCTGCAGCCGCGCCACAGCGAGGAGTACGAGCTGATCACCACCAGCGATGACGGCATCCGGGTGTGGGTCGACGGCGTCCTGATCATCGACCAGTGGAACGACCACGCGCCGACGCAGCACGTCGGCCGCGTCCGCCTGAACGCCGGCGACCGCCACGAGCTGCGCGTCGACTTCTACGAGAACGGCGGCGGCGCGGTGGCGAAGCTCGAATGGGCCAGCGCCAGCCAGCCGCGCGAGCTCGTGCCGCAGTCGTGCCTGTTCAGCACCGCTGGAGGATTCGCGGCGCGCTGATGCGGCCATCCCGCAGCTGACGCCTCCGCCGCGGCCGCGCCTGGCCGCGGCGGAGGCCGTTGATCACGACGACGCGTGCTGAGACGCGCTAGCGGCCGCGCGACGTCGATGCCGGCCTGCGCACGATCTCGCGCACGAAGCGGCGCGGGGTCATGCCGGTCTCCTGCTTGAACATGCGCGAGAAATGCTGGAGGACCGGGTAGCCGACCGCGCGGCCGACGTCCGCGACCTTCATCTCGCGGCGGTGGAGCAGCGCCTTGGCGCGGTTCGCGCGCAACTGCCGCAGCCAGCGCATCGGCGGCACGCCCGTCCGCTGGCGGAAGACCCGGTTGAGATGGAACGGGCTCATCCGCACCGCCGCGGCGAGCCCGGCCAGCGCCAGGGGCTGGTCGAGGCGCTGGGCCATGATCTGCTTCACCGCGTCGATGCTCACCGACTGCGGCTGCTGGGCGATCGGCAGCGCGGCGGCGCGTTCGATCAGCATCAGGATCTGCACGAGCAGCGGACAGGCTTCGTGCAGGCCTTCCTCGCGGCGGGCGTGCAGCAGGGCGAACACCTGCTCGACCGGATCGGCGATGGCGTCGCAGCGCGCGACGTGGGCGCGGCCGGCGAGGCCGAACATCGCCAGGAGGTTGGGGACGCAGGCGCCGTCGAACTCGATCCAGCGGTAGTGCCAGCGGTCCGCGCCGGGCGCGACCTCGTAACCGTGCGCGAGGTCCTTGGGCATCAGGCAGACGTCGCCGACGCCCGCGGCGAACGGCGCGCCGGCCACATCGCCGACGCCCGCGCCGGCGATCACGAACATCAGCTGGGTCGAGTGCCAGCCCTTGTCGCGCCGGAAGCGCGCCGGCGTGGGCCGCATGTCCGATTCGCCGACCGAGATCACCGTGATCGCGGCGCGGTCCACCGGCGGCGGCGAGGTGAAGAAGCCGGGGTAGGGGCGCATACGCAAGAAAAGGTAATTCGACGACGGCATCCGGTAAGCGCAAACCAAGCGCCCCGCGGCGTAGGCTCGCGCGCGACGGCGCTGGCGAGTATGCTGGATCCATGCCGGGATACCGTCCCCTCGCCATCGCCCATCGCGGCGATTCGGCGCATCGCCCGGAGAACACCATCGCCGCGTTCGGCGCCGCGATCGCCGCCCGCTGCGACGGCATCGAGCTCGATGTGCAGCTGAGCCGCGACGGCGTGCCGGTGGTCTGCCACGACGGGACCCTCGCGCGTTACGGCGGACCGCGCCGCGCGCTGGCGACGATGACCGCGGCCGAGCTGGCGGCGTGCGATGTCGGCGCGTGGTTCGCGCCGCGATTCCGTGGCCAGGGCGTGCCGACGCTCGACGCGGTGCTGCGGCGCTTCGGCCGGCGCACGCGCCTGCTGATCGAGCTCAAGGTCGGACGCGGACGCGCCGGTCGCGCGCGCGGCGCGCGGCTCGCGCGGGCGGTGGCGGAGGTCCTGGCTCGCCGCGGGCAGGGCCGACGCCACTGGATCCTGTGCTTCGAGCGCCACGCCCTGGCGGCGATCCGTCGCCTCGACCCCGGCCTCACGCTGGTGCTCAACGCCGAGCGGCCGCCGCGCGGCCTGGCGGCGTTGAAGCGCCTGGGCGTGGCCATCGTCGACCTCGATCAGCGCCGCGTCACGGCCGCCGTCGTGCGCCGGCTGAACGAGGCCGGCCTGCGCGTGACCACCTGGACCTGCAACGAGCCCGCGGTCGTGCGCCGCGTGGTCGCCGCCGGCGTCGACGCCGTGCTGTCGGACAAGCCCCGCTGGCTGCGCGGCGTGCTCGCGCGCGCATGAGCTTCACGCGCGACGCCGGCCGCCTGGACCAGCGCTTCGACCTGCTGGTCGTCGGCGGCGGGATCTACGGGGCGTGGATCGCCTACGACGCGGCGCTGCGCGGACTGTCGGTGGCGCTGGTCGAGGCCCGCGATTGGGCCGCGGGCACGTCGAGCGCGTCGTCGAAGCTCATCCACGGCGGCCTGCGCTACCTCGAGTACGGCTGGTTCGGCCTGGTGGCGAAGGCGCTGCGCGAGCGCGCGCGCCTCGTGCGCCTGGCGCCGCATCGCGTCCGCCCGCTGCGCTTCCTGCTGCCGCTCTATCCGGACGCGCGCGCCGGGCGCCTGGCGCTGAAGGCCGCGCTGACGCTCTACGACGGCCTCGCCGGCGCGCGGCCGGAGGTCGGCCGGCACCGCGCGTTCGCGGCGGACGACCTCATGGAGCTGGCGCCGTTCCTCGATCCGCGCGCCCTCGCCGGCGGCTTCGCCTACGGCGACGCCAGCGAGGACGACGCCCGCCTGACGCTCGAGCTCGCCGCCGGCGCGGCCGCGGCGGGCGCGGTCGCGCTCAACCGCTGCGAGGTCGTGCGCCTGATGCGCGAGGGCGATCGCGTGATCGGCGCGCAGGTCGTCGACCGCGTCGACGGCAGCGGGCGCGAGGTGCGCGCGCGGACCACGGTCGTCGCCGCCGGCGCGTGGTCGACGTCGCTCGCCGGGCTCGATGACACGCCGGCGCTGGGCTGGGCGCGCTACACCAAGGGCTCGCACCTGGTCATGCCGGCGCTTCCCTCCACGCGCCGCGACGCGTTCCTGCTCACCGCTCCCGGCGACCGGCGCGTGTTCTTCCTCATCCCGTGGTACGGACGGACCCTGCTCGGCACCACCGATACCGATTGGCGCGGCGATCCGTCGACGATCGCGGTCGACGACGCCGATACGGATTACCTGCTCACGGCGGCGGCGCGGCGCTGCCCCGGCCTCGGCTGGACGCGCGCCGACGTCCACGGCGCCTTCGCCGGCCTGCGCACGCTGCGCGCGTCCGACGCCGCGCATCCCGGCGCGGTCAACCGCGAGTGGTCGCTCGAATCACCGCTCGCGAACCTGCTGGTGCCGATCGGCGGCAAGCTCACCTCGGCGCGGGTCGAGGCCTGCCAGACCGTCGATCGGGTCTTCGCCGCGCTCGGTCGTCGCGCGCCGGCGTGCGCGACCGCGCGGCGGCCGCTGCCGTGGGCGCCGGGCGAGCCGTGGCGCCCGTGGCTGGCCGACGCGGTCCTCGCCGGCGTCCGCGCCGGTCTCGACGCCGCGACCGCCGCCAACGCCGCGCGCCGCTATGGAAGGACGCTGCCGACCCTGCTCGCGCGCGTCACCGCGTACCCGGCGCACGCCGCGCGCATCGTCCCCGACCTCGCCTTCTGCTGGGCGGAGCTCGCGCACGCGGCGGCGCACGAACAGGCGCTCGATCTCGCGGATGTCCTGCGCCGACGGGTGCCGCTGGCGATCCTCGCCCGGCTCAATCGCGCCACCGTCGAGCGCGCGGCGGCGATCGTCGGCGTCGTCCTCGACTGGGATGCCGCTCAGCGGGCGAGCGAGGTCGAGCGCGTGCTGGCGCGCTCGACCTGGTGAATTCGCTTCGCGCTTCGCGCTGCGAGCTGCGAGCTGCGAGCTGCGAGCTGCGAGCTGCGAGCTGCGCGCCCTACGCCGTCTTCGGCGCCATCGACTTCGCCAGCTTGGCCTTGATGTACTTGATCTCGAGCGTCGAGAGGATCGCGTTGGTCGTGAAGTACAGGACGAGGCCCGACGGCATCGAGTAGAAGATCACCCCGAAGATCACCGGCATCCAGCGCATCATCTTCGCCATCTGCTCCTGCTGCGCGTCCGCGTTGGGCGGCGGCTTCTGCTGGAAGCTCATCCAGATGGTGACGCCGATGTAGATCAGCGGCAGCGGATTGACGGTCAGCCAGCTGAGCCACGCGACGTCGAAGCCGTAGATCACGTCGGGCAGCGTCAGGTCCTCGACCCAGAGGAAGCTCTGGCCGCGCATCTCGCTGGAATGGTTGAAGGCCTGGTAGAGCGCGATGAAGATCGGGATCTGGATGAACATCGGCAGGCAGCCGCCGAGCGGGTTGACGCCGTTCTTCTTCCACAGCTCCATCTGCTTCATCGCCAGCGCCTGCTTGTCGTTCTTGTACTGGTCCTGCAGCGCGCGCAGCTGGGGCGCCAGGGTCTGCATCTTCATGATGCTGGCGTGCTGCTTGAGCGAGGTCCGGTGCAGCACGGCCTTGACCAGCAGGGTCAGGACGATCACCGCGACGCCGTAGTTGCGCACCAGCAGGAAGATCATCTCCAGCAGCCAGGTCATCGCCTTGGCGAGGATCTTGAAGAACTTGTAGTACGCGTCGGTGAACTCGATGCGGCGCTCGACCTCGGTCAGCGTGCCGAGGTGCTCGCTGCGCATGTCGGTGATGGTCAGCTGCCAACCGAGGACGGCCTGCTGGCGCGGCTCGATGCGCTGCTTGCCGAAGTTGATCTTCAGGCGCGCCTGGTGCTCGCGACCGGAGTTGGTGAAGCCGCCGACGAGCGCGTTCCACGCCGGGGCCGCGCCGCCGACCGCCGGGCCGGCGACCGGCGCCGCCGCCGAGGCGCGGTCGCCATCGCCGGTCGACGCGGCCGCCGCCGGCGCGGCGACGGGCGCCGCCGCGGCGCCGATCGGACCGGTGTGCAGCGACCCGGGCGTCCAGAACGAGGCGAAGAAGCGGCTCTTGAGGCCGACGTAATCGGCCGGCGCCTGCGCGACGCCCTGCCAGGTGCCGCCGATCGACGGGTACTCGTCGTAGTCGAGCTTGCCGCGTTCGGCGCCGGCGTGCGCGAACCAGCACAGGTAGTAGCTCTCGCCCGGGGCGTAATCCTGGTGCACGCCGCGGATCGCGACCAGTTCGGATTCCTGCGCGCCGACCCAGGCCTCGTCCCCGTGGTTCTGCACCGTCAGGGTCACCGCGACGGTCGGCCGGTTCGGCACCATCGCGTAGGCGATCTCGTAGGTCATGGCGCGGCCGGGCGGGGTCCAGGTGAAGGCCGCGCTCGTCGCATCCGATCGCGCGATCGTCCACGGCGCGACGTCGCCGGGCTGGATGCCCCAGCTCTCGTCGACGATCCAGCCGTGGGCGGCGACGCCGTCGCTGCGGAACGGCGCCAGGATCGCCAGCGGCGTCTTCTTGCGCTGGTCGTCCGGCAGGTGCGCCTTGCCGGTCTGCTTGCGCAGGAACCCGGGCAGCTCGATCGGATGGGTGTTCTTCAGCGCGAAGCTCTCGATCGCGCCGCGGTTGGTGGTCAGCGTGACCTCGGCCAGCTCGTGGCCGATGACGACGGTCGGGTAGCTCTCGGGGACGGTGGCCGGGGCGGCGACGACGGCCGCATCGGGCGTCGGCGCCTCGACGGCCGGCGCGGGTCCACCCGTCACCTCGGCGGCAGACGCCGTCGCCATCGCGCCACAGATCAACAACGCGAGCAACCAGCGCATGCACCCTCCGAAAACGAGGGCCGGAGCATCGGTCGCGACCGGCGGACTCAAACGGGATTTGCGTTCAAGCCGTGCGCGGCGGGGCCTCGCCGCCGTCGGCGGGCGACGCCGCGAGGCGACGGCGGAAATCGGCGATCGCCGCCAGCAGGTACTGGTCCTCGTCCGGCGTCCGGTTGCCCTCGGTCTTGTCGCGCAGGACCTCGAGCAGTTGCACGGTGTAGCGCGCGTAGGCGATGTTCTTGGTGCGCTCGCCCGACATCGGGTTGGGGATCTCGCCGAACTGCATGAGCGCCTGGCTCGCCAGACCGCCGAGGAAGTTGATGAAGGTGGCTTGGGGGACGGCGTCGTCGGGCATGGCGGCCTCCAGCGTGCGGGGCGCGGATCTTGGACCGGCCGCCCGAGGGCACCAGCGCCGTCGTCGCCACCATCCGCACCGCCCACGCAGGCGCCCGCGCTTCCCTTCCCCCGCCCCGATCGCCACGCTTGCGGGCGATGGCCCTCCCCGCCCTGCTCTGGCGCATCCGACGCGGCAGCGACAACACCGTGCGCCGCTATCTGCTGCGCGAACCGCTGCGCGCGGCGTCGGTGGCGCTGGTGCTGACGACGGTGTGGACGCTGCTGTCGCTGCTCTTCCTCGCGGTGCTGGTCTTCCTGTCGCAGGAGCTCTACCTGCCGCTCAAGCCGCGCCTGCTCGAGAGCCTGCTGTCGCTGTTCTTCTTCGCGCTGTTCTTCCTGGTCGGGGTCTCGGACACCGTGCTGGTGTGGGGCGCGCTGTTCCGGTCGCGCGCGGCGGTGTTCCACGCGCAGCTGCCGGTGCCCGAGCGCGCCCTCTACTGGAGCGCCGCCATCGAGGGCGGCCTGTGGTCGAGCTGGGCGGTCGCCGTCCTCGCCGCGCCGCTGGTGGCGGTGCTCGCGCGCGAGGCCGCGCAGCCGTGGCTGTACATGCCGGCGGCGGCGCTGGCGATGCTCGCGTTCATCCTCTGCGCGATCGCGGTGGGCGGATTGGGCAGCCTGGTGCTGGCGCGCGCGATCCCGCTGCTGCGGCGCGGCACGCGCGGCATCGTGATGGTCGTGACCTTCGCCCTGGTCGGCGGCGGCCTCTTCGCGCTGAGCTCGATCGACCCGGGCGGCCATCCGCTGACCTTCATGCACGACGTCATCGGCCGGCTGTCGTTCGCGGAGAACCCGTACCTGCCGCCGTGGTGGACGCAGCAGGCGCTGGCGGCGGCGCTGGAATCGCGCTGGGGCGACTGGGGCTACCACGTCGGCCTGCTGGCGCTGACCGCGGCGACGCTCGCGGTGGTCGGCGAGGCGATCGCCGGGCGCCGGCTGCGCGGCTTCCTCGACGAGCTGAGCGGACGCCCCGAACGCGGCGGCGGCAACCGCACGCGCGCGTGGCGGCCGCTGCCGCTGCTGCCCGGCGACCTCGGCCTGCTCGCGGCGAAGGACCTGCGCCTGTTCCGCCGCGATCCGGCGCAGGTGCTGCAGTTCACCATGTTCTTCGGCATGCTCGGCTTCTACCTGCTGATGCTGCCGCGCCTGGGCCGCGCGTTCATGCTCGACGCCAACTGGCGCCAGGTGGTGTCGGTGCTGAACCTCACCGCGATCGCCATGGCGCTGGCGACCTTCACCGGCCGCTTCGTCTATCCGATGCTCAGCCTCGAGGGCCGGCGCCTGTGGGTGCTCGCCCTCGCGCCCTGGCCGCGCGCGCGCATCGTCACCGCGAAGCTCGCCTTCGCGCTGGTGGTCGGCGTGCCGGTCAGCCTCGGCCTGACGGTGATCTCGGGCATGATGCTCGATCTCGCCGCGGAGCTCATCGCCTACCAGGCGCTGGTGATCGGCGCGCTGGGCGTGGGCCTGGCCGCGGGCGCGCTCGGCCTCGGCGCGCGCTTCGCCGATTACGGCGAGGACAATCCCGCCAAGCTGGTCGCCGGCTACGGCGGCACGGTGAATCTGCTGGTCAGCGTGCTGTTCTGCGGCGCGCTGATCGCGGGCGCGGCGGTGCCGCTGGCGATCGGCGAGCGCTGGGCGTGGTTCGCCGGCGGCGCCTGGACGCTGGCGCTGACGGCGGCGTGGACGCTGATCTGCCTGCGCATGGCGTGGCGTCGCTTCGGGCACCTCGGCTGACCCCGCGGCGTCGCCCGCGTCAGCCCTCGCGCCACGGCGCGCGCCGGCCCTTGGCCAGCGTGCGCTTGCCGACGCGCAGGGACGAACCGCGCGCCATCGCCCACGCGGCGACGCGCCCGCGCGCGTCGACGTGCGCCACCGCCAGCTCGGCATCGGTGGCGAGCTCGGGCGTCTCGAGCGGCGTGCGGTACGGGCAGGTGGCGACGTACAGCGTGCCGCGCGCGCCGAGATCGATCGCGTCGGCGGCCAGCGCGTCGTGCTGGCGGAAGCCCTCGGCCTGCGGCCGCGATCCCAGGTAGCGCGCGCCCGGCGCGTCGACGTGGCCGGTGATCAGGCCGGTGATGAACGCGCTTGGTCCTTCGATGCGCCGGGTGAGCTCGAGGACCCACGGTCCGCCGCGCACGCGTGCCGCCGGGATCCCGGTGACGCCGTCGAGACGCTGGTCCTGCCAGGCCGTCCAGGAGTTGTAGGCCTCGCCGCCCGGCACGATCCAGCAGGTGGCGCCGCCGCGCTCGAGCCGCACGGCCGCGCCCGGCGCCGGCGCGGTCGACGACGGCATGACATCGCCCTCGGCATGGAAGCGCTGGCCGTACTGCCGCGGGCGCAGATCGAGCCCGGCCCGCGACAGCAGATCGACGAACACGAAGCCGACGCCGCGCACGTGCACGACGAAGCGGCGGTGGCGCGTCGGCGCGTGCGCGTCGTGCCACGCCTCGAGCACCTCGATCGCGCCGCCGGCGCGGAACAGCCCGGTGCCGTGGCGCGGCGGCGATCCGCCCCACGAGCACGGGTGGCCCAGCGCCTTGAGCGGCTTGAGCGTGTCGTCGTCCATCACCAGGCAGTTGTGCGCGTCGACCGCGTAGGAGTAGCCGCGCACCTCGCGCGCGTCGGGGCGCTTGTAGGCTCCGGGGTCGGTGTACAGCCAGGTCGCCGGATCGCCGATCAGGGTCTGCCCGCCGGTGTGCAGCACGAAGGACAGCATGTCCCAGTGGGTGTGGCCGTGCGGGATCGAGTCGCGGTAGTGCGACACGGCGAGGAAGTCCGCGTCGCGCGACCACGCCGAGCGGAAGACGCTGAAGCCGCCGTTGGGCCAGGTCCGCGTCGACGGCGCCTTGGGCGCGGCCGTCGCCGGCGCGGGCGCGCCATCGTACCACGGCGACAGGCCGATGCGCGGCGCCGCGCCGTCCCAGCCGGCGAGGCGCTTGGCGACGCTCGCGGCGGATTCGGTGCACAGCTCGCCCGCCGAGTAGCCGAGCGCGCCGCCGATCGCCGCCAGCTCGCGATCCATCACCGGCGTCGCGAGCGTGTTGAAGAGCTGGGCGAGCGAGCCGCCGAACTCGTCGCCGAACTCGGCGAGCACGCCATCGGGCTTGGCCATCGACGCGAGGAAGCCGATCCACGCGCGCAGCCGGCGCTCCTCGCGCGGCGTGAACAGGCGGATGCCGTTGGCGCGGGCGACCGACCACGGCGCGAAGTACATGTAGAGGATGTGGTACTGGTACTTGGTGCAGTGCTCGGCGTAGCAGTCGTCGGGCAGCAGGTTCGATGCGAAGTGGTGGCGGATGACGCGGCGGGCGTAGGCCAGCCAGCGCGACGCGCCGGCGAACTCGGGGAACATGGCGCCGTAGAAGAACGGCGCCTGTCCGTGGTCGGTCAGGTGGTGGTTGTCGCGCCGCATCTCGTCGCCGACCAGGCGCTCGTACTGCTTGGCGTAGAACCAGCACTGCTTCACCAGCCAGAACACGTCCTCGTCGCTGAACACGCCCGGCAGCTGCAGCGCGCCGCAATGCATGAGATCGAGCCAGCGCTTCGAGCGCGCGTAGCAGTCGCCGGCGTTGTTCGGCCCGCCGCCGAAGTGGCGGTCGTGGTCCTCGTCGAATCCCTCCTCGAGCACGAACGGGAAGGCGGCGACGAACGAGCGGATCAGCTCGAGCGCGCGCGTCAGGTGCTCGACCCGGCCGGTCAGCGCGAACGCCGTCGAGAGCTCGACGACGAAGGTGTTGCGGGTGACCGAGCCGCCGACCTGGCCGAGGACGCGCTGCCAGTCGTCGGCGCCGAGCGCGCCCATGCTGGTCTCGGCGAAGGGCGGCCACGACCCGCGCAGCCGCGGCGGCGACGCCATGAGCGCCTCGGCCTTGTCGAGGACCTTGCCGCGGCCGTTGATCTCCGGCCACGGCGTGCCGTGCATGTAGAACGGCCAGCGCGGCGACGAGCGCGTGCGGTAGTGCTCGGCGACGACCGCCACCGACGCGGCGCGATCGCCGGCGGCCCGCGCCGCGCGCAGGCGGCGTCCGGCCTTCCCGGGCAGGCGCAGATCGGCGAGGAAGTCGTCGTCGGTGGCCAGCCGCTGGTCGGCGAGGCGGTCGGTGCGGAGCGCGGCGGGCAGGGTGCGGGGCATGGTCGCCGATCATGCGTTTCGTTCCCGCGTCGCATGGCGCCGGCAGGGCCGGCGGTCAGACAGTCGGCAACATACCGAACGGTTGGATGGTCGGACGCGCGCATCGCCCGACCTCAACGCACGCACGCACCGCGTTCAACCGACCTGCCAGGTCGCCCCGTCCTTGCCGTCCTTCACGGTGATGCCGGCGCGCCCGAGCGCATCGCGGATGCGGTCGGACGCCGCGAACTGGCGGTTGGCGCGCGCCGCCTGGCGCATCTCGAGCACCAGCGCCATCAGCGCCGGCAGCAGATCGGCCGAACGCTTCGGCGACTGCCAGGCCGAGCCGTCGGCCTTGTCGCTGAGCGCGACGCCGAGCCGCGCCAGCTGGTCGCGGATGCGGTCGGCGCCGGCGAAGTCCTTGGCGGCGCGCGCCTGGAGACGCTCCTGGACCAGCAGGTCGATGACGCCGTCGACGGCGGCGTCGCCGTGGGCGGCATGCTGGTCCTCGCCCATGCGCGTCTCGTCGCCGGCCAGGAACAGGCCGATGATGCGCCCGAGGTCGCGCAGCGCGCGCAGGGTCTCGCGACCCTCGCCCTCGCCCTGCTTGCCGGCGATGCGGACCAGCGTGAAGAGCTGCGCGATGGCCGCCGCGGTGTTGAAGTCGTCGTCCATCGCCGCGACGAACGCGGCGCGCGCCGCCGCCGCGTCCGCGGCCAGCGGGCGCGCCAGGATCTCGTCGAGCGACGGCTCGCCGCCCTCGCCCATGAGGCCGCCGAGCAGGCGATGCAGCTTCGCCAGCGCGGTGCGCTTCTCGGTGAGGTTGCGCGGCGCGAAGTCGATCGGGCGCCGGTAGTGGCCGCACAGGAAGAGGTAGCGGACCGTCGCCGGGCCATGCTCGCCGATCAGCAGCTTGGCGACGAACTGGTTCTTGAAGGACGCCTCCTTCATCCGCGGGTCGCTCTTGCCGACCTTGGTGCCCTCGTACTGGACGAGGCCGTTGTGCATCCAGACGTGCGCGTACGCCTCGCCGTGCGCCTCGCTCTGGGCGATCTCGTTCTCGTGATGCGGGAACTTGAGGTCGTCGCCGCCGCCGTGGATGTCGAACTCGCGGCCGAGTATCGCCGACGCCATCACGCTGCACTCGATGTGCCAGCCCGGCCGCCCGGCGCCCCACGGGCTGGCCCAGCTCGGCTCGCCCGGCTTGGCGAGCTTCCACAACGCGAAGTCGCCGGGATGGCGCAGCTGCGCATCGCGATCGATCCGCGCGCCCGCCAGCATGTCGTCGAGCTTGCGGCCGCTGAGCTTGCCGTAACCGGGCTGCTTCTGCACATCGTAGTACACGCCGTCGGCGGCGACGTAGGCGCGACCGCGCGCGACCAGATCGGCGATGTACGCGGTCATCTGCGGGATGTACTCGGTGCAGCGCGGCCGGTCGGTGATGGTGGTGACGTTCAGGCGCGCGAGCAGGTCGTTGTACTGCGCCGTGTAGCGCTCGGCGATCTCCTGCCACGGCACGCCGTCGGCCGCCGCGCGATTGATGATCTTGTCGTCGATGTCGGTGACGTTGTTGACGAAGCGCACGCGCAGGCCGCGCGCGCGCAGCCAACGCGCGACCGCGTCGAACAGCGTCGGCCCCATCAGGTGGCCGATGTGGCAATCGTCGTAGGGCGTCAGCCCGCACACGTACATGCCGACCTGGCCGGGCACCAGCGGCGCCAGCGGCTCGACGGTGCGAGTCAGCGTGTTGTAGAGCGCGATCGCCATGGCGGCGGAGTCTGGAGCGACCGTCGATGCGGTCCAGCGGAGGCGCGGCCGGTCGCGGCGCGCCAGCCTCGGCATCGCCCGGTTCCGCGCGGCCACCGAGCTTCGCGCCTCGAGCTGCGAGCTGCGCGCTTCGGCGTCCGCGCCTCGCGCCTGCCGCCCGCGACCGTCTACGGCACGTCGATCGCGACCGTGAACGGCAGGCATGGATCGGCGAGCGCTTCGCGACCGCCGACCTGGATGCGGTGCGGCGCGTCGGCGAGATGGTCGTACGACCACGTCTGCACCTCGCTCTGCGCGTCGAAGCTGGTCGTCGAGTGGCTGGTCGACGTCTTGGCCCGGCCGTGCTCGTCGCGCACGCTCACCTCGAGATCGTCGAGCGACCCGGGCGCGCCGCTGATCCGCAGCGCGGCGCGGCCATCGTCCGGATCGCTGGCGATCAGCTCGATGGTCAGGACGTCGTCGCCGATCTGCAGCACGCGGCTGCCGCCCGGCGTCAGCGCGAAATCGTGCCGCACCGGCCGGCGCAGCTCGAGCCGCAGCAGACCGTCGAGGCGCACGCGCCGGCTCGCGGCATCGAGGCCGTCGACCGTCACCGCGAGCGGATCGGCGCCCTGCGGATTCCAGCCATCGCTGGGCGGCGCGGCGGGCCGCAGGGCGACGATCCGGCCGTCCTGATCGCGGCCGTGCGAGGCCCAGCTCACGCTGGCCTCGGCGACGAGGTCGCGCGCGAAGCGCGGCTCGAGCCGCAGCCGCACCGCCGAGGTCAGCGTGCGGCCGACGCCGCCGAGGCCGCGCGTGACGGTCAGGGTCGATGCGGCCGGCTCGACGAGCACCAGCCCGCAGACCTGCGGCGCGGGCGACGGGTCGCTCGACAGGCGCAACGGACCGCAGGCGATCGGCGCGGCGGCGTGCACGGCATTCGCGTTGAAGCGGAAGTTGCGGCCATTGCGGAACCGCCACTGCTGCTGCGGCGAGGTCGCCGCCGCCGGCTCGTCGCCGGCGCTGGGCACGATGCCCAGCCCGAACGCCGTGCAGACCGCGACCGCGCCATCCCAGAACGCGCCCGAGAAGGCGGGCAGATGCGCGCGCCGGCGCTCGTCCACCCCGACATCCAGCACCACGTCGTTGCCGGCGACGGCGAGCCCGGCGACCGCCTCGGCCAGGCTGCGCTCACCCGCGCTCCAGGCCACCGCGCTGGCGCGATCGTAGGCCGGCGCCGTCGTCCGCTCGCCGTCGGGCAGCGCCCCGAGATCGATCGCGAGGCGCAGCGGGAAGCTCAGACCGGCGACCGGCAGCGCCGACGCGATGCGGACGACGTGCTCGACATCGACCGGATCCTCGAGGTAGAGCATGCGCTCATGGCGCGCTCCGCCGCTGTGCGACGAGCCGCCGCGCGACGCGAGCGCCTTGCCGTCGATCGACAGCGCGAGCTGCGGTTCACGCGCCAGCGCCGCGGCCGGGTATTCCAGGAGCACGCCGGCCATCTGCTTGCCATCGGCCTTGGCCTGGGCCTCGTCGAGCAGGCGCAGGACGAGGTCGCCGCCGGCGGTCGCGATGGTCGCGCCATCACCGGGCGTGAGCGGCACCGACACCGCCAACGGCTCGACCAGGTCGAGCGCCAGGGCGCCGCCGAGCACGATGCGCGCGAGATCCTCGGCCGGGTCATCGATGACCAGCCGCGACAATCCTGGTCGGTTCTCCGCGGCTTCGACGCGGACCTCGCCACCGCCCGATTCGAGCCGCCACGTCGCCTGGCACGAACCGATGGTCTCCGACTCGAGGCGCGGCTCGAAGCGCAGGCGCAGGCCGAGATCGATCCAGCGGCGCGGATCCTCGCCGAGGCGCTGGTTGACGCTGACCGCGACGGCCTCGATCAGCACCGGTCCGCGCCAGCCGCGCACCGGCGCCGGGCGGAGCGGGTCGCGCGGCCCGAGGACCAGCGGCCCGCAGGCGATGGCGACGGGCAGACCGGCGAGCGGCTCGTCGCGGAAGTTCGGCTCGGATCCGGCGAGCGCGCCCGGCACCGGCTCGAGATCGGCCGCGGCGCACAGGCTGAGCACGGCGCGCCAGTAATCCCCGTCACCGCCGACGAGCTCGATCGGCGTCGTGCCGTCGACGCCGTCGGCGAGGCTGGTGGGATTGCCCGACGCCGCGAGCGCGGCCACGGCATCGGCCAGCGTCATGCGCCCGATCGGCCAGGCCACCGTTCCCGGTGTTTCCCAACGGGCGCGGGCACCGGCCAAGCGCTCCTCCGACGGCAGGCGGCTCAGCTCGCTGCCAGCCTGCATGACGATGTCGGCACCGTCGGCGAGCGTCGACAGCAAGGCGATGAGCAGCGCGAGCTTGGCGACGCGGGGCATTACGGCGGCTTCTAGGCGATGGGCGTGAGGCAGCCAGCGGGATCGATGACGGCCGTTCCGGCCGCGCCGGACGCCCATCGACGCCTCATGACCCACCACGGTCATGAGGGCGGCCCATCCATCGGCACGCGGCGCGCGTAGGCAAGACAGGAGCCCAGGCCGTGGACCACACCCTGTCGTCTTCCGCGACGACCCCGCCGCGAACCCTGTCCGGGATGCACCTCGATCCCCAGCTGCCGCTGACCGGCGGCATGGACGTCGAACAGCGCCTGACCCTGATCGCCCGCGTCGGCCTCTCCGACTACCTGACCGCGCATCCGACAATCGGATTCGCCTGGATGGAGGAGTTCGCCCCGGTCGCGCTCACCATCGACCTCTCGGCGGTGACGTTCCTCGACTCGGTCGTGCTCGGCTGGCTGCTGCGGCTCTCGCGCGCCATGCCCGATGTGCCGATGACCCTGATCGGCCTGTCGCCGCGCCTGCGCGCCCAGCTCAGCATGCTGCGCATGGAGCATCTGCTTCCGCAAGGCTGAGCCGCGAAGCCCGAAGCGCGAAGCGCGACTGTCGAAGCTCGAAGAGCGACCGCCTCGATCAGTCGCCGACCGCGAGCGTCTTCGGGCGGCCTGCCAAACGTGACGAGCCCCGGTGCAGCGCACCGAGGCTCGTCCGCATCGACATCGATGTCGTGTCGTCAGCCGCCGCCGCTGAACGGATCCTTCATCTCGGTCAGCGGCTTCTGCAACTCGCTGAGGTCGACGAAGGCGATGATCCCGGCCAACGCGAAGGCCACGAAGGTGATCAGCACCAGCCACATGTAGGTCTTGTCGTTATCCATGGGTCAGGACTCCGATCACAGGCGGTTCTGGGCCATGTCGCCCTGCTGGATCTTGTGGCCGGCGGTGTTCCAGGTGCTCGGGATCACGCGGCAGGCGGCCATGTCGTTCATGACGCGCTCGACGCGGACTTTGACGATGTACTGGTTGGCGCGGAAGACGATGAACTCGAGGCCTTCGCTCAGGCCCTCGTCCTTGCCGATCGAGATCATGACCAGGTCCTGCTGACCCTGCGGATTGACGCGCACCGCGGCGACCACGCCCTGGATGAAGGCGGCGCCGGCCTCGTTGTTCAGCAGGTTCCAGATCTCGGGATGGTTGGTGCGGACCTGGGCCAGCATCGCCTCCTGGGTCTTGAGGGTCTTGTCCTTGTCGGCGAGCGTCTCGTCGCGCTTCTGCAGCTCGGTGGTCGCGTTGTTGTAGTCGTCCTCGACCTCGGCCAGCTTCACGTTGAGCTGGAAGGCGACGGCGCGCGCGACCTGCGCGATGTGGGTCAGCTCGGAGTTGCGCTGGCGGGTCATCTCCAGCGTCGTGGCGAGCGCGGCGTTCTCCTCGCGCGCGGCCGACAGCTCGGTCATCTGCTTGCTGATCGTCACCTTCTGCTCGTCGATCGAGTTGGTCAGGCTGTCGATCTCGGCGGTGAGCTTGTCGTTCTCGGCCTTCTTCTCGTTGAGCAGGCTGGCGCTCTTCGCCTGCGCCGCCTCGGCGACGACCTTGTCGTACGACTCCTTGGCGTGCGCATTGCGCAGCGCGGTCATCTCCTGACCGAGCACGGTGGTGTCCTCGTGCCAGCGGCGCTTCCAGTGCTCGCCCGTGGCGTACCACACCGCGGTGATCCAGAACACCGCCAGCGCCAGCAGCAGGTTCAGGACGATGAAGACTTTGACGGTGGTGGACATGGGCCGTTAGCTCCCGAGGAGATTCTGCTGACTGGTTCGACTTGCGGCGTTGGTTATTCGGCTGCTATTGCGCTTCTTCGGCATCCGCGGCGCCGGCGCCAGCGCCCAAGGCCGACTCGGCGTCGGCACCGAGTGCACCAGCGGGCCCGAGATCCTCGTCCTTGCCGGCGCCCGACTTGCGCTGGTCGAGGCGCTGCTGCACGAGGGCGTCGCGGATCAGCGCGTCGTTGCGCTGGTCGGCGTGACCGAGCGCGCGGTGCGCTTCGGCGCGGACCGCCGCGTCGTCGTGCTGCATCGCCTTCTTGAGGATGGCGAAGGCGGCCTCGTTCAGCGGATCGAGCTGGCCGAGCGCGTAGACGAACGCGGCGCGGACATCGGCCGGCAGGGTCGCGTCCTGCGTGCCGTAGACGTCGGCGACCCGGGCGACCTGGCCCTTGATCGAGGCGCCGCCCGGAGCCTGGGCGGCGATGCCCAGGGCGCGCAGCGATTCGACGCGCAGGGTGTCGGCGCGCGAATCGATGGTCTCGATCAGCGCCGGTCCCGCCGCGGCGAGATCGAACTGCGAACGCGCCGGATCGACGGCCGCCAGCGCCACGGCGGCGCGGCGGCTGACGTCCTCGGCCTGCTCGCGGTTGACGTTGGGCAGCTGCGCCGTCTTGAGGGCGTTCTCGATCGCGCCTTCCAGCTCGGTGCCGTTGAACGGCTTGGCGACGAAGGCCTCGACCTTGCCTTCGAGCGCGGTCTGGATGTCGGCGGCGAGCTTGGGGTTCTCGGGGGTCGAGATGATGATCGGCGTCTTCTCGGCGCGCCAATCCTTCTTCAGCTTCTCGACCAGGGTGATCGCGCGCTGTTCGGGCACGTCGATCGAGCTGCCGTACTCGTCGCGCAGCTCGGGCAGCAGGTCGCCGGCGATGATGATCGCGTCCTTGATCGGCGACTCCTCGAGCCGCTGCATCAGTTCGAAACCGTTCTCGCAGGTCACGACCAGGTAGCCCTGGCGCTGCAGCTGGTCGCGCGCGGTGTTGCGCTGGCGGTAATCCTGGTCGACCACCGCGACCACGCGCATGCCCCACTCGCCGACCGCGTCGGAGAGGTTGGGGATGACCTTCTCGGCGTTGAAGAACTGGAGGGTCGGATCGAGGTGGGCGAGGGTCGTGGCCGCGGCGTAGCGCACCATCTTCTCGCCGTGGTCGAGCGCTGCGACCAGCACGGTGCCCGGCTTGTCGGACGTCAGGCCCTCGACCTTGCTCGGCAGCAGGCGGTCGGCGTCGGTCAGGTAGCGATCCTGCAGCGCGCGCATCAGGTAGACGGCGACGTCGTAGCGCTCCGAGACGATGGACTGCTGCACGGCACGGTAGAGGTGCTCAGGACCGGCCAGCAGGACGCGGTGGCCGATCTCGCCGAGATCCTTGACCCGCTCGGCGATGGCGTCGAGCGCCTCGTCGGGGTGCCGCTCCGGCGTGGTCCGCTCCTTGGCCAGGGCGTGACGCTGCGTGGCCTCGACGTCCTGGGCGGAGAGCGTCGCCGCGATCAGCGGGTAGTAGCCGGCGAACTCGGGGTAGTTGACCGCGCCGTCGTAGAGCAGCTCCTCGGCCATCAGCTCGTTCCACGCGTAGCGCGGCACGCGCTGGTAGCCGAGCTTCTTCGCGCCTTCGCCGGCCTCGTCCCAACGCCACATCAGGCTCTCGTTGGCGATCATCTCGTCGCGCACGGCGCCGCCGTCGCGGAAGTAGCGCAGGCCTTCGACGAAGTAGGCGCGGTCGCCGCCGGCGGCGGGCGCCGCGGCGGTCGGTGCCGCATCCTTGGCGCCGGCGGCCGGCTTCGCGGCCTGGGCGGTGCCGGCGTTGCGCTGGATCGCGGCGACGGTGTTGGCGCAGACGCGGCGGACGGTCTCGCTGCCCGACGATTCCTGCAGGTGCAGGAGCTTGGGCAGGGCGCGCGCGTCGCCGATGTCGGCGAGCACGGTGGCGACGCTGCCGACCAGGCGCTCGTCCGCGGCGTTCAGGGCCTCGCACAGCGGCACCACGGCGCGGTAGCCCATCTTGGTGAGCACGACGCGGGCGTTGATGCGCAGGTCGTCCTGGCGGTTGTCGCCCAGCTTGGCGACCAGGTGCGGCACGGCGAGCGGGCCGACGGCCACGAGCTCGTTGGTCGCGACCAGGCGCTCGTCCTCGCTCGCGGCCTCGAGCTTGGCGATCAGGATGAGGATGTACTCGTCGCTGCGGCGCAGCTGCTTCTGGTAGATCCAGGCCTTGCGGCGGATGTCCTTGAGGACGTCCTCGAGGCGATCGTCCTCCTGCATCTCCCACAGGAGGCGGTCGCCCACGGCGAGGTAGAACTCGTAGATCAGCTTGTTGTCGGGCTTGAGCTTGAGCGCGTCGCGGAGCTTGACCGCGGCCTCCTCGGAGCGGCCCGCGCGGTAGAGGTTGACGCCCTCGGCGAGGACCTCGCGCGCCTCGTCGGCGTCGGCGAAGCGCTCGTCCTGGGCGAAGCCGGCTTCACCGGCGAACCCGGAGATGCCCAGCGAGCCGGCGAGCAGCAGGGCGGCGAGTCGCGTCAGCGATGGTGTCAGCTTCATCGACATCAGGACCTCCCCACGACGGTACGGCGATAACCCCGGATGAGGACGGACGCGCGTTCGGCTGGTCTGTGGCTGCGACAGTTGCTGCGACAGGGGCCGGTGCGCACGAGCGTCCTCAGGGGTCCGCAGCATGGAAGCCGCGCGGAAGTCTCTCAACACGGTGCCGAACGGGGGTTGGGGGGGTGTATGATGGACCAAGTCGGTGTGCCGGACAGGCTTCCGCTCAGAGCACAATGCGCGCTACTCCCGTTGCCGTGCGAAAAATTCCCGCCGCGCATGGCCCGCGGCGGCTCGGAGGCGGAGCTCCCCTGAGAGCAGCAGCAGCCTGTGCGGGCCGACCATGAACCAGGGGTTCGCGCACGGCCGGGGTGCGGCCCGACGCACCGTAGCGGCGCCGGCGAAGGTCAATCTGCACCTCGACGTGCTCGGCCGGCGCGCGGACGGGTTCCACACGCTCGAGACGATCTTCCAGACCCTGGAGCTCGCGGACGAGGTCACCGTCGCGCTGTCGCCGGGGGCGGATGGCATCGCCCTGACCTGCGACGATCCGGCGCTGCCGAGCGATGCCCGAAACCTCGCCTGGCGCGCGGTCGACGCCTTCCGCGCGTGCCGTCCGGTCGCGGGCCGGTGCGACGTCCATCTGCGCAAGCGCATCCCCGCGGGCGCGGGCATGGGCGGCGGTTCGAGCGACGCGGCCGCGGTGCTGCGCGCGCTCGCCGCGCTCGTGCCCGATCCCCCCTCCGCCGGCGAGCTCGCGGCCATGGCCGCGCAGCTCGGCTCGGACGTGCCGTTCTTCCTGACCGGCGGCACCGCGCACGCGCTCGGCCGCGGCGAGATCCTGACACCGCTCGCGGATCTCCCCCGCCTGGCCCTGACCGTGCTCAAGCCGCCGCCGCCGTTGCCGACGCCCTCGGTCTTCGCGGCGCTGACCGACGCCGAACGCGGACCGCGGGAGGCGCTCGGGGTCGCGCACTTCCGCGAGCGCTACGCCGCCGGGCGAGTCGAACCGCTGCACAACCGCCTGAGCGCGCCGGCGCGCCGGCTCGAACCGCAGGTCGACCGCCTGCTCGACTGGCTGGCGCAGCGCGGCGCGCCCGCGCTGCTGTCGGGTTCGGGCAGCGCGTGCTTCATCCTCGCGCACGTCGATCCGCCGCCGGGCGTGCGGGCGTGGCGGACGTGGATGCGCCCGCGGTCGCGGCTCGACGCGCTCTGAGCAGTCCGGTTTCCCGCTCCGAGGGCGCGCCGAGGCGATTGTCGAGACCGGCTGATCGCACAGCATGCGACCACGATGCGCTGCGCCGCGATCATCCTCGCCTTCGGCGACGACGACGACCTCCATGCCGAGGCGTGGACCATGCTCCTGACGACGCTGCGCTACGCGCCGCCGACGTTGGACCTGCTGATCATGACCGATCGCCCGGAGCGCTACCGCTGGTTCGGCGGACGCGTGCGCACGGTCGAGGTAAGCGGCGAGCGCTTGGCGGCGTGGAAGGGCGAGCACGGGCTGTTCTCGCGCATCAAGCTCGAGTTCCTGCGCGATTTCCTCGCCCGCGAGCAGTGCGACGTCCTCTGCCTCGACGCCGACATGTTCGCGCGTCGCGACCTCGGCCCGCTGGTCGACGGCATCCGCGCCGGCCGGCTCTTCATGCATCTGAAGGAGTACCGCTGGGCGCGGCCGCCCTCTCCGCGCCAGCGCCGGGTCTGGCGCCACGTCGGCGGCAAGACCTTCGCCGGCCACACCGTCCGTCCGGAGACGGTGATGTGGAATGCCGGGGTCCTCGGCTTCGCCTGGGAGCATCGCGTCGTGGTCGAGCGCATGCTCGCGGTCTACGACGCGTTCGCCGCCTCGGGGCTGCACCGCCTGCGCCACACCGTGCAGCAGCACAGCATCAGCCTGGTGATGCAGCAGCACGGCCCGCTCGAGCCGGCCGAACCGTTCTTCGATCACTACTGGGCGAACAAGCCGGGCCACGACCTCGCCATCCGCGAGCACATCAGCGTCATCGCCACGCGCGGCTACGCGCCGGACGAGGCGGCGCGCTGGATGGTCGAGCACCCGATCCGCCTGCCGCTCGTCTACCGGCCGCGGTGGTGGCATCGCGCGTTGCGGCGGCTGGTCCCGCGCTGGGCGTAGCCGCCTGGTCGACGTCGGCGCTGCCCGCGAGCCGGCTCAGGCCGCGTGGCCGCCGGAGATGATCTCGCGCTGGTCGAGGATGGCGGCGCCGGCGTGGATCACGGGCCGGCCGTCGTGCCAGCGATCGTCCCGGTCGCGGGCGCGCTGCATCGCCCAGAGCTTGGCGTAGCGCACGAACACGCCGATCGCCGCGAGCGCGCAGACCATCAGCCCGGGGATGCCGTCGAGGAAACCGCGCTTGAGCAGGTACATCTTCACGAAGCGCGTCAGAGGCCGCACGGTCAGGTGGCTCCAGTTGCAGCGCTTGCCCCGGCGCCACAGATCGTTGGCGCTCCACGTCGTGTAGCGCCCGAACTTGTCGAGGTAGTCGTCGAAGGTCCGGTAGGTGTAGTGGTCGAGCTTGCCGTGCAGGGTCGCGGTCGCGCCATCGACCACCATCTGCTCGTGCACCTCGGTCGCGCCGTAGCGGCAACGCGTCCGATCGATCAGGCGGACGACCACATCGCGATCCCAGCCGCAGCGCCTGATCTCGGTTCCGAAGAAGAAGGTGCGCCGCGGCAACGCATGGGCGGCCGCCACCGGGGCGCCCGCCGCGAACAGTCCGCGCAGCTCGTCGCTGAGCTGCGGGGTGACGCGTTCGTCGGCGTCGAGGATCAGCACCCAGTCGTTGAGGCAGCGCGGCAGCGCCCAGTTCTTCTGCGTCGCGGGATCGAGGTACTCGTGCCGCTCGACGCGCGCACCGGCGGCTTCGGCGATGGCGACGGTCGCATCGCTGGAGAACGAATCGACCACCAGGACGTCGTCGGCGAGGCCGGCGACGCTCGCGAGGCAGTCGGGGAGGTTGCGCGCCTCGTTGTAGGTGGTGATCAGGACCGTGAGCGGCAGACGGGGCGCCATCAGCGCAGCCTCGGCGGGCGGCGGCCCCTCGCCACGCTCGAATGGTCCAACGTCCCGCGCTGTGAGACCTTCATCGCGGGTCACGCCGTCCGGCCCCTGCCGCCGGCGCCGCCGATGACCTCGCGCTCCTCGAGCACCGCCGCGCCGGCGTGGACCACGCGGCGGCCATCGGCGTAGCGCGCACCCGTCGCCTGCGCGCGCTGCATCGCCCAGAGCTTCGCGTAGCGGCCGAGGACGCTCACTCCCCCGAGCGCGCAGACCAGGAATCCCGGCGCGCCGTCGAGGAAGCCGCGGCGCAGCACGTACATGGTCAGGAAGCGGCCGAGCGGCTTGAACACCAGCGCCGCCATGCCGCAGCGCTCGCCGCGTTTCCACAGGTCGTTGGCGCTCCACGTGGTGTAGCGCCGGAACTTCTCGAAGTACTCGTCGAGCGTGCGGTAGGTGTAGTGGTCGATCTTCCCGGCGAGATCGGCGATCGGCCCGTCGGCGATCAGGTCGGCGTGGACCTCGAGCTCGGGATAGCGCGCGCGCGCGCGGTCGAACAGCCGCACGACGCGATCGCGCGCCCAGCCGCAGCGGGTGATGAGGATGTCGAGGAAGAAGGTGCGGCGGAAGATGCCGTATGCCGCCGCCGTGCGCCGCGCCTCGT
>Ga0196963_10000558_pt1 | contig 32397 bp, 46 predicted proteins | sample S1_5metaG_FD_148600 | JGI IMG/M metagenome (GOLD analysis project Ga0196963, IMG submission 148600) | Soil microbial communities from Anza Borrego desert, Southern California, United States - S1_5 | ecosystem: Environmental > Terrestrial > Soil > Desert | place: USA: California | collected...
AGCGAAGTGTCAGAAGGCAGGATGCACCAACGTACCCTATGATCGGTGCAGCGTGTGTTCGCGGCAGGTCTGTTTGCGCCACGGAAAGCGTGTTGGAGATCGCTTTGTGTGCCACGACTGTTCAGGTCGCTAATACTTGACAAATACGGGGGTAATGGTAGCGTTACTCCCGTATGACTATTAAAGAACTGTTGAGTAGTCCTTTACTTACTAGAGAGACAGTAGAAACCGTAGACAAATTCGCAGATACGGCCCCCAACTGGGACGAGCTGAGAGCCTTCGCGCAGACGCAAAGAGCCAGCTGGCAAGCCTTCGAGGAAAGCGTCTTACGTGAGAACCCCGCCGACTAGCGGGGCTTTTCTTTTAGCGGGGTACAATTGGCCATGGACGCTCTCTGAAAAAGGAGGAGCACATGGCCGTCCATGACCTCTACAAATCCGTTACGGATCAGATCATCAAAGACCTGGAAAGCGGCTGTCCATCGTGGACGAAGCCGTGGCGCACGGGAAATCCAGGTAAGGTTCTCCCCGAAAATGCCGCGACAGGCCGCCACTACAGCGGGATCAACATTCCGATTTTGTGGCAGGCACGCGAAGCCAACGGCTACCCCACACCCGAATGGCTCACCTATAAGCAATGCCTCCCGATGGGATGGCAGGTGCGTAAAGGCGAGAAGGCGACCACGGTTGTGTTCGTCAAGAAGGTCTCGGTGAAGAAGGAGGACGAGGAAACGCAGCTCAGTTTGTTGCGCGTCTACCACGTCTTCAATGTCGCTCAGATTGATGGATTTGAACCCCCCGAACTCCCACCGAAGGAGCCGCACCATGCTTTGGACTTCATCCAGGCGACGAAGGCGGAAATCCAGGAAGGGGGCGACAAAGCAGCCTACGTCCCCAGCCTCGACCGCATCTACATGCCACCCGAGCACGCCTTCACAGGACGGGAGCACTACTTCGCTACCACCCTGCACGAGTGTGTGCATTGGAGTGGACATAAAAACAGGCTCAATCGCGATCTATCGGGACGGTTCGGCACCCACTCCTACGCCGCCGAAGAACTGGTGGCGGAACTAGGAGCAGCGTTTTTGTGCGCCCACCTCGGTATCAAGGGACAGCTCCAACATTCGGAGTACATCAGCAACTGGGTGCAGCTCTTGAAGTCAGACTCGCGTGCGATATTTACCGCTTCATCGAAGGCCAGCCAGGCCGCAGACTATCTCCGCTCTTTCTCTGAAACAGTGGAGGAGTAGCCCCCCCAATCGGGGGCTTTTTCTTGTATAATAGGGTGAATGGGATTTAGCAAAGCGGAGCAAATAAGGGTCTTCAAGGTAACGCCGTGGAAGACAGGTTACGCTGACGACAAATTCTCACGCTACATCCGCAACAGAGACGGTAAGTGTATGCGGTGCCACGCCACCAACAAACCACTAGACTGTTCTCATTACTGGCGTCGCGGGGAAAAGATGACACGCTTCGATCCGAAGAACTGCATCGCCTTATGCCGCGATTGTCATACACGATGGGAGCGACAACAGAACAACGAGTACAAAGCATTTATGCTGCAATGGCTAGGCCAGGAGGAGTACGACGCCTTAGAAGTTCGTGCTCGCACATCACAACCACTACGAGAGTCCGTGCTACACTTGATGACATGGATGAAATAACCACTGACAACCCAATCAACGAAGACCCCAGCTTGAACGTTTGTGAATCGTGCACCTGATGTATGGAAATCCGTGTAGGCCGTAGGCAGTTGCCAATACAGATCGATGCTGAAGATTATGACCGGATCAGGTACCTTCCCTTATCAGTCACGTCACATGGTTACGTTTCCATCAGTTTCTACGACGGGAAGGTAGGCGGGAAATACAAGTACCGCCGTGTGTACTTACATCGGTACTTACTGTCTGCCCCGAACGAATTAAAAGTGGATCACATCAACCACGACAAGAGGGATAACCGGAAAGGCAATCTCAGACTTGTCACTGATGCGCAGAGTTTGTGCAATACGCGTGCCCGTAAGCATGGCAAGAGCAGATACAAAGGGGTCTTTCCGGCAGGTCGCTATAATGGCTGGATCGCACAGGTCAATCACAAGCACCTTGGTTCATATAAGACGGAACGGGAAGCAGCTCTTGCATACAACGAAGCTGCGAAGCGCCTACAGGGTGAGTTCGCAGTTCTGAATGTCATCAAATAAATGACACCAGGTTGAACCCCGACCCAACGTAAGCTAGGCTCCCCACCTCGGGAGGGAACCATGCGAACTAAATACAGGCAGCTCCTCATCACACTTGTCCTTATCTTCCTCATCCTCTTTTTCTTTGCGCCATATCCGAGCGCGATTGACCGACCGTTTATGAGTGAATCTGAAGCCTTCGTACGGAGGGGATTTAGCTACATAACAATGCTACTCGTCCCCGCGATCATCCTTGTATTCATCTTGGAGCGTCGAGCGCGTTAGCTTCTGCGTTAAACGGCTCAACAGAGCCATTTCGCTACTTGACAGATGTGCTATCCCCAATCCCAGTGTTGGGTTTCCTTGCATAATCCTATCGCTGGGTTATAATGCCCCTATGGAAACAGAAAACGATAAACGAGGAGCAGCATTAGCAACCGAGCTACAGTGGAACGGAAACGCGATCCTAGAAGTCGCCGCAGCCGCACTGGAGGAAGCAAACTACCACTCGGAAAGCCTCGCGATCCGCGAGATGATCGCTGCAAAGAACTAACATGAAAAACCCCGCAGCAGTAGCTCTGGGCTCAATCACTTCAAAGAAGAAAGCCGCAGCCGCACGTCGAAACGGCAAGAAGGGCGGACGCCCTAAGAAGGTGGCACGATGACGGTATGAGCATCGACTACAAACTAGCGAAGCAGTTGAAAGAGGCGGGATACCCACAGCACGAAGAAGGCACGTGTACTCGTGGGGCTTGTTACGGCTTTGACTACTGCATGCCAACCCTAGAGGAATTGATTGAGGCGTGTGGCAAAAATTTCCGACAGGTGTTACTTCATTCCAATGGTTCCCGTCTTTGGACAGCGAAAGGCGGTATGCAAAAGTTTGGCAAGTGGAGCCTATTCAGTGGCCACACAGCACATGAGGCAGTAGCAAAGCTCTGGCTCGCACTCAACAAATCATGACCTGGCCACTTTCCAGCAGACGACGACAAAGCCAACGGACTAAGAAACTATGGCAAGACCCCACGTACCGAAAGAAGTTCTACGAGGGGACGAAGGATCATCCGTGGAGAGTGTGGAACGGTGATCCAGCGAAGCGGGTATAATGCAGCAATGAGCCTCAGCGTTAAGGCAATACGATACCGATGTCATGGATGTAAGCGAGTAGTGAAGATCATCCACTGTGAGAAGGGATTGTGTCTGTGTGAAGAAATATGCGAACCCAAGCGTGCTACCATCAAGCGATATGAGTGATGCTATTAGCCTCTCATTCTTTTACAGGAACGATGAGCACCTGAAAGGTTCAGCCCCCGCTCCACATAACATTGACGACGCATTTAATGTTGTTCGACGTGAGGGGATAACCCGTGTTCGAGTGACGCCTCAGGAGATGAGCGCGATAGTAGCGTTTACACTTGCAAGTGTGCCTCGCGCCCCAGAGAACCTTCAAATCGTAAAAGATTGGAAGATTGATCGCTTTATGGGCGTTGACCTTATCCTCGATGAAAAAGACCACCTACCAAACCATCAAGGCTGAGTGTCGTAAGTGCAAGGAACTAAGCTCGACCATCTGGTACGATAAATACTCACGTCCGTGGTGTGGCAAGTGTAAGGGTGATAGAATTTAGGTATGGGACGACCAACTGATTATGGGCCGCAGATTGTGGAACTGGCCAAGGCTTACCTCGAACAGTTCGAAGACAGCGAATACACGAAAGAGGTTGTTCCTACTATCGAAGGGTTGGCTCTATTCCTCGGTACGCATCGCGACACTGTGTATGCCTGGGGTAAAGATCATTCAGAATTTTCCGACATCGTTGAGTTGGTTCGCACGACCAAGTCACACGCGCTGCAAAATGGTGCGCTTTCAAACAAGCTCAATGCATCGGTAGCTAAACTCCTCCTCGGCCACGAGGGGTATCGAGAGGCACAGGACGTAACAACCAACGGCAAGGATATGCCGCAGCCGATATTAGCCAGCGTGAAAGAGGATGAATAAGTGGCTCACCTACTTTTTTTGTAAGCATGAATGGCAGTACGCAATGAGGATGTCGTATCCTTGTCTTCACTGCGACTGGCACAAGGTAGCCCGTCGCAACTATCTTCGATATGTTCCAAGCGACAACAGCCACAAAGAAGATACCACGTCTTAAACAGCGCATCAGAGCCGTACAGGGTGGCTCATCCGCTTCAAAGACCATTTCAATACTTTTGTATCTCATCAACCGTGCGCAGTCAGACAAAGCCCCCACCCTCACCTCAGTAGTCTCCGAGAGCATCCCGCACTTAAAGCGTGGTGCGTTGCGTGACTTCAAGAACATCATGCAGACGCATCGCTACTGGAAGGATGCGAATTGGAATGGCACTGATAGCGTGTACACGTTCGAGACAGGCTCACAGATCGAGTTCTTCTCCACCGACAACGGCGATAAGCTCAGAGGTGCCAGGCGTGACCGCTGCTTTATGAACGAAGCGAACAACTGCACCTTTGAAGCCTTTGAACAGCTCGAAATCCGTACCAAGGAGTTCTTCTTCCTCGACTGGAACCCAACCAACGAGTTCTGGTTCTACACTGATATACTAGGGAAACGAGATGACGTAGATCACATCATCCTCACCTACTTGGACAATGAAGCGCTCGACCCCGCCATCGTCAAAGCCCTCGAACAGCGTAAGGAACGTAAGAACTGGTGGCAGGTCTACGGACTCGGCCAACTTGGAGAGGTTGAGGGACGAATTTTTACAGGCTGGCAGATCATTGATGATATCCCTCACGAAGCACGATTGGAGCGCTTTGGACTCGACTTTGGATATTCCAACGACCCTACAGCAATTGTCGGCGTGTATTATTTCAATGGGGGATATATCCTCGACGAAATCGCCTACACCAAAGGGCTATCGAACAAACAAATAGCCGACATCATCATCAATCAGGGGAAGAAGGCACTGGTTATCGCGGACAGCGCAGAGCCTAAGAGCATCGACGAGATTAAGATGTTTGGAGTAAGTATCATCCCCACAACCAAGGGGCCAGGCTCGGTGTTGCAGCGTATTTCAATGATGCAGGATCAGCAGATATCAGTGACCAAACGCTCCACCAACATCCTCAAAGAGTATCGCAACTACCTGTGGGAGACTGATAAGGACGGGAAGATCATCAACGAACCAAGTCCGATATGGAACCACGCGATGGACGCAATAGGCTATGCACTTACATCCCTTGTCCCGCTTATCCGACAGCAGGAACTCATCATCGACATCAAAGGGTGGGGTGATGACCGCCGTGTAAACCCCGCTCGCTAATATGTGTCCCTGTAAACGATGCCACCTCATCTACTGCCATAGACCGAAGGATGACTCTTTCTTCTGCGCCGTCCACAACGCGATGACGAGCGCGGAGCTACAGGAGTACTTCAAGTGGGCGCGTCAAGAGGCGTGATAAAATAGTGTGCATGGCGAAGAAACCCCAGTTCACCATTACACTCCAACTTGGTGACAAAACTTATAAGTCGAAGGGAGCTGATGCCCTCGAAGCGTTACTCAACCTTGAGCGACCCGTGAAGATCATGAGCAAGGGCATACTCACGGTCTCAGACGGGATTAAATCGAAGACCCAGCTCTATTTCCCAGTGCGCTTACAACGCCTGTTTTATAACAAGTATTTTGCTCAGATACAGGCAAAGCAGCTCGCATTGCTGATGAAATGAAACCCCTCTTTGAAGCACATGAACTCGGTATCACGCGCAAGACGACGGACGGGTATGAGGTTCACCTGGTTATCGACCGCGCTCGTGCTCGGTACTTCGGTCGTCCCCTTTCTGACGCGGCCTATGGCTCTACTGCCCATCGTAAGTTTGAAAACATCGTCAAACTCTCCTATGCACCGTTAAAAGTCCACATCCACTATGAGCTATCACGCTGACATCTTTGACTACATCGCAGCCCAGGAGGTGGCGTACAAGCTCCCTATTCGTATCAATGAGAACTGGACGTGGAGCATGGCCGAACACATTCGGCTCTCCGTTTTGTATAAGAACTCCCAGCTCGCAACCGGGAAGGACGATTTTAAGCCCGTAAAGAACATCACCCGGCCAATCCTCAACCTTCAGTACCGTGCAGAAGGGTTTGATGTGAAGGACATCACCATTTTCGTCAACGAGCAGGAGAACTACCACAAATCCTTCCTGGTGAAGAAATTCCACGAGAAATGGGCGTTAGAGAACTCGATAGACACCTTTATCGACACCTTGGTTGAAAGCTATGTGGATTTCGGTGGGGCTTTGGTTAAGCACGTCAACGACGTAAAGCCTGAAGTCGTACCGCTCCAATCCATCGTGTTCTGTGACCAGACCGACATTCTCTCTGGCCCGATTGGTATCAAGCACTACTTCTCACCCGATCAGCTCCTAGCGATGGCAGACAAGGGATGGGGCAACAAGAAGTACGGCGCTAATTGCTCATTGGAGGAGGCTATTGAGGCTTCACGCGATATTAAGAAGGACACTGAAGGAGGTCAGCTCAACGACACACCAGGTAGGTACGTCGAGGTCTACGAAGTGCACGGCAACATGCCGGAGCGCTTCCGTACCCACACTGATTCAAAGAAGTACGAAGGTCAGCTCTTTATCGGCTGCATGTACCAGAAGAAGGATGGGACAAAGAAGAACATCGTCCTCTTTCACATGCCCGAGACCAAATCACCCTTTAAATTCATCGCACGTGACGCGATCTACGGCCGTGCACTCGGATTTGGCGGCGCAGAAGAACTCTTTGAAGCACAGGTGTGGACAAACTACGACGAGATACGCAAGCAGGGTCTCAAAGACGCAGCCTCGAAGACCATTCTCAAAGCGTCAGGCGTTATGGGCGCGACGATTGCCCAGAAGAACAAGGTTCGCGACATGGAGAACCTGCAAATCATCGACGTTGGGCCTGATGGTGACTTGAACCAGATCGACACCTTCCCGCGAAACATTCAGATATTTGATAACTCACAACAGGAATGGCTCGCGCACGCCCAGCAGATGGGCGCAGCTAATGATTCGATCATGGGTGTTTCTCCTAAAGCTGGCACCCCGTTCAAGCTCCAAGAACTTGTCACCCAGGAATCTCATTCACTCCACGAATACCGCAAGGGCAAACTCGCCACCTTCATTGGTGAAATCTACCGTGATTGGTCGCTCCCGCACTTCGCGAAGGAGATTGCAAAGGGACAGAAGTTCCTCGCAGAACTCACGTTAGATGAGCTGAACTACGTCATGGACTGCATCGTACGCAATGCCGAGAACAACATGGTCAAAGAGAAGATACTCAACGGAGAATTGATCGACCCTGAGGAGATCGAGGGATACAAAGAGATCGTCGGAGAGGAGTTCAAGCGCAAAGGGAACAAGCACTTCATTGAAATGATGAAGGACGAGATGAAAGGCGCACCACTGGACGCCTATGTATCCATCGTCGGCAAGCAGAAGAACCTAGGCGAGGCAGTGGACAAGATTGTGAACATCATCAGATTCCTCGTCGGTTCCAACCCAATGACCCTCGCCTTCCCTGGCACGTGGAAGCTCATCAATCAGGTAGTGGAGCACTCGGGATTAGACCCCGTGGACTTCTCAGAACTCGCCGGAGCCTTCAAGAAGATGGCGGAGCAGCAGCAAATGGCGCAACAGGCACAAGCTCCCGCTCCTCAGCAAGAGGCCCAACCCGTAATCTAGTATGCTCAAAATCATCGCTGACAATCCACAGCTCATGGCGGAGCTACGAACCCTCCTCTATTCCAAGTTTGATGGCCTGACCCCGCACGAGGCGGAAAAACATGATGACAAGCGGCTTGGCGAATTAGTCCGGGCACGGCTTACGGGGCGCAAGTTGGTCGATGACGCGCTCAGAGACATTGAACAACTCAAAGGGGATGATCCCCAGCCCATTACAAACCCAGCACGATAACTATGAGAGACATTTTCTACGTCATTATCGGTCTTGTGGTCGGTTCCGCGCTGTTCGCAGCGTTGATTCCACTGCGCGAGACCACCCTTGGCGGTGCACCGAATGGCATTGCCGCAACCCAAGGAACGTCAACCGTCGTCACCGTAGGGACTACACCGACTATCCCGATTGCAGCTACTTCGTCATGCGCAGCACGCATCATCACGACAGGTGCTTCAGCAGTGGCCATTAGCTTCAACGGCATCCCACCAACGGGAGGCCCAGGCGGTGGCGTTGCACAGGCAGCTTCAACCACGGCGGCGTACGACTGCGGTATCTATGGCGGCGGCGCAGTACAGGTGTACAGCTACGCATCGCAATCACTCCGCATCACGGAGACCCGTTAATAGATGATAAAATAGTGAACATGAGCACATTAGAATCAGCACGCCTCCCAAGACTTCGCGACAAGCACCTTGCTGAGGCAGAGGAGAAAGGATCGAAGGTCGAAAAAAAGTTACCAGCAAAAAAAAAGAAATAACATGGACAAGATTCTTGCATTGGGTGTGGCCGCAGCGATAGCACTGGGCGGTCTCGCACTCACCAAGGCAGGTGTTTCAGGCCCAATGGGGCCACAAGGCCCACGGGGGGAACAGGGAATCCCTGGAAAGGACGGACGCAACGGCGTTGACGGGAAGAACGGCACAACCGTTCTCGGTGCCACAGGAGATCAGCACTACAACGTGCAGACCTTCTTCGGTGACATCCGCATCAGCGGCTCTCGCGTATCGTCATCGACATCAGCAAGCGTGACGTTGGCAGGCACGGAGTTCAACAACGCGTCGTACCTCGATTACACCGTAAACGTAGGCGACGTGACGTTGACGCTTCCCGCTTCAACCACGGCTCTCTGTGCTGCGCTTCCATCGAATATGCGACGCACGGTATTCATTCGACACGCGACGACAACGGCATCTTCTGACCTTACCCTCGCAGGTGGTACAGGCTTTGCGATCAAGCGTTCAGCTACGACCACCACCGCGTTTCTACACGGAGACACGGACGGGAACAGCTACTTTGAGGTTCAAATCGCACGCAATGCTCATAACCGAGACTGCACCGCGTTTGTGATCCCATTCAACGACTAATTATTAGAGCTGGCTCGACTCTTAATCGGGCATAGCTGACCATAACAGCTTTAACTATGGAACCTGAGAACGACAACTCTTTAAATAACGACCAGGGTGTGGAAGACACCGCGACTGACACAGATGTGGATGTCGAAGCTCTCAAGAAGCGAGCAGAGGAATTGGAACAAACCAATCGTCAGCTGTTCGAGAGGGCCAAAAAGGCAGAAGGCTTTGTGAAGGTAGACGGCAAGTGGGTGAAAGCCCCGAAGGCTGAAGAAGCCGTAGCCGCTATCCAAAAAGCTGAAGCCACCACAGGCGAATTACAGGAAGCACAACTCGACTTCTTTGAACTCAAAGGATACGCAGACGAAGACGAAGTAGCGATCTTTCAGAACATCATGAAGCGCACGGGCATGTCCCACCGCGAAGTGATTAAAGATGAATACGCACTCTCTCGCATCAACGCCATCCGACAAGAGAAAGAAGTACGAAACGCAACTCCTACCTCGTCGAAACGGAACGGCCAATCAGAAACCAATAGCATTGATTACTGGATAGCCGAAAACGAACGATCAGGGAAACTCCCCGATGACTTTGAGACCCGCGTCGCGGTGATCGAAGCAAAGGAGAAACGGCAGGGCAACGACAGAGTGCCACCGTGGAAGCGTAAGTAACCTCACTCGCCTGATTATTGAAAACTCAATCAATCAGGTATGGCTACATTAGCTACATACAAATACCAAGAAGATTGGGAGACAAAGCTCGCAGCTCGTCTCGACAGGCCGCAGAACTGGAAGGATGTATGTGATGTTCGATACACGGACACACAGACACTCGTACTTCCATACGTTTCTACGGGAGGCGAACCAGCAGTATCGACTAGCCACTTCGCAGCGGCAGCAGAACGATCTGACACGACAAAAGTCATCCCACTCACGACTGTTACACAGTCAACAGAAACACTCGCTATCGTCACGACAGACATGGTGTCTGAATACATGGACATGGCGGACGAAGCGCAATCCAATTACGTATCGCAGATGATCTCAGCAGATCGTCTCGGTAAGAAAATGGGTGAGCGCATCGAAGCAATCATCCTCGGCAACCACGCAGCATGGACGAACATCGGTGACGATGGTTCGGGCGGCGTATCCCTCAGCACATCGAACTTCACAGTCTCGGCATCAAACATCGACGACTTGGTTCGTGGCATCATCGAGCAAATCCAAACCGCAAACGGCTTCAATCTCTACAACGAGAAGGGAGGCTTTGCCGTATGGCGCCCAGCAGACTGGACGAAGCTCGTCGCATTCATGCAGGCAAACGGTTACTCGTTTGCTGACGAAGCACTTCGCGACGGTGGTAAGGGCCGTATGGGTAAGGAGACAATGGGTCTCTACCACTACGTCTCAACCTCGCACGCAGCTGGCCACCTCATGGCTGGTGTACGCGGTATTCAAATCCTCGGCGTTCTCAACCGAACATTCGGTAAGACCTTCCGAGTTGAACACCCAGCGTCTTCAACAGCTGGCAACCTCTCAGGTGCACTCACGTACACCCGATTGGACTACGGTCTGAAGGTTCAGACCAACGTTCTGCCAATCATCTACGACGTGAACGTAGCCTAGTTTTGTTTCTCATCCCTGCCCTTTCGACGGGGGCAGGACATGGGAAGGAAAACGAAACCCAAAGTACTCGTAGCACTCACCGCTCAACGGTTTGTGTTTTCACGTACCACGTTTTCCTTAGTCCAAGCAGCACTCCACAGCTCTGACTTTGAGTTCGACTTCTATATGGAGATGGGGTGCGACATCGCGTCGAGCAGAAACCGCATCGCCCAGGCTGCGTTAGACCGCAACTGCACACACCTCTTATTCGTTGATTACGATATGTACTTCCCCGGAGATGCTATCTCGCACCTTCTGAAGCAAGACAAAGACATCATCGGCGCGTCGTACAACTTCCGGGAAGAACCACTGAAAAACACCGCCGTTCCCGAAGGCCAGGGTGGTCAGGTGCATCCCGACGAGCTTCCAACAGAGCCCTTTAAGTGTGAGGCGATTGGGACAGGACTTCTTCTTATCAAAACAGACGTACTCAAAGCACTTCCAAAGCCGTGGTTCATGTGGGGCTACACCCCTGAAGGTCTCCTCCACTTCGGAGAGGACACGTACTTCGCACAGATGGCGAAGAAGGCGGGATTTGAGGTGTGGGCAGACCCAACCATGCGCGTCAAACATTTAGGCGAGAAACTTTTCTAATATGCAGTTCACCGACATCAAGAACCAGGTTTACATACTCACCAAAACAAACAGTTCGTCATTCCCTGTTGCGGACTTGACCTTACTTGCCAACAACGCGATGTCGCGTGTTTCGTCTATGATTCTGCAAGCAGACGGACGATGGGAGTTTGACGACACAAACTACACCGACCTTCCAATTGGCACCACTGCACTGGTTTCAGGACAGAGCGACTACGAGCTTTCAACCGATCACCTTGAAATCACCGATGTGGAAATCAAAGACTCGAACGGGAATTGGTATCCCCTAAAGCCGATTGATAAGAAAGACGCTGAGGATGTCGCACTCACCGAGTTCTACGAGAACTCAGGCTCACCGATGTACTACGACGTGATGGGGAAATCCGTCTTCCTCTATCCTGCACCGAACTACTCACAAGCAGCGTCCTTAAAGGTCTTCTACAAGCGAACACCGAGCTATTTCACGACCGCTGACACGACCAAGACGCCAGGCTTTGCGACCATCTTCCACGACCTCATACCCCTGTGGGTTTCCTACGAATATTCGATTGCCAATGGCTTGAAGAACTCGAACCTCTTGATGGCTGAGATCGACCGCAAAGAACGGGCACTGGTGAGTTTCTACAGTCACCGCAACAAAGACGACCAACCGATTATGAGCATGAGACCAATTTCATTCCGCTAGTATGGCCAGCTTCCAGAAATTTAACAGCTTCGTCGAGGCTCTTGCAGAAAAGACCCACAACCTCGGTTCAGACACGTTGAAGGTGGCTCTCACCAACAGCGCACCAGTTGCGACGAACACCGTGCTCGCCAACATCACGGAAGTCTCCTACGCCAACCTCTCATCGCGCACGCTCACGGTTTCATCCTCAGCGCAGTCATCAGGGACGTACAAACTTGTCCTCGCGGATTTAACGCTTACTGCCACGGGTGCAGTTGGCCCTTTCAGATACATCGTGATTTACAATGACACGGCTTCTAACGACGAACTCATAGGCTGGTACGACTACGGCTCCTCAGTCACGCTCGCTAACGGCGATACCTTTGTCTTGGACTTCGATGGCACCAACGGAGTGCTCCAATTAGTCTGATATGGCGACCAACGTTGAATACGTCATTGTCGCAGGAGGAGGAGGAGGCGGATCAGGGGTCTCAGCCGCAGGCGGAGGAGGAGGTGGTGGAGCCGGGGGATACCTCGAAGGCACCACGGCAATCACCGTCCAAGCCTATACCATCACCGTAGGCGGGGGTGGCACAGGTGGCTCAGGAGGCTCTGACAACGCCACAGCTGGCTCAGACAGCGTAGCTCTAGGGCTGACGGCCGTAGGGGGCGGTAAAGGGGCTGTAGGCCAGGGTACAGGCGGTAACGGCGGATCAGGCGGTGGAGGTGGCGGAGGCGCAGGAGGCGGATCAGGAGGCACGGGAAGCCAGGGAAACAGCGGTGGAGCCAGGAACGGTTCTACCTCAGGCGGAGGCGGTGGTGGTCACGCAAGCGCAGGTGGCAACGCTACCGACAATACAACCGCAGGGACGGGTGGTTCTGGTACGGCATCATCCATCACCGGGGCATCAGTCACTCGCGCAGCGGGTGGAGCTGGTGGAGCTGGGAATACCAACGGAGCAGGTGCAGCCGGGACGACGAACCGTGGCAACGGCGGAGGCGGAGGCGGAGCCAACACAGGCAACCACTCAGGAGGAAATGGCGGATCGGGAGAAGTCATCATCCGCTACACCGATGGCGCAGGCATCATCGCAACAGGCGGGACGATCACAACGTCAGGCGGCTACAAAATCCACTCATTTACATCATCAGGGACATTCACAGTCACCGCGATCCCGCTCGAAGCAAGCCAGGCATCATTTACGCTCACTGGTCAGTCCGCCACGCTCCTCGAAGCAAACTGGTATTCACTTTCTTTAACGCAGGCATCGTTCACGTTCACCGGCCGGGACGTAACCCTTACGCCCCCGCCCTGGACGAGACAGACTAAAAACACTTCATCCTTTTCAGCAGCATCACGTAACTCATCGTCCTGGACTGCGCAGACTAAGAACACATCGACATTCACGAACCTATGAAGACCATTGTTGTAAACAGATTTGATAACGGGATGCAGGAAAGTCAGTACTCTCGTATTGAAGGAGGATGTTCAGTCTGCAAACATTTTGATGCACACACCTACCCATTCAGACTTCGGCCGTATCGCGGTGTCGAAGCTGACACCACGGGGCAAACATCTATCGGCAATCTGCTAGTCGGCTCCAACGGCCTCGTGTACGGATTGGGATCGAACGGTAGCGCCAATCGCATCTATTACAAGAGTACCGCTATCACGGACGCGTGGGCTGCGCTTGCAAACTCGACAAACGGCGGAACCGCACTTGGATACGAACTCTTTGTTGAATACCGAGACTACAACGCGGTTAAACGCATTTTCTTTGGCTCATACCGCGCTTCTGATACCAGCACCGCTATCTACATGGCCGATATTACAGGTGCGACTGGTATTACCAGTCACAACCTTACCTTCACAACACTCGGGCAAGGCATCAGACATCCAAAGGATGATGTTCTGTATATCCCCTATGACAATAAGATCGCACGCTACAACCCCACTGAGGCCACGGAATCAAACAATTGGACAGACGCAGCACTCACCCTCCCTGCCGCAGAAACGATCACTTCAATTGCGCCCTATGGAAACTATCTTGCCATAGCCACCGTCCCCACGAACGCGATTTCCGGGATAGCCACTACGGGCACCTTTAAATCAAAGGTATACCTCTGGGATCGCGACGTATCGCTCGGCACCGTCTCAGAAGTCATCGACTGGGACACGGGACTACTCCGCATCATCAACGAACTCGACGGAGTACTCATTGGTGTCTCTGACACAAAGGGTGCGTCAGCCGTCTCCCCTGATTTTGATAGCCTCCTAGTCAAAGCGTACACAGGTGTATTTCCCCAGCTCCTCAAAGAGATCACGACGAGGAAGCAAACAACCACCGCACCCGATGCAGTGGTGAATAGCCGCGTCAATTTCATCAGTGGCGGGAAGCTCTATTTCTCTGCAAACATCGTCGGCGGCTCCACCTCTCCAAAACAATACGGGCTGTGGACGGTTGCAAAGAGTAAAGTATCCGGCCGCTACGCCGTGACTATCGAAGCGGGAGCAACGAACGACAACACCGAAACAGGCGTGCTCGCAGCAGTGAAAGTGGGTGACTATTTCAATTTTGTGCACACCGCAGCAGGTACAGTCACCCGATCCTACAACACCACCTCAGACGCCGACGCGTTCAATCAGACTTCGTTCTACGAGAGCCTTGTAAATCCGAACATGTCGGACGTGGATTATATGGCGAAGAAACAGCTCAAATCTGTGACATGTCATTATCTTCCGCTCCCCGCAGCAGGCGACACTATCACGAACTTCATCACCTTTAAGTACCGCGTTGATGGAGGAGATTGGATCAGCGTCTTTACCGAATCAACCCAGGGAGCAGTCGCTACAGAGCGAGTTAAGACCGCGACGGACGAATTTACATCAGGACGACAGTACGAGTTCCGCATTGAAAGCACGGGAGGAGCGGAGATTTTAGGATTCAGTTACAAGTACGAAATCTTAGAAACCAATATATGAACCCTGAAATAGAAGCACTCCGCAGAGAGATTGAGGAATTGAAAGTCCGTCTGGCTCGCTTCGAGCGAAAAGACCGCTTCATATTCGAGAACCCTATCCACGGAGGTACGCGAGGACTCCGTATTGGCGCGTCCAAGATAGGCTTCTTTGGCACCGAACCAACGGAAAAGTACAGCTTCGTTTTCAATGGCGTCCCCTCAGGAACGTGGGGTGCGTCCGAACAAGCAACGCTCAATGGCATCCGCCTGGCCCTCGACGCCTACGGTCTCATCCGCACTTCGTAATATGGAAGAACAAGAAACATACCGCGCCTGGGTCAAAGAGATACTGACCGAAATTAAAGAGCAAACGACCAAGACCAACGGCCGTGTGTTGCGACTTGAAGACCGCCAGGACAAAGCCGATATCAATTGGGCCTATATGAAAGGCGCGATGGCGGTAGTGACTGCTTTATTGGTTCCGATCCTCCTTATGGTCGTCAGTCAGATGATAAAATAACGATACATGCCAACCCCCTACGTCAATCCCAATAAGCAGTGGCAGGAGAACCCCAACTCGATCACCTCAGCGTCCATCACTTCAACCCCCGCAATTCCGTATGTGACGCCGAAAGAGACCCCTATCTTTCCTGTAGCGAGCATCAACCCGGTTGACGCAATGCAGCAGACCGTTCCCGAGGCGCAGGCGCAGGACGCCAATTCGATGCTCCAATCTTTGAATAAGCAACTCATTGGAGAAAGTACCTACCGCGCAGAGCAGGAACGGGCTCAAGGCATCGTGGAGAAGCAACAGAGCGTCAACGACCTCTCATCTCGTTTAAAGGCACTTCAGAACGAAGCATTGGCCATTCCGTTACAGCTTCAGCAGCAGGCACAGGGACGCGGGATCACCGCAGCTGGCCTTCAACCCCACCAGACCGCAGCGCTCAGAAACAACGCGATCCAAGCCCTCAGTGTTAACTCTCTTTTAGAGGCGTCACGTGGCAACCTCACCACGGCGATGGACATGGCCGACCGAGCGGTGAAGCAACGCTTTGACCCTATCCGGGAACAAATCGCAGCTACACAGAAAAATCTTCAGCTCATCATGGAAAGCCCGGCCTACAGCCTGGCCGATAAAAAGCGTGCAGCTCAACAGCAGCAGCTTCAGGAAGACCGTAAGCGGATGCTCGACAACCAGGAGGAGGACAATAAAGCAGCTCAGGCAATGGCCGCAGCTGCTACGAAGAACTTTCCTAATGACCCCGCAGCGCAAATGGCTATCCGCCAGGCGCTCGCGATTGATCCATCCGACCCGAACTACATTCAAAAGGTGTTTGGATTGATCGGCCAGTACCAGGCCAACCCACAGGAAATCGAAGCCGCTATCCTCGACCAGCAGTACAAGCGTCAGCAGATTGCAGCGTCGAAGGCGTCAATAGACCTCGACTACAAGACCTTTGACCTCAATAAGAGAAAGACCGAAGCCGAGATAGGAAATATCAATGCGGACGCAGCTAAGAAACGTGCAGAGTTAGGTGGTGGCACTGCTACAAATACCGCGTTCTCATTTCAGCCAGCATACTCAAAGCTCACAGCAGCGCAGAAGAAGCAGGCAGACTCGCTGAATAACCTTGTTCGCTCCATTGGTGAGTACGAACAGTACGTCAAAAATAACGTGGGCTTTACAGGTGTGAAGATGACTGGAAAAGACGCAGCGGTACTTCAGACGAAGATCAACTCAATTATCTTTGCCGCAGCCCAGGCAGAAGGTACAGGGGCATTGCAACAGGCAGACCGTGAGGTGATTGAGAAGATCATTCCAAATCCAACCAATCTTGGAGGCGCATGGAGTGCTCTCACAAAAGGTGGCAAGGAAGGTCAGCTTCTTCAGATTGCCGACCAAAAGGATAAGTATACGAAGAACCTGGCAGGCTACGGACTTACCCCGACAGACGGTGGACTTCCATCCCCGCAAATGGCTCAACCAGCTCGACAGATCATGTACAACGGAAAGAAATACAACGTAGACGCACAGGGTAATATGACCCCCGCCAATTAACATGAATATCAACGACCTTCCGAAAGGCTCATACCAAGAGGTTAAACCTCTTAATATCAACAGCCTCCCGAAAGGTTCTTTTTCTGACGTTCCGACTCAAACCCAACCAAAACTCTCTGAGAGGATTTGGTCAGGTGTGGCGAAGACTGCATCCTTTTTTCCGGGAAAGGTTCTCGGTGAAGTTGTCGGGAACAATATTCATGGACTATCGCGCCTAGCGCAAGGGGACGTGCAGGGGTTCAATCAAGCAGCTGACGCAGTAGGCCAAATACCATTGAAGCGCATTGCGGGGGATGTAACCGCAGCCGTCCTTACCCCCGCTTCTATGGCAATCTCAGGCCCGGCAGGCACGGGGCTTCTGGCCCGAGCTGGACGCGTGGCCACAAACACAGGTGTTGGCGCAACGCTTGGTGGAGCAGACGCAGCCGCAGAAGGTGGCAGCATCACCAGTGGTGCACAACGAGGCGCAGCATGGGGAGCAGGAATGAGCGCAGGCGGTGAAGCCGCATCAGCACTCCTGAGCCGCCTCCCGACGTGGTTCACCAACAAAGCACTCCCAAAGCTCAAAGACGGGAACATCGAATACGCGCTCAAAACTACCAAGATAGGGCCGATCCCCAAACTCCTAGAGCAGTCAGACAACTCGGTCGCAAGCTTCGGTAAGCAGATCAATTCAATCCTTGAACACCCGCAGTATGCGGACGCAGTTGGGTTTGGATCACAGCCCATTGACGATGCACTTGCTGCGTTTCCTGACGCTCAACTGACGGGAGATGATGTTGTCGATATCTCAAAGAAGGTGGCACCTTCCAGTAAGGCAATCCTCGACAAAGTGAAAGCTGGTACCGCGACGCTCTTGGAGAAGAATAAGCTCCGTATCGCACTCGACCAGGCAACCAAAAAGATATTCACCGACGCACCTGATGTTTCGTTTAATAAAAAAGTGGCGAACGCGCTTGCAAACGCGCTTCGCAATGACGTGCAGTCGAACGCAGAGGAGACCGTACCCATTTTCCAACAGTTCACGAAAGAAATGGATTTGAATAACGCGCTTACGTCCATGACAAAAACACTCCGCACACGGAGCGCCTTTGGTCTCTATGACATCGTGGCAGCACTTGGAGGTTTTGCCACACTTGGCCCGGCAGGATCAGTGGGTGCAATTGCAGCGGAGAAGGCTTTAAGAAGCCCAGGTGTAAACCTGGCAGCCGCCAAGGGTGCACAAGCACTGCAAAACGCAGCTCCGGCGATAGGCGCAATTACCAAGGGCGTGCGTCCTGCAATCATTGACGCATCTATCGACGCTCAAACAGCCACGCCACAGCCCCCACAGCCAGACCTATTAGAATCGCCGTCATCATCTACAAACAATACCTTAGATGATGTGGTAAGCGCAAATGACGACGGGACATTCACAGTCAAAGGCCCCTTCTCAGGAGAAGACTTCACGGTTGATATGGCTGTTGGCGGAACGCTTGGAAAAGTCAGCAGTAAGGCATTGGAGAAGATTGCCAAGCGCATCCACAAGGAAGATATCGGCTTTATGCGCGATATCACCGACTACGTTGCGAAGTCCTACAAGCCAAGTGCCCAAGAAGCGATTAAAATAGAGCTTGATGCTCGTCGTTTATGGGAACACTACCTTCCTGACATTCACCCGCCGAAGACATTGAAAGGCATCGCGAACGATTTAGGCCGCTTGCTCGACTACCTACACTAGTATGGAAAAACCATCAGAGAGATTTCTAAAGCTCCTCGACTCGACCATGACCAAGGACGAGTTTGTTGAAGCGTTTGAGAACGTCGTCAAAGCGGTCAAGACCCTCGAAAAGAAAACAGCTGATGACGTCTCAGCCCTCGCTGAAACAATCAAAGGGATGCAGGCCAAGCTGTCAGATGATACCTTACTCACCTTAGAGGAAATGAAAGAGTGGACGCGAAACCACCTCGCCACCATCGCACAACCTAAGGACGGTAAAGACGGTCTCCCAGGCGCAGACGCCGACGAAGAATACGTCATCTCCCAAGTCCTCTCCCGCATTGTCATGCCGGAAGTCCGTGACCCCATCATGGACACGCCTATAGAACTTCGCGACAAGCTCGAATCCCTCAAAGACGATGATCGCTTAGACAAGGCAGCAATACGCGGCATCGACAAGATCGAAGAACGCGTGAAGCAGGTAGAGAATAGACCCGCCCCAAAGATTGGAGGAGCAAAAGGCTTTCAGCTCCTCATCAATGGCGTCAAAAAACTCCTCACGGCACAGACAGTCAACTTCGTACCAGGTTCAGGAGTATCAATCAGCTACGCGCACGCACAGGGGCGCAACGATATTACGATCAGTGCATCTGGCGGCAACATCTCTATCTTGACGGCAACAGGTGACATCGACGGTGTAAACACGAGCTACACATTCGCGTCAGAGCCAGTGGTAGTCATCGTCAATGGAGCTTCGTACAGGAACACGAAGGGTGTCAGCATTTCAGGAACGAGCGCGACGCTCGATTTCGCCCCCCAGGTAGGTTCGGATGTTTATGGACTAGGATAAATCATGGTCTACGCAGATCGCACAGCACCGTACGGTGAAAAGAGGAAATGCGCGCGAGCCGGTTGCTCCATTCTCTTTCAGCCCACAGTTTCTTGGAAAACTAAGAAGTTTTGTTCGCGCTCGTGTGTCCATTTAGGTCGGACATCTTGGAACAAGGGGCTTCCAAACATCTGGTACAACCCGAAGGGTCTAGAGATAGGCCGGACATTGAGCAAGGGTCGCATCGTATCGGATACGACGCGCGAAAAGCTCAGACAGTACTTCACAGGTAGGAAACATTCGCTCGCTACTCGTAAGATGATGAGTGAGAAACTTCGCGGACCAAATGCTTCTCGCTGGGAAGGGGGTAAGACAAAGGAAACGAAGATCATCCGCCGGTCATTTGAGTATCGCGAATGGCGTAAGCACGTCTTCCAGCGTGACGACTACACGTGTCAGGCATGCGGACAGAGAGGTGGCACTTTGCACGCAGATCACGAGCTTCCCTTCTCTCTCTTCCCCGCACTCCGATTTGAAATCCTTAATGGTCGCACTCTTTGCGTTGCATGTCACAAGAAGACCCCAACGTATGGAGGAAAGTCTGATAAACTTCACATGATATATGCTCTCTAGTATCGCCGCATTCATCGCCGGATTGCTTGGTTTAAGTAGCGTCACCCTTGGTGCCGCCCCCGCTCTAACAGTACAAGCCGGAGGAACAGGTACAACGACGGTTCCCGCGAACTACGTCCTTATGGGATTAAACAGCGGCCGTCTTACCGCAGTCTCAACCTCATCGCTCGGCATCACCGCAGCAGGTGACGGAACGTTTTCAACAACCTCAGCGGACTACTGGAAAACGCAGAACACCTTTGAATCCATCACCGCAGGTGACGCACTCACCCGTACAGGCAATGACATCGACTTCGACGGTGGCGCAACACCAGGTGGCGACTTAGGAGGCACATGGGCGTCCCCATCAGTCACCAACGACAGCCACGACCACACCGCCTCAACGATTTCAGGACTGGGCACGGCTGATATTTCCGGCCTCGATATTTCAGATGATACAAACCTCGCCGCTACCTACCCAGTTATCCTGACTGGTGACACGCTTTCCCTCGGATTTAGTACCACGACGAATAACACGTGGAGCGGATCGAATACTTTTAGCGCCTCGACCACCATCGGCGATGGAACCGCTACAGGCGGTCTCACGGTCTCTGGTGGCGCAACAACCTCGCTCGGTATGAGCGTGGGAGCAAACGGATTTACCGTTGGCAACACCGGGACGATTACAAAACTCGGAAACATTGCCGTCGCTTTGACGGGAGCGTTCTTACAGCTGAACTCGTCTGGTGGCGATGTGTGGCTCCAAAACAACGTAGCAACCGCTGGCTCAGGCGTTGCGATTAAAGCGGGCGTCTCACCGAACAACCGACTCAGTGCAATCAAACTCGAAGCGGGGGGACTGGAACGTGCACGCGTCACGGGAGATGGTCTATTCGGTGTTGGAACGTCTACACCGTTTGCATCGCTTTCTGTTGCGGGAACATCAACACAAGCAGTTATTCCACTGTTCACAGTATCGTCTTCGACCGCATCGGCTACTTCTACAGTTTTCCATATCGACCCCAACGGCTTAGTAGGTATCGGTACTCATTCACCCCTCACTCAGCTCGACGTTCGCGGCACCGCATCAACAACCGCTCTCATCGTCTCCAATACCCGTTCCGCACTTATGCTCACCTCAGCGACAGGCTTAGTCTCAGCCTACGGAGGAGCAGCAGCGTGTACGAACCAGTTTGTCACCGCTATTTCCGCAGTGGGCGGGACAACATGTGCATCCATCAACAACGCGCAGTGGAGCGGCACCGACCTATCAGTAGCGAACGGTGGAACAGGACTCTCGACGTTCGGTGGTACGAATCACATTCTCTACACGACCGCAGCTGACACGCTTTCATCGGAGGCAGCGTTCACCTACGCACCAACAACCGACCTCTTTACAGTGGGCAACGCATCAACCACCCGTCTCTCTGCTTCAACGTATCTCGACATTCCATACTCCGCGTCGATCACCCTAGCCCCAAACGGCCAGGTCTACATCGACAGCACCTCGAACCAGTTCAAATACCGTTCAGGAGGCGCAGACCGCATCCTTGGAAACGGAAACTTCTATCCCGCGTTCTTCTACTCCACGACAACCGCATGGACAGGGACAACTACAATCGACCTTGGCCCCTCATACGTGGGCGAGACATGGAACGGCGTGCAGTGCTTTACCAACACGGGAACACTCAACGTCCGATTCAATGATGGGACAAATCACATGAACCTCTTTAACGCGAGTACGACCGTTGGCACGGTGACACTTTCGACCAACAACACGTTCACCGCTGCTGAGAAACGCTATGTCGATATCGGAACACCCGCCTCATCACCCACCAGAATCTCGTGCACCGTTTCTAAGAGCCTAACTTCAGACTAATGACGCGAGCAGTCGCCCTCTACATAGCCGTTTTCGCCGCTCTCTCAGCGGTTGGCGTGGCCTCGTACTACGCCAACAGTGCGAATTTCGGTGCAAACGCAACATTCAACACCATCCAAAAGCTCTGCGCAGCCCAAGAGGCGTACTTTGACCGTACTGGAACGTACTACCAGGTCATGCGCGGAGGCATAAAACCAGAACGCGAATCAAAGACAGTTGAGGAGGCGTTTGGTGGCACTATCCCGCCAGGCGTTGAGATCATCACGTACGAGCGCGAAGGCGTGAAAGGCTACCAAGTCATCTACGACGATGGAACAACCGTCAGATCATGCGGCAGTGGCCCCGAGACAGCAGAACGAATTTCAATCTATCCCTACCCAACACCACCCCCACCTACGAACGTTGCATCAACAACACCATGAGGTACTTCCTTGCATTTGTACTCTGCCTTCTTCTCATCCCGTCAAACCTTTTTGGGCTGACTTCCAACACGCACTATGCCGACCTCGAAGACAGCAGCTCACAGTATTTTTCCATTACCGACGCATCCCAAACGGGCCTCGACCTCAGCACCACCTCGACGATTTGCCTCTGGGTAAACTTTGAGAACCGCCAGAACGAAGAAAAGTTTGTTTCAAAGATGCTCGGTACGGGAAATCAACGATCATTCTCATTCAGCGCACCCCTTACCAACACCCTCCAATGGGAAATCTACGGCAATGGCGGGTTTTCAACCGAAGTCTACACCGCATCGGTGACGTGGGCATCGAGCAATGGAACCTGGTACTTCCTCTGTATGAGCCAGAACGGTACGAGCGTTAAATTCTATGTGAATGGAACACAACAGGGAACCACACAGACGATGGGCGGTTCAGCCATCTTCAACGGCACCGCAGCCTTTGAGATCGGAGGAGTGAGTGCCTTCACTGCATATATGGATGGGCAAATCGACGATGTTCGTGTATGGACACGTGTACTTTCAGACGGCGATATTTCCAGCCTCCATTCAGACCCTTGTAACTTCGCCAACGGCGCAAACTTAGTTGGTCATTGGGTATTCGACAACAACGCCAACGACAGCTCAGGCAGCGGAAATAACCTCACGAACAACAACGCTGCTACCTTTGTCGCAGTGACATCAGCGCCGTACACCTGTGCAGCTGGTTCAGTATCCACAACCCCACCTGGCGTGATTTTCTTCGAGTGATAGAGTCGAGGAATGAAACACATTTTACTCAGCAATCGGTGCCAAGCACCTTTCTGTTTTAGAACAGCGGTCGTCTCAGAAAAGACTGATGCAGCCAATTATCGGCCGATCAGTGGCTTCTACAATTCCTGTGAGAACCACACATTGGCGAAGCAAGAAGCGATGTTGTGTGAACGCACCTTCCTTGGTCTCCGATGACTTGACAGGATGATGATATAATGAAGCGGTGACAGGCTTCAATTACGATCCGAACAACGATCCGAAGCAATGGATAGAGGGTGAGGTGGTGCTTGGGCAGGTGACCAAGCTTCCGCTTGAACTCCTGCAACCTGATAGAAACTGGAAGCCCTACTGCCCCGAGCAAGAAATCCAAGTCAGAAACGGCTGGGATTCTTTAGCGTGTGCGATATTCAACACACTCACGAATATCGAAATTATCATATTCAGGAAATACGGCATTCGTGAAAACTTCTCAGATCGCTTTATCGCATGGGCAACGGATACGCATAAGAAAAATGGGAACGACCCTCAGATTATTGCGAACTTTCTCTATGACATTGGAGCGGTACAAGAGGACGCATGGCCATTCAGTCCAATGATTGTCAGTAAGGAGCAGTACTACGAGGAGCCGCCAAAGGTGCTGTTCGAGTTGGCTAAGGAGTTCAAGAGGAAGTACAAATTCAACCACGACATCCTCAAAGGCGGTGCTAAAGAGCTGTACGACTCGCTTCAGTACTGTCCGGTCTCCGCATCAGTCGGTTTGTCATCGGTCAACGATAAAGGGTATTTCTACAGTCCCAATGGCGACTACCACTGGACAATCTTTGTTGCTGGCAAAGAGGGTGAATACATCGAGGCATTTGATAGCGCAGAGCCAATTTGGAAGAAGGTAGATTGGGCCTCTTTCAAACCAAGACTGATGAAGCGTTACACGATTTCAAAACGTGAAGAAACTGAGACGAAGATCGAAGCCAAGCAGATCAGCCTGATGAAGCAGCTCATCGTGCTCCTTACCAAGTTGCGGGATATGTTGCTGCGTCCCGGCCAGGCATCGCCTGTAAGCCCTTTAATTGCCCCGCCACGCGACGAAAAGCCAAAAGATGATCCAACCCCTTCATCGAAACCTAATGACCGCTGTAGCGACGTTTATGACGCCGCTCTTAGGTGCGTGGGTTTAGACCTCTCCAAGCAGGCTGACGATTCCGTAGGATGTGCCGAAGCGACAAGCCGGGTCTTACGCCTGGTCTACCCAAACTTCCCCATCTTCCTCTCCACCATCGAACTCGAAGCCTACCTGGTGAAGCACTGCAAAGAGACCACCACTCCAAGGAAAGGATGTATCTCAGGATTTAAGACGGTGGGCAAAACGCGTGGTCACTACGGCATCTGGGGAGAGACACACGTTCTCTCAAACAATTCATTCTCAGGAAAGTTCGACACCCACTACACACATGCGACCTGGCTTGCGGCAGCGAAGAAGCGAAAGCTGCGCAATCGCCATTTCATTCCTCCTTTTGAGTTCAAGTAATTGGACTAGCTCTTTGAACACTCCCTGGACACGATCACCCCGGCCTCGGCGCGGTGACACGCGACTTTCGTTTAGAAGCGTTTTCCCTACTTGTAGGGCACTCCGACTTCGACCAACGCAGGGAGTGGAACTGAGTTTTAAAAGTTAAACACGCATAATGAACCCATTCACATTGGTTTCTAAGAACGGCACCGCAATGGTGGTGCTCGCACTCGCGTACATCCTTCCATTCCTTGGAGTGGTGGACGTACAGGAAAGCGAGATCGGCGCGTTCGTCGATAACGCGATGAAAGTCATCAGCTTCGTACTCATGGTATGGAGCCAGATCGAACGACCAGATTTGTCGTTCGGAGTAATCCGCAAATAGATGAACATCTACCTCTTTGACATCGAGACCGCCCCATCGCTGGGGTACTACTTCGATCTATGGAAAGAGGGAAATATTGTTGGGACGAAAGAGAATTGGTACATCCTCTCATTCGCCATCAAGGAATTAGGGACGGGCAAGGTGCAGACCTTCGCCCTTCCTGATTTCAGGGGCTACAAGAAAAATAAGGAAGACGACCGACTCCTGGTGCACAAGCTCTGGGAGTTTTTCGATAAGGCAGATATTTTAATCGCGCACAACGGAGATGCGTTTGACATCAAAAAGGCCAATGCGCGGTTCATCCACCATCGCCTCACACCACCGTCTCCGTACAAAACGGTTGATACACTGAAGCTCGCTCGACGACACTTCAAGTTCGACAGCAATAAGCTGGACGCGCTCGCTCAGAGCCTCGGATTAGGGGCTAAATTGCCCCACACGGGGTTTAATACGTGGAAAGGGTGTATGACGGGCGATATGAAAGCGTGGGCAATCATGCGCAAATACAACGCGCACGACGTGGTGCTTCTCGAAAAGGTCTACAATCTTCTCAAAGCGTGGGGAACGCACCCCAACCTCAACATCCTCACCAGAGAAAACGCATGTCCAAAGTGCCAGTCCAAACACTGGCAGAAACGAGGATTTAAATACACCGCTACGAGTGAAGCGCAAATCTATAACTGTATGGGCTGCGGCACGTACTTTACAGGCAAACCCGAAAAGCTAGCGCGAAGGGTCTATGTACGATAGCGCCCTCAGACCAGACGAAGAAGAATGGTACGAGGACGAACTTACACCAATTCAAGATTTAATATGAAGCAAACAGAATTTCTAGAACGAATGAAAGAAATATACGCGGGATGCGTGGAGACCTCGCGCCGGAAGAACACGGACTACTGTGGAAGCGATGACGCCTTCCATAATTTCAAAGTTTCCGAGCAGCTGGGTATTCCCGTACCTCAGGCGATCTTGGTACGCATGAGCGATAAAATGTCGCGCGTGGCCACATTGCTTCGCCAAGAGGCACTGGTAGCAGACGAGAAGATCACCGACACGCTCACTGACTTAGCGAACTACGCGATCATTCTCAGAATTTATCTAGAGCAACAGAACCGCCCAGCCTTTACGGAGGTCATTCTTCCACATCAGGGAGAAGTAGGCGAAGATCAGCACACACTTGTTCAGTAGACATCCCCGCAGGAATACCCCAGCGTCCTTCGTTCCACCACCGTTCAAAGACGGAGTGTTCGCCCTTGCAATACCGACAACGGTACGCTTCTCCACAATCTCTAAAGCTGACCGGGTAAAGACCCGAGCACGTGAGGCAGATAAATGTTTCGGCTTGTTTCATAGAAATGCGCACCACCGAAGCGAGTTACCGAGTATGAAATGGAGTGGGAAGACTGGCGCTCCCTATATGTGTGCATCCCGTATGTGAGAACGGTGTGTCAGGTAACAGGAGTCTATTCTTCGGTGGTGCTGCGTACATTCTAAACTACATCCGGCATGTCAAATGCGGTTATCCCCACAAATCGGGATTCTGAAATTTTGATGATCGTCAGGTGGTATGATAGACGTATGAGCCAGCGACACTCATTGATTAATAACGGCGCACATTCCGTCGCTGGCGTGTGCGCCTTTATCAGTTCGTGAGTATGGCACAACGACGAATGTTCACGTTGAAGATTGTAGACAGTGATGCGTTCCTCGATATGGGGCAGGGAGCGCAACTCTTGTACTTCCATCTCTCAATGCGTGCGGATGATGATGGGTTTGTTGATAACCCAAAACGGATACTCAGGATGGTTGGTGGGAATGACGATGATTTGAAAATCCTTCTCGCGAAGCGATTTCTCATCGCGTTCGACTCAGGGATTGTTGTCATCAAGCACTGGCGGATGCACAACTACATTCAAAATGATCGCTACTCACCGACGCAGTACATCGAGGAACGCTGCCTTTTACACGTCAAAGAAAACGGGGCGTATACCGACAAACCTACTGATGTATCCAAAACGGATACACAGGTTAGGTTAGGTAAGGTTAGGTTAGGTAAGGATACACACTCTCACTCCGTTCGAGACGAGTACGATGAAGACTTCACATCATTTTGGAACGCATACCCTAAGAAGGTGGGTAAGGGAGCGGCGTGGAGTGCGTGGAAACGAGCGAAACCACCAGCCACCTCTATCCTTCTTACCGTCCTTGAACAGCAAAAAGACAGTGAGCAGTGGACGCGGGAGAATGGTCGCTTCATCCCACACCCTGCAACATGGATTAATCAGAAACGATGGGACGACGAGATACACGGTTCGTCCCGTCAGGTAGATAGATTTTAGTATGGCACTGATTATTTTATCGGGTCGCAAAGACCCTATCGAAGTTACTAATGATCGCGCACGGATGATTAAAGCGCGGTGGAGCGGCGTTGGCGGCATGAAGGCAAGCTCCGAAGATTTAGTGGATTTGGATTGGATTTCATTTCGCTATGGCCAGATCAAATCCATCGAAATGCAAAAGGAAACCAAAGAGCGAGATGTTGAGTTCACACGTCCCTTGACCGAACAGGAGAAAAGGGATCGTGCGGTGATGATGGCTCGCATACGAAAGAACCTCGAAGACCAGGGGATTCTCCAGAAGAAGAACATGCTCGAACACTATGAGTGAAGTGCTGCGGTGTAACGTGTGCAAGAAGGAAATAAACCGCCACCCTCAACAGCTCGAAGGACACCAGGAACCTAACAATACATCGTGGTGCTTTATTCATTGGGAAATGGAGTCACGTCGGCGCTTCCCGCGTTAACTTCACAACGTTTTCAAAGTGCATCCCGTATCCTCTCACCAGTTCACTCCTATCGCTGGCGGGTAGAGATCAGCGGCGTTCTTTTTCATGTAGCTGCAAGGTCGCACTTTATGAGGGTGCGACTTTTGCTTTAGATGGTGTCAGCGTTTCCTTTCAGCGCCATCGTCAACCACCGAACGACATCGGGTAGATATCCAGTGGTGTTGTACTGCGCTATATCGATTACGGATTGTTCCATCTCAGCACGTTCGTCTTTCTCATATTCTTTGTCGATGTTCCACTTGCCTTTGTAGAAAGTGGGTTCGTCATGATCCCAATAGACGATTGTGAAATTGCCAGTTCGTAGGAGAGATACCAGCTCCTTTTCTGTCATCTTCATACACGCTTGAAGCGTTCCTCGATAATTTGTGCGAGGGAGGTTCGACGCTTCTTCGCCAGCGCAGAAATCTTCTTATAAGTGCTTGGGTATAAACGCGCCCGAGCTGTCGCGAACTCAATGGTGTTACTCATATTGCTCTATAATACCATATTTCAGAGGGCCGTTTCGCTATCCACAGGGGATACTTGCGTACCCGCTATACCGTGCTTCAATGACCGAGGTGAAGGAAAGCGGATTGTGGCGGTGTCTGCTAAGACCTGGTCATCATATCCCCGCACGAGTGAGAATCACATAGAGCACTCGTACTTCACCTAGATCTTTAACACACGAATAGCGGATACAGGGCTTACGGGGGAAGTTCGTACGGCTCGGAGCGCGAGTGACGCCGCGCATGGAGTGTAGTCAGCATTGCCGATCTCCAGATGCTCTCTCTGGGTTTCCCCGCAAGCTCTGTATCGCATTTATAAGCCCTTGCGCTCTCTCAACTCCTCATCACTCGCAAGGCGGTGAGGAGTTGCAAGGGGATCATTACACCTAATATGAATTATCGAAACACAGAGCATGGAAAGACCACGCTCTACAACAGATTTGCCTTCTGGTTTATCACCTGCGTCATTGGAACCCTCATATTCCTCTACGCATGGAAGACCCAGGAGGAAGGAAACAAGGTACACGCTGAAGCACCAAAGCCGATCCTCGTCCAAACAGCATTTGCTGATACGACGATGGAGGCGAAGGTAGACGCACTAAAAGAAGAAATCCTCGACACACTGATGCAGTGTGAAAGCGCAGGACGAAAGGAAGAAGACGGTATCGCCATCTTAGACAGCAACGATAAAGGCTCATACGGCCCATTCCAGTTCCAACGAACGACCGTAATGTTCTACATGGAGAAGAAGGGCGAACCGATCAACGGACGCGACGCCATTATTCTGGCTTTACAAGGTGACAAAGCACGCGACCTGGCACGCTACGTTATCTTCGAGACCGACGCAGGCGTTGCGAAAGACTGGGTGAACTGCAATCGAAAGCATGGCCTCCAAACACAAGTAGACCTGATTAAGAAGCTCACGAACTAGAGTATGACGACTGATACGGAACTCATGGATCAATTGGAGAATATTGCCATCGCTGCTATGAAACCAGTCGTTGCCTACGTACTGGAAAGCATCGAAAGTGACACCGATCTTGAGATAGCAACACGCAACTTATTAGGAAAGGTAGGCACGAGAATCCTCTTTGGAAAAGAGATATACGATGCTGCCGCTAAACGAACGAAATAGTATGTTCTACGTTCGAGATGAAAAGAAAGCACGCACGGATATGTTGAAGCGAAAATACCACCGCCTCAATCACGCGTGCACATTCAACATCCCGGTTATCGACGAGGTACGCATTGGCGTCACCTACTTCTGGAATTACTGCGAGTGCGGCAAGCGTAAACCAAACGGCTGTCTATGATTCCGGGGTACATCGTTATGTGTTTCATCATTATCAGCTGTATCCTGGCACTCACTCTGTGCCAGGTACTTAACAACTAACTTATGAACGAACTCGAAGACGCATTGGCAGAACTCGGCAAAATTAACGCCGAACATGCCGTTGCCGTACAAAAACTCTTAGATAGCGCAGCATCATTATTGGAAACAGCACGACAACTCTATGGCCCACAAACACTCGTTGACCCGGCAGAATCTCAAACGGATGGACTCATTGGTTGAGGAGTACAAGTCCAAACGAAACTGGCCAGCCCTTACCAGATTAATTGGTGGCAACCCACGGTACGACTTGATGGACTACGATGATCGGGACGCATCAGGGAGCCACCCCGACGAACGATATGAGATATCTTAGCCTAGCAGCAGGTGTAATTTTGATCGCTGCGGGATGCTTACAGGCTACGCAAGGAAATTGGGGTTGGGTTGCCTTTGACTTCGTCTTTGGGCCGTTCAACTTCTACGCTTACTACATTCAACGGCACGTATGAAACTCAATGAAATACAACAGGCATTAAAAGTCCCCAAAAATCACTTAAATAAGTTCGGTGGCTACAACTACCGCAACGCAGAGGACATCTTAGAGGCGGTGAAGCCGCTCCTTGGTGACAGCACGCTCACGCTCTCAGACGAAGTGGTGAATGTGGGAGATCGTTACTACGTTAAGGCGACGGCCGAGTTCAAAGAGCAGGACGCCATTGTTCTCGGAGCCGTTCGAGTCACCGCCTACGCCCGTGAAGAAGAAACCAAGAAGGGTATGGACGGTGCACAGATCACAGGCGCAGCCAGCTCATACGCACGCAAGTACGCGTTAAATGGCTTATTCCTCATAGACGACACCAAGGATGCGGACAGTGATGACGGCACAGTACCCTCTAAAACGCATTTAAACGCTCCTAGCGCAACGAAACCAGCTCAGTCCGACAAAGATACCATCAAGGCTCTCTTGAAGCAGCTGGGGCACGAACCAAAGACCGTTACAGAAGCGAAGGAAGTCATCGAGTTTCTGACCGACATCACGTACACCGAACAGAACTATGAGGCGATTATCGACGAGCTTAGAAAACAAGTAGACAACTAGTATGGATCAACCATTCATCGAGGGATTCCGAGCATTTAAGCCTTCAGACAAGGCACCTGAATTTATCAAGGCCAACATCGTCATTGATGTGGTCATGCTGACCAACTGGCTCAACGAGAACGCCAACGCAGAAGGCATGGTACGTCTCGTCATCAAGGAGAGTAAGGCGGGTAAGTTCTACGCGGAGAAGGATCAGTACACGGCAAAACCCCAAGAGGAGAAGACGGTGCAGATGGGTGTCGATGACATCCCAGCGGAGGAATTGCCATTCTGAGCTATGCAGCGCACGTCCCAGCAGAACCGTTCAATTCACAAGGGATTTGAACTCCTCGCGGATGCCCTCAACGCTGCCGGAAAAAACATGCGCGTTGTACTGAAACCAGAGATCGACATTCCCTGGACAAAAGACAGCGTGAAAGAGTACCTGTTCAAACCCATCCTCAAAGCAATGTTTCTGAAACACCACACTGCGGACTTAGAAAAGATCGGAGAGATCGACGCGGTGTGGGAGACGATGATGCGGTTTCTCATGGAGAAGAAGTATCTCGATGAGTTCATCCCGCTGCCCTCGATGGAGCCTGGCTACGCTGACACAGCTCCACTGAAGAAGGATTACCCGCACTGACACGACCGAAAAACACCATTTCACGACATTATAAGTTAAATGAAACATCATGAAAGTAGTAATCGACATGAGTTTGGAGCAGTTCAATCGACACGTAAGGGAGCACGCGAATACGCACGCCTACATTCAACCCGGAGAAGGCGTTGGTTTTTTGAATTTTGAGGAGTGCGAATGGCGGCATGACCCCGAATGTAAAGATGAGCACAAGAGTGGCCACGTCTGCCTAAATCGCACTCACAATCGGCAACCGCGCTCTTTCAAAGTGCTACAGGTTTTACCTTCCGACGTATGAACCTCGAACAACAGGAGACGCGAATTAACAGCTAATGAAGTCAACATGGAGAAGAAATACATTGTCTGCGGTGATTACGTCACAAGTCGCAGCGACGGGGACAGGCATTACATGGGTCCGCTGCGTCTGTGCCAGCTTTACAAAGTCAGCCCGAACGAGTGCTACTTACTCACAGAGGGGAATGACCGCGATAGGAGAATAATGGAGAGCCTACCGAAAGACTTACCAGTACTCAGGCCACGTGCAGACGGTATGTACACTCAACCAACCGTATGAGAAGCAGAGACGAAATAGAGAAACAGATAGACGACATACGCCGTGGCAGAACAAGCGGCGAAGTGAGTGTCGATGCTACCAAGCTAGAAATGATGGAGGTGACAGCGGCGATCCTCCTCGACATCCGCGACTTGCTGAAAGAT
>Ga0196963_10000559_pt1 | contig 32395 bp, 26 predicted proteins | sample S1_5metaG_FD_148600 | JGI IMG/M metagenome (GOLD analysis project Ga0196963, IMG submission 148600) | Soil microbial communities from Anza Borrego desert, Southern California, United States - S1_5 | ecosystem: Environmental > Terrestrial > Soil > Desert | place: USA: California | collected...
CACGCCGCTCGCTCACGCCACGACGATTGGCGACCTCGACCTCGCCCGCCTGCTGCTCGATCGCGGAGCCGACGCGCAGTCCGGCGTGATCGGGACATGGCTGGCCGGCGAGACGGGGCCGGCACTGCGCGAGTTGCTGTACGCGCGCGGCGCGGTCCCCCTGCACCGCTCCCACGATCCGCGCCGGCCGGCGCGCGCGCTAAGCGTCGAGCTCGTGCGCATCGACGGGACCGCCGCACCCGCCACCGCGGACGCGGTCCACGCGCTCGAACGCGAGCTCGGCTGCCGGGTCCCCGCCGGCTACGAGCGCTGGACGACGCGCCTCGGTTTCGGCCTGCTCGGCATCTGGCGCATCGAGACGCCCGCCCGTGTCGCCGACGAGTTCCGCGACAGCCGCGCGAGGCCGGGCCTCGGGATCACGCCGACTTACTGGGACAATGCCCATGAAGCCTTCAGCCCTGCCGAGCTGACGGACCTGGTCGAGCTGTTCAGCTCCATCGATGGCGACCGCCTCGTGTTCGCGCGCTCGAATCCGGACCGGCTCTGCGTCCTGCCCCGCCACAGTTCGTTCGTCTTCGAGGTCGGCCACGACCTTGACGAGGCGATGGGTCGGCTGTTCGCGGACTCCAGCGACTGGCCACCGACGTTCAAGCCGTACAGCGGCCCGCCAGCGGAGGAGCGGCCGGGCGATCGCTGAATTGGTGCGCGATACGGCAGCCGCCGCTGACGCACCGCCTGCGGTCGCTGCGCCGGCGATCGCCCCGCAGCAGCCGCGACATGACCCCAACGAGAGCGATGACGGCGACGTCGCCATGTCCGCGTCATGGGCAGGGGCTGGCTCATCGGACGCAAGAGTGAGACGTGACTGCCCAAAGCAGCCGCGTTGCGACCCGTGTCGTGGACTCATGCTGCTGCATCCGGCTTGCACCTAGCTTCGCTTGGCGACCCCTCGATCGCGCGCACACGCAGCCTCGCCCCGCGACCCAACTATGCTCGAAGCCCCCGCATCAGCGCCGACGTCTCGCGCGTCGCCCGTCACAACAGCATGGCGAGACGATGAGCACTCGTCATGCGCGAGGCCGGCTCACGACAACTGCCTAACCACGCTGCAGCGCCAGGCGGAGGGTAGACCTCAGCTATGAGCCTTGGAAAAGCTTGCCGGCCGACGGCGATAGCGACGCCCTGGAACTCGCCTCGCCATAGCTTTGCTGCCAATTGAGGAGCTGCGGGTGCAGGCGCGCAAACCCAGCGAACGCTTGAAAGACATAACCCCCGGCTTTCGCCGGGGGTTATATTGGAGCGGGCAATGAGACTCGAACTCACAACCTACAGCATGGCAATGTGACCACGATGCGGACGTAACGGACGTCACCAAAGTCCGTTACAGCATAGCTCGTTGCGAAGAACTGGCTTGGGACCGGGACAATGCAGGACAAGAGCAGACGCGGACAGAACCGCAGGGACGACTAACTGCATCAAGTGCGGCATCACCTGCACGCGCGCGAGCCAACCGGCCGAGTGGCCCCCAGAGCGACAGCCTCGTCAGCCGCTCGCCTCCGCCTGACTGTGTCGGCCAAGCTCCTGGTGAGTTGGGCAAGCCGCCCTGAGTCTTGCGTCTCGCACTCCCAAATGACCCGAACTGACCACCCCTGACGGACGAGAGCGGCTGTGGCCTCAGCATCACGCTCGATGTTCCGGGCGAGCTTAGGCAACCAGTATTCAAGGCGCGACTTTGGACGACGCGCAAGGCTGCACTGCTCGTGTTGGTGCCAGAAGCACCCGTGCACCTGCACCGCCACCTTCGCTGAGTGAAAGACAACGTCAGGCGTCCCTGGCAGATCACGTCGGTGAAGCGCATAGCGCAGCCCCTGTGCGTGCAGTGCACGCCGTACCGCAAGCTCGGGGGATGTGTCCGTCTTACGAATCTTCGACATCACACGGCTGCGATTCTCGCGGCTGATCTTGTCCACGTTCAACCAACAGCAGTGCGCAGCATCGCGGCGTGACCCTTGCCCGTGCCAGGGTGCGCTGAGTGATCTCCAACGAGCTTTCGGAACTCTCGCGGGACCTGCTCGGGGCTGCGAGGCTCCGGGTATGGAGCGCGGCACGGCGGCATCAACACAGGTTCATCAGACACACGACGATGACCGAGGAGCTGCTTCCTAATCGCCCTGCCCAGCACCTCCGCGAGAAGCGATGGCACGGCGTTCCCGATTTGCTTCTGCTGCGAAGTCCGTCCGCCGATGATCCTGACGTCGTCAGGAAAGGTTTGGAGGCGGCAAAGCTCGCGCACGCTGAGCCGCCGATTGTCCCAATGGAATGGGCCGACAGCAGGCCCGGGCTGTGCCTGGATGGTCCACGATGGACGGTTCTTCGCGAGCTTGAGCAGGAAGGTCCAGTAGCGGCGCCTCCATCCAAAGAGCGGCAGTCCGCCGCCCCGCGAGGTGTGCCAAAGGTAGTTGAATCCCTCGGGCACTGAGGGGAGCAGCCCAGCCCACTTTCCGCGAACAGTAAGCTCCTCGTCGTCAGCCGCAGTTACTCCGCACATCGCGTCCCACGCAGTGGTGTACGGCTTGCAAGATGCGCTGGCTGTGCTGCTTGCTGCTTCGGCATGTGTTGGGGCAGGGAAAGTAAACACCGCACCATCGCGCGCAGCCACCAGGAAGAATCTGTTCCTGAGTTGCGGCACACCGTAATCCGCGGCGTTCAGGACTTGATAGTGCGCTTTATACTTCGTGCCGCATTTACGATTGATCTTGTCGATGCGTCGCAAGAGCAGCTTGAGCCCCTCGTCTTTACCCGAGTACGCGAGGCCCTCGACATTCTCGAGAAGAAATGCTCTCGGCCGCGCTTCTTCGATGACGCGCATGTATGCGCTTAGTGTGTCGGCACGTGGATCCTCAAGCCGTTTGGCGTCGCCATTTGCCCAATACCCAGCCTTCGAGAAGGGTTGGCAAGGCGGCCCGCCAATCACGAGGTCCGGCTCCTCGGCACGCAGGTGAGCCACGCCCAGCAGCTCTTTAGTCGACACGTCGAAAATGCTTCGCTCGATGACCGACCAACGCCGACTCGCCCGAAGGCTCTCGCAGCAGTCATGGTCGAACTCAAGAGTGGCTCGGGTATCGAAGCCCGCTGCCTCGAACCCGTAATCGAGGCCACCGGCTCCAGAGTAGAGACTGATGACTGTCGGTTTCATGCCCGTGCCGCCGCGCGCAGCGTGGCTGCGGCGTCCTCAGTCCAACCGACACCTACCTTGACGTTGTTGGAGAGCTTCCTCGGGCAGGTCAGGTGTTGCGCCATCGTCACCGGCCGCGTGAACTTGAACTGCCACTCCTCAGTGACGGCGTGAACGCAGGCCGCAACCACGTCAAAGTCGTCTATGCCGTAGTAGCGCGAGCACTTGTCGGACTTAGAAGCGCGCGTGCGCTGGAAGTCGATTCGAGCCACACCATCGGCAGTCGTTTTCCGCAGCACGTTCTTGCACTCGATGTTCAGCGCCCGGCTGCCCTCGAAGCAAAGTCGGACGTCTGGGCCGCCTTCCTCATCGAGACGTACACAGTTGGTAACCCCCGGAACCTTCCGCAAAGCCCGCACAAGGTGCTCCTCCGCGACCCAGCCTCGCACGGCCATCTTCAACCTGCGCGCGCTCGTGATGAGGTCGAGCACCTCATGCTCGCTAAGCTCGAACTCGTGCGCCAGTTCGTGGACGCGTGTAGCTGCGACTGCGGCACCTGCGTCGAGACCTAATGCCGGCACCGTCAAGGCAGCCTGCTCTGTGCTCGCAAACCGTTCTGCGATGAGCTGGCGGTGCCCCTGGTCCTCTCCAAGCGCCTCGCGCTCGAACCGGATGTAACGCAACAGCGAGTCTGCGGTGCCGCCAACGAGGACCTCGACGGGTGTAGGTTGAGAACCGCGATGGTCACGCTCCCAGGTACACCAACCGCTCGCGACACATTGTTCAACGTGATGTTTCTTAAACTCGATCGAGATGAAAAACTTTGTCGGGCTGTGAAGCACTGGGTCGGCGCCGACAAATACGCGATTTTCGAGGTCGATGCCCAGAAAAAGCGTCACGTAGAGTCCCGCAGGATCTTGCCAGAGGTCGTGTAGCTTGCCGTCCTTCGACCCGTATTTGACCTGGAACCGAAACTCGTCTGCTGGCCTGTTCCGTGTCGGCACCGACGTCGCGCGGAAGGCGTAGACGACGATGCCCAAGCGCTCGCCAGACGCAGTCTCAAACGAGATTTTGAAAGGCGCCTCCGTCGGTGGGCTGCAAACAAGGACGCGGCATCCTGCCTTTTCGAGCGCGTCCGTGATGAACTCGAGCAGTGGCTGCCGGTCGTGAGCGCTTACCCGATACGTCCGCGGCCAGGTCGACATTGACCCTAACGTAGCTCTGCGCCGAGTCCTTCAAGGATGCGGCATCGCCACCGCCGAGAGGGTAGCCGCGCGCGCAAAGGCGATCTTCCCTCGTCCCTCGTCCCTCGTCCCTCGTCCCTCGTCACGCGACAGCGCCGACGAGCGACCGCGCGTAGCCCGGACCCTGGGCGATAGGCCACTCGGCGCTGCGGCGATGAGCCTACTCGTCCTCGTCAGCGAGCATCCAGATGCGCTTCAAAGGCAGCTCGGCGCGGAAATCATCGCTGAGGCGGTCGTAGACACGGAGCAGGTTCGACATGACTTCGCCGGCATCCCACAGCCTTATTTGGAAGTGGTGCGCCGCCGCCTCCTTCTTCACGGACGACTTGAAGCCACCCCACGCGACAAGTAGGCCCTGCTCGGCTTTGAAGGACTGCATGCTGCCTTGGAGAGTGCGCAGGACGGTCACGTCGACCTGCTCATACTTCACCTGCACCGCCAGGCGCGGCGGGCCGAAGCCCATTGGCCCCGAGCCGGCAAGGATGTCGACGCCGCCGTCTGCTCCGGGCGGCGACAACTTCGTCACGTAGCCATCTGCGATCAGCACCGCTTCGACTAGAGCGGCGAGTCCGTGGCCAGAGAACTTCGCCTGAATGCGCGCGACGATGCGATCCTGCGCAACACGCTCCAAATCGACCGCTTCCTCTGACACGGCCACGTCCACATCATCGTCGGACGCCTTGGGAACGTGAGCCGATGGGACCGACGCCTTCCCCTTGAGTAGTGCGCGGACACGCGCCTCAGCGTCGTTCCGGGACACCTGGCAGACTGTAAGGAACGCGCCAAAAGAGTAGAGCAGATCCTGGTCCACTGACGCCCGCGGGACGTCGGTCCGCAGCCACTTCACCTTGCGGCGATGGAGGGCGCCCGGTGGGCCGCCCGCTTCGTATTCGTAGCCACCAGCGACAGTGCCGATGGCGAGCGCGGCGCTCGTCTTTAGCGGCATGACGACCACGTCATCGGACTGCATGCGGAGCGCGAATGCGATGAGTTGACCAATCTGATTCGCCGCCTTGGCGGGTTTGGACTCAGGGTGAGTTTTCCGATAGGCCGATGCGACCTCCTCCTTCGTCTTAAGGGCGGCCATGTCCGGCATCTCGTCCCAGCCGACGACGGCGAGCCCGTGATCGAGAGCGTACTGCTCCCGCTCCCCAGCACGCCCTGCTCGCACAAGCCACAGAGTCATGTTGATCTCCGAGGCAAGTTACACTGCTCAAGCGCCGCTCGATAGAGGTCATGCTGCCCCCGGGAGTGATTGAAGCGGACCAAGCCGCGTAGAACCGCGCTCGCGCTTGAGCATCGCTTCAATCAGACAGGAGCAGAAGACATCGACTGCCCATTCGATGAGCATCTTCGACATGATGGGGAAGGAGCCTTTCTGCGCTAAGCGATTCATCCGGATCTCTGCTTCCGCTAGAGCCGCATCGACAAGCTCAGCGTTTGCGGCGTCCGGATCTAGCCTCACTCGTGGCAGCATCTCGTCTCGCAGAATGCCCACGAGCGACTTCACCAGGAGGCTGGTGCCGCCGCGTGGTCGCAACCGTCGGAGACGGCGAAGCGTCGTCAGACTGTCAGCAGGACTCATGGCGCCTTTCTCCTCCCCACCTTGACGACTTTGGCCGTCGAAGGTGCGTGCGGCTTATCAGCAAGCGCAGTGAGAATCGATTGCGGCTCGACCGGGGTTGCCGACCGCTTGCCGGCCTTGAGTGCAGCCAGCAACGATTTGAACTCATCACTGCCATACTCGATGCACCGTTCGAGCAGGGCTGAGATCGTGGTTTCGTCGAGGCCAGCTCGCCTGGCGACGCAGTGCCGTGCGATCGCCAGGTAGGGGTTAACGATGAGGATGTGCTGGAAGGTCCCCTTCGCGCCACTCTTGGTGTAGAGAAACCCGAGGCGCTCGAGGATCCGGACGCGCTCTCGCCAGACTTCGGCTCCGCGCTGGCCGCCCCAGCCGCAAGCGAAGGCGCGCTCGCGCTCATTGCTGACGTCTACGAAGGGAGAGTCCCATCCGCAGCACCAGAGGTCGAGGAAGACCTGAGAGATTGGCTTATCCTTCGAGAGACGATCCATCACTTGGGCGATTGACGGCCAGGGACGTGGAATCGTTGTCCAACCCTTGTTCTTGAGGCGCGTCCACACCTCGTCGTCAGGGACGTGCGGGAACATCGTCTGGCGCTGCTCGTGTCTACGCTCAGCGGCTTTTTTGGCGGCAAGGGAAGCGGGCATGTGTGAATCCTCCGGGCCAGTGTTGCTCGTCTAAGGCTGGCCCGGCCTCAGCAGATGATCACATGCGTGCCCGTTCATTCGGGAATCGCGCGAGGTCATGCGATAGCCTACCAGCGCTCACGTCTCTCCTTGGATTGGCTCAGCGGATCCCAACTGAAAGTCGTTGGCGCGGCTAGGGGAAACTGAGGCGTGGACTACGCAGTACAATGGGAACACGCCATCCAGTCACCATGATTTGATGTAGACCCCCGAGGTCGAGAATGCCCCCCTGGGCACTCCCGGGCTGCGGTGAAAACAGGTGAAGGCGTATCATCTCGGCACGTCTAGCGGGGGTCTTCGGCGAGTCCTACTTGTCCTGCTGGTCCTGGTGTCCTGCTAGTGCTGCTAGTGCTGCTTGGGATGGGTGCAGGGAAGGGGCGAATCGCATTTCCCGATGGACGTAACGCGCGGCCGGCTTCTCAGAAAGCGGGCGTGCGCGCGCGTCTCTCGGGAAGACGCGCCCGAAGCCTGTCCGCCTATCGTCACGACGATCGGCGACGTCAGCGTCGCGCTTGTTCGGCGACCGCCACGATGGCTGTTAGTCGCCGATCACATCTGGCGCTGTATGCGATCGGCTCGCGCTTGGGCGTCGACAGTGGCTGCGGAAGGCGGCAGGGCCACGTCGCGGAATCTTCACATCGGGGCCTCAGGTGGGTCTCGGATGTCCTACCCCCCACTCACGCCGCCGTCCCGGGCTCCCCATCGACAACGTGATCAGCACGGCTGGCTCGGCGCGAAGGGAAGGCATGCTCCGCGCGTGCCGACTTACTACGGGCAGGCGTCGCTGGAGTGGGCCGAGTTCGATGGTGCTCCGCGCCACATAGCGGAGTTCACCCAACTCCGAGGTGTACGCGGACGCCCCCGCGGGATCTGCCAGGTCTGCCGGAAGCCGGTGGCGATGCGCCTCCCGGCCCAGCGGCGCGTCGCGCACTTCGCTCACCTTGTGGATGAGGGGTGCCCTGCGACGAGCCGTGAGACGGCCATGCACTGCGCAGTGAAGGTGCACATCGCCAACGTCCTTCGCGGCGTCACATCGCTCAAGGTACGCCAACCGTGCAGCCGCATGTACCGCGCGTCTTCCTGTCCTGACGCCGAGGTACGCGACTGGCTCGATGAGTGGACGGACGTGAAGCTGGAACATCGCATTGGCACCTTCGTGCCGGACCTCGCGCTCTACCGCGGCGACCGGCTGCTCGGGATGATCGAGGTGTTCGTTACTCACGAGGTTGACGACGCGAAGATCGCGCGCCTCCAGAGCGCTGATCACCGATGGGTGGAGGTCGTCGCGCACGAAGTGATGGACGGCGATCGCGTGCGATGGACCGGCAATCAGCCTCTGCCGATCGGCCGCAGCGACGACACACTACGCTTCACTTGCACGACATGCCGCCGTGCGGACGCCGCTGACCATGTTCAATGCCGCGAAGTCGCGGCGGTGCTGCACGAGCAGGTACTGCGTGAGAAGCGCTGGTCCTACCTCGCTCCGTGCGACCCCTCGGTGGCGAAGGAGCTGTTCGCCTACGAAACGTGGTCGCACCTAGCGACGCCTGACATTGGCAAGGCCAACGTGCTGCGCTGGATCAGGGACATGAGCTGGCCGATCGACAAGGACTCCTGCCGGAATCCGATGCTCGCACACTGGCCCGATGTGACGGAGGCCGAGTGCGACCAAGGTGAAGTGGGAGACGTTCGCCCGGTTGTCGTGCGGCATGCACTCGGTCGAACTGGATTCGTGTTCCTCGCAGCGGCGCGCTCTCTACGGCTCCGAAAAGTTCGCCACGCGGTCAGAAGCCTGAATGAGCCCTGGGTGATCATCGATCCGTCAGAGGCTGGCAGCCTGCGCTACCGCCGAGCCATCGACGGCGAACCCAAGGTCACCTGCGGCCTCTGTGTCGGAAAGGCACAGAGGTTCAGGAAGGTCCTCACCGCTGCGCCCTCCGACCATGTGCGAGTCATCAAGATCAAGACAGCGGCCCTGCGGCTACGACTAGAGGAAGATCCCTACGCTTCGGGGTTCATCGCGGTTGAGGTCGAGCGGAAAGGCGGGAAAGACCGGCATGTCCGCGTGACGGTGATGTCGCTTGAAGATGATGCCCCTGAGGGTTCTGGCTGGCGATGGAGGGGAGGCCCCTCGCCGGAAAACGGCCTGCACATCCGCGATGCGATTGCGGCGTGGCGCCACGATCTGGAACAGCAGGGCGTCATCGTTGAACTCGGCAAGTGGCAGGACTACGTCGGACAGGATTTCCAATCCGACCACCCGCTAGCCGTCGCAGTACCCGAGAGTTGACCAAATCTGAAACCGGCCGGCGGGTGACGGGCGCTCGACGCTCGATACGCAGACCTGCTGTTGCGGCGTCTCTGCTGGGGCGGACTCCTGAGGTTTGGGGAAGCGACCGCTGCCATGCGCCAAGATTCCACTCACTGCATGTAAAGCATGAAACCGCTTTACAGCCGACCAGTTCCTACTGCCCTTCATTGCAAGGGATCCCTTGCCGGCCCCACCACCGGGCCGGCTTTTCGTTTTTTGTTCGGATGGGGGTGGGTGCTTGATGCCTCAGTCATCCGCGTTCGTCGGTAGATCGAGCGTCGCTGCCACGGCACGCATGACGTGGTCGAGGCGGGTGCGCGCGTAGAACTTCCGCGTGGTGTCGGCCGATGCGTGGCCGGCGAGCCGCTGCGCAGCTTCGATGCCATGGACGTCGGCGACCGTGGTCAGCGCGGAGCGACGAATGCTATGCGCGCTCCACACTCCAGGCGCTATGAGTCGACCGTCGCCGCCTCGGCGCGCATGGCCTGCGCGCTCCATCAGTGCAAGCACGACGCGGCGCATCGAACGCCCGGTGAGCGCGTGACCGAACGCGCGGCGATCAGTGGCGATGAAAAGCGGGTCAGCCGGCGCGTACGGGATCTGTCGGCCGCGCTCGGCAAGGTACGCTGCGAACGCGCGGCATGCGGCCGGCGAAAGGTAGGCAGTGCAGTCGGCGCTGCGTCGTCCTTTCGCTCGGTGCCGGAGCGTCCCTGCCGTGAGGTCCAGGTCGGCGATAGCCGCGCGCTCAAGCGACACGCAGCGAAGCGCTGTCGAAATCATCGCCAGCAGCAGCGCCCGGTCGCGCACAGCGACCAGTCTGTTGCCTTCGACCAGCGCGACGAGCGCGGGGAGCTGCGCATGCTCAAGCGCTGGAAGCGGAGCGTCACGTGGGTCGCGCACCGTACGGACCGAACGGCCGATGTTCGGGTACTCGCCGGCACCCTCGGCCCACCGGTAGAAGCTACGTACGGCATTGAGTCGCGTGTTCGCTGCTGCCGGTCGCCGTGACGGAAGTATCGCTGCGAGGAACTCGCCGACCGTCGATGGTCCCGGCCGGTCGGTGCGCACGACCTTCTCCAGGAACGCGAGCCACAGCGCCAAGCCCTTCGAGTAGGTGCCAACGGTGCCGTCGGCGAGTTGGCCCTGGGCGACCTGGTCGCGTAGGTACCCGAGCCATCGGTCGCCGAGCGCGCGCTGATCGCACGCGTGGAATACGGACGCCGGTGCCGTCGCGGCGGCAGGTACGGTGAGGTCGAAAGTGGTAGTTGCCGCGTCGTCGCGCATCGGAGTGCTCCTCGGATGTGGCCGGAAAGCCACCATACCGGACGCCAACTTGACCACCTCGTGATGCGTTCCAACAACCGCTCAAGTTGATGCGGATCATCACCAACAAGCCGAGGCGGCAGCGCTCAGAACCCGCGGATGGGCGCCGTGTACTTCCCATCAGGCGCGTACCATCGGCAGCTCGACATCCCGAAAGAGCGCCAGAAGGCGTCGAACACGGGGCGCAGCACGGCCTCTGGGCGAACGTCGAGCGCATCGAGGCGCACCTCGGGAAACGCCAATAGGTCGCGGTCTGCGACCTTCGGTGCCGGATCGGTGAAGGTGAACCAGAGCTTCCACCCGGACAGACGCGCCATCGACACCATCAGGTACACCGGCGGCTCGACGCCAATCCCACGTGCGATGGTCAGATAAGCCTCCAGCGCCGCTACCAGCGAGCGGTGGGTGAGCGGCGCGGAGACACCGCGTTGGAAATGCCCGGCCGATTCGTCGCTCGGGATCAGGACCGTCGCGTCGGCCGCCTCAACGATGCCGTTCTCGTAGAGCTGGACGTAGCTGGTGCAGCCGCTGTCTCGACCCTCGTCGCCGGCGGCGAGAACCCCATCGACGTTGTAGCGCCGCGCCATGCTGCCGCGCATGCCGATCGGGGACAGCTCAGGCCGCTCGTGGTGGTAGAACGGCGCGAGGTCGTGCTGGGTCGGCTCACCCAGCGCAGCCAGCGGGACGAGGTGCAGGATGAGCAGCGGGCGCGCTTGAGGCAGCTCAGCCACACCGTCGCCCGCGAGGATCCGGGCGGTCCGCTCAGCGCGGAACGAGCGCAGCCGTTCCCGGAGCGACTCAGCCAGCACGTAGGACGCGCGCACCTGCGGGATGTCCATCGGCAGCTTGCCGCCCGAGCCGCGCGTGAAGTAGCGGTAGACGCCGTCCCCGCCGACGGCGTGGGCGCCGACGAAGCTGCGCATGACCTTCACAGCGAGCACGTAGCGGGCTTCGCCGACACGGATGGCGCGCGCGCGGACCCACGGCAGGCGCGGGTGGATGTTGGCGTGGAGGATCTGCTCCACGCGCAGGACTAGGCTGTCCGGGTTCGACACCTCGAAGCCGACGACCTCTGCCGCCTCTCCGTTCTCGGCCCTGATGCCTGCGAGCAGGAGGCCACCGTTGGCGTTTGCGAACGAGGCGATGTCGACCGAGAACTCGCGCTTTTCGTGGTCACGCTCGATGACGAGGACCTGCTTGAACTCCAGCGTCTTGCTCTCGGCCGCGCGCCCGCGCACCAGCTCGTCGAGCTGGTCCTGGTTGATCTGGTCGATCGGAAGCGTCTCGATGGCCTGCATGGCCACGAGCGTGCCGGCGGGCGCGGCGGCTCAACGGCAGCGGTCAGGGGCGAGGACGGATCGACCACGACATTGTCCCGTGCCGCTTGGCCAGGCTCGTCGCCGACATGTCGATCTTCATCGTCCCAGCGATGTCCGCCGCGATGCCCCACCGCCCGCGCGGGTGATGCGGGAACCCTCCATGAACCGGGGGAAGGGCGTGCTGCGGATGGAGTCGGAGGCGCTGTCGTGCGCGTGGCCAGACGCCACGCCGTGGCGCACGATGGCTGACGGCCCTGTCCCCAGGTCGATCCCGCGCAGGACGGGCGGAACCCCCCCCACGAAAGGTCGAGCGGCCGCACGATGGCGGCGTCGTAGGCCGCGCCGCCGATCTCGATCCACGAGTGGTCGAACGCACCGTCGCCGACGGCCGCCTCGCCGAGGCTGAGGTCGGCCGCGATGCCCTGATTGCGTAGCAGCACAGCGAACACGGCCAAGACGGCGTGGCACGCGCCGGACCAGTCCTTGCGCCCGACTGTCGTCACGACGAAGGAACGTCCGCCGGATGCGGTTGGCCATGGGGGTGATGGAGGTCGACTACTTCGACGCGCTCACGCCACTGTTCGAGCAACTCGGATGCAGGGTCGGCGGGGTCTATGGTGAAACGATCGTCGTCAGCACCCCGACTCGGCAAGGTGCCGCGGCGAACTTTGCGCCCGCCTGCGTCCTCCCCAAGCCGACTAGGTGGGCTCTCGCCCGGGCCTTGCATTGTCCCATCGCTAGGCGCGAATCGAATCTGCGCATCCTCGCGCTGCGCCGGCCATCCGGTCGCTCATCTCCTTCACCCAGGGTTGCCGCTGCCAGCCGCCGCTGCGTGGCGCTGCTGGGGTAGGGCTCCCGTGGTGCGTAGACCCGGGCTGCCGGCCTGCCTTCCCCCGGGCATCGACTAGGGCGCAACCTGCTCAGTAGCCCTCGGCGTCGAGCCAATGCGCCTGGCGCCAGCCAGCGTCGCGGTCCTTGGAGTTATCGCCGACAAGACGCGGCGTGGCCGGCCCTGGAGGTGTTCCGAACGCCGGCGAGGAATGCAGCCCTGGCCGCACTGCGTCCACACAGGGGAGCCCTCGTCGCCATCCGCGCACGAGCTACCGCTTCGGGATCGCGTCAGCGACCTTGGCTGCGACCTCGCGGACCGCGTCGCGCGGGTCGAACGGCGTGATGACATACGACGGCTCGGCGTGGGTCGCAGACCAGACCGCCGAGCGCATCCTGGCATCTAGGAGTCGGGCCGAAACAGCGGCCGGCTTGCGGACCTCAGCCTCCGAGCGTGGTCGCGGGTCCGCGGTCATGGTGATAACGAGCGCGTGGCTGGCGCCGGCCGAGCCCGCGAACCTCAAGGCTGCCGCGTCGCTGATGCGAGCGGCGGAGCCGAGGTAGTTGATGCCCTGAGCGTCGCGCTGGTCGATTTTCGCCGTCGCCAGTTCGTAGTTTTTCGAGAGCAGCGCGCGCGTGAACACGGCGCTGATCTCGGCTTCCACATCTGGCGACCGCGTCCCACTGGTGTCCTGCACCTGGTCGACGAGCACAGCGACACGCACGACCTCCTGCGGGTCGAACGACGCCGACGGCGCGACCTCAGTGCGGCCACCACAGCCGGCGATGAGAACCAAGGGCAGCAGTGGAACGGCGAGGATGCTCGAGCGGCGGCTCATGGTTTCGCCTCCGAGGTTGTGTCGACCAGTCGCGCAGCAACCTCGGCTAGTACCTCGGCTAGCTTCTGCTCGACAGCGGTCAGGCGCTCGCGCTCGTCAGCGACGACCAGACCATCCTGTGGCGCGGCAATGGAGGCGCGCGCTAGGTCGCGCGACTGGGTCAGCCGGTGCTTCTCGGCGCGGAGCTGGTCATCTGACATCGCCGCAAGTCGCGGCGAGCGTTTCGATGGCACAAGGGGTGCCGTCGGAGTCGATGGTGGGATCGGTTGGGGTGATCTCTGTGCGACATCGTCAGGATCCCTAGCCGGTTCCGCCTTTCGCTTGGCTATCTCAGCCCAAACCAGATTCAGCTCTTGGTCGACCTGTCTCGCGTCCTCGCGCTTTTCGGGTGTTTCGACCCGCTTTCGGATGTCGTTCAAGGCGTTGCTCATCCGCGTCTTCCGATGCCGCAGCTCCTCCAAGCTCAGCTTCGATAACTCCTGTTCGATGTGCACCCTGCGTGCTTCTTCCCGCGTGCGCCGCCGTTCTGTCTCGAGGGTAGCGGTCGCCGCATCCGCTTGAGCCTTTGCCTTCGAGCTACGCGCGTGCTGCTCACCAATCGCATCGGATAGCAGTAGGCTGTTCCTCGCCTGAACGTCGAGCTGCGCCTGCAAGGCAGCCGGAGCAGGGCCGTAGATCCAAATCGGTACCTGTGCACCAAACGCGTTTCGGCCCTCGCCCTTGCGCAGCAGGTAGTGGCGGCCGTTGTAGAATGCGCCGGCGAGGCCATCTCGGTCGAAGTCTTCAACCACGAGGTTGGCGTCGTCGACCACATGCGCCCCGAAGGCATTCTGCTGTGCCGGATCCTCGGGAACCGCGCGACCCCGCACGGATACACTGGTCTCCTCGCGGTCGACGACCCTGCCCGACAGGGAAAACAACGGCTGCGAAGCGTGTTGGAGGGCAATCGCTCGCTGCGCATCGCCGAGCGAGTGGTCGATTTTGTCTACGTATCGCGCCAGCTCCTCGTCGGTCATGTTGGCGAGCGTGGGCTCCGCCACTTCCGCGCCCTCGGCGGCTCGCAGGGAGTGCTGGAAGGCTACGGCGAGCAAGAAGGCGCTCACTACGAGCGGGAGAGACGCCAAGGCCGCTTTCAGCCGCAGGGCCTGCTTTGCAGAAGGTGTCAGGTTCATGCGCTGCTCCTGACAGAGCATGACACCGTTTACGAGTGGTAAACAGAGCCTACCGTCTCGCGGTGCGGAGTGGCGCTGTCTATGCTCTCGAGGTGGACCCGGCGTTCGGCACCCGTCTAAAGCAGAAGATCGCTGCCAAGCGTTTATCGCTGCGGGAGTTTGCTCAGCAGACCCGAACAAGCCCTGCCACGCTCTCGCTGATCATCAGCGGCGAAAGGCACCGGCGCACCGCTGACAGCAAGCGGCGCCGGTCGATCACCGACCACTTCGAGCCGTGGGCGGACGCGTTGGGATTGCGTGGAGCAGAACGCGATGAGTTCCTGCTCGACTGTTGGCTAGCGACAGCCCCACCATTGATCAGGTCGATGATCGCTGACCTCCGCGTGCAGGCTGGCCGTCGATCGCGCGGCCACTGACGCGCTAATGCGTCGACTCAACAGCCTGTTGAGGCACGGAGTCCCCTCTCATGTCTCCGCGGACGTGAGGACATACGCGCCAGTCAGTATCTTGAGGCCGAGAACGGGAACCGCACATCGTAGGATTGACGGGTGCTTGGCGTGCACCTCGACGCCGCTTGCGCACAGAGAGGGGCAGCTTCCCCACCCAATGCGGCCAGCACACGTCCGATAGGCGAGACAAGCGAGCAGCCGCAAGCGATGCCTCAAACGCGTCCTGCCTGATCCGCTCACGCTGCGCATGGGTGAACAGGCCCAGGAACGGAGGATGCTCAACCGCCATACGAACCGAAAGCGCGTAGCCCTTTCTCATCGCGCGCGTCCGCGGTCGATGCCGTCCCTCCAGCGCCATTACCTCCCGACGAAGGAACTGGTGCAGGCGCGTGTAATCGAGGGTGCACCAGTCGTATCCCCCTCCCTTGCGTTGGAAGGCGACTCCCTTGCCGACCGCGGACCGCTCCAACGCGGGCACCAACCACGACAAGCAACGCTGCCCGCGCAGGCGCAGCTCGATTCTTCCGAGCATTCCAACCGATAGACCATCGGGCGCGCGAACTCCGCGAGCCTGCATTTCCAGGACCTTGTCATAGAAGCTCACTCCGTAGCCGGCGCTGCCACGGCGAGGCCGAAAACTTAGGTTCCCATTTTCGTAGCGCTTTGTCGGATGCCGGACGCGTGGTGAACGCGCAAGGCGATAGGCTCGATGGTAGGCTGGCACATCACCGAAGTAGTCGACGGTGAGATCGATCGTATGGACGCGCCACAGTCGCTTGCGCTTATAGCCATTCTTCGTGGTCCTCGGGAAAAGGTCCCTGGTAAGCGACGTGATCATGCGGGCGAGCTGACCCTCGCTGACCTCCGCGAGCCGCGAGTTGTCACCGTACAGCACAACGCTCGGCGAGAAGCTGACGCGGATGAAGGGGCGCTCATCGTCCTTGCTGATTTCGATGGTGGCGTGGTTTGAGCTGGCACCGCGTCGAGTGTAGACGTCGAAGGAGCGCCACCCTGTTACCCACTGCCGTCGGTACCCGCTTTCTCGCTGGTCTTCACGATCCTGAGGGTCTGGAACGACACCGCGTAGCTCGAGGACAAGCTTGTCGATGGGACAGCGCTGTTCGCGATAAGCGATGACGAGTTCAGAGGCGCCGAGCGACGCCATCGTCGACGGAAGCGGGCTTTCCAAGGACAGTGCTGCGAGGGTTGGCGCCAGAGCGGGCGTTGCCCAGCGACCGGCACGCGTGGCAGGGGCGCCTGCTGCGGGCTGTAGCCGCGAGGGGCAAGTGCGGCGCGACAAGCTTACGTGATCTGTTGTCGTCAGGATCTCAGCCGCCTCCAGGCAAGCGGGATCGATGCGCTGAGCCATGGAGTGCTTCATAGCGGGCACGATGCCCGCGCGCGGCCAACATCGTCAATGGCGCTGGACGGTCCTCCGGCACCTCATGCTCAGGTCGAGGTTGGTCGTCGAAGGCGCGGCCTTTCGGTCAGTTCGAGGCGCAGCTCGTAGCCAATAGCCTTCGCTACGCGCTCGATCGTGGCGAGATCCATCGATCCACCTTTGATGAAGCGGGTCACCACCGACCTCTCCACCTCCGCCGTCTCGGCAATGCGACTGAGCGACCTCAACGGCCCGCATTCCTGCCCGGGCCGCCAGCCCTTGTCCTTCCTATAGCCGATGTGGGCGTACTCGGCGTGCTCGCGGACCGTGATCCGGATGAGCGCTCGAAGCTGCTCCTGGATGTTGTTCATGGGCTCAAGCTCTGTTGCTTGTAAGCAACAGATTTCCCAGCCGCAAGACCCGTCTGTGGGTCGCGCCCGGGTGGAAAAAGGGCTGTTGATTCGCGTGAATGCCATCAAGCCAGAGCCGGAGAACTCGGCATGGCTGGTCCCGAATCTTACCTGCGAGGCCGCAGCCCTGATGGCGAGAGCTTCGTGCTTCTGGAGCCGGGCGACTTTGAGGCTTTGAGAGACGAGGAACTTGGGGATGGACCGTCTCGCCTCTGGCCGGCAACTCTCGATGCCATGTCCGCCAATAAGTCGCCCTTCGCGGCATCATCAATCCAGCCCAGGCGCGCCAGCACTGGTCCCTCTGAGGGTTCCCGCGTTAGACCATCAGCGATCAGGCACGCGTTGCTCACAGCAGATGAGGCTGCTGAGTATCTGCGCGTCTCGACCAAGACGATTTCGCGATACGTCGTCGCCGGGCGGCTTGTGGCGTTACGACTGCCAGGCGGCCAACGTCGATTTCGCAGCGCTGACTTGGAGCGGCTGCTCGAGGCCGTGACGACGTGCAGCGAAGACATTGAAGCGTTCATTCGGCGCCACGAGTGAGCGAGTGATGTCACGCCACACGACAATGCCGGTGCGAAAGCAACGCACCCCGTTTGGAGAGGTCTCGCTGGCCTCGCGGTGGATGCGCGACGAGTACTACTTCCAGATGTATGGCGATCCAGCCGCCGTGCGGTGGTTGGCTCCGAAGGCAGAACGCCTCGAAGCGTGCGGCGATAAGGCACGCTTCACCTTCAAGCCGTACCCAGTGAAGATCGCTGTCATGCGGGATCTAATACGCGCCGCTGGGAAGATTCAGGAGCGGTGGACCGAGAGGCTTCTTGAGCACGAGTTGACCGGAACGTCCTCAGACACGGTTGAGCAACCACTGGTCGATCGGATACGAACGCTTGGGCAGCTTTTTGACCACCTCTACGAGAGGCGGCTAACGTCTGTGACCCGCGCCACCGCCGATCGCGATCGGTACCGTCTCAAGGTGTGGCGCGATACTCTCGGCAACGATCTGCCGCTCGCCCTCATCACAGCAGATGTCGTCGCTGACAAACTCTCAGAGGTCGGGAAGCGAACGAGCGCGGTCACCGCGAACACAGCCCTCGGAGTTCTCAAGACCTACCTCACCTGGGCCGCCAACATGGCGCTGCTCAAGGACAACAGCCACAAGACTGTGAAGCGCCTCCGAGAGAGCGCGGCAGCGCGGCACCAGCGCGCCTGGTGGACGAAGCAGGAAGTCGAACTCGCGCTTCGGTGTGCGGCGAAGGACGCACACCAGCCGACCGCGACCCTGCTGGTCGCGTGCGGCTGCTACCTCGGGCTGCGGCCAGAGGAGATCATCATGTCTCGTTGGCAGGACCTCGACCTCGATGCCGTCGACCCAGCGACGAACAAGCCGAAGCCCGTCTGTCACGTCATACCGCACAGTGGGTGGAAGCCTAAGGACGGCGAGCCACGTGATGTTCCCATCTGCGACGAGCTGCTCGGCATCTTGAAGCAGCACCGGCGTGACGAGGGCTTTCTGCTGAACCGCGAGCCACACAGGACAGGTCGGCCCCGCGGCGGCAAGGGTTGGATTTACCGCTACGATCCAAAGGCAACCTGGGCTCGGCTGATGCGAGCTGTGGTGAGCGCGGGGGGCAAGGCGATCACGCTCTATGGCATGCGCCACAGCTTCGCCTCGAACCACCTGATCGCGAACACTTCGGACGTGAAGGTCGCAAGGTGGCTTGGCCACACGGACACGCGCATGGTCCACAAGCACTACGGACACCTGCTGAGCTATGACGACGACATCAACGCTGCGTACCGCAGCACGCAGCACTAGCGGGAAGCGCCCACCAACTCCATGAACTCGGTCACGGCCTTCTGCTGCTGCGAGTTCATCGCCATCAATGGTCTCACCACGGAGACTGACTCCGACGGAGAGCCGAGTAGCCACTCGTGCACCGAGACGTCGTCACCCCGTGTCTGTACCCGCCAGACGGACTTCTCTGCCGCGAGGCCGTCCTCCTTCGCGAAGTCCAATCCAAGCCGGACGTACGCGTCAAAGACCATTTGGCCGAGAAGATCGAGCGCACCGTAGTCGAGACGCAAAACACGAGAGCCTCTTTGATGGAACTCGATGACGCGATCCTTCCCGATGAACGAGTTCGTGTTGTTCTGGATCCTCCATGTCGTCCACGTGCCCGCGTCCGGCACCGCTCTCGGCGCAGCGGACTGCGCCAGCCGCGCCTCGAGAAGCGTGATGCGCGCCTGCGCTTCACGGAGCAAAGTCGCAGTCTCGCCTGCCGCACGATCATTCGATACCGCAGGGGCTAGCATGGGTCGTGGCCCGAGCTTCCGAACTTGCTGGGCAATGCGGTCGCAAGCAACGCGTACTGCCGAGTCGAGCGGCTTCCGGCTGCCGTCGTAGTCCACGAAGGTGATGCCCTTAAGGTCTGATGCGATCTTCGCGTCGCGCTGCTTGTCGATCGCAATGAAGGCGCGTTCAGGACCGTCGAACTCGTTCATGAACAGACCGGCCTCGATCAGCACATTGTCTCGAGGTGCCCAAGCGTGGATGTCGCGGCTGACAATGGCGTCATCCAGAGAGAAGATCAGCACAGCAAAGTCAAACCGATGCTCTTTGATTGCCGCGATCAACGCAGGGATTGTGTAGGTTCCGGGGGCGAACACGTCCTCGTCCCACACTGTCATCTCGAACTGCTCAGCTTCGAGGCGCCGCTTGAAGGCGGCGGCCGCGGGACGCCCCTCCATAGATGACGCAATGAAGCCTTTCAGAATCTGTGAGGTCATCCGTTTTCCGGTCGTCGTGAGTGTCGGCGGGGCAACAGGTGAACGAGCGCGTCCGTCGAGGAGATACGCCGCGATTAAATCGTCGAGGTGGCGGGTGGTGGACTCGATCCGCGAGGCGACGTCGGTACGCGTGGCAGATGCCGGGTTCCCTTGGCCGCGAAGCAGTTGGTCTGTGTCCGCCATCTCCTCGAAGGTCCACCGGATGAGCACCTTGAGCAGACCGCTCAGCTCCTCGATGTACTCATGTGGTTCGAGGTGGCGTGACCGACACTGTTCGAGCAGCCACTCGATCGAAGACTTGAGCCAGCCGTTGAGATAGGGCTGAAAGAATCTCCAAAAGACGACTCGCGGGCTGCCCTCGAACTTGATACCTTTGTAAGTGACCGCTCGCCCGTCGTGCATCTTCGTCTGGATGCCCGCCACGGGCATCATCCTCCAGGACTGGAGCAAGTCTCGGAGCGCCCGAGCGCCCCGATCGACCTCGTCTCTGGTGAGCGGATAGAGCTTCGTCCGTGGACCTGGTAAGTTCAGTAGCAGGGACGCCACGCACATCTCTTAGGCTGCTCAGCCCGCGTTCGCCAGCGGCGGGGACAGTGGGAGAACACGGGCTCTTATGGGAGCATCTATGGGAGCACGAACCGAAACGGGGCTAGTCGGCCGCGCGTTAACAAACGTATAACCCCCGGCTTTCACCGGGGGTTATGTCTTGGAGCGGGCAATGAGACTCGAACTCACAACCTACAGCATGGCAAGCTGTCGCTCTAGCCAATTGAGCTATGCCCGCGTCGAGGGCGCGATGGTAGACGGAGGCCCGTAGCCTGTCCAGCGGCTTCACCGGCGGCGCTCGGCAGCCGCTGTCGAATGGAGCGCCGTGCGAAGTCCCTGGTGAGCACTGGTCTGGGATGATCCGGGGCGGAGACCCCGTCATGATGCTGCTGCAACTGCGCGAAGCGTTCCCAGGGACGGTGGCGACGTGGACGCCGGGGGCGCGGTTCGCGTGCGACCGCCCGCCCCGCGAGGGGAAGGCGGCGCTCGTCGGCGAGCTCGGCGAGCAGCCGATCGACCTGCGCCTCGCCGGGCGGCGCCTGGTCCTGCGCTCGGAGCAGGAGATCGCGCTCGGCATCGTCGATACCGGGGTCATCGCCGGCTCGATCGGGGACGAGGACTTCGTGCTCGCCTTCAGCGATGCCAGCACGCTGGTCGGGGTGCTCCCCCCCGGGACGTGCTTCGAGGTCGGCAGCCATGACGGCGTGGTCTGCCTCGAGTCGGGTGAGGCGTGGTCGGCGCTCGGCGACGGCGACGCGCTGGCGCTGCTGTGGTCGGGGCCGCTGTTCGCGCTCGGTTACGGGCACGACCTCGGCGAGGCGATGGCGGCCGCGCGCTGCGGCCTGGGCGATCTGCCGTGGCAGCAGGCCGAGCAGCGCCTGGCCGGCGACTGCCACGTGACGGCGGCGCCGCTCGACGACGACTGACGACGACCGACGAGGCGCCTCAGCGCGCGGCGGCGGCGCGCTCGACCTGATCGACGGCGACGGCGATCGCGGCGAAGTCGCCGATCTGCTCGCCGAGCTGCGCCGGGACGATGGTGCAGGCGCGCACGGTCTGCGGCAGCGCCTCGGCCTCGAGCGCGCGCTGCATCGCCGGGCGCAGGAAGCGCTCGCAGCGCGCGAAGATCGATCCGATGACCACGCGCTCCGGATTGATGATGTCCAGGACGTAGGCAAGGCCGACGCCGAGGTAGTGGCCGACCTGGTCGAGGATCCTCAGGCTGAGCGCGTCGCCCTGCGTCGCGCCCTCGCCGACGTCCTTGGCGGTCGGGCGCTCGGGCAGGCTCGTCGCGCCCTGCCACTGGCCGCGCTCCATCGCGGCGAGCTGGGCGATGCCGCCGCCGGAGCAGAAGCCCTCGAAGCTGCCGGCCTTGCGGCAGCCGACCGGGCCGAAGCGCTCGAGCCGGATGTGGCCGACCTCGCCGGCGTAGACGTTGGCGCCGCGGTAGATGCGGCCATTGAGGATGAGCCCCGCGCCCATGCCGGTGCCCATGGTGCAGAAGATCATGTGCTGGCAGCCGCGGCCGGCGCCGAAGGCGTGCTCGGCGATGGCTCCGGCGTTGGCGTCGTTCTCGAGGAACGCCGGCAGCGCGAAATGCTCGCTGAAGATGCGCGTGATCGGCACGTCGACCCACGACGGCAGGTTGGCCGGGGCCTGGACGATGCCGCGCTCGGGATCGAGCGGCGAGCCGCACGAGATGCCGATGCCGCTGAGCTTGCCGGTGCGCGCGCGGTGCCGGTCGATCAGCTGCTGCGACGAGCGGATGAGGTTGTCGATCGCCTGCTGCGGGCCCTGCCGCTCGTTGGTCGCGAAGGCGATGCGGTCGATGATGGTGCCGGCGTCGTCGCCCAGGCAGACGGCGCACTTGGTGCCGCCGATGTCGACGCCGAGGAAGGAGCGCATGAGGGCCTTTCGATCAGGAGTCGGTCAGAAGAACGAGCGCGCGCCGTCGTGATCCGCCGGCGGCGTCACGGCATAGCAGCGGCCATAGCAGAAGGTCAGCAGCTCGCGCGCCTGCATGGTGCCGGCGCGGCGCAGCTCGCGCTCGAGCGCCTCGGTCTCGGCGACGCCCAGCTTCTTCTGCCCGGCGGGGAACGCCGGCGTCAGGTCGAGCGCGCGCGCCGCCCAGCGCGTGGTCAGCCAGCCGCGCAGCACCTCGCCGCAGGCGTGGCCGAGCATCGCCACCGCGAACTCGGCGTCGTGGTCGGCGAAGGCGTCGAGGCGCACGCCGCGCGCGCCGACGGCGTGGCGCTCGACCCGGCCGGCGTCGAGCAGCGTCGCGCAGTGCGCGAGCATGCGCTCGGCGCCGGGCAGGTCGCAGAGGATGGCGCAGTCGCGCGCGCCCGGCTCGAACTTGGCGAGGCCGTCGGCGATGACGAAGTCCATGCCGTCGTCGTTGGCGGTGGCCTGCGCCGAATTGAGGGTGAAGCACTCCGGCGTCGACAGGCCGCGGATCGGCAGGGTGTTCGACGCGCCGCGGCCCATGTCGGCGCGGAAGTGGTTGGCGCCGATGCCGGTGCCGAGCACGAAGACGTGGCCGCGCTCGCCGAGCGCGCGCAGCATGCCGCCGCCCAGCGCCGCGAGCGCCGCCAGGTTGTCGCCGGCCATGAACGCGGCGAAGCGCTCGCGGAAGGTCGCGGCCGCCTGGGCGACGGACACGCCGCGCCGGCGCGCGTCGAGCGCGATCAGGATCATCGCCGCGTGCAGGTCCTCGATCGCCTCCATGCACTGGTTGCGGCCGATCAGCGAGCGCTCGTCCCCGCACACGCCGCGCATGCGTCCGCCGTCGCGGCCGCCGAGGCAGAAGGCGTCGGCGCCGCGCGCGCGCGCCAGCGTCAGCGCGGCGACGACGTTCTCCGAATTGCCCGAGCCCGAGATGCCGACCACGATGTCGCCGACGCCGACGTCGTCCTGCTCGAGGCCCTTGGCGAAGATGCGGCCGTAGCCCTCGGACATGGCGGTGGCGAAGTAGTCGTCGGCCTCGCCCGGGGTCTTGGCGCGCAGGCCATGGGCGCGGCAGCGCTGCGCGAGCAGGCGCGCGTTGTCGAACGAGCCGCCGTTGCCGAAGAAGACGATGCGCCCGCGCGCCGGCATCGCCTCGACCGCATACAGCCAGCGTTCGATCGCGTCGACCGGCAGCTCGACCAGCGACTGCGCGAGGTCGACGCCGCCGGGCGCGGCGCCGAAATAGCGCTCGTAGGCCGGCAGCAGCGGCGTGGGCTCGCGACGCGGCGCGACCATGGCGACTCCCTCGTCCGCTCATGGTAGAACGGGTGCGGTAGGCGCAACGCGGCGATTTTTCGATTGACGTGCGGGAACGCGCGGCGTGCGAACGGCGTCCGTCGTTCAACACCGCCTTGCCGGCCGCCGTAGCTCCTGTCACCCTCCTCCCGATCCCTGGTCACCGCATGAACACGCCTCCGCCCGCACCGTCCGACCGCTCCGGGCGCATCCCGCTGCCTGTCGGGGTCGCCGTCCTCGCCCTGACGCTGGGCGGGCTGGTGACGCTCAGCGCGCTGGGCCTGGGGCTGAGCCGCGCGCCGCGCGCGACGGTGGTGCGCGCCTCGGCGAGCGCGATGCCGGGCGCTCCCGGCGCCGACGCCGCCGCCGATGACGGCGCGGCGCAGGAGGCCGCGCTGCGCGCGCGCATCGCCGACGCCGCGTGCGTCGCGATCGGCAAGGGCGTGTTCGCCGGCAAGTGCGCCGCCTGCCATACGGCCGGCGGCGGCGGCATGCCGGGCCTCGGCCCCAACCTCACGGACGACCACTGGGTGCACGGTTCGGACATGACCGATCTGGTGCGCACCATCACCAACGGCTCGCCGACCAATCCGCTGATGGTGGCGTGGAAGTCGCAGCTGACGGCGGACGAGATCACGGCGGTCGCGGCGTACATCGTCACGCTCAAGGGCACGGTGCAGGGCGGGCGCGCGCCGGATGGGAAGCTGACGCCGATCGCGTATTGGCCGGCGACGAAGTAGGCCTTCGAGCTTCGAGCGTCGAGCTTCGAGCCGCGAGCCGCGAGCCGCGAGCCGCGAGCCGCGAGCCGCGAGCCGCGAGCCGACGAGACGGGTCAGCGCACCACCGTCACCGGCTCGCCGCCGGGAGCGATCACCAGATCGACCCGCGCGGCGACGCGCGCCGCGATGTCGATGAGCTCGAGGTGCCAGTCGAGCCGCCAGCTCGCGCCACGGTAGCTGAACGGCGCGAGCGGCAGGCGCAGCGTGAACGGCCGCTCGCCCGCCGCCGTCTCGCCGTCGATCACCGACACGTCGGCGGTGCCGGCATCCTCGCCGCCGGCATGGGTGACCCGCCACAGCAGCCGCAGCTCGAGGCGGCGCGAGGCGGCCGCGTCCGACCACGCCACGGCGCCGCGCATGGTCTCGCCCGGCGCGTACGCCAGGCGGCCGCCCGCGAGCAGGATGGTCAGGCCGCTCATGCGCCGCCCGCCGGCGCGCACGGATGGATCTCGAGCGGGTAGCGATCGCACGCGTCCAACGCCTGCGGGATCGCCAGGCGCACCTCGAGCCACCAGCGCACGCTCGCCGCGCCGAGGCCGCACGAATGCATGAGCGCGCCGGGGATGGTGACGTTGCGGACGCCGGTGAGCGCCGGCGCATCGATCCGCGCCAGCAGGATCGGCGCGAGCCCGCGGCGTTCGAAGCGCGCGCGCTTGCCGTCGTGGCGGATGATCTCCTCCCCGGCGAGCGAGATCTCGAGCCCGGTGACGCGCGCGGTCGGCAGGGCCCATCGCACGGGCACGGTCGCCCCCGGATGCATCGCGGACGGATCGATGGTCAGGGTCGCCATCGGCGCACGGCCGCGCCAGACGCGCCACCCGATCCGCAGCGCGAGGCCCAGCAGCATCGCGAGCAGCACGAGTCCGGGGACGTCGCTCCAGCCTTCGGGCAGGCCGCGGCCGATGCGCTGCGCGAAGCCGCGCAGGAAGACCACGTAGAGGAGGCCGGCGAGGACCAGCGCTCCCGCGGCCTCGCCGGCGCTGCGCCGGCCCGCGGCCGAGAGCTGGCGCGTCCGCGGCATGGCCGGCGGCGCACCCGTGCGGCCGACGCGTGGCGCCTGCAGCCCATACGGATCCTCGACCAGGCGCGACACGGGGACCAGGTCGGCGTCGGTCGCGACCGGTCCGGTCGGCCCGGCCGCGTCACCGTCGAAGGCCGATCGCTCGTAGCCCGCATCGCGCAGGCGACGGAGGCGGCCGCGGCGCGAACGCACGCCGACGCCGACCAGGACGCCGCCGACGCCGATCGGCACCAGCCCGAGCAGCGCCCACCACGTGCCGGGATCCAGGCCGCGCTCGAGCACGGCCTGCCCGCGATCGTCCGGATCGACCCAGCACAGGGTGAGCTCGCCACGCGCGCGCGCGATCGCGTCCTCGCGCCAGGCGCGACCGCCGCCGACGAAGGGCCCGAGCTCGAAGCGCGTGCCCATGTATCCCGTGCCATCGACCACGTAGTGGTAGCGCGTGTCGACCGACCAGGTCGTGCTCGGCCGGCCGTCGCGATCGCGGTGCTCGCGCGCGACGAGCGCGCAGTGCTCGATCACGCACGGCGTGCCCACCCACGACCGCGCGTCGATGACGCGCGCGAGCGGCCAGCCGAGGAACAGCGCCACGATGGCCGCGCCGACGGCGGCGATGGCGCCGCCAGCCGCCATCACCGCGTTCTCCTGCCCGCGCCGCATGCGGCGAGTCTGACGACGCGCGTCGCGGCGCCAGCCGTGCGCTCAGGCCAGCTTGCCGAGTTCCCGCCCGCGCTCGTCCGCCGCCTTCAGCGCGCGGCTCCAGATCTGGTCGAAGCCCGAGTCGTTGATCACCTTGAGCGCCGCCGCGGTCGTGCCGCCCGGGCTGGTGACCTGCTCGCGCAGCTTCGCGGCCTCGAAGCCGCTCTCCTGCAGGTAGCGCCACGAGCCGGCGCCGGTGGTCGAGATCAGCAGCACGGCCTCGTCGCGGCTGAAGCCGAGCTCCATCGCCCCGGCGACCAGCGCCTCGGCGAAGCGGAAGAAGTACGCGGGGCCGGAACCGCTGACGGCGGTGACCGCGTCCATGCGCCGCTCGTCGGCGACGCGCAGGATCTTCGCGCACGGCGCGAACAGCGACTCGGCCAGCGCGAGGTCGCCGTCGTCGGCGAACGCGCCGCGGCACAGGCCGACCATGCCGAGGCCGATGGCGAGCGGCGTGTTGGGCATCGCCCGCACCACGCGCGGGCGCGCCGCGGCCCCGATGCCGGCCTCCAGCGCGCGCGTCGGCGTGCCGGCGAGGATCGAGACCAGGACGCGGTCGGCGCGCCACGCCTGGCCGAGCTCGGGCAGGACCTGCGCTGCGACCTGCGGCTTGGTCGCGAGCAGGACGATGCGCGCGTCGGCGCAGGCGACGCGGTTGTCGGCGACCGCGCGCACGCCGTCGGCGGCGAAGCGCTCGCGCTTCTGCGCATCGGGTTCGGAGACCACCAGCGTCGGCGGCGTCGGCAGCGCGCGCAGGCCCTTGATGATCGCCGTGGCCATGTTCCCGCCGCCGATGACGGCGATCGCGGGCAGGACGGCGGGCGTTGCGGACGACGATGCGCTGGCCATGCGGATCTCCGGGCGCGGCAGCGTGCCCGGCGGCGCCGCGCCGCACAATGCACGAGGCCGCGCGCCGCGTGCATGAGCCCGCGCGACGCGTGCATGAGCCTTGAACGCCTGGGGGTTTCGGATCGGGCGCGGCCGGTCTAGCATCGCCGGACGATGAGCGATGCCGTGGAAGTGCAGATCGACGGCCTGGCGGGGCCGACCCACCACTTCGCCGGGCTCAGCCATGGCAACCTCGCGTCGCTGGCCAACGCCGGCTGGTCGAGCCGGCCGCGCGCCGCGGCGCGCCAGGGCCTGGCGAAGATGCGCGCGGTGATGGAGCTCGGCGTGGTCCAGGCGGTGCTGCCGCCGCTTGCCCGCCCCGACATCGGCTTCCTGCGCGGCTGCGGCTTCGCCGGCGACGAGCGCGCGATCCTGACCCAGGCGGCCGCCGAGCCGCACCTGCTCTCGGTGGCGTCGTCGAGCGCGTTCATGTGGGCCGCCAACGCCGCGACCGTGGCGCCGAGCGTCGACACCGCCGACGGCCGCCTGCACCTGATCGGCGCCAACCTCATGGCGACGCCGCATCGCGCGCTCGAGGGCCTGGCGCGCACCGCGCAGCTGCGCCGGCTGTTCCGCGATCCGGCGCTGGCGACGGTGCACGCCCCGCTGCCGGCCTCGACCGCGCTGGGCGACGAGGGCGCCGCCAACCACTGCCGCTTCGCGCTCGAGCACGGCCTGCCCGGCGTGCACCTCCTGGTCTACGGTCGCGGCCACGGCCTGACCGCCGACCGCCTGCCGAAGAGCTTCCCCGCGCGCCAGACGCGCGAGGCCTCGATGGCGGTCGCGCGCACGCTCGGCCTGCCGCCGGCGCGCACGATCTACGCCCAGCAGCTGCCCGCGGCGATCGACGCCGGCGCGTTCCACAACGACGTGGTGATGGTCGCCAACCGCGACCGCCTGCTGGTGCACGAGCGCGCGCTGGTCGACCAGGCGGCGGTGCTCAAGCAGATCGCGCGCCTGGTTCCCGGCCTCAGGATCCACGAGGTGCGCGACGCCGACCTGCCGCTGGCCGAGGCGGTGCGCTCGTACCTGTTCAACAGCCAGCTGATCGACACCGCGGACGGCATGGTGCTGCTCGCGCCGATGCAGTCGTCCGAGGGCGCGCCGGCCAAGCTGGCGCAGCGCCTGATCGACGACGGCTTCATCGGCCGCGTCCAGTTCATCGATCTCGGCCAGAGCATGGCCAACGGCGGCGGGCCGGCCTGCCTGCGCCTGCGCGTGGCGATGACGCCGGCGGAGCGCGCCTCGCTGGCGCCCGGCGCGATCATCGACGCGACGACGCTGCGCAAGCTCGAGACCCACATCGACATGTACTACCGCGAGTCGCTCAAGCTCGCCGATCTCGCCGATCCGCAGCTGGCGCTCGAGGCGCAGACCGCCACCGCGCACCTCGAGTCGGTCCTCGGCATGCGCTCGGGCACGTTGGCGGACTCGTGAGCGAGGCGCTGCGGTCGCTCAGCCCGTGGGACGCGCGCGACGTCGTCTTCACGGGCGCCGAGGCGGACACGACCGAGGTCGCCGCGGGCGCGACGGCGATGGCCGCGGCGTTCCCCGACTGGTCGCGCGCCGCCGATCGCGGCGAGCGTCTGGCGGGCCTGCGCGCGCGGGTCGTGGCGCGGCGCGCCGACATCGTCGCGCTGCTGGTGCGTGAGGCCGGCAAGTGCCGCGCCGACGCCGAGGCCGAGGCGGATCTGCTGCCGACCAAGATCGACATCACGCTCGCGCAGGGGCTGGCCCGCGCGCCGGCCGCGGCGCCGGCGTCGTCCGGCGCGCTCATCGCCTGGCGCCCGCGCGGCGTCGCGGCGGTGCTCGGCCCGTTCAACTTCCCGCTGCACCTGCTGCACGGGCTGGTGGTGCCCGCGCTGGCCGTCGGCTGCACGGTCGTCGCCAAGCCGAGCGAGCGCACGCCGGCGCTCGGCGCGCTGTACCGCGAGCTGATCGCCGCGGCGGGGCTCGCCGACGTCTGCCGCGTCGTGCTCGGCGGGCGCGCGACCGCGGCGGCGCTGGTCGCGCGGCGCGAGATCGCCACCGTCGCCGCGGTCGGCGGCCGCGCGATGGGCGTGGCGCTGGCGCGCGCGCTGGCCGATCGGCCCGAGGTCGTCCTGGCGCTGGAGCTCGGCGGCGTGAACCAGGCGCTGGTGCTCGACGACGCCGACGAGGGCGCCGCGGCCGCGGCGATCGCCGAGGGCGCCTGGCGCATGGCCGGGCAGCGCTGCACGGCGACGCGCATCGTGCACGTGCCGCGGGCCCGGCGCGACGCGCTGATCGCGCTGATCGCCGAGCGGCGCAGCGCCTGGGCGCCGGCGGCCGATCCGGCTGGCGCGGTCGGACCGATGATCGGCGTCGCGGAGCGCGAGCGCTTCCAGCGCGCGTATCGCGAGCTGCCGCCGGGGCTGACGCTGGTCGCGGGCGCGGTGCGCTCGGACGACGCGCGCGCCGATCCCCTGCTGCTGCGCGTCGACGAGCCGCGCGCACGCGAGGCGGCGCTGTACCGCGAGGAGCAGTTCGGACCGGCGCTGATCGTCGACGCCTACGACCGGCTCGACGAGTGCCTCGCGCGCATGGCGGCCAATCCGTACCGGCTCGCCGCCAGCGTCTTCACGCGCGAGCGCGACCGCTTCCTCGCCTGCGCGGCGCTGCTGCCGTACGGGCAGGTCAACCACGACCGGCCGACCGCGGGCGCGCGCAGCGACCTGCCGTTCGGCGGAACCGGCCACAGCGGCAACGGACGGCCGGCGGCGGTGGCGGCGTGCCAGATATTCGCCGACGAGTGCGTGGTCTGGCCGGCGCGCTGACGCGGCGGCTTCACGGGCGTTCGACGGGCTGCTGCTCCCGGGCGCCCTGCTCCCGCGCCCGTTGTTTCGCCTGCTCCATCGCCTGCTGAAACTCTGGCGGTGGCTGTATCTCCATGGTCGTCACCCGAGGGGACTGGCGCGCGCTGAAGAGCAGAAGCCCGCCGACCACGAGCCCCGCGAGCACCAGCGCGAGACCGCAGCCGAGCAGCACGCCGCCGGCGCCGGGGCGCGGCGGCGCGACCTCCGGATCGTCGGAGACCGGCAGGAACGGGATGCTCAGCGGATACCGCCACAGCCGTCCCTCGCCCGCGCGCACCGCGCCGATGATCGGGAAGACGATGCAGAACAGCGCCAGGGCGATGAATAGCGGGATGCCGATGATGACGAAGCACAGCGCGGCGCTGACGAACGCGTAGATCAGCGCGCTGATCGTCCAGTTGAGCACCGCCCGGCCATGCGCGTCGACCTGGCGACTGCGGTCGCGTCCGCTCAGCCACATCGCCAGCGGCAGGATCAGGCCGGCGAGCGGGACGATGTAGCTGGCGAACTGCGACAGGTGCAGGAGCGGCAGGAAGCCGCGCTCGTCCATGCCCCAGATGCGGGCGTCCCCGGCGGCGACGGCGTCGGCGCCGACGCTGCGCGGCGCGCGCTCGAGCCGCTCGAGCGCGTCGCCGACCTGCGAGGCCCGCTGCCAGCGCCGTTCGGGGTCGCGCTCGAGCGCGCGCAGCACGACCTCGTCGATGCGCGCGTCGACGGCGGCGCTGTGCGACGGCGCCTCGAAGCGCCCCAGCGGCAGGCGGCCGGTGAGCACCTCGTAGATCACCACGCCGAGCGCGTAGATGTCGGCGCGGTGATCGACGACGCGCGCGCGCTCGACCTGCTCCGGCGCCATGTAGTGCAGGGTGCCGAGCGCGACGCCGCTGCCGGTCAGCGCTTCGCCGCTGATCTCCTGGCTCAGCTTGGCCAGGCCGAAGTCGACGACGTGCGGCACGCCCCGCTGGTCGATCAGGATGTTCTCCGGCTTGATGTCGCGGTGCACGACGCCCTGGTCGTGCGCGTACTGCAGCGCCTGGCAGAGCGGCGGCACCAGCGCCAGCGCCTGCGCCGGGCTGAGCGCACCGGTCGCCATCACCTGGCGCAGGTTCGCGCCGTCGATGTGGTCCATCAGCAGCCAGCACCACCGGCCGCTGCGGCCGTGGGCGCGGATGGCGACGATGTTCGGGTGGTCCAACCGCTCGAGCGCTTCCGCCTCGCGCAGGAAGCGCGACGCGAAGGCCTCGCCGTGCTCGCCGTCGCCGGCGACGGCCTTGAGCGCCAGGATCCGGCCGTCGGCCAGGCGGCGCACGCGGTAGACGGCGCCCATGCCGCCCTGGCCGATCAGCTCGAGGATCTCGAGCTCGGGGAACGCGGCCTGCAGCTCGTCGATCGGCGGCGCCGGCGATCGCTGCCCGGAGGCGCGGCTCGCCGGAGCGAGCGCCGCGGCGAGCTGCGGGCCGCGTGCGGCCGACGCCTCTGGCGCAGGGGCGATCGCGGCGACTGGCCGGCGACGCGACAGGACGACGATCAGCACGACGACCGCGATGATCGCGCCGCTACCGAGCCCCACGATGACGACGATCGGGAGCAGGCTGGAGGCGACCGACGGCGGGGACGAGCCGACGACCTCGATCGTCGGCATCGCCTGGCCAGCGGCGGTCGCGGCATGCGCGCGCTCGGCGTGGCCGTCGATGTGCTTCTCGAGTTCCATCGCATCGTCTTCGGTCAGGCGGCCGCCTGGGTACTCCACCCGGTAGGTCAGGCCACCTCCGGCGCGGCTGAGCGTGACGTCCGCACGATCCATGCCGCGCGTGATCCTCGCCACCCGGCCCGAATCGATCTGCTCGAGCATCCAATTCCAGGACCGCTGCGGCCGCGACATCTTCTGGAACCCGAGGACGGCCAGCATGCCGACGATCAGCGCGGCGAGGACCGTCAGGCCGATGACGCTGCGCCGCCGGATCGCGATCCATACCAGGCCCACGACGAGGATCACCGGGATCGCGACGACGACGACGAACAGCCAGAGCGATAGCATCGAGTGAGCCTCTCCTGGGCGTGGATGGTGCCCGCCGCACCTACGGGAACCCGTCCCGCCGGTTACCGGATCCTTGCCGTCAGCGCCTCGGCCAGCGCCTGCAATTCGTCGTCGATCGCCCGCGGCGTCGGCTCCGACAGGGTTTCCGCGACCTCGAGCCGGGCGAGCTCGCGCAGGCGATGGCGCAGGCGGTGGACGGCGACCTTGACCGCGCCTTCGCCCAGGCCGAGCGCGATCCCGGCCGCGGCGTAGGCGGCGCCGGTGCCGTTGACGGTCAGGAACGGCTTCAGCTGCGCGAAGCGCAGGCGCTCGGGCGGTCCGGCGTGCTCGCCGGCGAGACGGGTCTCGGCGCGGTCGAGCAGCGCCAGCGCCCAGTCGCGGTCGAAGCACGGATCGGCGGTCTCGGGAGCCGGCGGATCGGCCAGCGCGGCGTCGACCATGGTCGCGCCGCCGCCGCGCTTCGCGGCCCCGTCGCGCTGCACGCGGTCGCGCAGGAAGTTGCGGAAGACCACCAGCAGCCAGGCGCGGAAACGGCCGCGCTCGGGCACGACCGCGCCGAGCTCGAGCCGACGTTCGACCAGCCGGCAGCAGAAATCCTGCACCGCGTCCTCGGCCCCCGGCTGGTCGCAGCCCCAGCGCCGGGCGGCGAGGCGCAGCGGTTCCCAGTAGCGCTCGACCAGCCAGGCCAGCGCGGCGCGGGCCTCGCTGTCGCCCGGTCCGCCGGCGCGGCTGACCACGCTCCAGCGCGTGGCGACGAAACCGCTGTCCGATGGCACCGACACATGTGATCCGCGGGCGGACGCCACACAATCGCGAGCCCGGCGCGCTGCCGCGGCAGCCG
>Ga0196963_10000560_pt1 | contig 32342 bp, 21 predicted proteins | sample S1_5metaG_FD_148600 | JGI IMG/M metagenome (GOLD analysis project Ga0196963, IMG submission 148600) | Soil microbial communities from Anza Borrego desert, Southern California, United States - S1_5 | ecosystem: Environmental > Terrestrial > Soil > Desert | place: USA: California | collected...
GCCGAGCTTGGAGCTGTAGTGGAAGCGCAGGCCATCCGCGCTCATGCGCTGCTGCTGGAAGTTGATCTGGTTGCCGTTCACCAGCAGGTAGCAGGCCTGGTTCACGACCGAGTTGGTGCCGTTGTGCAGTCGGCCGGCGTTGTCCATGTCCCAGGTGCTGCCGTTGGCGTCCTGGGTCTGGCGCCATTGCCAGGGGATCAGCGCTTCGCCGGCGGCGCCGGTGGCGGCGATCAGCAGCAGCAGGGCGAATCGCGCGGTCATTCCGGCATCTCCATCTCGTCATCGAGCTTCAACGCCTCGATGCGCAGCGTGCCGCCGTCGAGGCGATAGCTCAGCTGCGCATCGCGCACGAGCAGATCGAGCAGCTCGTGCAGCGGCCGCTCGCTGATCGACAGCGTGCGCGTCTGGGTGCCATCGACGTCCGCGGCGATCTCGACCGGCAGGCCGGTGAGCCCGGCGATGGACTCGCCGATGACCTTCAGCTCGACCGCCTCGACGCTGAGCGTCACCGGCTTCTCCAGGCGCGGATCCGTGGTCGGCGCGGCGACCGGCTCGGGCTCGTCGGGCTTCACCCGCCAGGCGACCAGCAGCCGCGCCGGCACGCGCACGGTGCTGCCGTCGCCGCGGGCGATGGCGATCGACTCGTCGCGCAGGCGTCCGCTCAGGCGCGTGTCGCCCGCGAGCTCGACGGCGACCTCGCCGTCGTCCTCGCGCTCGAGCGAGCGCATCCGCGCGGGCTCGACGCCGACGTCGCCCGACGCGGTGGCGAGGGACAGCGCCGCCGCGAACACGCCGGCCACGCGGTCGCCGCCGGCGAGCTCGGCGTGGTCGCAGGCGTCGGTGTCGGCGGGACGCGCGCCGCCCTGGTACCAGCAGACGATCTCGTGCGGCGCGCACGCGACATCGCCGGCGCGGCGCGTCGGCAGCGTCAGGGATGGGCCGCCGAGCATGCCGCGCAGCGACGTGCCATCGCGCAGGACGACGCGCCAGCCGGGCGCGCCGTCGCCCAGCCGTTCGATCGACGACACCTGCGGCAGCGGCAGGGTCAGGCGGCCGAAGGCGCCGATCAGGTCGATGCCGCCGGCGGGCAGCCGCGCCAGCGCCAGGACGTCCCCGTCGCGCAGTCCGACCACCACCGCGTCGGCCGGGATGCCGTCGTCCGGCGCCGCGCGCAGCGCCAGGCCGCGCACGCGCCGGACGTCGACCGCGAGGGCGCCGGCGGTCGAGGCGAGGACCAGGTCGGCCGCCGCGAGGCGCCCGCGCAGGACCTCGCCCTGACGGGTGTAGACCGCGCCGGGGTCGAAGGCGTCGACGCCGGCGGCCACGGCGGCGATCTCCTCGAAGGCGATCTGGTGGCGGCCGTGCGCGCCTTCGACCACGACGCTCGAGCCGCTGGCGACGCCGATCGCGTGGTCTTCCGCGCCGCTCGCGACCACCAGCAGGTCCTCGCCGACGCGCTCGACGCCGGTGCGCTCGCACCAGCGCGTCAGGGACGGCAGGTCGGCGACCGGCGCGTCGGCTCCGCCCGCGCCGAGGCGCAGGTTGACGACGTGGCGCATGAGGTCGCGCGGGATGGCGCCGGCGCGCGGCAGGGCCTTGAGCAGCGCGGCCGCGTCGGCGGCCGCATCGAACCCCGCGCGGCGCTGCGCCGCGAGGTGGACGAGCACCGCCTTGGAGCGCGGCTTCAGCGCCAGGCTCCAGGTCATGCCGTAACGGCGGTTCTGCTGGATGGTGATCGCCGGCGCGTTCTTCGACCGCGGTCCCTGGACGACGAACAGCACGCTCGGCCGCGAGTTGTTGGCCGGCTGCTGGGTGACGAAGCCGACGTCCTTGGCACCCAGCGTTCCGCCGCCGAACGCCTGGCCGGTGGTCGTGACGGTGGCCTGCGCGTTGCCGCCGAGATTGGCTTCGACCATCACCGCCACCGTCGCCGCCTGGTCGGTGGTGTTCTCGATGATCTCGCACCAGCGCACCGCCGCGAGATCGGTCAGCACGCGCACCCGCCGCGTGACGGTGATCCCGCCCATCGGCAGGCTCAGCACCAGCTCGCCGTCGGCGGTCATCATCGGCTGCTGGCACTGGAACTGCTGGCCGTTGACCGTCAGCCACAGGCCGCTGTCGAAGCAGTCGTTGGTGCCGTCGTCGATCGCCCCGGTCTGACCGTTGCGGTCCCAGCGGAAGCCCTGCGCGTCGCTGCTCTCGTGCCGACCCCCGTTGGTCGCGACGAGCTGCTCGGCGCAGCCCAGCGGCGCGATCATCAGCAGGGGGATCCACCAGCGTCGCATGCGGCATCTCCTGGCGCCGCGCGGCGCCGCTCATCTGGATCTAACGACGTTCCGCCCCGAGGTTCGTCACGATTTCGTCAGCGGCGGCGATGCGTGGGACGGACGCTGGGATGGAGTAGAGGACCGGGGTCGCGGTTGCAATGCGGGAGGGGTCCGACGCCGCCGGGATGACCGCCTGACCGTGGGTGGCGGGCGTGCGCATCACTCGGTGGAGCTGCCACCAGCGCGTTGCCGGTGCACGCGCGCCGATGCGGCAACGTCCGGCGCCGGCGTGTCTCAGGAGCGGGTCGCGGCGGTGCTGGCGACGGCCACCCCGGCGTGGCGCATGGCTGCGATCGCGCCATCGATGTCGCCCGGCGCCAAGCCGACGCCGCGGCACGCGTCCTCGATCAGCGTCACGGCGAAGCCCAGTCCAACCGCGTCGATCGCCGTGGCCTTGACGCAGTAGTCGGTCGCCAGGCCGCACACCGCGACCTCGTCGACGTTCTGCGCGCGCAGCCAGTCGCCCAGGCCGGTCGCCTTGCGGCGGCCGTTGTCGAAGAAGCCGCTGTAGCTGTCGATCGCCGGATCGGTGCCCTTGGCGAAGACCCGCGCGATGCGCCGGGTGTCGAGGCCGGGATGGAACAGGGCGCCGCCGGTCCACTGCACGCAGTGCGCCGGCCACAGGACCTGCGGCAGGCCGGCGAGCTCGGCCATGGCGAACGGCTGCCCGCCGGGCCGGTTGACCGCGAAGCTGCCGTGCTCGGGCGGATGCCAGTCCTGCGTCGCCACCACCAGGTCGAAGCGCGGCATCAACGCGTTGGCCACCGGCACGACGGCGTCGCCGTCGGCGACCGCGAGCGCGCCGCCGGGGCAGAAGTCGTTCTGGATGTCGACCAGGATCAGGGCGCGCATGGTCCGCTCCTCGTTCACAGCTCGAAGCTGAAGCCGTCGCGCAGGCGCTGGCGGTAGGCGGTCTCGTCGAAGCGGTAGAGGCGCGCGGCGCGGTGGGCGACGTTGCGCTCGTGCTCGTCGAGCTCGTCGAGGATGCCGAGCGCGAGGACCTTCTTGCGGAAGTTGCGCTTGTCGAGCGCGCGGCCGAGCGCCATCTCGTAGAGCCGCTGCAGCTGGCCGAGGGTGAACTTGCGCGGCAGCAGCTCGAAGCCGATCGGCTGCCAGCGCACCTTGCTGCGCAGCCGCTCGCGCGCGGCGGCGACGATCGCCGCGTGATCGAAAGCCAGGCGCGGGAGCTCGTCCAGCGCATGCCACGCGGCTTCACTGGCGTCGGTCGCGGCCTGGACGCGGTGGTCGGCGAGGCGCACCAACGCCCAGTAGGCGACGGTGACGACGCGCTCGCGCGGATCGCGGCCGACCGCTCCGAAGGTGTAGAGCTGCTCCAGCCACACGCGCGAGAGCCCGGCCTCCTCGGCCAGCTCGCGCCGCGCCGCGTCGTCGACCGATTCGTCGACGTGCACGAAGCCGCCGGGCAGCGCCCAGCGCCCGAGGTACGGCGCCAGGCCGCGGCGGATCAGCGCGACCTTCAATCCGGCGTCGTCGTAGCCGAGGACCACGCAGTCGACGGTCAGCGCCGGGCGCGCGTGCGCGTAGGTCGCCATCTCACGCCTCGTCGAGCGCGCGCAGCTCGCGCGCGAAGCCGGCGTTGAGGATCGGGAAGCGGCACCAGGTCTTGGGGTCGAGGTTCTCGTCGTCGAGGTGGAACGCCGGCGCGAAGCGTTCGCGCTTCCACTGGTTGCGGCACCACAGCGCGAAGAATCGGCGTACCCAGCCGCGCAGGACCTCGCGGCCGTGCTCCGGGAACTCGCCGACCATGCGCGCGAGGACCTCGACCGGCGGCAGCTTGTCGCGGATGGCGAGCTTCTCGATGCGGTCGAGCAGGGGGAACGGCATCAGGTCCTCCTCGCTCTTCTGGCCGACGGCGAGCGGGCGCAGCTCGGGGGTCGAACGCTGCGCGGTGATCGCCGCCAGCGCCGCGATCGGGCCGATGCCGCGCGGACCTTCGCGCTCGAGCCAGGACAGCCAGCGGCGCAGGAACGCCTTGTCGATGCCGGCGATCGGCGACAGGCCGCCGCAGGTGTCGCCGTCCATGGTCGCGTAGCCGACCGCGGCCTCGCTGCGGTTGGAGGTCGCGAGCAGCAGCGCGTTGCGCAGGTTGGCGATCATCCACACGCCGGGCGCGCGGGCGCGCGCCTGGATGTTCTGCAGCGCGAGATCGTCGCGCTCCCAGGTCGGGGCGCGACCCACGGCGGCGCCGACCGCGCGCACGTAGCCCTGCACGAACGGCTCGACATCGAGCTCGAGGTGCTGCGCGCCGACCGCGTCGGCGACCGCGCGCGCGGCGTCGCGCGTGGTGGCGCTGCTGTTGGCGGTGCCCTGCCAGACCGTGGTCAGCAGCGCGCCGGTCAACGCGCGCGCGTCCGCGCAGGCGGCGACCGCCGGGATGTGGCCGAGCGCCTCGCGCACGCCGGCGGCGCCGAGATCGTCCAGCGCGCGCCGCGCGGCGAGCGCGACCAGGCAGCTCACCGCCGCCGAGTCGGCGCCGCCGCTCAGGCTGACGACGAAGCCGCCGCTGCGGCTCTTGCGCAGGTAATCGAAGAGCGCGAGCGCCTCGGCGCGGCTGAACTCCTCCTCCTTCAGCGTCGGCGACGCCTCCCAGGCGGCCGGCGCCTCGCGCGCGACGTCGACCGCCGCAGGCCACGCGTGGGCGGCCTCGACCAGGCCGGAGTGCTCCTCCAGCGCCGGGTCGTGGCTGGCGATGCGCGCGCGCGAGAAGCGCGCGACGGAGAGATCGACGCGGGCGCAGGTCAGCTCCCACGGCGTGAGCGTCAGGCGCGGACCCTGCGCGACGATCGCGCCCCCGTCGGCGATCAGCGCGCCGCCGTCGTAGATCGCGCGGCCGGCCTCGTTGCCGAGCAGGTTGGCGTAGACGTAGGCGGCGCCGAACGCGCGCGAGCCTTCGCAGACGAAGTCGCGGCGCACGCCGAGCTTGCCGAAGGCGAAGTGGCTCGCCGACGGGTTGAGCACGACGTCGACGCCGTGCGCGGCCAGGCGCGCGCCCGGACGCCCGGCGACCCACGCGTCCTCGCAGATCTCGAAGCCGATGCGCACGTCGCCGATGGCGAAGAGCAGATCGCCCAGCGGCAGATCGCGCCCGGCGAAACGCGTACGCGTGACGACGTCGGCGCGCCACGGCTTGAACCAGCGCGGCTCGTAATGGATGCCGTCGCCGGCGAGGTGCTGCTTGGCGACGAAGCCGAGCACGTGGCCGTCGGCGATCACCGCGACGGTGTTGAACAGCGCGCGCTGGTGCAGCCGGGGCAGGCCGACGCACACCACCAGGCCGGCGCATTCCCTGGCGATCTCGACGAGCACGCGCTCGGCCTGGACCACCACGTCCGGGCCGTGGAACGCGTCCTCGCAGCCGTAGCCGGTGATGCACAGCTCCGGCAGGCAGAGCAGCCCGACGCCGCGCTCGCGCGCGGCGCGCAGGACCTCGACGATGCGCCGCTGGTTCCCGTCCCAGTCGAGCGGGATCTGGTTGAGCGCCGCGGCGGCGACGACCAGGGCGGTCATGCCAGCGCTCCCTTCGCCGCGGCGACCCGTTCGCGCGCGCCGAGGATCAGCGCGGTGCGGCGCTCGTGCAGGCCGAGCTCGAGCCCGACCGGGTACTGGTGCGGATGGTCGAAGCGCTTGATGCCGTCATGGAAGCGCGCCAGCCCGGCGCGACGACGCTCGCGCGCGACCGCGATCGGCTCGGGCGCGAGCACGCGCGCGCCGCGACGCAGCGCCGGTACCAGGAGGTCCTCGGCGACGGCGTCCGCCGGCATGCGCTTGCGCCGCGTGGCGTCGCCCGGATCGACCATCGTCCACGGCGGCGCCGGCGTCGGGGCGAGCTCGTCCCAGACCACGTCGCCGACCGCCGCGTCGCCGACCGTGAAGCGCCGCGCCTGCAGCAGCCCCGGCGTGGAGACCTTCGCGGCCTGCTCGCTGAGCTTGACGCACGGGCGCCAGGCCCCGTCGTCCGCGCGGATCGCGCCGAGCTTGTAGACGCCGCCCAGCGCCGGCTGGTCGTAGGCGGTGACCAGCTTGGTGCCGACGCCCCACACGGCGATGCGCGCGCCCTGCTGCTTGAGGCTGGCGATCAGGCGCTCGTCGAGGTCGTTGGAGGCGACGATCTGCGCGCGCGGGAAGCCGGCGGCGTCGAGCAGCCTGCGCGCCTCGATGGACAGCCACGCGAGGTCGCCGGAATCGAGGCGGATGCCGACCATCTCGTGACCTCCGGCGCGCAGCGCGCGGCCGACCTCGATGGCGTGGCGCACGCCGTCGAGCGTGTCGTAGGTGTCGACCAGGAAGACGCAGTTGTTGGGCATCGCGCGGGCGTAGGCGGCGAAGGCCTCGGGCTCGTCGGCGAAGGACATCACCCAGCTGTGCGCGTGCGTGCCGCGCACCGGGATGCCGTAGCGCATGCCGGCGAGGACGTTGGAGGTCGCGGCGCAGCCGCCGATGTGCGCGGCGCGGCTCGCGGCGAGGGCGCCGTCGCCGCCCTGCGCGCGGCGCAGGCCGAACTCGAGCACGGCGTCGCCGCCCGCGGCCTGGGCGACGCGCGCCGCCTTGGTCGCGATCAGCGTGTCGAAGTTGATCAGGCAGAGCAGCGCGGTCTCGACCAGCTGGCCCTGCAGGATCGGACCGCGCACGCGCAACAGGGGCTGGTGGGCGAAGGCCACCGTGCCTTCGGGCATGGCGTCGATGTCGAGCGTCAGGCGCAGCGCCCCGAGGTGGTCGAGGAAGCCGCGCTCGAACAGCGGCTTGCCGTCGTTGCCGGTCAGGCTGGCCAGGTACTGCAGGGCGGCCGGCTCGAAGCGGAAGCGCTCCAGCCAATCGAGCACCGGGGCGAGCCCGCAGGCGATGGCGTAGCCGCCGGCAAAGGGGTGCTTGCGGAACGACAGCGTGAACACCGCCTCGCGCTCGGCGCGGCCCTCCTTCCAGTAGCCGTAGGCCATGGTCAGCTGGTAGAGGTCGGTGAGCAGCGCGCCGTGGTCCATGACAGTGTACTTTGGACACGAAGGCGGCGATGCAAGCGCGCCGCGACACGACGCGACCCGGGGGCCGCCGAGCTCGGGCTCGACGATCCGCGGGTCGCGTCGACGTCGACGGCTTCAGCGCGCCTTGGGCTTCGGCTTGCCGGGGATCTTGGACACCGGCTTCGCCGATGGCTTCGGATCCGGTCCCTCGGCGCGCACCTTCTCGCGGCTCCAGTGGCGATGCTGCGCGATCGCGGCGATGAACGGCTTGAGCACCGCCCCGGCGTTGGCGCCGGTGACGACGCCGCCATCGGCCGCCGCGCCGGCGGCGACCAGCACGTCCCCGCCCGCGCCGAGCGCGGCGATGCTCTTGCAGTGGCGGTAGGCCTCGGCCACGAAGCGCACCGCGTCGTCGTCGCCGGCCAGCGTCGCCGCGCTGTCGGCCCCGTCGGCGATCAGCACGGCGTCGTACATCACCGACGGCCCGGTCGAGAACGTGCGCACCGCCTCGGCGTCCGCGCCGTCGCTGCTGGCGACGGGGCCCAGCGCCGACGACACCAGCTCGACGGTGACGCCCTGCTTCTCCAGCGCGCCCTTCACCGCGGCCATCGACGCGCCGACGAATCCGGCGGCGGCCAGCACCGCGACGCGCCGCGTGCGGATCGAGTCGCTCGGGCCGGTCAGCATGCTCAGCGCCGGCGAGGCCGCGACCGTCGCGCCGGTGCCCTTGCCGATCTTCGGCGCCGCGCCGGCTGCCGTCACCGTCACGCCGATCGCCTTGGCGACCGTCGCGGCCAGGGCCGGATCGACGTTCGCGAGCACCGCGTCGACCACGCGCTGGCGCACCGGCAGGCGCTCGACCTTGCCCAGCTCGAAGGCCAGCGCGTCGGTGACGTGGCCGCGCTCGACCGGCGTCAGGCTGTTGAGGAACAGCCGCGCCTGGCCGAAGTGGTCCTTGAAGCTGTCGCTGCGCGCGCGGATCTTCGCGCCGTCGACGCGCTCGGTGTAGTGCGTGAAGCCGCCCTGCGCGGCGCTCGCCGGCTTGGGGAAGTTGTCGCCCAGCGAGTTCGGCGAGTAGTTCGCGACGCCGGCGGGGATGCCCTGGCGCGAGAAGCCGTCGTGCTGGTTGTTGTGCACCGCCGCGATCGGCCGGTTGATCGGCAGCTCGGCGAAGTTCGGCCCGCCGAGGCGCGTGATCTGGGTGTCGAGGTACGAGAACAGCCGCGCCTGCATCAGCGGATCGTTGGTGAAATCGATGCCCGGCACGACGTTGCCGACGCAGAAGGCGACCTGCTCGACCTCGCTGAAGAAGTTGGTCGGGTTGCGGTCGAGGGTGAGCTTGCCGATGCGCTGCACCGGCACGACCTCCTCGGGCAGCAGCTTGGTCGCGTCGAGCAGGTCGAAGCCGTGCTTGAGGACGTCCTTCTCCGGGATGATCTGCACGCCCAGCTCGTACTCGGGGAAGTCGCCGCTCTCGATCGCCTCGAACAGGTCGCGGCGGTGGTAGTCGGCGTCCTTTCCGGCGATCTGCTGGGCCTCCTCCCAGACCAGCGCGTGGGTGCCGAGCAGCGGCTTCCAGTGGAACTTGACCAGCGAGGCGACGCCGGCCTCGTTGACGAAGCGGAAGGTGTGGACGCCGAAGCCCTCCATCATGCGGTAGCTGCGCGGGATGCCGCGGTCGGACATCACCCACATCACCATGTGCGCGGTCTCGGGCGTCAGGGAGACGAAGTCCCAGAAGCTGTCGTGCGCCGACGACGCCTGCGGGATCTCCTTGCGCGGGTTGGGCTTCACCGCGTGGACGAGGTCGGGGAACTTGGCGCCGTCCTGGATGAAGAAGACCGGGATGTTGTTGCCGACCAGGTCGAAGTTGCCCTCGTCGGTGTAGAACTTCACCGCGAAGCCGCGCACGTCGCGGACCGTGTCGGCCGAGCCGCGCGAGCCGACCACCGTCGAGAAGCGCACGAACACCGGCGTCTTGCGCGCCGGATCGTTGAGGAAGCCGGCCTTGGTGAGCTTGGCCAGCGGTTCGTAGACCTGGAAGAAGCCGTGCGCGCCGGCGCCGCGCGCGTGGACCACGCGCTCGGGGATGCGCTCGTGGTCGAAGCGCATGATCTTCTCGCGCAGATGGAAGTCCTCGAGCAGCGTCGGGCCGCGCTCGCCGGCCTTGAGCGAGTTGTCGGTGTCGGCGACGCGCACGCCCTGGTCGGTGGTCAGGAACTCGCCATCGGGACGATCGCGGAATCGTTCGAGCTGGGCGTCCTTGCGATCGGCGGCGTTGCGTGCGGGCTTCTTGGGCGATGCCATGGCGTTTCCGTTGGGGTGGCCGCCAACCCAAGCGGACGCTAGCTCAACGCCCAGTCGAATACGACGCACCTACAACCGGGTAACCCGCAGGACCTCGGGTGGACGCGGGCGTTGCACGTCCTCCCTCGCAGAAATAGCCGCCAGACGCGGCGCGTATGCTCATGGGCGGACCGAACACCAACGAGCAGGAGCCGACCATGGACGCCATCGCGATGCTGAAACAGGATCACGTGAAGGTACGCGGACTCTTCAAGCGCATCGAGGAGCTGGACGATGACGCGACCGACGAGCGCGAGGCGCTCTTCGACGAGCTGGTGCAGTCGCTGAAGACCCACGAGACCATCGAGGAGGAGATCTTCTACCCCGCGGCCAAGGAGGCCGGCGAGGAGGCCGAGGAGATCGTCATGGAAAGCTACGAGGAGCACCACCTCGCCGATCACCTGCGCGAGCAGCTCGAGCAGGCCGACGAGGACGACGAGACCCGCGTCGCGAAGCTCAGCGTGCTCAAGGAGCTGGTCGAGCACCACATCGAGGAGGAGGAGGGCGAGCTCTTCCGCGAGGTCCAGAAGGAGCTGGACGAGGAGCGCCTGGCGGAGATCGCCGAGCAGATGCAGGAGCGCCGGGAGGAGCTGGAGGGCGCGAGCGTCGGCAGCGGCGCCGACACGGGTGCGGCAGACGAGGGCGAGGGCGACGCGCGGCGCGCCAAACGCGCCGCTCCGAAGCGCTCCACGGCGCGTGGCAAGGCGACCACGCGCGGGAAGTCGGGCGCGAAGAAGAAGAAGCCGGCGAGCTCGTCGAAGCGCTGAGGATCCACGCGCCCGACGTGCTGCCAGGGGTGCGGTCGAACGGCCGCACCCCTGGACGGTCGCGGGTCGCATCGCGCCCCGCGCGCAACCCGGCATCCGCCGCCCACGACCCTCGAGGGTACTGCATTCCGGCGGTTTCTCCGACGCGGCTACCCGACCGCGGCGGCCACGATCCGCGCGATTGATCGCGATGGCGATGGCGGACGCGCTCGCCGGTCGATGAGATCGCAGCCCGGAGACGGGCATGAGCGGATGGCGTGTCGCGGCCGTGCACGAGTGGATCGCCCACGATCCGTTCGGGCGGCCCAAGGACGGCGATCTCGGCGCGGGCGTCGCGCTCGGAACCGTGATGGCTGATCGGGTGCGGCTGCGCGCCGCGCGCGGTGCGTACGCGTCGTTCCGCGTCCTGGTGCAGGGCTCGGGCGCATACCGCCTCGCCGCCGTCGTCGCCGGGATCGAGGTCGACCTGGCCAAGGCGTGGTACCACCGCCTCGCGGGCGACGTCCGGCGCTGGCTGCCGGACGCGCTCGTGCCGATCGCCAGCGGCGCCTCGTGCGTGCTGCCCGATCCCGACAACGCGATCCCGGGACAGACGACGCAGGAATTCTGGGTGGACCTGTGGGTGCCACGCGACGCGCCGCGCGGCGCGCGCACCGGCCGGATCACGCTCGACGCCGGGGGAGCCTCGCAGGCGATCCCGGTCACGGTCGAGGTGCTGGACATCGAGCTGCCGGCCGAGCCGACCGTCGTCATGGACAAGAACGCGTACGGCTGCCGCTGGCTCGAGCGGCAGTACCCGCGGGCCTACGCCGGTCTGACCGGTGACGCGCGCTGGGCGCGCCTGACCAGCGACCTGCACAACGTCCATCGTCTCTTCCACGAGCACCGCGGCTGCTTCCATCACCTCGGCCACGGCCATTCCGGCGCCTTCGACCCGATCTACGGTCCGCGCGCGGTCGGCGCGGGACGCGATCGCCGGCTCGAGGGCTGGGAGAAGTTCGACGCGTTGTACGGCCCGCTGCTCGACGGCTCGTGCTTCGCCACCGCCGGGCCCGGCCAGCCGCGCGCGCGCCGCGGCGCCACGCCGGTCTGGGGCATCTACTCGCCGCTGAATCCCGATTGGCCGGCGCGCTACGTGAACTGGGGCGAGGAAGGCTACCGCGTCGAGTTCCGCCGCTGCATCGCCGAGTTCGACCGGCACCTGCGCGACCAGGGCTGGACGGGGACGAAGATCGAGTTCTTCCTCAACCACAAGAAGCGCTACCGCTGGTTCGGCTGGGATGGCGACGAGACCAAGTACGCCAAGGACGATGCCTACCACCTCGAGATCGCGCGCCTGTTCCACGCCGTGGTGAAGGGGTCGCCCGTGCGCTGGAGCTACCGCATGGACGCGAGCTGGCGGCAGGGCGAGCAGCTCGAAGCCCTCGCCGGCAGCGTCGACTTCTGGGTCTGCAACGATTGGTTGTCGTGGTACCGCGAGGCGGCGATGCGCGCGGTCGCGCGCGGCGAGACCGTGTTCACCTACGGCGGCACGCCGTCGATCGCCGCGCCGAGCTGCGACGCGCTGCAGCCGGTGTACCTGGCGTGGGCGCGCTCGCTGTCCGGCTACCTGCCGTGGCTGTCGATCGCGCCCGGCGACGATCCGTGGTTCGCCAGCGACGGCGGCGGGACCGCCAGCATCTATCCGGGCGAGCGCTTCGGCGTCGACGGTCCGATCGCCTCGATCCGGCTGAAGATCGAGCGCAACGGCGTGCAGGACATCGACCTGATGAGCCTGCGCGCGGGCGACCGCGCCGATGCGCTGCGCGCCGAGCTGGAACCGACGATCCCGATCCGGGTGTGGAAGGAGCCGGCGACGGTGGCGCGCGTGCTGGATCCCGCCGACTGGGACAGCTTCAATCTGGAGGTCGGGCACGAGCCGGGGTCGAACGCGCTCGATCGGACGGATCCGGCGTGGTTCTCAGCGATCAGATCCTACGCGACGGGCGGGAGCGGACATGAGCGCCACCCTCCGCGTCGATGACATCGCCGCCGCGCTGAGCGGCATCGCGCGCGTCGCGACCGCGCTGATCGACGGCGACGAGGCACGGCGCATCATCACCGACCGGGCCTACTGGTACGCGGCCGATCCGTACCCGCAGCACATCCACCTCGCCGGCGACTCCATGGACTTCGACCTCGCGCGGCACGACCGGATGAAGAAGTTCCTGATCCGTCTCGGCACGCTGGCGCCGGTGCGTTGCGACGCCGGGCTGTGGGTGTGGGTCAAGGGCGCCGAGCACCTCGCGACCATCGCCTGCCACAACGGCGAGCTGCACCGCTGGTACCGCTTCGGCGAGAATGCGCGTCCGCTCGAGCCCGAGATGATCGCGTGCCGCCGCGGCGACGCGGTGGTCGCGCCACCGACGTCGACGATCCCGTTCGTGACGGTGCTGGCGCCGGTGCGCGACAGCCTGGACGACGTGGTCGGCTGCGTCGAGCTGACCGCGGCGGACCCGGCGGTGCCGGCGGAGAAGCTGCCGGCGTGGAGCTGAGCAGGGCGCGAAGCGCGAGCGGAGCTCGAAGCGCGGAGCGCGAAGCGCGAGGCCGTCAGACGTTGCCGCTGGTCATCAGCGCGCCCACGTCTATCCCGGTCGCGCGCCCCGTGGCGCAGGACGTGGCCGCATGCGCCTGCTGCTCAAGAACCTGCTGTTCATGCTGGTGGTCCCCGGCTCGGTCGGTGGCTGGGTGCCGGCGCTGCTGGTCAGCGATACCGCGCCGCGTGACGGCGCGTGGCGCGTCGCCGCGGCGGCGGTGTTCGCGCTCGCGGCGGCGATCCTCGCGTGGTGCGTGCTCGATTTCGCCCGGCGCGGCCGCGGCACGCCGCTGCCCTTCGACCCGCCGCGCCGCGTGGTTGCGACCGGGCCGTACCGCTGGGTGCGCAATCCGATGTACCTCGCGGTCATGACCGCCATCGCCGGCTGGGGCGTGCTGGTGCCGTCCGGCGCGGTGCCGATCTACGCCGCCTGCGTGGCGCTCTGCTTCCAGGCCATGGTGGTCCTGTACGAGGAGCCCCACCTCGAACGCGAGTTCGGCGACGACTACCGCGCCTATCGCGCCCGCGTGCCGCGCTGGCTGCCGCGACCGCCGCGCGGCTGATTCCGGTCATGCCCGACGGGCGCCGACCGGTGCCAGGAGCCTCGGAGAGGCTCCATCGACTTCGGGCTTCATCGCCGCCGCCCGAGGCCGATACTGCGCGCGTTGACAATCGATAGGGGGGCGAACAGGTTTCGACGGGTGCGCACCGGTGATCTGCCGCGTGTCGTGGTGCGGGAGGCCACGTAAAAACCCGCAAAAACACAAGTGCCGACGATCACGTCGAGTACGCTCTCGCTGCTTAATTAAAAACTAAGTAACGAGATAGGGCTCTCCGCTTCCGGAGACTGGAGAGCCCACTCAACTCTCCGGATAGGCCGTGGAGTGGTCCGGTTACCACGGTCGAGATCCATCGGGCTGGCATGCGGGATTGGCTGTCGACCGCCTACACCGCGAGCGAGAAACGCATTGATCGACTACACATGTAGACGCGACACACGAACGCATTCGGACCGGGGTTCGATTCCCCGCGCCTCCACCATCCGGCTCTTACAAAGCCATGAGCGACCCAGCGGGAAACCCGTTGGGTCGCGTCATTTACCGGTGGTCGCGCACCACCGCGCGCGAGCCGATCGATCGTGATCGCGTCGTGTCCCTCGGCGTCGATCCCACCATGGGATGAAGGCGTGGCTGGATGCGATCGGTGCACGTCGAGCGCTGCCGATGAGACCTCCTGGACCAGTCCCGCGCCTCCTTCGTCCATGCCCGGCAGGGTTTCCTGCCGGGAATTGTCTTTTGTCGGATCGCTTCATTCGCCCACGGTCGTAGCGTCGCGCCCATGAACGGACGCCCAGTCAGGATCGGTGTCATCGGCTGCGGCACCGTCGCGGCCTACGGCCATCTGCCGACGATCGCGGCGAGCGGCGCGTGGGAGCTGGCGGGGATCGCCGAGGCCGATCCGGCGCGCCTGGCGTCGGTCGCGGCCGAGCACCGCCCGCCGCTGGCCACGGTCGACTACCGCGAGCTGCTCGCGGCGCCCGGCCTCGAGGCCGTGGTGGTCGCGACGCACACCGACTCGCACCGGGACATCGCCTGCGCGGCGCTGGAGCGCGGCCTCGACGTGCTGTGCGAGAAGCCGATGGCCAGCGACGAGACGCAGTGCCGCGAGATGGCCGCGGCCGCCGAGAGGTCCGGCCGGCTGCTGGCGATCAACTTCAACACGCGCAGCGCGCCCATCCTGCGCGAGATCAAGCGCCTGATCGACGCCGGGACGGTCGGCACGGTGCGCGTCGCGCGCTTCGTCTACGCCTGGTCGGCGCACCAGTGGCAGCCGCTCGAGCGGTTCGAGGCCTTCATGCGCAATGGCGGGCCGATCATCGACTCCGGGGTGCACTTCTTCGACGGCGTGCGCTGGTATACGGGTCAGGAGATCGACCGCGTCGACGCCGCCGGCGTCGTCCTGCCGCCGTACGATGCGCCGCAGCATGTCATCGCCACCTGCCGCCTGTCCGGCGGGGCCACCGCCCTGGTCGAGGTCGGCTGGATGTACTGCAAGCGCAGCAAGGACCGCTCGACCATCACCACCTACGACGTCATCGGCGACGACGGCGCGATCAGCTTCGATGCCGAGACCCGGCAGCTGCGCATCTACGCGCGCGACCGCAGCGAGGCGCGCGAGTTCGCCGACCTGAGCAAGGGCTTCGACTTCGTCTACGACCGCTTCGCGCGCTCGGTGCGCGAGCGGCGGCTCGTCGACCTGGCGTCGGGCGTCGACGGGCTGCGGGCGACGGAGGCGGCCTATCGCGCCTTGGCCGCGGCGACGGCGGAGGCGGGCGCGGCTGCGCGTCGCGCGTGAGCAGGACGGCCATCCGCATCCACCCCTAGTCGCGGACGAGCTCGACCGCCCCGATCAGCGCCCAGCGATCGCTGAACACCTGCTCGACCGCGAACGACACCCGCGGCTCGCGCGTGACCGGGTCGACGATGCCGGCGCTGACCTCGATCGCGCCGGGGCGGAACCCGGCCGGCAGGCGGACGCGGCGGTCGATGATCGCGTCGCCCGGCAGCCACGAGCGCACGTCGACGCCGTCGAGGACGACGACCTCGCTGTGGTCGTCCTGGCGCAGGCGCAGCGCGAAGGCGTACGGCCGGTAGAGCGGCGCCACGCCGACGTTCTCGATCCAGCTGTGCAGGCGGAACATGCCGTCGGCGGCGACGCGCGCGTCGAGCATCGCCTGGCGGTAGACGAAGCGGTAGCCGAGCCTGCGGCAGAAGGCGGCGATGCGCTCGCGCCACGGCTCCGGGATCTCGGTGTTCTTCGGCATGAAGTACGTCGCGTGGTACTTCAGGCCCTGCTCGAGGATGAAGTCGAGATCGTAGCCCTGGTCGTACCAGTAGCGCGGCACGACGCCGACCTCGAGGTGGACCGGCGCGGTCCGCCACGCCTCGGCGGCGCCGCTGCGGACGATGGCGTCCGGGTACATGTCGTACATGTGGTTCCAGCTCGACGGCTTCAGGACCTCGCCGGAGCCGACCGCGCCGACGTCGCCGAAGGAGTCCGCGCGCCATCCGCTGCCGGCGCGGATGCCGGCCGCCATCTGCTCGCCGTTGATCAACGCGAGCTTCGGCACCGCCGGGAACAGCTCGTGGAACAGCGCGACGAAGCGCGCGCAGGTCTCCGGCGCGCACGTGCCGTCGCCCTCGCCCCACGGGCCGATGTACGCCATGTCGATGGTGTCGAGCAGCGGGTGCGCCGCGAAACGCGCCGCGAAGGCGCGCAGCAGACCGCCGAACGCGGCGAAGTACGCGTCGGAATCGTGGTCGGGCGCGTGTGAGCCGTGGTGACCGACCGCGGTCGGGTGGCGCGCCACGTACCAGTCCGGCAGCTGCGGCTGGCCGCCGTAGCCGAAGGCCATGAGCCGGATCGCGATGCTCTGGCCGCGCTCGCGGCCGCGCGCGAAGGCGGCATCGATCGCGCTGAAATCGTAGCGCCCGGGCTCGGGCTCGAGGAAGCGCCAGTGCCAGCGGCAGTACGCGACGGTCGACGGCAGGTAGCCGCGCGTCACCGGGACGTGGATCGGCTCGGAGTGCGTGTAGACGCGCGGACCGGGCGGATCGCGCGGCGGCAGCGGCGGGAAGTCCATGGTGCCGTCGTCGGACCACAGCGTGCCGGGGAACAACGGATCGCCGTTGAAGTACTGGAAGGTGCAGCAGCCCTGGTGCGGGTTGCCCAGGTACGCGTCGCTCGGCGTCGGGCGGAAGCGGCGGACGGTCTGCATCGTGTCTCCGGGCGGTCCGCTGCCTTACCTGGCCGCTCGCGGTAGTCACGTCGCGGCTGCGCGCCGGCTGGTATGCACGCGACGGCGATCGGCCGAGGACGGGGTGCCGGCGCTCGCGTCGACGAGGTGGAATGCGTGGGACGGCATCCGCGGCCTCGTCGACGCTGGCGATTCGACCGCTCAGCGCGGCGCGACCTCCTCGATCCGCGCGAGCATCGCCCACCGGGCGCGGTTCAGCTCGTCGTCGCCCCAACGCGCGCTGTCGGTGCGGTAGCCGTCCATGGTCCACAGCGCCAACGCCGGGTCGCCGTCCTCGACCAGCGACTCGAGCGTGATCCGGACGCGGCAGTCGAGGTAGCCCTCGCGATGCGCGAGCCAGCGCGGCGCCTTCAGCACGCCCAGCCGGCTGTGCGCGGCGAAGCAACCCGCGGAGGGCTCGCGCCCGTCGAGGTCGTGGAACGCGAAGCCCTCGGTCTGGACGCCGATCCATTCGATGCGGCCGGCCGCGCCGGCGCGGATGTTGCGCCACAGGTGGATGCCGTTGCCGTAGCGGTCGCCGCCGTTGTTGTAGACCCACGGTTCGCAGCCGCTCGCCTTGAGCCGTTGCAGGGCGGCGGGGCTGTGCAGGTTGAGCGCCGGCGCGAAGCTCGCCTTCATGATCTGGTCGAGACGCGGGTCATCGTGCTCGCCGTGGATGCTTGTGTAGCCCATCGTCCGGACGCCGGCGGCGGTGGCGATGCCGATGAACTCGAGCACCGACTTCAGCTCGACGTCCGTCGTCGGTTCGTCGTAGACGCTGAAGTAGTGCGGCGGCAAGCCCTCCTCGCGCTCGAGCGCTTCGAACCCGCGCGCGAGCGCGGCGAAGCGCGTCGCGTGGTCGTCGCCGGGCGCGTTGACCCAGAAACCGCCGTACGGGACGATCGCGCGCACCGTCCCGTACTTCTGCGCGAGGCGGATCGTGCGCTTGGCGTCGTCGCCGACGATCCTGCCGTCGACGAAGTCGTAGTTCCCGCCGCTGGTCAGGACGTTCAGGCCGGCGGTCATCTGCTCGCGCAGCACGTCCTCCTGCACCGGCCAGAAGGTCTCCGCATCGAACACCGTCGGGTCGTAGGTGAAGGCGTTGTTGAACAGCCCGTTGCCGATCGGGATGTCCGCCAGCCGCACCGGCGAGATGCGAACGGTCAGCGGGATGCGCACCGCCGGCCCCGCGCCGGTGATCGCGATCGTCGCGGTGTACGCCCCGGCCTTGGCATCCTCGGGGATGCGGTATTCGACGATCACCGAGCGCGCGAGCTCGGGGCCGATGCTGCACGAGGCCTCCGGACGGTAGTGGTTGACGGTGATCCAGGCCGAGCCGCTCGCCGGCGGGCGGACCGGCAGGTAGCGCCCGTGGCTGACGACGCCCTCGCCGAGCCGTGATCCCGCGCCGGCGAGCCCGCCGGCGGCCACGGTGATCGTCGCGGTTTTCGCCGCATGCAGCGCGAGGTGCAGGCACAGGGTCTGGCCGCGCACCACCGCCTGCTCGGGCAGGACGGTGCGTCGCGCCGCGCGCGGCAGGTCGCGCGGGTAGACCGCTTCCCCCGGCTCGAGCAGGTCGTGGACGAGCGGCGCATCGCAGGCGACGCGACCCTCGCCGCGCCGGCCGCGGTCGATGTCGCCGAAGGTCGCGGTGAACGCGGTGCGCTGCAGGTGCTCGTGCGCGTCGATGAAGGCTCGGCCCTCGGCCGTGGCGGGGGCGAGGATCAGTCCGGCGACCCGCAGCGGGTAGCGCGTCGAGCCCTCGACGGCGAGCGTGAAGACGTTGCGCCCCGGCGCCGCCGCGAACGCGATCCGGCTGACGACGTGCGCCGGGAAGATGAGCTTGTCCACCGCCTCCGCCATGCTGGCGACCTCGGTGTCCTCGAACTGGAAGTACACGTCGCTCGGGCTCGACGCGTGCTCGTGGACGACCGCGCCGTTGGCGGAGAGCGCCGCGCGGCGGTAGCCCGCGGACTCGTTCACGCCCCAGAAGCCGCCGCGTTCGAAGGCGATCATGCCGACGTAGTCGCCGCCGGGCAGGTCGACGGCGAAGCCCTCGTCCGGCCAGGCGATGCCGTCGCCGAGCATCGGCGTCGGATACGGCATGGCCTGGCTGAGCACGCGCGAGTTCCGCGAGAGCAGGCCGTAGCCGCCGGGCGCGTAGATCGTCTCCGGGAAGATCCCGGTGAACTGGCCCATGACCACGCTGTGCGGCCGGCCGAAGTCGAAGGCGAAGCCGCCGGGGGTCGCGAGGCGTTCGAGCGCGACGATCTCGACGCGATCGATGGCGATCGCGCCCGCGGTGGGATTGCTGACGGCGAGGCGCTTGATCCGCGACACGTCCACCGGCGTCTTGACCTTGCCGCGGTACTGCCGGCCGGTTTCGCTGCGCCACAGGTCGCCGGAGTAGTCGATCGTGATCACCTGGTCGCCGGGCGCGACGGTGTGGCTGTTGATGTGCCAGTCCCAGTAGTCGTGCGCCAGCTCGTCGATGATCCACACGCCGAGCGTCGCCGCCTCGGCGTGCGGATTGTGGACGTGCAGGCGCAGCGCGCTGCGCGACGACCAGTCGTGGGTGGTGAAGGTGTCGATCCACGCGCAGCCGCCGGTGGCGATGCGCAGCGAGCGCGCTCCCGATGCATGCCACTCCTCCGAGGTCGCGGTGCCATGCTCGGTGTTGGCGACCGCGCCGTCCTCGAAGTCCTGGATGACGATGGCGGCGGCGTCCTCCGCCGCGAGCGCGGCGGCGGACATCAGGAGCAGGGCGGCGGTTCGGGCGCGGTGGTGCATGGGGTTCCTTTGGCAGGGTGCGCGGGAGCTTTCCCACGAGGGAAAATGATCTACAGCCCGAGCCGCGCGATGTTGATCGACATTCCCCGCGGCTCCTGCCGCAGGTGTGGGTACACCATGATCCGGCTCGTTCGCGCGACGGTGGGAGCGGCACGTGCGCATCTGCCGATGGCACACCGGCGTCCTTCACGATGGAGGACCTCAGGCGAGGATCTGATCGGCCTCCGCGCGCGCGCCCCCGTCGACGTCGACCTCGGCGTCGGCAGCCGCCTCCACGCCGATCGCCAGGCGCGCCTCGTCCGCGGCGATCCGCGCCGCCGCCTCCGCGCCGAGGCCGAATCGCGCGGCGACGTCCGGCGCGTAGCGCGGCAGGTCGATGCGCAGGCGCATGAGCGCCAGGTCCTTCGCCTTGCCCTCCAGCATGACGTCGAAGTCGAGGCCGTCGGCGGCGCGCATGAAGGTCGCGAACTCGAACGGGTTGGTGAAGTCCGCGTGGCCGGTCCACACCGGCGGCAGCAGCACGGTCTTGGTCCGCGAGGTGGCGGTGACCGCCTTGCGGGTCGTCTGCCCGGCCACCGTGCGGCCGCTCCCAGCGGCGGCGCGCTCGCCGGCGCCGACCTTGCGCTTCACCTCGCGCAGCTCGGTGCGCGGCGACGAGAAGTGGATCTTCGGGCGCGTTCCCGCGGGCCATGTGCGCAGGAACGCCTCCAGCGTCGGCCGCAGCGCCAGCCATTCCGGGTTCAGGCAGCAGAAGTGCTGGTGGTCGAAGACCAGGCGCACGCCGGTGTGGCCGTGGATCCACAGCACATCGGCCGCCGAGAAGCGCATGTCGTCGTTCTCGAGCACCAGCCGACGCCGCACGTGCGCCGGGCAGCGGTTCCAGCCGTCGATCCAGCGCGCGCGGCTGGCGTCGTGATCGTCGTACACGCCGCCGACGTGGGTGACGATCACCGCCTCGTCGTCGAGCCCCATGCTGTCGAGCACCTCGGCCTGCGAGGAGAGATCCCAGATGCTCTGCCGGGTGAGGCGGTCGTCCGCGCTGTTGAGCAGCACGTACTGCGACGGGTGGAACGACAGGCGGACGCCCTGCGCGCGCGCCTTCGCCCCGATCGCCGCGAGGTCGGCGGCGCTCTCGGCGACCATGCCGTGGAAGCGCGGCATCCCCGGGTGCGTGGCGTACGGCGCGAGGTCCGAGCTCATCCGGTACATGGCGATCTCGTGCTCGCGCAGGTGGTCGAGGATCCGGTCGAGGCACGCGAGCGACGTGCGCAGGTGCGGTCCGTTCTTCCAGCGGCGGGTGTCGTGGCTCTTGAGGTCCGGCCGGGCCAGCACCTTCACCGGGAAACCGAGGCGCAGCGGTCGCATGACGTGCTCCTAGAGGCGCTGCTCGGGGAAGCCGAGCCCGGCGGCGAACGCGTTCCACGCGGCGACGCGCAGCGCGCCGCCGCTCGCGCCGCGATGGCCGCCGCCGTAGAGGTCGTCCGCGCCGGGCGGGCGATGGTCGGCGAAGAAGCGCACCAGGTCGACGCCCTCGGGTCCGCGCGCGGCCATGTGCACCCATCCCGGGCGGTAGCCGGTGTTCGCGACCACCACGACCAGCCCGCGCAGCCGCTGGCGCCAGCGCTGGGCCAGCAGCGGATGGATCTGGCATGGCGACGCGATCCGCACGAGCGCCACGCCGCCGCGCACGGTGGGCGCGGCGCGCGCGGCGGCGTCGAGCGCGCGGCGCACCTCGGCCCGCGCCGCGCGCAGCACCGCGGTCTCGGGATGGCCGCCATCGATGACCTCGCGCGGACCATCGCAGCGCAGCAGCAGGGCGAGCGCGGGCGCGGCGTCGGCCGCCGCGGCGCGACGCGCCGCGTTGACCAGCGCGACTGTCTCGCGCAGCGCGGTGATGCCGTGACGCGCGCGCGCCACCGCCAGCTCGGGGAAGCCCGCGCCGTCGGCGAGGTCGCCGATGATGCCCAGCGCCGCCAGCCAGGCCCACGGATCCGGATCCGTCAGCCCGACGGCGCCGCGGTACGCGAGCAGGGCGCTCGGGGGCTCCGGCACGATTCCGTGGCCGCTGACGACGGTGGCCGAGCCGCCCTCGCCGCGCGGGACGTGGTGGTCGATGACCAGCGTCGGCACGCCGGGGACGAGATCGCTGTCGCCGACACCGAGATCCACGACCACGAGCGACCCCGGCCGTCGCGCCGCCAGCTCGCGGCGCATGTCGGCGGACCAGATCGACTCGCCCCTGCCGACGATCCGCGTAGCGGCCTCGCGTCCGCGCGCCGCGAGCATGCGCACGATGATCGCGCAGGCGGCGAGACCATCCGCGTCGAAGTGTCCGGCGACCAGCGTGGGCCGGTCCGGATCGAAACCGGCGACGGCGTCGCGGACGGCGGTGGCGGGATCGGTGGCGATGGACGTGCTCATGGGGGGAGGCCCGCCGTCATTCTCCCGATGAGCGCGCGGCGGCACGCCTGGAACGCTGACGATTACGCCAGTCGATCGGCCTCCGAGCCCCTGCGCCCCGTCGACCGGGCCGCTGCTGCTCCGGCGCTAGCGGCTCTTGCGGGGCCGAGGCGGGGGTGAGAAATGGGTCGAGCGATGGACACGCGATGCCCGATCTCCCACGCACCAGCCGCGGCTCGCGGCGATGTCCGACGCGGACCGTCTCCTCGGCGGACGCGATGACGCCCCACGCGCTGTCCCAGGAGCTCGTCGCCTACGTCCACGCCCGCCTCGAGCGGGTGATCTCCCGCTTCTTCCCCGACCTGCGCTTTGCCGGCTACTTCGCCGGCCATCGCATCGGGCCCGCGGAGACCGCCGAGGCGCTGACGCTGCTCGCGGGACTGCGCGGCCGCGGGATCGACCGGATCGCCGGCTACGCGGCCGATGAGGCCCTGCGCGTGGTGCTGGGCCGCGTGGACGGCGCCGAGACGCGCATGTTCTCCTCCTACCGCATCGCCGAGGTCCTGCTGACCGCTGGGGCATTCGCCGGGAATCCGCTGCTCGCCGAGCTCGGCGACGCGCAGCGCGACGCCGTGCGCCGCGCGGTCGATCCCAAGATGTTCGACGCGGTGAAGCGCACGATCATCCCCAAGGCCAACAACTACTGGCTGGTGCTCGCGCGCTGCGAATACGCCCGCGAGCGCCTCGGTCTGGCAGAGGATCCGTCGATCCTGGCGTTGGCGCTCGAGCGTTCGCGCCAGGAGCTGTTCCGCGCGACCAGCGGCTTCTTCGACGACTCGCGACCGCGCTACGGACGTTTCGATCTCTATTCCTACGACGTCCAGCTCTTCGCCGAGCCGTTCCGCCATCTGCTCGGCGTCGCCGAGACCGACCGCACGATGCTCGCCCACGTCCGCCTGCTCGAATCGCTGGCCCTCGAGAACGGCGCGGCGGTCGCGTGGGGCCGCTCGGTCGGCGCCAACTCGGTGCTGGTCACGCTCGAGCTCGCGGCGCTCGCGCTGCAGCGTGGCCTCGCCGCCGATCCGGCGCGCATGCTCGGGCTCGCCGAGAACGCCTTCCGCGCGTTCGACGGCTGGATCGACGACGACCTCATCTCCGCCCACCGCGGGCGGATGACCGACGGGTACCGGGGACCCCACCGCCTGGTGGAGATGACCCTCGACTGTCTCATCAAGGTGCTGCACGCCGCCGGGCGCCTGGCCGAGGTCGCGCCAGTCGTCGCGTGCGCGGATCGGAAGCGCCTGTTCCCGGCCGTCGACGATCTCACGCGTTTCGACGGGCCCGGAGCCGGCGTGTGGATGTACCGCGACCGCGACCTGGCCTTCCAGCTGCCGTTCGTGCGCGGGTACAATTCGGACTACCTCGCCCATCCGCGCTTCCCCGGGGTCTTCGAGGTCCCGGTCGACAGCGCGATGGCCTGCGGGGTGCCGCGGCTCGCCATGGGGACGACCGAGTTCACCTGTTCCGGCGTCCCCGCCGCGATCACGAAAGCGCCGCGTGGCATCACCGCGACGTGGGACGCCTTCACCGCCCTCGATGACGAGGACGTCTCCGCGCGGTTCGCGGGCGCGCGCACCGTGCGCTACGAGGTCCGTGACGGCGCCATCGCGGTGGACGAGGACTGGAGCTTCGACGCGGTGCCGGACCTCGTCTCGCTGCAGATCCCCGAGTCGGCGGCGCGCCTGCGCATCGCCATGCGCTGCCAGCCCGCTCCACGCGCCGCGATCGTCACCACCGATGGCATCGCCCCGTGGCGCAGCTTCTGGGGCCCTCTGACGCGCGTGCACCAGTTCGATTTCGTTCCGGCACGACGGATCGCGTTCTCGTACACGCTGTCGCGCGACGCGTAGCGGAGCACGCCGACGGCGGCGCGGCGGGCGGGCTTCACGCGTCGCGGTTCGTGCGCCGACGATGGTCCAGCACGTGCGTCGTGTTATCCAACAGGATGGTTGGTTTCGCCCGGAGCCGCCAGGCGTGCCGTCCGCTCTGCGGTGGACCGCCGTCCTCCCGATGCCGATCGCCTCCGGTCACGACCTCCGGCACGACCCGTATCCACTGCAGCGAGCGCGGCTTCGGGGATGCTCCCGACCGCAGCCGCCGAGGTCACCGATGCGCACCACGATCCGCTGCTGCCTGCTGCTCCTGCCCTGCGCCTGGCTCGCCGCCGCGGGCGACGCGCCGGCGGGCTCCTGGCTCGATGGGCTGCTGGCCCTGCCGCGGCAGCTGATGGACGGCGGCTGGGTGGTGGGCGTGCAGCTCGCCGGCTCCGTCATCGCCGGCTGCTACGCGATCGAGCGCTTCCGCCGGCTGCGGCGCGAGCGCATCGCCCCCGCCGGCTTCGCCGACGAGGCCGACCGCCTGTGGCGCGCGGGCCGCCACGAGGAGCTGATCGCGCTGTGCGACCGCCGGCCGAGCACGCTGGCCCGCATCACGCGCTTCCTCGTCCTGCACCGCGCCAATCCGATCGGCGACCTGTCGCGCGCGGTGTCCGATCTCGGCGGGCGCGAGATCCGCCGCCACATCCAGAAGGCGTACCCGCTCGCCGTGATCGGCATGCTCGAGCCGCTGCTCGGCCTGCTCGGCACGGTGGTCGGCATGATGGAGACCTTCGCGGCGGTGGCGGGCGCCGGCGCGCTCGGCGACGCCTCGGTGCTCGCGCACGGCATCTCGAAGTTCCTGATCTGCACCGGCACCGGCCTGTTCATCGCCGTGCCCTGCCTGATCCTCTACCACCACTTCAAGCTCAAGAGCGCCGCGCTGGCCTACGCGCTGGAGGAGGACGTCGACCGCCTGATGCACGGCTGGTTCCTGACCCGCGGCGACGAGCCGCCGGCGCCGGCCGCCCGCGTCGACGGTCCGGCCGTGGCGCTCCAGGGCGCGATCGCATGAACATCCAGCTGGAAGAGGAGGAGAACCTCGAGCTGCCGATCGTGCCGATGATCGACTGCGCGTTCCTGCTGCTGATCTTCTTCCTGATCGCGACGACCATGAAGAAGCCCGACCAGGACGCGCAGCAGGCGTCGGTGTACACCGTCGCGCTGCCGACGGCCGAGGCGCCGCGCTCGATCCCGGTCGAGGACGCCAAGCGCATCATCGTCACCGCCGACGGCATCGTCGCCCCGGCCTCGGGGCCCGACCGCGAGGCGCGCTACGACAGCATGGGCGCCCTGGTCGACGAGCTGAAGGCCTACCGCGAGCGCTGCGCCGAGCGCCAGTCCGAGCCGGTGGTGATCGTCGCCGGCGACAAGGACGCGTCGTTCCAGCGCGTCGTCCACGTGTGGAACGCGGTGCGCACCGCCGGCATCGCCCAGGTCAGCTTCGCCATCCAGGCCGGTCCGGTCGCCACGCGCTGACCGCCCAGGAAGAGGTCCCCATGTCCGTCGAACGCTCCCCCATGCGCCAGGGCCGCTTCCTGGCCGGCTCGATCGCGTTGCACGTCGCCCTGTTCGCGGCCTACGGCGTGCCCGCCGTGCTCGCGCACCTCGCCGAGGAGCGGCGCATCGCCGCGGCCGCGGCGGCCGCTGCCGAAGCCGAGGAGCGCGAGCGCGCCGCCGAGGCTTCGGCCATCGCCGCCGCCGAGCGCGCGCGGCTCGATGCCGCCAAGGGCGAGGTCGTCAGCGCGCTGAAGAAGGACTACGAGCGCCTGCTGCGCGGCGCCGAGGAGGGGCTCGAGACCGAGGCGCTGTGGGACGACGTGGTCGGCGACCTCGACGGCGCGCTCGACGACTACGCCGGCGAGCTGCTGGATGCGGGCGCCGACGACGCCGCGCTGCGCGAGGGCCTCGCCGGCCTGCGCGGCGAGCTGGTCTCGGCGCTGCGCGACCGCCTGAAGCAGATGGAGGCCGCCGCGCTGGCCGCCGCCGCGCTCGCGCAGGCGCGCGACGCGCTGGTGCCCGCCGTGGCCGAGCGCTACCGCGACGAGATCGCCAAGCGCGCGGGCGACCCGCTCGCCGCCGCCGCGAAGAAGATCGCCGACGACGAGCGCGGGCTCGTCGAGCGCGAGCGCGCCGCGATCGGCACGACGCTGGATGGCGCGGCAGCCGACGCCAGACGCGCGGCCGACGCGCTCGCCGCGGCCGCCGCCGATCCGACCGCCGCGACGGGCAAGACCGCGGAGGCCGAGGCGGCCCTCGCCAACGCCGGCAAGCAGCTGGATGACGCGCGTACCCGCGCCGAGGCGTTCAGCGACGCCGCCGCGGGCGCCGTCGCCGACGCCCAGCCCGCGCGCGAGCGCGCCGAGACGACGACCGCCGAGGCCGCCGCGGCCGCCAAGGCCGGCGACGCGGCGACCGCCGAGCGCGCGACGACCGGCCAGGCCGCCGCCGCCGCGCTCGGCGAGGCGATCGCCGCAGCCCAGACCGCGGCGGCGGCGGCCGAGTTCGACCCCGCCGCCCTCGCCCGCGCCGTGATGCGCGAGGCGGCGGCGACCGGCGTGCGTCCAGCGGTCGACGAGGCGTTCGCCGGCGCGCTCGATCGCGAGATCGCCCCGCGGCTCGCCGCCAAGGTCGGCGAGAAGCTCGCCGCCGAGCTGGCCGAGGCCGGCGCCGCGGATGCGGCGCTGGTCGCCTCGGTGCAGGCCGAGGTCGAGAAGCTCCTGCGCGGCGCGGTGCCCGAGCGCGTCGGCGCCGGCGCCGCCGCCACCGCCGCGCTGACCACCGGCCTGGCGCTCGACCAGCCGATCGCGGGCGTCGACGCCAACGGCGCGCGCGAGGCGGCGGTCGCGAAGAGCTTTGCCGAATCCGCGGCGAAGGCCGGCGAAGCCGTTGGCGGCCTCGGCGCCGACGACGGCATCGCGACGGCGCTGGTCGGCGCCTTGCCGAAGCTCACCGGCGCCGGCACGGGCGCGGCCGGAGCCGGCGAGGGCGAGGGCGGCTCGGGCGCTGGGTCCAACCGCGCGCTGGCGCGACTCAACGCGCTGGCGGGCCGGCTGGGCGGCGACGGCGCCGGCGATCTCGAGGGCTTCGGCGCGGGCGGCGGCATCGGCGGGCTGCGCAAGGCGGCGGCCGCCGCCGGCGGGTTCGGCCGCGGACGCGGCTACCGCGATGATCGCGCGGCGCGGGCGAAGCTGACCGAGGACGTCGTGGCGCGCGACGCCGATGCGGCGCGCGGCGAGGACTGGGAGCGCGTCGGCGCCGAGGGCGCGGTCAGCGAGGCCGTGCACGGCGACGCCGCGCGCCCCGCGGCGGTGGTCGCGCCGCGCGTCGATGGCGACGCGCCCGCCGGCATCGCCGCGGCGGCGACGCCGTATGCGCCGCGCTTCGCGACGATCTCCTTCGCCGCGGCGCGCTTCGCGCAGACGCCGCCGACCATCGACGGCGACCTCGCCGAGTGGAAGGACGTCCCGACCATCGAGCTGCGCCCGAACCGCGGCGCGGCCGAGGGTCTCATCGCCGTCGAGGCGCAGACCGCGCGCGTGCAGTGGGACGCCAGCGGCCTGTGGCTGGCGTGCGAGGTCGTCGACGCCGACCGCGCGATCACCGCGACCGTGCCCTACGACTTCTGGAACGGCGACGGCGTCGAGATCTGGTTCGACACCCTCAACGCGAAGCCCGAAGGCCGCAACCTCGACACGCAGCAGTTCTGGGTGTGGGCCGCCGACCAGAAGGACGCGCCCGGCGTCGTCGGCGGCGAAGCCGTCAAGGCGAAGGCGGACGGCAACTGGAAGGCGACGAGCTACGCCGCGACCGACATCCTGCGCGCGTCGCGGCCGACCGAGCGCGGCTGGACGCTCGAGCTGCGCCTGCCCGCGCGCCTGATCCAGGGCTTCGAGCCGCGCCCGGGCCGCATCATCGGCTTCAACCTGTCGATGTGCACGGGCACGTCGCTGCTCTACTACTGGGCCGGCACCTCGGACGTGCGCACCAGCGAGCATCCGTCGACCTGGGGCGACCTGCTGCTGGCCGGCAGCGACGGGCGGATCACGGCGCCGACCAAGCGCGCGCGCGACCTCGCCCCGGGCGAGAGCGCGGAGGCGCGCCGCTCGGTGGCGCCGGGCGAGCCGCTGCGCCTGCGCGTCGAGGACGCCGACATGGATCTGGCATCGGACCGCGTCGATCAGGTGTCGGTGACGGCGCGCGCGCGCGGCGGCGACTGGGAGGTCGCGGTGCTCGGCGAGACCGGGCCGGCGACCGGCGTCTTCGAGGGCGCGCTGGCGACGGCGCTGAACCTCGGCGAGGACCTGCCGGGCACGCTGTCGCTCGACGAGGGCGACGTGGTCGAGGCGGTGTACTGCGATCAGGCGCGCGCCGACGGCAGCCGCTCGGTCGACGTGACGCTGACGCTGCCGACGGGGCTGGGCGCGAGCAACCTGCTCGGGCGCTGATCACCGCGGGCGAGCGCGCTCACAACCTCCGCGCCGTCAGCGCGCGGACGACGACGCTGTCCTGGCGGAAGCGCCGCTCGAGATCCTCGCGGTACGCCGTCCACCAGGACGCTTCGAGGCGCTCGGCCATGACCTCGTAGAGCACGACCCGGTCGCGGACCGTCTCGTCGCCGTCCTTCCAGGCGCCGACCGCGGGCGAGTGGAGGAAGGCGGTCACGCCGCCGAAGCGCTCGCGCAGCTCGGCGTGGACGCGCTCGAACGCGCTCGCCGGGAAGGCGACGCCGTCGTTGTCCTGCAGCGGCAGGAAGAGCTGGACGAGGGCGAGCTCGTCGCGCCGTCGAGGGCGTCCTGGAGTGGTGGCCACCGTTCATCCCCGCGATCGGCACGGCAAAAAATGAGGTCGCCTCCGCCAGGAGACGACCTCGCGCGGGTCGGGAATTTTTCTGGCACCCTGAGATGGTCCGCGTGATCCGTCGATTCGACCATCGTCCCCGCACGGCCCAGCGTACGCAGGGCGCGTCTCGCAGACGGATTCGAGCCGTTGGCCTTGCACACCGGGCATGTCGTCGGGGCCCACGACGACGGCGTCGCCCGGGCCGCTACGACGCGCGGATGCCCATCGTCGACCACGTCCCGCGGGCGGTTGCCGCTCGACGCCGCCGTGCGAGCATCGCGCATCCCCGCATGGCGCTCAGCGACCACGACCTCTCCCTCGGCGCCCTGGATGCCGCCGCGGCGACGATCCGCGAGGTGCTGGCGCCGACGCCGCAGTACGACTGGCCTCTCCTGTCCGCCCGCTGCGGCTGCCGCCTGTGGGTGAAGCACGAGAACCACCTGCCGGTCGGTGCGTTCAAGCTGCGCGGCGGCATCGTCTACGTCGCCGAACTGCGGCGGTCGCGCCCGGAGGTGCGTGGCGTGATCGTGGCGACGCGCGGCAACCATGGGCAGAGCGTCGCGTGGGCAGCGTCCCGGGCGGGCATGACGACGACGGTGGTCGTGCCGCGCGCGAACAATCCGGAGAAGAACGCGGCGATGCGCGCGCTGGGCGCCGAGCTCATCGAGCATGGCGACGACTTCCAGGCCGCCTACGAACGCGCCGTCGCCATCGCTGGCGAGCGCTCCCTGCACCTGGTGCCGTCCTTCCATCCGGCCCTGGTGCGCGGCGTCGCGAGCTGGTCGCTCGAGCTGATGCGCGCGGTCCCGACGCTGACCGTCCTCTACGTGCCGATCGGCCTGGGATCCGGCATCTGCGGCGCCATCGCCGCGCGCGACGCGCTCGGCCTGACCATCGAGATCGTCGGCGTCGTCGCCCAGGGCGCGCCGACCTACGCCGACTCCTTCGCCGCCGGGAGGCCGGTGCCCAGCGCACGCGCGCAGACCATCGCCGACGGCATCGCCTGCCGCGTTCCGGATGCGGACGCGTTGCGCATGATCCGGGCCGGCGCGTCGCGCATCGTCGCCGTGTCGGAGGCGGACATCGCAGCGGCCATGACCGCGTACCTGCACGACACGCACAACCTCGCCGAGGGCGCCGCCGCGGCGGCGCTCGCCGCGGTGGTCGCGGATCGCGAGCGCAACGCCGGCAGGGACGTGGGCGTCGTGCTCAGCGGCGGCAATGTCGACGCGGCGTTGCTGCGCTCCGTCGTGGGCTGAGACGGGCGCGACGTTTCTCGTGGGCTTCGCGCTTCGGGCCTCGAGCTTCGAGCTTCGAGCTTCGGCGCTAGGCGCTCACTGCAGCCGCTTCTCCACCGCCTCCAGACGCTGCTCGAGGGTCTTCTTCGCCTGTTCCAGCTCGTCGACGCGCTTGGTCAGCGCCGCCGTCGCCGTGGTCACGGCGGCGGCCTCGCCGAGCGCGTCGAGCGACTCGCGGATGATGCGCCGGACATTGCCGAACGGCTCGCGGCCCAGGCGTCCCGAGAGGGCGCCGATGCCCGCCGGATCGCCGAGTCCCGCCAGGGCGCGCATGGCCGCCACCCGCACCGCCATCACCGGATCGTCGACGACGCGTTCGATCGCGCGGCGCACGCGGTCGCGCGCCGGCAGATGACGCGCGCCGAGCGTCCCGAGGCCGCCGAGCGCCGCCGCGCGCACCGCGTCGTGCTCGCGCGGATCCGCCGCCAGGACCAGCAGATCGTCGATCGCCGCCGCCTCGCCGCTCTCGCCCATGCCGCGCGCGCCGCCGGCGCGCAGGCGCTGGTTCCAGCTCGGCCGCGCGAAACGCGCGCGGATGAGGGGGGTGGCGCCGGGATGCTCGAGCGCGCCGCGCGCCGCGAGCAGCTCGCCGACCACCAGCGGGCTGGCGTCGGCGTCGGCCCATTCGATCAGCTTCGCCGCCATGGTCGCGTCGCCGCGGAAGCGGCCGAACGCCTTGGCGCACACCCGGCGGTCCGCCGGCGAGGTCAGCGTCGGCCACACCCGCAGCAACGCGTCGCGCCCCAGCGCTTCGCGGCCCGCGGCGAGCGCGGCGATGGCCTCGTGGCGGACCAGGCGCGGCGTCGCGGCATCGGCGGCGACGATGCGCAGGCGTTCGATGATCGCCGCGGGCATGAGCTTCTTGCCCAGCGCGACGGCGGCGCGCGCACGCGCGATCGCCCCGAGCGCGGCGTCCGCGGCGCGCTGCGCCAACGCCGCGGTCTCGGCGTCCTCGTCCCATTCGGCCGGGAGCGCGCCATCGGGATCGAGCGCGATCCACGCCGGAGCCTCGCCGCAGGCGAACACCAGGGTCTGCCGGGCCTGGTCGAGCGTCACCGCCCGGCGCTCCAGCGCATCGCCGACACGCCAGGCGATCGCGGTCGGCAGGCGGAAGACCTTGTCGGGGGCCGCCTTCCCGTCGACCGACGCCTGCTTCTGCTCGATGTCGACGATCAGCTGGGCGCGCCCGGCGTCGTGCTGCGCGCGGACCTTGATGACGGGATGGCCGGCGCGGGTCGTCCACTGGTCGAAGAACCAGTCGCACGGCTCGCCGGTGGCATCCTCGATCGCCTGGCGGAAGTCGGCGGTCTCGACCAGGTCGTGGCGGTGGCGCTCGACGTACAGCGCGAGCGCCGCGGCGAAGCGCTCGGCGCCGAGCCATTCGCGCAGCGCGTGCAGGATCAGCGAGCCCTTCTCGTAGGCCACGCGGTCGAAGAGCTCGTACGCGTCGGCGTAGCGGTTGGTGACCAGCGGCCGGCGGTAGCGTTCGCCCTCCTGGTCGAGGTAGTCGCCGCGGTTGGCCCACAGCTCGAGCGCGATCTCGTCGGCCTCGACGGCGCCGCGGTGGTGCGCGCGCCAGGCGGCGACGCCGCGCACCTCGAGATAGGTGGCGAAGCTCTCGTTCAGCCAGATGTCCGACCACGCCTTCATCGTCAGCAGGTCGCCGAACCACTGGTGCACTAGCTCGTGGACGATCAGCGCGTCGGCGTCGACCTCGTCCGCGCGCTGCACCGCCTCGTCCATCAGCACGCGATCGGTGATGGTGGTCAGCGTGGTGTTCTCCATGCCGCCCCACATGAAGCGGTGGACGACGACGTGGCCGTAGCGCTCCCACGGGAACGGCACGCCGATGAACGCGCCGAGCCAGCGGATGGCGAACGCGGTGGCGCGGAACACCGCCGGCGCCTTGGCCTCGTGGCCGCGCGGCAGCCAGTGGGTGATCGGCACCTCGCCGCTGGCGTCGTCCACCGGGACGAAGTCGCCGACCGCGACGTTGACCAGGTACAGCACGTGCGGCCGGTCCTGGATCCAGGTGCTGGTGGTCCAGCCGTCGCCGTGATCGAGGCGCGACTCGCGCCGGCCGTTGGCGATGCCGACGATGTCGCTGCGGTGGCGGATGGCGATGCGGTAGGTGGAGAGGTTGTTGGGATTGTCGAAGCACGGGAACCACCACGAGTGGTCCTCCATCGCGCCCTGCGTCCAGGCCATCGCCGCTTCGCCGCGCGTCGCGTCGGCGGCGACGAAGCACAATCCCTTGGGAGGGTCGCTGGCCACGAAGGCGACTTCGACGA
>Ga0196963_10000563_pt1 | contig 31887 bp, 27 predicted proteins | sample S1_5metaG_FD_148600 | JGI IMG/M metagenome (GOLD analysis project Ga0196963, IMG submission 148600) | Soil microbial communities from Anza Borrego desert, Southern California, United States - S1_5 | ecosystem: Environmental > Terrestrial > Soil > Desert | place: USA: California | collected...
GCGTACGCCGCGATGGGCGTGGCGCTGCCGCCGACGCTCCCGAGCGCCGACAGCGCGCAGGTCAGGGGCCGCGGCCTGGTGATCGCGCCGCCGTCGGCGGCGAACTCGCTGTGGCTGCGCCGCTTCGGCGCGCTGTCGACGGCGCTGGCGTCCGGCTGGATGCAGGTGCGCGGCGCCAAGCGCTGGCGCAACCTCGACCGCGGCTTCGTCCTGTCCGACCACGCCGACTGGGACGGCCTGAACGCGGCGGTCGCCGCGACCGGCGCGTCGCGCGTGCTGGTGACCCACGGCCAGGTGCCGACCTATGTCCGCTGGCTGCAGGAGCGCGGCCTCGACGCCGCGCCGCTGCTGACCCAGTACGTCGACGAGATGGAGGCCGTGCCCGAGGACGAGCTCGCCGAGGCGGCGTCCTGACATGCGTCTCTTCGCGCGGCTCTACGGCGAGCTCGACGAGACCACGCGCACCAACGACAAGGTCGCGGCGCTGGCGCGCTACTTCCGCGAGGCGCCGCCGGCCGACGCCGCGTGGGCGCTGCGCTTCCTCTCCGGCGCGCGGCCCAAGCGCTCCGTGCCGACCGGCAGGATGGTGATGTGGGCCGCCGAGGCGGCCGGAATCCCGCTCTGGCTGGCCGAGCAGTGCATCGAGGCCACCGGCGACACCGGCGAGGCGCTGGCGCTGATCATCCCGGATCCGCCGGTCGTCGATCCGCCGCCGCTGCACGAGCTGGTCGAGCACCATCTGCTGCCGCTGGCGCGCATGGCCGACGACGAGCGGCGCGCCGCCCTGGCGCGGGTCTGGGCGCGGCTCGACCGGCGCCAGCGCCTGCTCTGGCACAAGCTGATCGGCGGCGAGTTCCGCGTCGGCGTCTCGCGCGCGCTGGTGGTGCGCGCGCTGGCCGAGGTCGCCGGCGTCGACGCCGCGGTGCTCGCCCATCGCCTGACCGGCGCGTGGCAGCCGACCGCGGCCGCCTACCAGCGGCTGCTCTCGCCGGACGCGACGCCCGCGGACGACGTCGGCCGCCCGTACCCGTTCTTCCTGGCGCATCCGCTGCAGGACGATCCGGCGACGCTGGGCGCGATCGGCGAGTGGCAGGCGGAGTGGAAGTGGGACGGCATCCGCGCGCAGCTCATCCGCCGGCGCGGCGAGAGCGCGATCTGGTCGCGCGGCGAAGAGCTGGTCACCGACCAGTTCCCGGAGATCGCCGATGCCGCGGCCGGGCTCGATGACGGCACCGTGCTCGACGGGGAGATCCTCGCCTGGGATGGCGAGCGGCCGCGCGCCTTCGCCGCGCTGCAGCGCCGCCTCAACCGGCGCGGCGTCTCCGCGAAGATGATGAACGAGGTGCCGCTGGCCTTCATGGCCTACGACCTGCTCGAGGAGCGCGGCGCCGATCTGCGCGCGCTGCCGATGGACGAACGCCGCGCGCGGCTCGAGGCGCTGATCGCCCGGTGCGGCGCGCCGCGGTTCCGCCTGTCGCCGCTGGTCGCCGCCGCGTCGTGGGACGACCTCGCCGTCCTGCGCCAGGAGGCGCGCGAGCGCGACGTCGAGGGCCTGATGCTCAAGCGGCGCACGAGCGCCTACGGCGTCGGCCGCACCGTCGGCACCTGGTGGAAGTGGAAGGTCGCGCCGTACACCGTCGACGCGGTGCTGATCTACGCGCAGCCCGGTCATGGCCAGCGCGCCGGCCTCTACACCGACTACACCTTCGCGGTGTGGCGCGGCGACCAGCTCGTGCCCGTGGCCAAGGCGTACTCGGGCCTGACCGTCGACGAGATCCACGCCGTCGACCGCTTCGTGCGCGCGCACACCGTCGAGCGCTTCGGTCCGGTGCGTCAGGTCGAGCCGGAGCTGGTCTTCGAGCTCGCCTTCGAGGGCATCCAACGGTCGACCCGGCACAAGTCGGGCATCGCCGTGCGCTTCCCGCGCATGGCGCGCTGGCGGCACGACAAGAAGCCCGCCGACGCCGACCGCATCGAGACGCTGGAGGAGCTGATCGACGCGCCGGGCCAGCCGGCGTGAGCGGCCGCGCGCGCGTCGCCGCGTGGTTCGCGCGCCGCGGCTGGAGCGCCTTCCCGTTCCAGGAGCGCGCGTGGAGCGCCTACGCCGGCGGCGCCAGCGGCCTGGTGCACGCGCCGACCGGCACCGGCAAGACCCTCGCGGTGCTGCTCGGTCCGCTGATCGAGGCGATCGATGCCGGCGATGATGGCGGCGGAGCCCGCCTGATCTGGCTGACGCCGCTGCGCGCGCTGGCCGTCGACACCGCGCGCGCGATCGCCGACGCGATCGCCGGGCTCGGCCTGGCGTGGACCGTCGAGCTGCGCACCGGCGACGCGCCGGCGGCGCTGCGCGCGCGTCAGCGCACGCGCCTGCCGAGCATCCTCGTCACCACGCCGGAGAGCCTGAGCGTCCTGCTCAGCCACGCCGACGCGGTCGACCGCCTGTCGACGCTGCGCGCGGCGGTGGTCGACGAATGGCACGAGCTGATCGGCACCAAGCGCGGCGTGCAGACCGAGCTCGGCCTGGCGCGGCTGCGCCGCTGGAACCCGGGACTGCGCACCTGGGGGCTGTCGGCGACGCTGGCCAACCTCGACCAGGCGGCCGACGTGCTCATCGCCGGACCCGCCGCCCTCGTCCACGCGGACAACGACAAGCAGTACGTCGTCGAGACGTTGCTGCCGGACGCGGTCGAGCGCTTCCCGTGGGCCGGGCACCTCGGGCTGAAGCTCATGCCGAAGGTGCTCGATACCATCGAGCGCGCGCGCACGACCCTGCTGTTCACCAACGTCCGATCGCAGGCCGAGCTGTGGTTCTCCGCGATCGCCGCGACCAGGCCGGCCTTGGAGCCGGTCATCGCCCTGCACCACGGTTCGCTCGACCGCTCGCTGCGCGAGCACGCCGAAGCGGGACTGCGCGACGGCAGCCTGCGCCTGGTGGTGTGCACGTCGTCGCTCGACCTCGGCGTCGACTTCCCGGCGGTCGACCAGGTCATCCAGGTCGGCAGCCCGAAAGGCGTCGGGCGCCTGCTGCAGCGCGCCGGGCGCAGCGGCCATCGCCCGGGCGAGGTCAGCCGCATCGTGGGCGTGCCGACCAACGCCTTCGAGCTGGTCGAGTTCGCCGCGGCGCGCGACGCGATCGATCGACGCGCGGTCGAGGCGCGCGAGCCGCTGACGCTGGCGCTCGACGTGCTCGCGCAGCACCTGGTGACGATCGCCGCCGGCGGCGGCTTCATCGAGGCCGAGCTGCTGGCCGAGGTGCGCGCGACCCATGCCTTCCGCGTGCTGTCCGACGCGGCCTGGCTCTGGACGATGGACTTCGTGCGCCGCGGCGGTCCCTCCCTGACCGCGTATCCGCGCTTCGCGCGCGTGCTCGAGCAGGACGGTCGCTGGCGGGTGGTCGACCAGCGCCTGGCGCGCGATCACCGCCTCGCGATCGGCACCATCACCGCCGATCAGAGCGTCGCGGTGAAGTACCTGACCGGCGGCGCGCTCGGCCACGTCGAGGAGTCGTTCATCGCGCGCCTGCGCCCGGGCGACCGCTTCGCCTTCGCCGGGCGCACGCTGCAGCTGGTGCGCGTGCGCGACGACGCCGCGTGGGTGCGGCGCGCGACGGGCCGGCCGGACGTCGTGCCGCAGTGGATGGGCGGGCGCCTGCCGCTGTCGTCGCGCCTGGCCGACGCGGTGCTCGCGCGCCTCGACAGCGCGGTCACCGGGGTCTTCGCCGGACCGGAGATGACCGCGGCGCAACCGATCCTCGAGCTGCAGTCCCAGCGTTCGCTCCTGCCGCGTCCAGGCCATCTGCTGATCGAGCACGCGGCGTTCGACGGCGGCTTCCAGACCACGCTGTTCCCGTTCGCCGGGCGCCTCGTCCACGAAGGCCTCGGCAGCCTGATCGCGTGGCGCCTGACGCGCATGGCGCCGCGCTCGGTCAGCGTCGTGGTCACCGACTACGGCATCGGCCTGATCGGACCGACGCCGTTGCCCGCCGACGAGGCGACGTGGCGCGCGGCGCTGAGCCACGACGATCTGCTGGAGGATCTCGACGCGTGCCTCGCCGGCAGCGCGCTGGCGCGGCGGCGCTTCCGCGACATCGCGCGCATCGCCGGCCTGGTGCATCCGGGATTCCCCGGCGCCGCCAAGCGCGGCAGGCACCTGCAGGCATCTGCGTCGCTCTACTTCGACGTCTTCGCCGCGCACGATCCGGGCAATCTGCTGCTCGCGCAGGCGCAGCGCGAGGTGCTAGACAGCCAGCTCGAGATCCGCCGCCTGCGCGCGGCGCTCGAGCGCATCGCGGTCGCACGCTTCGATCTGGTCGACACGCGGCGCATCTCGCCGCTCGCCTTCCCGCTGTGGGCGGAGTTCAGCCACGCGGAGGTCTCGAGCGAGCCGTGGGCGCAGCGCGTGGCGCGCATGGCCCTGGCGCTCGAACGCGACGAGCCCGAGCAGGCGCCGGCGCGGCAACCCGTGGGCCGCGGACGGGCTGCGCGCGGGGATGCCCGCGCGCGTCGGCGCGTATCACGGGCATGAGGATGATCACCATGACCACCACCCGCCCCATCGCCCTGATCCTGCTCGCCGCGCTGGCCGGACTCGCGCCGGCCGGCGAAGCGGCCGCCGACGGCAAGCGCCATCGTGGCGAAGGCCGCTGCCACGCCCACCTGCTGAAGAAGTGGGACGCCGACAAGGACGGCACGCTCTCCGACGCCGAGAAGCAGGCCGCCCGCGACCACCACCGCGCCCGGAGACTGGCGAGATGGGATGCGGACCAGGACGGCACGCTGTCCGACGCCGAGAAGCAGGCCGCCCGCGACCACCACCGCGCCAAGGCCCTGGCGACATGGGATGCGGACCAGGACGGCACGCTGTCCGACGCCGAGAAGCAGGCGCGCCGTGCGCACCTCAAGGAGCGCTGCGCGAAGAAGAAGGCCCGCGCCGATGGCTGAGCCCCATCGGGAGGGTCGACGCCCGTCGGCCCTCCCGCGCCGCGGTCCAACGTCCTCGGCAACTGCCATGGTCGCACCTGCGCGCACCGCTCAATGCGACGGTGCTCGCCCTCGACTGGCTCGGCGAACGTCTGCTGCTGTCGCACGAGCGCGCCCTGCACTGGCCGCGCACCGCCACGCTCATCGTCGCCGACGTCCACCTCGGCAAGGCCGCCGCGTTCCGCGCCGCCGGCAGGCCGGTGCCGGAGGCGTGCACGCAGGCGGACCTCGATCGCCTCGATGCGCTCATCGCGAGCACCGGGGCTCGCCGCCTGATCGTGCTCGGCGACCTGATCCACGCCCGCACCGGCCGCGCGCCGGAGACCGTCGCCGCCGTCGCAGCCTGGCGCGATCGCCGCCGCGACCTCGCCGTCGTGCTGATCCGCGGCAACCACGATCGCCACGCCGGCGATCCGCCCGGCGACTGGCGCGTCGAGGTGGTCGACGACGAGCTGGTCGAGTGCCCGTTCGTCCTGCGCCACGACCCCGCGTCGTCGGCGCGCGGCTACGTCCTGGCCGGGCACATCCACCCCGCGGTGCGCCTGTGGCAGACCGCCGGCGGCGGTCTGCGCGCCCCCTGCTTCGCCTTCGCGCGCGGCCAGGCGCTGCTGCCGGCCTTCGGCTCGTTCACCGGCTGCCACGTGATCGAACCGGCCCACGAGGATCGCATCTTCGTCATCGGCCCCGACGCGGTGGTCGAGGCGCCCCGGCGGCAGCCTCTGTCACAGCGGGGTGGTCGCAGATAGGAAAGGCCCTGGAACCGGGCATCGGGATGCCCGTCCAATGCGCAGACGACGCGCAGCACCCCCTGCCAGGAGCCCCCATGTCCGCCATCCTCGACCGTCCGACCCGCCGCCGCGCCGCGAGCCTGATCGGCCTCGCCGTCGCCGCCAACCTCGCCTGGAGCGGCGAGGCCGGCGAGGCGATCATCGGGCAGCCGGCCGACATCCCGGTCAAGCGCGTCGTGCTGTTCTCGAGCGGCGTCGGCTACTTCGAGCACAGCGGCCCGATCACCGGCGATGCGGCAGCGGAGCTGCGCTTCAAGACCGCGCAGATCAACGACGTGCTCAAGTCGCTGGTGGTCGAGGATCGCGGCGGGCTGGTCGGCACGATCACCTACCCGTCGAACGATCCGATCGCCAAGACCCTGGGCAGCTTCCAGGTCAACATCAGCGCCAACCCGTCGCTCGGCGACCTGCTCAACCAGCTGCGCGGCGCGCGCGTCACCGTGACCGCCGGCGCCGAGCGCCTGACCGGCACCATCCTCGGCCTGGAGAAGGTGAACCGGCAGATCGGCGACAGCCGCGACACGGTCGAGGAGTGGCGCCTCAACCTGCTCAGCGGCGCGGCGATCCGTACCGTGGCGCTCGACGAGGTGCGCGGGCTCGATCTCGAGGACGCGCAGCTCCAGGAGGAGCTCGGCAAGGCGCTGGCGGCGCTCGCCCAGGCGCGCGACCAGGACAAGAAGCCGGTGGTGGTCAACTTCGCCGGCAAGGGCGAGCGCGACGTGCGCCTCGGCTACGTCGTCGAGACGCCGATCTGGAAGACCAGCTACCGCCTGATCGTGCCCGCCGATCCGCAGGCCAAGCCGTCGCTGCAGGGCTGGGCGATCGTCGAGAACCAGACCGACAACGACTGGGCGGACGTCGACCTGACGCTGGTCAGCGGGCGGCCGATCTCGTTCGTCCAGGACCTCTACCAGCCGCTGTACATCCAGCGCCCGGTGGTCGAGCCCGAGCTCTACGCGTCGCTGCGCCCGCAGACCTACGACGACGGGATGGCGGAGGAGAAGGTCGCCGGCACGTTCGGCTCCGACAAGCCGATGGCGAAGGGCGCACGCAAGCGGGGGGATCTGCGCGACGCCGCGCCAGCCGCATCGGCGCCGATGGAACTGGCGATGCAGGAGGGCGGCGGCGCTGCCTTCGATCGCGCCATGGATCCGACGGCCGGCGTGGGCTCGGTCGCGAACGCCGAGAAGATCGGCGAGTTCTTCCAATACACGGTCGGCGACGTCAGCCTCGAGCGCCAGCGTTCGGCGATGCTGCCGATCGTGGTCGATGCGATCGAGGTGGAGCGCGTCAGCATCTACAACCTGTCGGTGCTGGCCAAGAACCCGCTGCTCGGCGCGCGCGTGGTCAACACCACCGGCAAGCACCTGCTGCAGGGACCGGTCACCGTGCTCGATTCGGGCAGCTACGCCGGCGACGCGCGCATCGACGACGTGCCGCCGAACCAGAACCGCCTGCTCTCGTTCGCGATCGACCTGCAGGTGCGCGTCGACGCGCAGAACCGCCAGCAGCACAACACGCTGCTGACCGGCAGGATCAGCCAGGGCGTGCTGCACCTGACGCGCCGGCTGGTGACGACCCAGGAGTACGCGATCGACAACCGTGCCGACAAGGACCGCGCGCTGATCATCGAGCACCCGATCCAGCACGGCTGGAAGCTGATCGACACGCCGGAGCCCTACGAGACCACCGAGCGGCTGTACCGCTTCCGCGACGCGGTGAAGGCCGGCGCGGCGTCGAAGCTGACCGTGAAGGAGGAGTTCACCCAGTACGAGGCCTTCGGCATCGTCGACTTCGACACGCCGACGATCGAGTTCTACGCCGGCACCGGCGAGCTGCCGCAGCCGGTGCGCGATGCGCTGGCCAAGGCCGCGCAGATGCGCCGGGCGATGGACGACCAGCAGCGCCAGCTCGACCAGCGTCGGCGGACGATCGAGGAGATCACCAACGAGCAGAACCGCATCCGCCAGAACATGCAGACGGTGAAGCAGAACACCGACTACTACACCCGCCTGGTCACCAAGCTGAACGACCAGGAGACGGAGATCGAGAAGCTCAAGGGCGAGATCGACGGGCTGGTCGCCGACATCGAACGCAAGCGCCAGGAGCTGCACGCCTGGCTGGCGGGGCTCGAGCTGCGCTGAGACGGAGCGCTCGCTCGCGCTCGCGAGCGAGCCTACTCCGCCGCGAACGGCATCAGCACGACGACGCGGTTGTTGTCGATGCGCTGGCTGTCGTCGTTCGCGGCGTTGAGGTCGCCGCGGCTGGTCACCTGGCGGCACAGATCGGGCGGATAGGCCGCGTCGAGCATCGCCTGGTGGATGGCGCGGGCGCGGGCGAAGGCGAGATCGATCTTGGCCGGCGCCAGCGCCTGCACCGGCGCGGCATCGACGTGGCCGGTGATGCGCACCGGGCGGCGCGCGGTCAGCAGCTGGCTGGTCATGGCGCGCACCATCGCGCGACCGTGCACGGTCAGCGACGACGAGCCGGGCGCGAAGAACACGCCGCGCGAATCCTCGACCAGCTCGATCTGGAAGCCCTTGTCGGTGACCGTCGCGCGCACGTTCTGCTGGTGCTCGCGGAACAGCGGATTGCGCTTGAGCTCGTCATCGACCGAGGCCTGGAGGATGCGCGCCCAGCGCAGCTCGATGTGCTCCACCGTCAGGTCGTTCTCGTCGACCTCGTCGGGCATGGGCGGCGGCTTGCCGTCGAGCTGCAGCGCGTGGCGGCTGTTGGTCGGCGTGAGGAGATGCGCCCCGGGATTGTTGAAGTACTTCGAGATGCCCTTGCCGGTCTCGACGTCCATGCCGATGACCCACATCACCATGAAGAACGCCATCATCGCGGTGACGAGGTCGGCGTAGGCGAGCTTCCAGGCGCCGCCGTGGTGGCCGTGGCCGTGGCCCTTCTTCTTCTTGATGATGATGATCGGCTGGCCGCCGGGTTTGCCCGGGCCGCTCATTTGACGACCTTGCCGCGTTCCTTGACCGCCTTGTTCATCTCGGCGAAGGTCGGGCGGACCTCGGGATCGATGTTGCGGCGCGCGAACTCGACCGCGTTCATCGGCGGCTCGCCGCGGGCGCCGCACTCGATCGCGTTGCGGATGCAGGACAGGTACTGGCCCGCCGAGCCGTTGCGCAGCTGCATCGCCTTGACGACCGGATTGACCACGACGTAGGCGACCATGACGCCGAGGAAGGTGCCGACCAGCGCGTTGCCGATCGCCATGCCGATCTCGGAGGCGGCGCCGCCGATGTGGCCCATGGTGACGATGATGCCGAGCACGCAGGCGACGATGCCGACCGCCGGCAGCGCGTCCGCGATCGCCTGCATCGCGTCCGGCGCGCGCGCCTCGGAGGCGTGCGACGATTCGAGGTCGGCGTCCATCAGCTCGGCGAGCTGGTGCGGCTCGACGCCGCCGGTGACCACGACCTTCATGGTGTCGCAGAAGAAGTCGCGCGCGTGGTGGTTGTGCAGGAAGGAGTGGTTGGTCGAGAGGATCGAGCTCTTCTCGGGCTCCTCGAGATGGCTCTCGAGCACCAGCATGCCCTCGGTGCGCGAGATCGAGAAGACCTTGTAGAGCATGATCAGCAGGTCGAGGTACGACTCGCGGGTGTACGGATCCGGCTTGAGCAGGTGCATGCAGGCGGCGATCGCCTGCTTGGTCCCGTTCATGCCGTTCGAGCCGATGAAGATGCCGATCGCCGCGCCGATGATGACGATGAACTCGGTCCACGCGGCGACGAACACCATCATGCTGCCGCCGTGCAGCAGGAACCCGGTGAAGGTGCAGATGATCCCGAAGGCGATGCCGATGACGACGAACATGGGTGGTCCTCAGCCGTTCCGGCCTGCGTCCACGTTCCACACGTGGGCTGTCGCGTTCGGCCACGGATAACGCGCAGGTCGTTCCATCTGCGGGATCCCTGGCAAACCGCGTGCCGTATTCGCGGGCCGCTGCGAGCGACGCACCGGACGGTGCGCTGCGCTGACGGCATGGACCCGGAAGCGTACCACGGAGCGCGTCGCGGCGCCCGATCGGCGTTGCGGGTGCAACATACGCTTCGTTCGCGCGCGCCTTGACCCGCCCGGCGAGGGCCCTGTGGTGGTGCCGTGACCACCGCGAACGATGCGCGCGCCGACACCGAACTCTGGCTGATCCGCCACGGCGAGAGCGCCGGCAACGCCGGCGGCATCTTCCAGGGGCAGCACGAGTACCCGCTGAGCCCGCGCGGCCGCGAGCAGGCGGCGGCGGTCGCGAAACGCCTCGCCGCGACGAGCTTCGCCGCGCTGTACTGCAGCGATCTCGACCGCGCCGAGGACACCGCCGCCGCGATCGCGGGGGCCGTGCGCCTGAAGCCGGTCGTCGAGCCGAGGCTGCGCGAGATCGACACCGGGACCTGGTCGGGCCTGACCGCGCCGCAGATCCAGGCGCGCTTCCCCGACGAGTGGGCGTCGTGGATGGCCAAGCGCGACCCTGCCCACCGCCGCGGCGGCGGCGAGAGCTACGTCGACGTCGAGGCGCGCATGCTCGCGGTCATCGGCGAGATCGCCGAACGCCACGTCGGCGGCCGCGTGCTGATCGTCGCCCACGGCGGCTGCCTCGGCGCGTACGTCGCGCACCTCATGGAGATCCCGCTGAGCGCGCTGTGGCGGTGCGCGCTGGTCAACACCGCGGTGACCCGCGTGCTGCCGTTCGCGCCTCCGCCTCCGGGCATGGCGACGCACACCGGACGACTCGTCACCTACAACGACACCACGCACCTGACCCTCGCGCTGACGGAACACGCGACATGAGGATGCAGCCCGCGGCTACGGCCATCCTCGTGGCGACGTGCGACAGCCGCGTCGCCGGTCCGATCCAGGTCGCGGCGACGCCGATCGGCCTGTGCGCGACGGCGTTCGGGCGCTGGGGCGATCCGCTGCGCTTCGCGCGCAAGCTGCCGCACGGCGTGCGGCCCGAAGCGGGGCGCAACGCGCACATCGACCGCTTCGCCGCCGAGCTCGCGCGCTGGGACGCCGGCGCGCTGCCGCGCTTCGGCGGCGCCGTCGACCTCGCCGGCGTGCCGCCGTTCATCGCCGCCGTGCTCGCGGCGCTGCGCGACATCCGTCGCGGGGACGTCGTCAGCTACGGGCAGCTCGCCGCGCTGGCGGGCAATCCGCGCGCCGCGCGCGCCGTCGGCCAGGCGATGCGCCGCAACCCCCTGCCGCTGGTCATCCCGTGCCATCGCGTCATCGCCCACGGCGGACGCATCGGCGGCTTCACGCCCGGCACCGACGCCAAGCGCGTGCTGCTCGCGCACGAAGGCGTGGTGCTGCCGTGATCGGGCCGCCGCGGCGGATCAGCGCTTCGCCACCACCGCGTACACCCGCCCGTCGAAGGCGGTGATCATGAGCTCGCCGTCCGCGGTCTCCCCGAACGACGAGATCTGCAGCTTGCTCTCGCACACCAGGCGGTGCTCGATCAGGCGCTTGTCGGCGTAGCGCAGGCCCCAGGTGCGCCCGGTGGCGAAGTCGGCGTAGAGGTAGACGCCCTGCAGCGCCGGGAAGCGCTTGCCGCGGTACACGTAGCCGCCGGTCACCGAGACGCCGAGGTCGCGACCGTACTCGACGATCGGCTCGATCAGCTCGCCGGTGTACGGCTGGTCCTTGAAGAGGTGCTTCCCTTCGCGGACGCGCCAGCCGTAGTTGCCGCCCCTGACGATCAGGTCGATCTCCTCGTAGGAGTTCTGGCCGACGTCGCCGGCCCACAGGTCGCCGGTCTCGCGGTCGAAGGTCATGCGCCAGACATTGCGCAGGCCGTAGGCCCAGATCTCGCCGCGCGCGTCGGCGGTGCCGACGAAGGGATTGTCCGGCGGGATGGCGTAGGCGCGGCCCGGATCGGCGCGATCGACGTCGATGCGCAGGATCTTGCCCAGCAGCGTGTCGAGACGCTGGCCGGCGTCGTGCGGATCGCCGCCGCTGCCGCCGTCGCCCGGGCTGAGGTAGAGCATGCCGTCGGGGCCGAACACCAGGGACGAGCCGTTGTGGTTCTCGTACGGCTGTCCGATCTCGAGCAGCACCTCCTCGGAGTCGGGCGCGACGCGCGCGGGATCCTTCGCGTCGATGGTCAGGCGCGACAGCACCACGCGCCGAGGATCGGCGGCGCTGTAGTAGATGAAGAGCTGGCGGTTCTCGGCGTGCCGCGGGTGGAAGGCGAGCGCGAGCAGGCCCTCCTCGCTGCCCTTCGACAGCACCTTGGCGCGCAGATCGAGCGCCAGCGAGCGCTCGGCGTCGCGCTTCGCCGGCACCACCCAGATGCGTCCCGCCTGCTCGACCACGAACAGCCGCTGCGAACCGTCGCCGGCGGGAACCACGGCCAGCGGCCGTTCGAACGTCAGCTGCGGCCAGACCGGCTCGAAGCGGATGTCCGGGATGTCGCCGGCCATGGCGATGGACGCGGACAGCATCAGCAGGACGAGACGACGCATGGCACGGCTCCGATGCGGCGTTCTACCCGGCAGCGGTCGCGAGCTCAATGCGCGTCATCCCGCGGCGGTCACTCGCCGCCATCCGCCGGCCGGCTGGTGCCGTGGCGGCGCCGGTAGTCGCGCGGGCTCGCGCCGGCGTGCTTCCGGAAGCGCGACGAGAAATAGAACGCGGATTCGAAGCCGACCTCGGCGGCGATCTCCTGGATCGGACGCGAGGTCAGGGCGAGCAGCTGCTGCGCGCGACGCATGCGCCGATGCTCGAGGAACTGCTGGGGCGTGCTGCCGACCTCGTCCTTGAACAGGTGCGCGAGGCGAGACACGGACAACCCGACGTGCTCGGCGAGATCGTCGAGCACGATGCGCGCCTCGAGATTGCGCGCCATCCAGTCCATCGCCGCGCGCACGCGCGCGTCGATGCGCGCCTGCGCCGAGCGCGGGTTGTGCGCGTCGAGGTCGAGCAGCAGCAGCTCGAGCGCGTTCATCGCGTAGCGCTCGCCGCGCCGGCCGCCGCCCTGGGCGTGCTGGTGCACCAGCGCGAACTGGCGCTGGATCGATCGGCGCGCGTCGGGCGATTCGATGCGCAGCCGCATCAGGCCGGGCGCCTCCTCGGGCCAGTCGAGCAGCTCGAGCGACTCGGGCCGCGGCAGGACGTGGGTCCACGCCAGCTCCCAGTGCGACAGGGTCGGCTCGACGCCGTAGTCGTGGTACGTGCCCGGGCGGTGCAGGACGGCGTCGCCGGGCTCGGCGATGATCTCGCCGCGCCGGTAGCCGAATCGTCCCTTGCCGCGGACCGTGTAGATCAGCAGCCAGTCGGCGGTGCCGTGCTCGCGGATCATCCCGTAGCCGCGCCCCTGGTCGAAATGGCCGGTGATAAGCTCGCTTTTCACATCCGACGGCGACAGGCGGGTGCCAGGCATGGGGCTCAGCGTATCGGACGGAACGCACGATCGGTAGCAGGATAACCGAGGTAGTCGCCGACGTGGGCCATTCACGGCGGACGCCCGCGACGACAGTGGCGCCAGACCCACCCGACGCCGACCGAGGAGTCGCCATGTCCCCGACCGCCACCGCCGCCCGCGCCGCCGCCGACCCGTCGCAGGTCGTCTGCTACCGCGAGAACGGCTTCGCCATCGCCCGCGGCCTGTTCAGCGCGGAGGAGGTGGCGGCTCTGCGCGACACCTTCACCGACCTCGGCCGCAACGGTCCGGTGAAGGATCTGTCCGACGGCGGCGGCGGGCCGAGCGATGATCCGCTGACGCACTGGCCGCGCATGATGCATCCGCATCGCCATACGCACCAGCCATGGGGGCGGCTCGCGCTGGAGCGCACGCTCGATCCGCGCGTCGCCGCCTGGCTCGTCCGCCTCACCGGCGAGGAGCATCTCGCCGCGCAGAGCATGCTGTACTTCAAGCCGCCCGGCGCCCGCGGCCAGGCGCTGCACCAGGACAACTACTACCTGCGCGTGAGCCCCGGCAGCTGCGTCGCCGGCTGGCTGGCGCTGGACGACTGCGACGAGGAGAACGGCACCCTGTGCGTCGTGCCCGGTTCGCACCGCCTCGACATCCGCTGCCCCGAGAAGGCCGATCCGACCGTGTCGTTCTCGGGCGACCTGGTGGTGCCGCCGGAGGGCATGCGCGAGGAGCGCATCGACCTGAAGGCCGGCGACATGCTGTTCTTCCACGGCGCGCTGATCCACGGCTCGTACCACAACCGCAGCGCGGATCGCTTCCGCCGCGCCTTCATCTGCCACTACCTGCCGGCGACGAGCGCCGAGGTGTCGCACTGGTACCGGCCGATCCACGACTTCAGCGGGCGCGAGATCGCCGTCGCCGGCGCGACGGGCGGCGGGGCCTGCGGCGGGCCGGAGGCCAAGGGACCGCACTGAGCGGCGGCGGCGCCGGCGCGCGCGATCCGCTCACAATCGGCCGCCGCGCTTCGCGCGCGTCCCTCAACGCACCTGGCCCTCGGCGAGGCCGAAGCGCAGGTCGGTCACCGTCTCGCGCGCCGCCTGCGCGGCATGCTCCAGAGCGTCGATGACGCGCACCGCGGCGCCCGCAGCGAGCATGTGCGGCTGGATCACGTCATCCGCGCCAGCGGCGCGCAGCGTCGCCTCCTGGCCGGGCTGATCCGCCGTCGCGACGATGCGCGCGCGCGGACCGAGGGCGCGGCAGGCGCGCACCAGGGACAGGTTGTCGGTCCCCTTGAGCAGCTGGTCCGAGACCAGCGACAGCACGAGGTGCGCGCGGCCGAGGTCGGCGTGGCGCAGCGTGTCCATCGAGCCGATGTCGCCGAAGAGGTGCGCCACGCCCAGCGCCTTGAGCTCGCGCAGCACCTCGATGTTGAAGTCGACCACCAGCAGCTTGCCCGCCAGCTCCGGATCATCGCGCACCAGGCGTTCGACCAGCGCGCGTCCGACGCGATGGAAGCCGAGCAGCACGATCGGATGCTCGGCGGCGTCGGGCCCGTCCTCCGCGACCCAGCGCTTGGTCGGCCGGCCGGCGCGCGTCAGGGCCCTGTCCCACGCGTGGTAGAGATGGTGGCTGTACTTGATCGCGTACGACGAGATCACCGCCGACACCGCCATGGCGTAGACCAGCATCTCGACCAGCGCGGCGTCGATGTGGGGCATCGGCTTGCCGCCGAGCGGATCGGGGAACGGCTTCGCGCCGAGCGCGGCGATGACCAGGGCGAACTCGCTGATCTGCGCGAGGTTCAGGCTGACGACGAACGCGGTCCTGCGTCCGGCGCCGAGCGCGATCAGCGCCGGATACGCGCTGAGGAAGCGCGAGAACAGGACGAAGCCGACGACCAGCGGTACCGCCGCGGCCATCTGCCACGTCGGCGCGGTGATCTTCATGCCCAGCGAGATGAAGAAGAGCGTCAGGAAGAAGTCGCGCAGCGGCAGCGTCTTGGCGGCGACGTGGATCGAGTACGGGAAGGCGGCGATCGACATGCCGGCGATCAGCGCGCCCATCTCCTTGGACAGCCCGATCGCGCCGGCGACGCCGGCGACCGCGGCGCACCAGCCGATCGACGTCGAGACCACCAGCTCCGGGCTGTTGGCGATGCGCGCGAACAGCGGCTGCAGGGCGTACTTGCTCAGCAGGAAGCCGCCGGCGAGCAGCGCCGCGGTCTGCGCCAGGACCTCGATCACCGGCATGATCGCGGGCGAGGCGAAGTTGGGCTGGAATGCCAGGACCAGGATCGCGAACAGGTCCTGCACGACGAGCACGCCGATGGTGATGCGCCCGGCGAGCGTGTCGGCCTCGACCTTGTCGTAGAGCAGCTTGACCACGATCGCGGTCGACGAGACCGCGCAGGCGATCGCCAGGTACACCGCTTCGCTGGCCAGCCCGGTGATCGGGTACCCGGCCAGCGGGAAGAACAGCAGCCCGAGGCCGAGGCACAGCGCCACCTGGGCGCCGCCGGCGGCGAGCACCTGCCGCCCGGAGGCGAGCAGCTTGGGCAGGTTCATCTCGAGGCCGACGATGAACAGCAGCAGCGCGAGGCCGATCTCGCTGATGATCTCGATGTTCTCGAGGTTCCTGACCACGCCGAGGAAGCCCGGGCCGATCGCCGCGCCGGCGACCAGGTAGCCGAGCAGGATCGGCTGGCGCAGCAGGTAGGCCGTCAAGCCGCCGGCGGTCGCCGCCAGGACGGTGATGCCGATGTCCTGCAGCAGCCCGTGCATGGGTCAGTGTGCTTCCGAAGCACCGGATCCGCCAGTGCGCATCCCGTGGACGCGGCGCCTCGCCTCGTCGGCTAGGCGAAGGTCGCCGCCGCCCAGCCCGCCGCGGTCGTGACCGCGGCGGCCGGATCGCGGCTGCGCAGGAGATGGCCGCGCTGCGGCCGCAGGGTCGGCTGGGTCGCGTCCTGCAGGCGCCAGTCGACGCTCCAGCGGATCGTGTCGGAGGTGTTCGGCAGGCCGCGGTGGAACAGCAGGTTGTGGAAGACGATCGCGTCGCCCGGATCGCAGGCCAGGTCGACCGCTCGATCGAGATGCGGCGCCAGCGCGTGGTCGGCGATCGCCAGGTGGATCTCCTGGAACGGCGCGTGCGGCACCAGGCCGAGGCGGTGGCTGCCGGGGATCGCCTGCATGCAGCCGTTCGCGCGGCGCGCGGGCACCAGCGGCGCCCAGACGTTGAGCGTGCGCAGCGCGTCGGCCGGCACCGCCCCCTGCACGCCGAAGCCCGCGGTGTAGGCGGCGTCCTGGTGCCAGCTGATCAGCATGCGCTGGTCGTCGGGCAGCTTCGGGCGCGCCATGTAGTTGGGGTAGATGCGGATCTCGGGGCCGAGCAGGCGTTCGCCGAGCGCGAGCAGCGCCGGCGCCGCGAGCAGCGCGAAGAACTCGGGGACGTGCAGGTCCTCGCGGAAGAAGCCGGGCACCGTGTCGCGGTGCTGCGCGGCGATGGCGATCAGGCGGCGTTCGAACGGGAGATCGGCGCGCGCATCGGCGATCAGCCCATCGGCGAGCGACCGCGCGATCCGCGCCGAGCTCAGGCGGTCGAGGGCGTCGCGGGCCCCGGCGATGACCTCGGGCGCGAGGACGCCGCGCAGGATGGCGAAGCCGTGCTCGTCGAGGTCGGCGAGCGTGTCGGGAGCGGTGGCGGTACGCATGCCGTCAGCATGCGCGGCGCGCCGTGGCGTCTTTGATCCGGATGGACACGGCGCTGCACCGCGCCGGCCGTCAGAATCCGCTCGGCCGTTCGCGGAAGGCGCTTGGCGAGCGCCCGACGCGGCGATGGAACCAGCGCGAGAACGCGTGGATCGAGGCGAAGCCCAGGGCCTCGGCCGCCGCGGTCACGTTCAGCCGCCCCTGCGTCAGAAGCTCGCGGGCCCGCGCCACACGGCGCGCATCGGCCCACGCGCGCGGCGACGCCCCGGTGAGCGCGGCGAAGCGGCGCGCGAGGTGGCGCGGCGACACGCCGACATGCCGCGCCAGCTCGCCCAGCTCCGGCGGCCGGGCGAGATGGGCGTCGATGCGCGCCATGGCGCGCTCGACGCGCGCGTCGATGCCGTCGACCTCGGCGACGGCTACGACGACCCGATCGCGCCGCGGCCACAGGCACAGCACCTCGATCAGCGCCGCGACCAGCGCCGGCGTCACGGCGCCCGCGGACGACAGGCGCACCATGCGCCGCAGCGCCGTCGCCAGCGGCTCGATGCCGATCACGCCGTGCAGCGCCGGCGCGAAGATGCCGCGGGTGATCGCCGGCCAGCGGCGCGAGACGCGCAGCTTGAAGTTCAGCACCTCGGCGCCGGCGCTCGCCGGCTCGAGCCCGTAGCCGTGGGCGATCCCCGGAGCGAACGCGAGGGCGCTGGCGCGGCCGTCGGCGCGCATCCGACGCCCGTCGACGAGCCAGTGGCCGGCGCAGCCCAGCGCGACCTCGAGCTGCAGCCACGTCGCGTGGCGGTGCTCGGCGATCGCGATGCCGCGGCCGACCAGGGTGCGCCCGGGCTCGATCAGGCGGTCGGGACGACGCGCGACGCGGGCGCACAGGTCGAACAGCGCGCGGTCGTCGGCGTCGGTCATCGCGCGGTCAGTTCGCCGACGGATCCCAGCCGGCGGGGCGGGACCGCGGCGTGAGCAGGTTGACCAGCACGCGCTTGATCAGCTCGATGCGCACCGGCAGGCGACGGCATTCCAGGAACTCCTGGCGGACGTCGGCTTCGGCGATCACCGCGGCGCCCAGCCGGTCGATCAGCGCGGGGCGGTCGTCCTGGTCGGCGATCAGCGGCTTGATCACGTCGCCGCGCGGGCCGAGGCGTTCGCGCAGCGCGTCGATCAGATCGAGGACCTCGTCGACCTCGACGCCGATCTCGTCGTCGCTCAGCCCGCTGGGCAGGTCGGACAGCGGCAGCGGCCGCGCGACGCGGTACGGGTGCTGCGAGGGCAGCTCCTCGAGCTGGCAGCGCTGCACGCCCTCGACGCGGATGTTGAACTGGCCGTTCTCGGCGGGGCGGATGGTGCGCACCAGGCCGATCGCCGCGAGCGAGCGGAACGGCGGCGCGCCCTCGTAGCGGCCCTCCCAGCCGTCCTCGAGGCGCGGGATGGCGATCCAGCGCTGCGACGGCTCGAGGCCGATCAGGTCGTCGACCAGGGCGCGGTAGCGCGGCTCGAACACGCGGTACGACATCGGCAGCCCGATCAGCAGGACGTGATCGGGCAGCGGGAACAGGGGCAGGATCGATGGGACGTTCATGCGCACCTCGGGGCGTGGCCTCGGTGGCGATTATGGACGGACGGACGGCGCCATCCCAGCGGAAACACGCTCCAGCCGTGCAGCTCAGCGCGCCAGCTCGCTGCGCAGCGCCTGTTCCAAGCGCTGGTTGCGGAAGGTGAAACCGTCGTCGATCAGCCGCGCCGCGCGCGCGGCGGTGCCGGACAGCAGCACCTCGTCCGCCATCCCGCCCAGGGCCAGGCGCAGCAGCGCGCGCGGCGCCGGCGGCGCCAGGCGCGGGCGATGCAGCACGCGCGCGAGCACGCGCGCGAACTCGCGCTGCGCGCACCAGCCGGCGATCAGGTTGATCGGACCCGCGAGCGGGCGGTGCAGGACGTGCTCGATCGCGCCGAGCACGTCGTCGAGCGCGATCCATCCGACCGGCTGATCGCCGCTGCCGAGCCGGCCGCCGAGACCGAGCCGGTACGCCGGGACGAGCTTGGCCAGCGCGCCGCCGCCAGCCGCCAGGACCATGGCCAGGCGCAGGTGCGCGACGCGGATCCCGGCCGCCCGCGCGGGTTCGGCCGCGGCCTCCCAGTCGCGCGCCAGCTCGGCCAGGAAACCGCCCCCGCAGGCGTCGTCCTCGGCGACCTCGTCGCGCCGATCGCCGTAATAGGAGATGCCCGAGGCGACGATCAGCGCGCGCGGCGGATGCGCCGCCAGCGCCGCCGCCAGCGCGGCGGTCGGCCCGAGCCGCGAGGCGCGCAGGTCGCGCTTGGCCGCCGCGGTCCACCGCCGGCCGGCGACGTTGGCCCCGGCGAGGTGGATCACCGCGTCGAAGCCGTCGAGCGGCGGCACCGGTCCCTGGAAGTCCCAGACGATCGCGTCGGCGGCGCCCGGTTCGGGCGCGCGCAGCAGGCGGACGACGTCGTGGCCGGCGCTGGCCAGGTAGGCGCGCAGGGCGGTGCCGATCAGACCGGACGAGCCGGTCACCAGGATGCGCAGCGGCGTCGCCGGGAAGCGCGCGTGGCGCTCGAGGTCGGCGGCGACCCGGGCGTGGCGCCAGGCGAGGTCGCCCGCGACCCGGCGGCGCAGCACGCCGGATGGCAGCCACCAGGGCCCGGTCGCCTCGATCCGGTCGTGGTAGTCGCAGCCATCGCCACGAGGGCGGACGACGTGCTCATGCCGCCAGGAGCGCATCGGACCGCACACCTGGCGGTCGACGAACCGCATCGCCGCGGCATCGCCCTCGTGCTCCGCGACCCAGGTCGCGCGCAGCGGCCCGCGACGCACGGCGATGGTCGCCCGCCCGGTCAACGGCACCCCCGGATCCCGGCTGATCACGCGCGCGGAGACATCCGGCGGCACGAGGCGCTCGAAGGCCCCCGGACGGAGGTGCCAGCGCCAGACCTCCTCCGCGGGGGCGGCGAGGCGGGTGGTTTGTTCGATCGCCTCCATGCGTTCACGCCTCGCTTGGAACACCCGTTGTAAACCCTGTCGCAAGCGATGCATCCGCGTGAGCAGGCCGTCGCACCCTGCGGGCGAATCCCATAGCGCGGAAATGCCATTCCCCTACAAACCTCCACCCATGCTGAGACGCTTCTTTTCGACGCTCGGCGTAGCCGCGGTCCGCTGGATCGACAGCTATGCCGGCGGTACCGCCAACGACAACGAGCCCGCCCGCGTCGACTGGATGCGCTCGCTCCCGTTCATCATCCTGCACGGCATGTGCCTGGGGGTGATCTGGGTCGGCGTCAGCTGGATCGCGGTCGCGGTCTGCGTCGCCCTCTACGTCGTGCGGATGTTCGCCATCACCGGCATCTACCACCGCTACTTCTCGCATCGCACCTACAAGGCCTCGCGTCCGGTGCAGTTCCTCATGGCCCTGCTCGGCGCGAGCTGCGTCCAGCGCGGCGCCCTGTGGTGGGCGGCGCACCACCGCCATCACCACAAGTACTCGGACATGCCCGAGGACGCCCACTCGCCGATGCGCCACGGCTTCTGGTGGTCGCACATCGGCTGGATCACCGCCAAGCGCAACTTCCGGACGCGGCTCGAGCTGATCCCGGACTTCGCGAAGTACCCCGAGCTCATCTTCCTGGACCGCTTCGACACCCTGGTGCCGGTGGTGCTCGCGGTCGGCACGTTCTTCCTCGGCGTGTGGCTGCAGCACCTCGGCTTCGACACCAGCGGCGGGCAGATGCTGATCTGGGGCTTCTTCATCTCGACCACGTTCCTGTTCCACGGCACCTGCACGATCAACTCGCTGAGCCACCTCTTCGGCCGCCAGCGCTTCGACGCCGGCGACACCAGCAAGAACAACTGGCTGCTCGCGCTGGTCACCCTCGGCGAGGGCTGGCACAACAACCACCACCACTACCAGTCGACCGTCCGTCAGGGCTTCTACTGGTACGAGATCGACATCTCGTTCTACGTGCTCAAGGCGATGTCCTGGGTCGGCCTGGTCAGCGACCTCAAGCCGGTCCCGGCGAAGATCTACGAGCAGGCGCGCGAGCTCCGCGAGCAGCGCAAGCTCGCCAAGGCGGCGGGCGTGGCGCTGCCCGGACCGGCGAACCTGCCGAACTGACCGGCGGCGCTCCGTCAGAGCGGCGTCGCCGCCCAGCGCGCCAGATACGCCTTCACGTGCAGCTTGCGGGCGGTGTTGGCGCTCGACATGAAGCGGATCGAACCGAACACCGGCCGCAGCGGCGCCCACGGGCGGTCGTAGCGGCCCAGCGTCCAGAAGATGCCGCTGTACGAGTTCGGATCACGCCCGTCGATCGCCCAGCGGTCGTTGAGCGCGACCAGGACCTCGGCCGCCTCGCGCGGCGAGCGCGTCCATTCGAGGACCTTCTTCCCCCACAGCATCCGCAGGTACGTGTGGATGCGGCCCTCGCCGCGCAGCTGGCGCTGGATGGCGTTCCACAGCTCGTCGTGGGTCTCGCCGAGCTCGAACTGCTCGAGCGTGTAGCGGTGCGTGCGGGGGTCGCCGGCGTGCTCCTCCAGGGTGGCCCGCGCCCATGAAGGCAGCGCGTCGTAGGTGTCGTAGCCCGGCAGATGCGCGCAGGCGTTGAAGCCGAGCTCGCGCCAGGTCACCACCTGATCGAGGAACGCCTCGCCCGCCGCGTCGATCCCCCACCAGCCCTCCTTCGCGCCGGTCGCCTTCGTCGCCAGCCGATCGGGCGTCCAGCCCGAGCGCTCGAGCACGCTGGTCACCACCTCGTGCGCGGAGAGGTGCCCCCAGTGCAGGTGCGCCGACAGGCGGCTGGTGCGCGGATCGTCGGGGTGCTTGGTCTGGTCGTAGGTCGCGAGGTCCTCGGCCACGAAATCGCGCAGCCGCTGACGCGCCGCCAGCGGTCCCGCGGCCTCCGCCACCGGAGCGACCGCATGGTCGATCAGCAGCCGGGCGATCGCCGTCGGCTTCGCCGCCAGCAGATCGGCATCGGGCGCCGGCCAGCGCGCGAGCACCTCTGGCGGCAGCGACGCCATCGGCATGCCCGCCAACGCCGCGAGCGGTTCCTCCACCGGCATCTGGCGCAGGAACAGCGGCAGCTTGTTCTGCAGCAGGCGGCGGAACGCGTACGCGGTCGGATACGCGGTGTCGACCGCGCGCAGCGGCAGCAGCCCATTGCCATCGACCGCCTCGAGCGCGACGTCGAGGTGGGCGCCCGGCGCGGCGAGCATGCGCGGCAGGAAGAAGCACGGCCAGTCGTCGGCGACGACCACGCAGGCGCGCTTCGCCAGCGCCGCGAGCAGGCCCTTGCCGGCATCCGGGATCGGCTCGACGTAGGCGTGGTACGCGACGCCGGCGCGCGCGCAGTCGGCGGCGTTCTCGGCCATGCCGGCGAGCACGATCGCGTGGAAGCGGTCGCTCGCCCAGCGGTGGCCGGCACGCAGCGCCTCGAACACGATCAGCGGCTTGTGCAGCTCGCGCGCGCGCTCGACCGCGCGCTGCAGGGCGAAGTTCCAGCGCGTGCGCCGCGCGGCGGTCATCCAGTAGAGCACGTGATCGCCGTCGCGCAGCGGCGCGCGGTTGACGGCGCGCACGCGGATCGCGGGGAAGCCGTGCATGCCGGACGCTGGCCGGCGGCCGCGAGGCGGCAAGCGCGGCAGGGCCGACGTTGTCCCGCCGCCCGCGGCCGTGCCGTGGACGGAGGCGGACCGGCCGCGAAGCCGACGCTCGCACCGCGATGCGCCGGCCGTACGACAGCCGGCGCAAAGGGACCATCATGCACCGCATCGCCTGCAGCCTGCTCGCCACGTTCTCCTGCGCCGCGTTCGCCGCCGATCCGGCGCCGGTCGTCGCCGCGCCCGCCGGAGGCGGCCTCGAGCTGCCCGAGAGCGTGATCCAGGATCCCGACAGCGGCCTGATCTGGTGCGCGAACGTCGGCGGCAAGGCGGACGCGCCGGACGCGTTCGCCGCGAAGGACGGCAACGGCTTCATCAGCAGGCTCAACCCCGACGGCACGGTCGCCGAGCTGCGCGCGCTGCCCAAGCCGGGCGGCGAGCCGCTCAACGGGCCGAAGGGCATGGCGGTGCTCGGCGGCGCGCTGTGGGTCGCCGACATCGACCGCGTGGTCTGCTACGAGCTCGAGAGCGGCACGCAGCTCCAGTCGTTCGACCTGACCGAGCAGAAGGTGGCGTTCGCCAACGATCTGGTGTTCGTCGACGACATGCTGCTGCTCTCCGACACCATCGGCGACCAGCTGATCGTGCTGCACGGCGCCGAGCGCGGCCAGATCACCGAAGCCGAGGTGCTCGGCGCCAAGGGCCTGTTCGGCGGCGCCAACGGCCTCGCCGCGATCGGCGCGACCGCGTACCTCGCCAGCTTCCCCCTGACGAACATGGAGAAGGGCGAGGACTTCGTGCGCAAGTTCACCCTCGGCGAGGACATGTCCGAGAACACCCGCACGCCGCTGCCCGGCGGGCTGTGGGACGGCCTCGCGCTCGGCGCGGACGGCACGCTCTACGCGACCGACTGGCGCTCGAAGGGCGTGTGGGCGGTGGCGCCCGGCGCCAAGGAGGCCAAGCAGATCAGCAAGGACATGAACGGGCCCGCCGACCTGTGCGTGCTCAACGACGGCGCGCTGCTCGTCCCGGAGATGCTGGCGAACAAGGTCACCCGGATCGAGCCGGCGGCGGCGAAGTAGGCGCCACGTCGAGGTCGTACACGCCTCGTCGATGGCGTTGACGACGCTGCACCCGGTCGGCATACCTCGCTCTCCCCCGACCCGGGGATCAAGGAAGCCATGCAGCAGATCATCACCCTCGCGATCATCGTCCTCCTCGTCGTCTCCTGGTGGAAGCTCTTCACCAAGGCCGGCAAGCCGGGCTGGGCCGCCATCGTGCCGTTCTACAACATCTACGTCATGCTGCAGATCGTCGGTCGGCCGTGGTGGTGGCTGCTGCTGATGCTCATCCCGATCGTCAGCATCGTGGTCTTCATCATCGTCTGCATCGACTTCGCCAAGGCGTTCGGCCGCGGCACCGGCTTCGGCGTCGGCCTCGCCCTGCTCGGCGTGGTCTTCTTCCCGATCCTCGCCTTCAGCGACGCGACCTACAGCGGCCCGCCGGCCCGCGGTGACAAGATTGCCTGAGGACGACAACCCGTTCGCGCCGCCGAGCCCGGTCAAGCCGCCGCCAGCCCTGGCGGCGTACGGGCTCGCGGTGGTGTTCGGCGTGCTCGGTCTCGGCACCTGGCTCGGCTTCACCAACCCGAGCGACGAGCTGCGCTGGATCGGGTTGGTGACGTCGGTCTCGTACTGCCTGCCCATGTCCATCGCCGGCGTGGTCCTCGGGATCGTCGGCCTGCGCCGCCCGGGACGCGAACGCTGGGCATGGAGCGCGATCGCGCTCGGCGCCCTCGGCATCCTCGGGCTGATCGCCGACGTCGGCGACCTCGTCCTGCGCATGCGCTGAACCGCCGTCCCGGGCGTGGACGTCGGGCGGCGGTCCGCCACCATCGCCGACCATGCCCGTCCGCCTGCGTCATGTCGTCGGCTGTATGACCGGAACATCGATCGACGCGATCGATGTCGCGCTGGTCGCGCTGGAGGATGAAGGGCTGCGCCTGCGCGCGCGCGTCGTGGCGGCGCAGTCGCGGCCGCTCGACGAGCTCGCCGCGCGCCTGCGCGACGTGGCCGAGCAGCGCTCGACCACGGCCGGCGAGATCGCGCGCCTGGCCAACGACCTCGCGCTCAAGCACCTCGAGGCGGTGCGCGCCGTCGCCGGCAGCCGCCGACTCGAGAAGCAGCGCCTCGACCTGGTCTGCGTGCACGGCCAGACCGTCTACCACCTGCCGCCGGTGTCCTGGCAGCTCTTCCAGCCCGCGCCGCTGGCGCACGGCCTGGGCGTGCCGGTGGTCTACGACCTGCGCGCGGCCGATCTCGCCAAGGGCGGCCAGGGCGCGCCGATCACGCCGCTGGCGGACTGGGTGCTGTTCCGCGCCGCCGGCGAACGCCGCGCCATCGTCAACCTCGGCGGCTACTGCAACGTCACGCGCCTGGCCGACGCCGACGACGCGGCCAGCCCCGCGTACGCGGTCTCCGGCGCCGACATCTGCGCCTGCAACCAGCTGCTCGACGGCCTGGCGCGCGCGCTGATCGATCGCCCCATGGATGATGGCGGACGCCAGGCCACCGCCGGCCGGTCGCTGCCCGAGCTCGTCGATCCGATCATCATCCGCCTGGGCGAGCAGGCCGCCGCCAGGCGCTCGCTCGGCACCGGCGACGAGCTCGCCCGCTGGATCCTGGTCCTCGCCAAGGGCCATCGCCCCGAGGACGTCCTGCGCAGCGCCTGCGTCGCGCTCGCCCGGACCATCGCCGACGCGGTGATCGGCCACCGCGTGATCCTGGCCGGCGGCGGCGTGCGCAACGACTGCCTGGTCGAGGAGCTGCGCGCGATCTGCAACGGCATCGCCACCACCGACGACCTCGGCGTGCCGGCGCAGTTCCGCGAGGCGGTGTGCTTCGCGGTGCTCGGCGCGCTGTGCCAGGACCGCGTCGCGATCACCCTGCCCGCGATCACCGGCGTGAAGGGCACCGCGCCGATCTCCGGCCACTGGGTCCTGCCGTGAGCGCGCCGCGCACGCCATGACCCTGCCGCCGGACCGCGCGCACATCGCCACCGAGGGACGCAACCCGCGCACCGCGAACCTCCACGCGCTGTCCGTCGAGGACTGCGTGCGTCTGATCCAGGACGAGGACTGCGCGATCCCCGCCGCCATGGCCGCGGCGCGCGCGTCGATCGCCGCCTTCATCACGGCGGCGGAACCTGGCTTCCTGCGCGGCGGCCGTCTGATCCACCTCGGCGCCGGCACCTCCGGTCGGCTCGCGGTGCTCGACGCCTCCGAGGCGCCGCCGACGTTCCAGGTCGAGCCGGGGCGCGTGGTCGGCATCATCGCCGGCGGCGACGGATCGCTGCGCCGCTCGAGCGAAGGCATGGAGGACGACCCCGACGGGGCGCGCGCCGAGCTCGACGCGCTGAGGCTGACCGCCGACGACGCGGTCATCGCCATCGCCGCCGGCGGCACCACCCCCTACGCGCTCGGCGCGCTGGCGATCGCCAAGCGCCACGCCGCCTGCGTCACCGCGCTGATCAGCTGCAGCCCGGTGCCCAGGCCGCCGCACGCCGACCATCTCATCGTCCTCGCCACCGGTCCCGAGGTCGTCACCGGCTCGACGCGGATGAAGGCCGGCACCGCGACCAAGCTGTGCCTCAACACCATCTCGACGACGCTGATGGTGCGCGCCGGCAAGGTCTTCGAGAACCTGATGGTCGATGTCCGCGCCTCGAACGCCAAGCTGCGCGACCGCGCGGCGCGGATCGTCGCGACGCTCACCGGTCTCGATCGCGCCGCGGCGTTCGCGCTGCTCGATCAGGCCGGCGGCGCGGTGAAGACCGCGATCGCGATGCATCGCCTGCGCCTCGACCGCGCGGGCGCCGAGCAGCGCCTGGCGGCGGCGCAGGGCCGGCTCGACCGCGTCATCGGCTGAGCGCCTGATCGCGCGCAGCGCGCAAGCACGCCACCGCCGCGGCGAGGCACGCCGCCAGGAACAGCGTCGCCCAGGTCGCGAAGGCGCACGCCAGCGCCGGACCGGGGCCGATGACGTGGACCAGGTCGTAGATCACGCGCGTGATCGGCCAGGCCGCGCGGCGCTGCGCCAGCACCAGCGAATCGGAGACCTCGAGCATCGACGAGCTGAACGTCAGCAGCGCCGCCGCCGCCAGGCTGGGCGCGAGCAGCGGCATCAGCACGTGCCGCGCGCGCAGCCACGGCCCGGCGCCGCACGCCGCCGCGGCCTCCTCGAGCGACGGCGGCACGTGCGCGAAGCCCGCGCCGACCGCGCGCAGCGCATGCGGCAGGCGGCGCACGGCGTAGGCGACGATCAGCAGCGGTCCGGGATTGGTCAGCGGGTCGAGCCAGCGCGGCAGCGCCGCGGTGCCCAGCGCCAGGAAGCCGAAGGCCATGACCACGCCCGGCACCGCGAGCGGCGTCATCGCCACCGCGTCGAGCACGCGCCAGCCGCGCGGGCGCCAGCGCGCGCCGCACCAGGCGATGAACGTCGCGACGCCCACCGCGAGCACCGTCGCCGCGGCGCTGAAGCGCAGGCTGTTGACGATGCCCGGCACGACGTGCGGGTGCGCCAGCGCGGCGCGCGCGTGCTCCCACGTCGCGCCCTCCGGCAGCACGCCGCGGTACCAGTCGCGCGACAGGCCGATGAGGGCGACGGCGATGAACGGCGCGAGCGCGGCGCCGGCGACCAGCGCGAACGGCGCCCACGCGGCGAGCGCGCGCCACCCGCCGAGCGCGCGCGGCGACGCGCCGAGCCCGCCGCGCAGCGCGACCACGTCGCCGGCGGTCAGCCGCCGCCCGGCGGCGAAGACCAGCGCCGCGACGGCGAGCATGACCAGCACCAGCGCGTACGGCGTGCGGTTGGCGCCGGCATCGGCGAGGCCGACGAACACCTGCACCGCGACGTGGCGGTCGAAGCCGAGCATCAGCGGCGTGCCGAGCTCGGTGAACGACCACACGAAGACCACGGCGCCGCCGGCGAACGCGCCGGGCGCGACCAGCGGCACGATCACCCGCGCGCACACCCGCGGCCAGCGCGCGCCGAGACTGCGCGCCGCCTCGATCAGCGCGGGATCGAGCGCGGTGAACGACGCGCGCAGCGTCAGGTGCAGGATCGGGTACAGCCCCAGCGCCTCCAGCGCGACGACCAGCGCGAAGCGGTGCCCGCCCAGCCAGTCGGGCCCGCCGCCATCGGGCCACAGGCCGAGCGCCGCGCCGACCGCGTTGAACGCGCCGTACTGCCCCGCCAGCTGCGCGACGCCGATCGCGCCGACGAACGGCGGCAGCACCAGCGGCGCGAGCAGCAGCGCCTCGGCGATCCCGCGTCCGCGGAACCGGCAGCGCGCCGCCAGCCAGGCGGTCGGCGTCGCGAGGACGAACGCGATCGCGGTGGTGCAGGCCGCGACCAGCAGCGCATTGCCGAGCCCGGCGCGGTACGCCGGATGCGCCAGCACCTCGCCGATCAGCCACGGCGACGCGCCGGCGACGGTGGCGAAGGCGATCGGCGCGACCACGAACAGCGCGAGGAACGCGGCGACGGCCGCGTATGCGATCCAGGCGCGACGCATCAGCGGCCCGCTCGCGCCAGGCGCTCGGCGTCGGCGTAGCGCGCGATCGCCATGGACGTCCAGCCACGCATGAGCGGCAGCGCCTCGCGCGGTCCGCGACGGATGAGCGCGAGGCTCTCATCCGCGTCGGCATAGGCGACCGGCATCCACGCGAACGCGGCCATCGCCTCCGGCACGCGCTCGGGTCCGCCCGCGGCGATGATCGCTTCCCACGCCGCGGTCAGCTCCGGCCGCGCGTCGAGCGCCAACGCGCGCGTCAACGGCGCGATCAGCCCTGCGATCGCGGCCGTGCGTTCGGCGCGGTAGCTCGATGCCGCCGCCAGCGCGAACGGATCGAGCGTGGGCTCGCTCATCAGCGCCCGGTCGGCGGCGGTGTAGACGTCGCGCCGCACCGGCGCGCGGTGGAGCGCGTAGACGGTCGGGCCGCCGGGCGCGCCGACGCGATAGCTCCACAGGCGCTGGCCCTCCGGCGACAGCACGAAGCCGATGAAGTCCGTCGCCAGCGCGCGGCTCGGCGCGCCGCGCAGCAGCGCGATCGGATCGGCGCCGACGGAAGCGCCGCCCAGCGGCGCCGTGAACGTCAGCCGGCGCTCGCCGGCCATGGCCTCGGCGTACGCGGCTTCGCCGTGCGCCTGGAAGTCGAGGCAGATCGCGGCGACCGCCTCGCCGCGCGCCACCGCGCGTGGTCCCTTCGACACCGCGTCGTCGACCGAGCGCGCGTTGCCGACGATGCGCCGGATCAGGGCGAAGCCGCGCTCCCAGCCGATCGCGCGCGCCCGCGCCTCGTCGCCGGCGTCGGCCAGGTGCATCTGCTGCTGGATCAGCCGCTCGAAGGCGTTCACCGCCGCCGACGAGCGCGTCGGATCGGTGATGCTGACGAGCCCGGCGAGGCGCGGCTCGCCGAGGTCCATCCAGCTGTCCGGCGCCGTCGGATCGGCGAGAGCGGCGAGGCGATCGCGATTGGCGGCGATGCCGAGCGATCCGAGGGACGCCCCGTACCAGCGGCCGCGCTCGTCGTAGAACGCCTCGCCGCCGAGCCGCTGCGGGATGACCGCGTCGGCGAACCACGCGGGATGCGCCCGCGCCAACCCCGCATCGACCAGGAAGCCCTGGTCGGCGCAGCGCCGGAACGCCGCCTCGCCGCCGCCCCAATAGATGTCGTGGCCGATGCCGACCTCGGACGCGAGGAACGCGGCGTGCGCCGGTTCGCCCGGCGCATCGAAGCGATCGGCATCGGCGAGCTCCGGCAGCGCGTCGCCCAGCGCCGCGCGGTAGCGCGCGCGCAGGAAGCGCTGGATGTCGGCGGTCCCGCCCGGCGTGCGCCAATCGATCTCGACCAGGACGCCGCGCTCGACCAGCGCCCAACGCTGGAAGGCGCGCGCGAACTCGGATCGCGTGTTCTCGTCGTGCGGGCTGATGATCACCAGGCGCTCGCCGGCCGCCGTCGCCGGCGGCGTCCGCCGCAGCAGCAGCGGCAGCGCGATCAGCGCCACCGCGACCGCCAACGGTACGAGCCGGGACATCAGCGCGAGGAGCCGCCGGCGCGATGACACGGCCGCGTGCGCCTCGCCGCCGCCTACTTGTTGAACAGGAAGTGCATGACGTCGCCGTCCTGCACGACGTAGTCCTTGCCCTCCGCGCGCAGGCGGCCGACCTCGCGGCAGCCCTTCTCGCCGCGGTGCTTGACGTAGTCGTCGAAGCTGGCGACCTCGGCGCGGATGAAGCCCTTCTCGAAGTCGGTGTGGATGACCCCGGCGGCGCGCGGCGCCTTCCAGCCCTTCTGCACCTGCCAGGCGCGGACCTCCTTCACGCCGGCGGTGAAGTAGGTCTGCAGGCCGAGCAGCTCGTAGCCCGCCTTGATCAGGCGGTCGAGGCCGCTCTCGGTCATGCCGTAGCCCGACATGTACTCGGCGCGATCGGCGTCCGGCATCTGCGCCAGCTCCTCCTCGATCTTGCCGCTGATCAACGTCGCGCGCGAGCCGATCTTCGTCGCGTGCGCGGCGACCGCGGCGCTGAAGGCGTTGCCGCCCTTGGCGACGTCGGTCTCGTGGATGTTGCAGACGAAGAGCATCGGCTTCGCCGTGATCAGCTGCATGTCCGCGATGTGCACCATCTCCTCGGGCGTCAGGCCGAGCGCCCGCGCCGGGGTCAGCGCCTTGAAGCCGGCCAGCACCTTGTCGAGCACCGGCAGCGCCTCGGCGCTCGGCTTGTCGAGCTGGCGGCGCTTCGCGCAGCGCTCGTGCTTGGCCTTCACCGTCTCCTCGTCCTTGAGGATCAGCTCGAGATCGATGACCTCGATGTCGCGCACCGGATCGACGCTGCCGTCGACGTGGACGACATCGGGATCGGCGAAGCAGCGCACCACGTGCAGGATCGCGTCGACCGATTTGATCGCCGAGAGGAAGGCGTTGCCCTTGCCGAGGCCCTGCGCGGCGCCCTTGACCAGGCCCGCGATGTCGACGAGCTCGAGCTGGGTCGCGATCACGCGGTTGGTCTTGACGATCTCCTGGAGCACGGCGAGGCGCGGATCGGGCACGGCGACCATGCCGGTGTTCGGATCGATGGTGCAGAACGGGTAGTTCGCCGCCTGCGCCGCCTGGGTCTTGGTCAGGGCGTTGAAGATGGTGCTCTTGCCGACGTTGGGCAGGCCGACGATGCCGCAGTTGAAACCCATGCGCTCTCCGAGGCGCGGGAGCTTAGGACGGGCGGCGCCGGCTCCAGGCCCGGCCGCGCGATGGCTCTAGCGGTCGATCCCGCGGACCTCGCCGTGCCGCTCGAGGAAGCGCAGCGCCGGGCCGCGCGCCAACGGATCGAGCCGCTCGCGCAGCGCCAGCGCCAGCGGCCGCAGCACCGTCGGGCTGAGGAACGGCGAGTCGAACGCCGCCGCGGCGAAGGCGTGCTGGAGGAGCGGGTCGCCATCCAGCGCCAGCTCGCCCGACGCCTGCCGGCGCAGCCGCGCCAGGATCGGCGCCAGCGCGGCTCCGGCTTCGCCGGCGCGCTGATGGGCATGGACGAAGGCGCGCAGCGTCGCGTGATCGCTGGTCACGCCGGCGAGCGCCGCGACCGCGCCCTGGTCGAGCGGTTCGCCGCGACCGATCTGGCGCAGCGCGCAATCGCGGGCGATCCACGGCGGCAGGTCGGGCACGGCGTAGCGCGTGCCGTTGAGCAGGCCCTGGTTCCCTCCGACCAGGCGGCGGACCAGCCGGGCCGATGCCGCATCCGATGAGCCCGCCTCGATCCAGCGTTCGACCTCGTCGGCGGCCGGAGCGAGCGCGCCGAGAGCCTGGCCCGGCTGCCACGACAGGATCGAGGCGGCTTCCGCATCGCCGCCGCCGACGCGATCCGCGAGACGCGCGACATCGGCGCCGATCGCGGTCTCGTACGCGCTGCCGTCGGCGTCGAGCCGCCAGTGGACGACGTGGCGATCGCGCGTGCCGGCGGCGGGCTCGACGACCAGGCGCAGGCGCTCGGCATCGGCGTCGAGGCCGATCAGCGCCTGCCCATCGATCGGCAGCGCCGCCTCCGCGGGCAGCGACGCGACGCCTTCGCCGCCGGGTGTCGCCAGGCAATAGCGCACACCCGCGCTGCCGCGCTGGACCCAGCCGGCCGCGTCGACCGCCAACGGCTCGCTGAGGACGCCGCCTCCGACGCCGGCGGCGAGGATCAGCGGCACGCCCAGCCGTCCGGTGACCGCGAGCAGCGCCGCGAGCGCCTGGGCCGATTGCCGGTCATCGCGTGCGCCGAGCGTGAGATCCCAGGACGCGGCCGGTTCCAGCGCGACCTGCCATGGGCTGAGGTCGCGCGCCAGCGCCCCGGCATCGCTGTCGGCGGTGCCCGCGACCGGCAG
>Ga0196963_10000564_pt1 | contig 31885 bp, 24 predicted proteins | sample S1_5metaG_FD_148600 | JGI IMG/M metagenome (GOLD analysis project Ga0196963, IMG submission 148600) | Soil microbial communities from Anza Borrego desert, Southern California, United States - S1_5 | ecosystem: Environmental > Terrestrial > Soil > Desert | place: USA: California | collected...
CGCTCCGACGTGCGCCGTCCAGGTCGGCGGCGTGCGCAGCGGCCGACGCAATCCCGAGGCCGAGCGGAACGCGCGCCACGCCGGGCTGGCGACGGTGACGTTGAGGTCGCCGATGACCACCAGCGGTTCGCCGGACGCGCGCGCCACTTCGCCGAGGGTGACCAGGTACTCGTCGCGCAGCCGCACGTGCGACGGCCAGCTCGGCGAGCGCGGATGCGCCGAGATCAGGCGCAGCGCACGGCCGCCGACGTCGAGCACGACGGCGATGGCGGGCTTCTCGCTCCACACGTGCTCGGCCGCCGAGGTTATCGGGAATCGGCTGAGCACGGCGTTGCCGCACAGGTCGCCGATCAGCCAGCGCTGGTGCGGCCAGCGCGGATCGTGCTCGAGCCGCGCCCGGTCGGCCGTCACCGCTTCGCAGAGCAGCAGCACGTCGGGGCGCTCGGCGACGAGCGCGTCGATCGCCTCGTCGCGGCGGCGGTTCGAGTAGAGCAGGTTGCCGTGCGCGATGGTCAGGGTCGCGCCGGCGCCGACGGGCGGCGCGCGCCGTTCGTACGCCGCCATCAGCGACGGCCAGAGGCCGGCGGCGAAAGCGAGCGCGCAGAGCGCGCGCCAGCGCCGCGTGTCGCGCAGCAGGATCATCGGCGCGAGCAGCACGACCGCGGCGTGCGCCGACCACGACACCGCCAGCTCGCCCGGCCAGCACCATGCGGCGAGCTGCCCCAGCGCGATCCAGGCGACCAGCGCGGCGGCGGCGACGCGGGCGACGAGCAGCAGGCGCGCGACCGGCACCGCGTTACAGCCGCGACGCCAGCCTGACCAGCATGCGCGTGCCGAAGCCGGTCATGCCCTTGGCGAAGTAGCGCCAGCCACCGGCCTGGATCGCCGCCCCGGCGATGTCGCAGTGCGCCCAGTGGACGTGATCCGACACGAACTCGGACAGGAAGATGCCGGCGGTGATCGAGCCGCCGTAGGGACCGCCGGTGTTGTTGATGTCGGCGTGCGGGTGGTCGATCAGCGAACGGTACTCGCCGTACAGCGGCAGCGGCCAGTACTCCTCGCCGACCTCGAGCCCCGCCTGGCGCACCTTCTGCAGCCACGCCTCGTGGCGCCCCATCAGGCCCGCGACCTTGTCGCCCAGCGCGACCAGCACCGCGCCGGTCAGCGTCGCCAGGTCCACCAGGTGCGTCGCGCCCTGCTCGCACGCGTAGGTCAAGACGTCGGCGAGGACCAGCCGGCCCTCGGCGTCGGTGTTGTCGACGTGGATCCACTTGCCGTTGCGCGCCTGATAAATGTCGCCGGGACGCTGCGCGCGGCTGTCGGGCATGTTCTCGGCCAGCGCGATGTAGCCGGTGACCGGCACGTCGACCTTGAGCTCGGCGATCGCCTTCATCGCGGCGAGCACGGCGGCGGCGCCGCCCATGTCGCCCTTCATCTCCCACATCTTCGCGCCCGGTTTGAGCGAGATGCCGCCCGAGTCGAAGGTGATGCCCTTGCCGACCAGCGCGAGGCGGTGCTTGCTCTTCTTCGCCTTGCGCGGCGTGTGGCGGATCTCGAGCAGCGCCGGCGGCGCCGATCCGGCCATGCCGACCTGGACCAGGCCCGGGAAGCGCGCGCGCCGGAGCGCGTCGACGCCGCTGGTGACGCGCACGTCCAGGCCGAGGCCCTTGAGCTCCTGGCGCGCGCGCGCGACGAAGGTCTGCGGGTTGATGACGTTGCCCGGGCTGTCGGCCAGTTCGCGTGCCAGGTTCTGGCAGCGCGCGATGCGCTCGCCGTCCTCGACGGCGCGCTGGTGGCCGGGGAAGCGCACGGTGATCGCGGTGCGCGTGCCCTCCTTGCCGCTACGGCTGACGTTGTAGCGGTAGTCGCCGAGCAGGACGCCTTCGACCATCGCCTGGACGTCGGCTCCGGCGCCCTGGACGAGGACGGTCGCCGACTTGCCGTGCGCGGCGCGCACGGCCTCGGCGACCTGGCAGCCGATCAGGCGCCAGTTCTCGCCGCCGATCAGCCACGCCTTGTCGTCCGGCTTGAGCAGCAGGTAGCGGCCGTCCTCGGCGACCAGGTTCTGGGCGCCGATCTGGCCCTTCGCCAGCCGCGCCGCCTCGCGCTCGACCAGGCGCGGCAGCTTGGCGGCGCTGTGGCCGACGACGACGACGGTGAGATCGGACGAGCCCTTGGCGGCGGTGACGGTGGCGTCGTGCATGGTACTCACAGGTGGCGTTGAGTTGGATCGGAGGGTGGGGTCTGGGGAGGGGCGGCTGTCGGAGACGAGGGATGATGGCGTCATGCCACCCGAGTCGGAGACTCCAAGCCCCTCCCCGGATCAAAGGCGCGCGAGCACGCCGGTGATGATCTCGGTCATCATCGGTTCAGCGCCCTTGGCGGCGGCGATGATCGCCGGCACGTTGGCGGCCTCGAGCGCATCGGGCAGGCAGCGGTCGGTGATCACCGCGAGCACCAGCGTGCGCAGGCCGCAATGCACGGCCGCGATCGCCTCGGGCACGGTCGACATGCCGACGACGTCGGCGCCGAGCGTGCGCAGCATGCGGTATTCGGCGCGGGTCTCGAGGTTCGGCCCGAGCACGGCGCCGTAGCACGCCTGGTGCAGGCGCACGCCGCGCTTGAGCGCGACCTCGATCGCCGCGGCGCGCAGCTTCGCGTCGTAGGTGTCGATCATGTCCGGCCAGCGCGGGCCGACCTTGTCGTCGTTGGGACCGACGAGCGGATTGACGCCCATCAGGTTGAGGTGGTCCTCGATCACGGCGATGTCGCCGACGCGGTACTCCGGATCGAGGCCGCCGACCGCCGAGCCCATGATCAGGACCTGCGCGCCGAGCTTGCGCGCGAGGCGCACCGGCACGACCACCTGGCTGGCGGCGTAGCCTTCGTAGCAGTGCAGCCGGCCGCTGAAGGCGATGGTCGGGACGCCGGCCAGCGTGCCGACGATGACCTCGCCCTTGTGGCTCTCGGCGGTCGAGACCGGCATGCCGGTGAGCTCGCCGTACGGGATGCGGCAGTCCGCCTTCAGCTTCTCGGCCAGTCCGCCGAGACCGGTGCCGAGCAGCACCGCGACCTTGGGGACGATCGCCGTCCGCGCGAGGATCTGGCGTTCGAGCGCCGCGAGTTCGTCCGACAGGGCCATGGTCGAGACTCCGGGGCGGATGGTGCCGAGCGCGCTCGCAGGTGGCTAGGGGTATCTCGACTGCATTCCGGCGCCGCTCACCAGTCCTTGTCGTCGATCGGCCCGGGCTCGCAGACCGCGACGGTCCAGCGCCGGACGACGCCGTCGCGTTCGTTCTCGACCAGCACCGGCAGGCCGGGCAGCGCCGCGAGCGCGCGCGCGAGCGGATCGGATTGCCCGGGCAGCAGCCCCTGCGCGTACACGTTCGGCAGTCCGATGGCGACGGTCACCGCGTACGTCCGTCCATCGACCGTCACTGTCCCGCGCCGCGTCGCCGCATCGAAGGCGGCGGCGCCATCCCGCGCATCGTCGAGCGCGATCGGCGCCGGCGGCGCCGCCAGGCGCACGGTCTCGGCGCGGCCGCCCGCCCGCACGACCGCCACCGACTTCGCCCGATCGATGACCACCCGCGCCTCGTCGCCGTCGACCAGCGTACGCGTCGCGCCCACCGCGTAGTCGGTGCGCCCCAGGTCGACCGTCCCGCCGCGTTCGATGGCGAGCTGCTCGAGCTCGGCCTCGATGTGCGCGAGATCGTTGCGCAGCGTCCGCGCGACCGTCGGCGTCGCCTGCCGCAGCCGGTCGCGCAGCCGCGCGGCGCGCTCCTGCAGGGTCGCGGCCAGCGCCTCCTGCTCGCGCCGGTCGCCCTGCCGGGCGCCGCCGCTGACGCTCTCGACCACGACGATGCGACCCGTCCAGGGCGTCGCGGCTTCCCCGGCCGCGAGCGCGACGACGCAGCCCAGCAGGACGATGGCGGTCCGGAGCATAAGCCCAATGTCGGCAGCGGGTCGCCGTCGGACAAGGCGCACGCGGCGGGCATCAAGCCGAGGTGCTCTGCTCTTGCCCCCCACCCCCATCGGACGATGCTCGGCGTCCCCCTCACGGCGGGGCATCAATGGACCATCTCGACCAGCTCGAACAGCAGAGCGTCTTCATCCTGCGCGAGGCGTACCGCCACTTCGACCGGCTGTGCATGCTGTGGTCGATCGGCAAGGATTCGACCGTCCTGCTCTGGCTCGCGCGCAAGGCGTTCCTCGGCCACGTCCCGTTCCCGCTCGTCCACATCGACACCAGCTACAAGCTGCCCGAGATGATCGCCTACCGCGATCGCCTCGCGATGGAGTACAAGCTGACGATGATCGTCGGCCAGGACGCCGCGTCGATCGCCGCCGGGAACACCTTCCCGGCGACCAAGGACCTGCCGGCGGACGATCCGCGGAAGCTGACGCGCAAGCAGTGCTGCGGCCTGCTGAAGAGCGGCGCGCTGAAGGCCACGCTGCACGGCTCGGGCGTGCGCAAGCGCCTCGACCTCGCGACCGGAAAGTACGAGATCGAGCCGGACAGCGAGCCGTACACCGGCGTGATCGTCGGCGCGCGCGCGGACGAGGAGGGCAGCCGCTCGAAGGAGCGCTACTTCTCGCCGCGCGACAAGAACAACGCCTGGGACGTCGGCGACCAGCCGCCGGAGTTCTGGAACCAGTTCAAGACCGACTTCGCGCCCAACACCCACGTGCGCATCCATCCGCTGCTGGACTGGACCGAGCTCAACATCTGGGAGTACATCAAGCGCGAGGCGATCCCGACCGTGTCGCTGTACTACGACCAGGGCGACGGCAAGCGCTACCGTTCGCTCGGCTGCGGCCCCTGCCAGTCGCCGATCGACTCGACCTCGAGGAACGTCGACGACATCATCGCTGAACTGAAGAGCGGCGCGCTCAAGAACATCGCCGAACGCGGCGGCCGCGCCCAGGACCAGGAAGGCCGCGGCGGGCTCGAGGACCTGCGCAAAGACGGGTACATGTAATGAGCGTCGCCGGCCCCGATCCCAAGCGCGAAGCCGCCGAATCGACGCACGTCGAGTCGCGGCCGCAGATGAACATCGTCATCGTCGGCCACGTCGACCACGGCAAGTCGACGCTCGTCGGCCGCCTGCTCGCCGACACCGGGTCGCTGCCGCAGGGCAAGCTGGACAAGGTCAAGCGCGAGTGCGCGCGCACCGGCAAGCCGTTCGAGTACGCCTTCCTGCTCGACGCGCTCGAGGACGAGCAGGACCAGGGCATCACCATCGACACGGCGCGCTGCTTCTTCAAGACCGCGGCGCGCGACTACATCATCATCGACGCGCCCGGGCACATCGAGTTCCTCAAGAACATGATCTCCGGCGCCGCGCGCGCCGAGGCCGCGCTGCTGATGATCGACGCCAAGGAGGGCGTGCGCGAGAACAGCCGGCGGCACGGCTGGATCCTCGGCATGCTCGGCATCCGCCAGGTGGTGGTCTGCGTCAACAAGATGGACCTGGTCGGCTACTCGCAGGCGGCGTTCGACGCCATTGAGAAGGAGTACCGCGCGTTCCTCACCGGCATCGGCGCGGTCAGCCCGAAGGCGTTCGTGCCGATCGCGGCGATCACCGGCGAGAACCTGACGCAGCGCAGCCAGGCGATGGGCTGGTACCGCGGCGACACCGTGCTCGACATGCTCGACGGCTTCGCCAAGCAGCCGCCCAAGATCGCGCTGCCGCTGCGCATGCCGGTCCAGGCGATCTACAAGTTCACCGAGCACGGCGACGATCGACGCGTGATCGCCGGACGCATCGAGACCGGCAAGGTCCAGGTCGGCGACGAGGTGGTGTTCTCGCCGTCGAACAAGAGCGCGACGATCCGCTCGATCGAGGGCTTCAACGCCGCGCCGCGCGCGTCGATCGAGGCCGGCTGGTCGACCGGCTTCACGCTGTCGGAGGAGATCTACGTCACCCGCGGCGAGGTCATGAGCCACAAGGCGCACGCGCCGATGGTCGGCACGCGCTTCCGCGCCAACCTGATCTGGCTCGGCCGCACCCCGATGACCCAGGGCCGCGACTACAAGCTGAAGCTGCACACCAGCGCCATCCCGGTACGCATCCGCAAGCTCAACAAGGTGCTCGACGCCTCGCGCCTCGACGGCGAGCTCGCCAAGGACCACGTCGGCCGCCACGACGTCGCCGACGTCGTGCTGGAGACCGCCAAGCCGATCGCCTTCGACCTGTCGCGCGAGAACGACGGCACCGGGCGCTTCGTCATCGTCGACGGCTACGACGTCGCCGGCGGCGGCATCATCGTCGAGTCGGTCACCGACGAGCAGGACACCCTGCGCTCCGAAGCGCGCATGCGCGACTTCAGCTGGATCCCCGGCGGCGTGACGGCCGCCGAGCGCGCCCAGCGCAACGGCCACCGCGCCGCGCTGGTGATGTTCCTCGGCAAGCCGCAGGTCGGGAAGCACCGCTACGCGCGCGCGCTCGAGAAGGCGCTGTTCGACGACGGCAAGAACCCGTACCTGCTCGACGGCACCAACGTGCTGCTCGGCGTCGACCACGACCTCTCGGCCGAGGCCACCCAGGACGAGCTGGTGCGCCGCTTCGGCGAGGTCGCGTACCTCATCCTCAACGCCGGCGCGATCGTGGTCTCGACCACGAACGCGATCGGCATGGCGGATTACGGCGCGGTCCAGGCGCTGATCGGCGGCAACCCGTCGATCGCGGTCGAGGTCGACCCGACCGGCCGCTCGACGGCGGCGTGCGACCTGCGCATCAAGGGCACCGAGTCCGAGGCCGAGGTCATCGCCAAGGTCGTGACCCTGCTCAAGCAGCGCCAGGTGTTCAGCGCCTGATCGCCGGGCGCGCCGGCGGCGCTTAGCCGCCGAGGCGCCTCTTCTCCACGGGGTCCTGGTCGCGACGCTGCCGCGGTGCGCTGCATCCCCCTGCAATCCGGCTCGGCGGGCAACTGCACCTACGTCGAATCGCAGGGCGTGCGCCTGCTGATCGACGCCGGCATCAGCGCGGCGCGCGCGCGCAAGCGCCTGGCCGACCACGGCGTCGACATCGCCGACGTCGACGCCGTGCTGATCACCCACGAGCACAGCGACCACATCGGCGCCGCCGGCGTGTTCGCGCGCAAGCTCGGCCTGCCGCTGTACCTGACCGAGAAGACCTGGCGCGCCGCGCGCGATCAGATCGGCGTGGCCGGCGAACCGGCGATGATCGGCGACACCCAGCGCATCGACTTCGGCGCGGGCTGGGGCGAGCCGACGCCGCCGCCGGCGGGCGGGATCCGCTGCTTCCGCGCCGGCGACGTGCTGCAGTTCGGCCCGGTGCGCGTCGAGACCCTGGCGACGCCGCACGACGCGGTCGACGGCGTCGTGTACTGCGTCGACGACGGCCGCTCGCGCCTCGGCGTCTGCACCGACTTCGGCCACGTCTTCCCCGGCCTGCGCGCGCTGATGGCGAGCCTCGACGGCGTGGTCATGGAGAGCAACTACGATGAACGGATGCTCGAGTCGGGCCCGTATCCGATGTTCCTCAAGCGCCGCATCAGCGGCCCGCGCGGCCACATCTCGAATCTCGAAGCCGCCGAGCTGATCAAGAGCGACGGTCGACGCCTGCGCTGGGCGTGCCTCGCGCACCTCTCGGAGAACAACAACCGTCCCGAGCTGGCGATGGACGCGCATCGCGCCGCGCTGGCCGACAGCATCGCGCTGCACCTGACCGAACGCTACGGCGCCTCCGCCGCGCTCGAGCTCTAGTCGCGGTCCGCGGCAGGTCGCCTCCCGCGCCGGGACGCGGCACCGAGCGCGGCGGTCGGCGCGTCCGCGTAGCGCGCGACCGCGCGCAATCCGGCGTTCGTTGCGTAACGAGCTGCGGCCGACGGGAGAGGTGCTGGGTGGCGCCATCGCGGCGTCGTGCCCTCTCGGACCAGGAGACCAGCATGCCGCGACGCATCCTGCCGCTGCTCTGCACGTACCCCTACCTGCGCGCGCGCGCAGCGGCCGCCGTGGACCTGATCGCGGCGATCGAGGAGGTCGACCTGCGCGATGCGCCGAGGGCGGGCCGGCGCCGGCGCGCGCACGATCGCGTCGTCCGCGCGGCGGGTCGCGCGCGCGTCGACGCGATGCACAACCCTCCCTAGACCGCGCCGACGCGCTGCGGCGTCCGTTGCCGGATGTGCAGCATGGACGCGTGCCGACACGGGCGCCCGACGTGCGGGCCGACCGGAGCGCGTCCGATCGCACGCCACAGGATCCACCCATGCCCCTCGATCTGTCGCGACATCCGTTCTTCACGCCGTGGACCGAGCCGGCGAGCGGCGTGCTCAGCTGGATCCTGACCGAACGCGCCGCAGCGACCCAGCAGGGATTCTACTTCGTCAATCCCGGCATCGCAGGCGACGAGCGCTACCTGTGGTTCTACGCCGGCTGGCCCCCGACACCGTCCAAGTGCCTCGGCGTGGTCAGCCTCGACCCGGAGGATCCGTTCATCCGGACATTCCCGACGACGTTCTTCCAGAAGGAGTCGCCGCTCGTCGCGGCGGATGGCAGATCGTGCTTCTTCTGTTCCGGCAACGGCGTCTGGCGGCAGGGCCTGGACGGGGATCCCGAACCGGTCCTGGCGATGCCCGAGGAGATCCTGCGCAAGCGACCGCTGCGCTCGCTCGCGACCCACCTGACGATCTCGGCGGACGGCCGCTACCTCCTGCTCGACACGCACGTCGGCTCGCATTGGCTGGTGGCGATCGGCGAGATCGCGACCGGCGCGGTCGAGGTCCTCAAGGAATGGCCGGCGCACCACGATCACGCGCAGTTCTCGCCGCGCGATCCAGACCTCTTCCTCATCGCCCAGGACTGGTGGCACGACCCGACCAGCGGCACGTACTTCGGCTATGATCACCGCACCTGGCTGATGGACGTGCGCCGCACGCGTTACGAGCCGTTGTCGCCGAAGGACTGGTACGAGCATGGCACCGACGCGACCAGGACGAGAGCGAGCCACGAATGGTGGGGCGCCGACGGCAGCGTGTGCTGGGTCGACTACGACAAGGGCGTCTTCTCGCTCGCTCCGGATGCTCCGCCGGGAACGCGACCGACACACGTCTGGAAGGGCCCGCTCTGCCACGCCCACTCGGATCCGAGCATGCGCTACTGGGTCGCCGATGAATCTCCGTACCGATGGACCACCCAGCCGTGCGAGGTCCGGTTCTTCGATCGCGAACGGGATGCGGTGACGGTCATCGCCGCGCTGCCCAAGCCACCGGTTCCGCGCCATCCGCTGCACCTCGACCCCCACCCGCATTTCTCGTCGCGTGGGAATTGGGTGATCTACACGACGACCGTCATGGGACGCGTGGACGTGGCCCTGACCCCGACCGGCTCGCTCGCTGCAGGGTGACGCGCATCATCGACCGCGCGGCCCGCACCGTCACCGGCCGCCGCGCAGGCGCCAATCGCGCGGCGTGCAACCCTTCACCTTGCGGAACACCAGGCTGAAATATTGCGAGGTGCTGAAGCCGAGGGCGTGGGCGACGCGCGTGATGGTGGCGCCGGGTTCGAGCAGCGCGCGTCCGGCGGCATCGATGCGGCGCTGCGTCAGGTACTCGAGCGGCGTGACGCCCATCTCGCGGCGGAAGACCACGGTGAAGTGCGCGGTCGAGAGGCCGGCGCGGGCCGCCATCTCCGCCAGCGACGGCGGATCCGCCAGCCGGCCCTCGAGCCAACCGATCAGGCGGCGCAGCGCGTCGCGTTCGGGCGCGTGCGCCGCCGCCGCCCCCGCCGGTTCGGCCAGCGAGCAGCGCGCGGCGAAGACGAACAGCTCGACGATGAGCGCCTGCACCTGGGCCACGCCCAAGGCGCGGCGCCGCGGATCGACGGCGTCGATGCGATCGAGCTCGGCGAGCAGGCGGCGGTAGATGACCTCGGCCCCCTGCCCGCCGTGGATCGCGCGCCGTTCGAAGGGCGGATCGATCTCGACCAGCGCCGTGGCCTGGGCGGCGGCGAGATCGACATCGCGGGCGAAGACCGGGGCGGCGAGCGCCACGGGGTCGACACCGATGGCGAACAGGTGCGGCGGATCGGCGGGATCGGCGGCGGCGCCGTGCGCCTCGCGCGGCGGGTTGATGAAGAAGTCGCCAGGGCCGATGACCGTGCGCTTGCCACCGGCGGTGCGGATCATGCGTCCGCTCAGCATGTAGAGCATCTCGAGCGTGGCGTGGCTGTGCGGCTCGCGCACGTGCGTCGGCTCGCAGACCGCCTCGTCGACGTGGTCGAGCGGCAGCTCGGGCAGAGGCCGCCCATGGTGCGCGTGCAGGAAATGGAACCCGCCTTCCGGCTGCGGTCCGTGCACGCGCGCCATCAGCGGATCCGCTCGAACACCACGAGCACCCGTTCCGGATCGGCGTCGTCGAGACGCACGCGCCGCTCGACGACGAAGCGGTAGCCGAGGCGGCCGCCCGATTCGAGCGTCGCGGCCTTCTCGTCGCCGGCGAAGGCCGGGCCCTTGTAGATCACGACGTGGCCGTGCGGCCTGACCAGGTCGGCGGCCTCGGCCAGGACGTCGCCGGCCTGGCCCATCGCGCGGCTGACGACCAGCTGGCATTTGCGCCACAGATCGGGCGCCGCGGTCGGCGTCTCGCCGCCGCGCAGGTGGCGCGCGCTGACCTGGCGCGCGTCCGACACGCGACCGAGCAGCGCGCCCGCCGCGGCGAGGAAGTCCGCCTTCTTGCGCCGGCTGTCGACCAGCACCCACGCGACGCGCGGTGTCCACAGCGCCAGCGGCAGCCCCGGATAGCCGCCGCCCGAGCCGAGGTCGACGCAGGGCGAGCCTTCGCCGAGGTGGCGCAGGCGCGGATCGGCCAGCGCAGCCAGGCTGTCGAGCACGTGCAGCTTGAGGTAGTCGCGCGGCACGGTGATGGTCGTCAGGTTCAGCCAGCGGTTCACGCCGACCAGATGCCCGTACAGCGCCTCGATGGCACCGCGCCGGCCGGCGACGTCGGGGATGCCCAGCGTCGCCGCGCGCGCCGCGAACCAGTCCCAGTCGACCTCCGGGATCGCGACCGGCGGATGCAGCGCCGGATCGACGCTGCCCATCGCCGGATCGTCCGAAGGCTGTTCGCTGCGTCGTGCCACGCGCGCATGGTGCGCGCCGTCCGGCCATGCCAAGGTCGCGGCCTCCGCAGCTCGCGCCGCGGTCTCGGATCCACGCTCACCGGCGCTGGCGCCCGCACCAGGCCACCTAGCCTGCGGCCATGGATCCGTACCTGGTCATCGCGCGCAAATACCGGCCGCAGGCGTTCGCCGAGGTCGCCGGCCAGGAGGTCGTCGCGCGCACGCTGGCCAACGCCATCGCCTCGAACCGCGTCGCCCACGCCTACCTGTTCACCGGCCCGCGCGGCGTCGGCAAGACCAGCATGGCGCGCATCCTCGCCAAGGCCCTGTGCTGCGAGACCGGACCGACCGCCACGCCGTGCGGCACCTGCCAGCAGTGCCGGATGATCACCGACTCCTCCCATCCCGACGTCGCCGAGATCGACGCCGCGCGCTACAACGGCGTCAACGCGATCCGCGACCTGTCCGATGCCGCGTCGTTCTCGCCGACGCTGGCGCGCATGCGGATCTACATCCTCGACGAAGTCCACATGCTCTCGAGCTCGGCGTGGAACGCGCTGCTCAAGCTGCTCGAGGAACCGCCCGCGCACGTGCGCTTCATCTTCGCCACGACCGAGGTCGACAAGGTCCTGCCGACGGTGCTGTCGCGCTGCCAGCGCTTCGACTTCCGCGCCATCGACAACGAGGCCATCGTCAAGCGCCTGCGCGAGGTCTGCGCCGGCGAGAAGAAGCAGCTGTCCGACGCGATCCTGATGCGCATCGCCCGCGCGGCCGGCGGCGGCATGCGCGATGCGCAGACCCTGCTCGACCAGCTGATCGCCGTGTCGGGCGCCACGGTCGACGAGGAGGACCTCAACCTGCTGCTCGGCGCGGCGCGCGGCGAGGACCTGTCGGCGCTGGCCGAGGCGCTGATCGCCGGCCGCAGCGCCGAGGCGCTCGAACGCCTCGACCGCGTGCTCGCCGCCGGCGTCTCCGCCGGCACGCTGACCGACCAGCTGGTCGACCACGCGCGGCTGCTGCTGCTGATCCAGGCCTGCGGCCTCGACTCGGCGCCGGTGCGTCGCCTGGGGACGGCGACCGCGGCGGCCGAGGCACAGGCCAAGGCGGCGTCGCCCGAAAAGCTGATGCGGCTGTGCCAGATCCTGATCAGCAGCCAGCAGGCGCTGCGCCACGGCGTCGATCCGCGCCTGCAGCTCGAGCTGGCATGCGTCCGCATCGCCCATCTCGGCCAGGTCGCCGATCTCGACGCGCTGGCGCGCCGCCTCGAACGCATCGAGCACGCGGCCCCGGGAGCGGCCGCCGCGCACCCTCGGTAGGGCCGGATCCCGGACCGCGCGAGCGGGTTCCGGCCCCACCATCATCGCCACCGCCGGCCCCGCCGGCGACGCCGGTCCGCATCCGGTCGCCGCAGCCGCCGGTTCCACCGCCGGTCGCGCGGCCGCCGCAGGCGACGGCGTCAGCGCCGACCGCCGTGCCGCCAGCGGCCACGCCCACGCGCGCCCCCGCGCCGGCCGCGCCAGCGACGCCGGCGCCCGCGCCGACAGCCACGGCCGCGCCTGCGACGCCGGCGCCGGCGCCGACAGCGACGGCCGCGCCCGCGCCGCCGGTCATTCCGGCGGCCACGCCCGCGCCCGCCACCGAGGCCGCGGAACGCGCGCGGCGCTACCACGAGGCGCAGAGCCATGAGCTGGTCCGCGACCTGATCAAACGTTTCGACGCGGACATCGTCGCGCGCGAACTGCTCGACGATCAGTCGTAAGCCTCCTCGCCGACTGGCCTGAGCGGCGGGGCTCCGCAGCGGCGGCGCTCATAGGGCTGGCCGTCACCCACGGATGACCTAAGCGTTAGCCTGGAACGCGCATGGGCGACGAAGGCATCACCGCCGCGCGATCCCAGGACGACACCGAGGCGCTGTCGCCGGTGGGCGCCCGCGAACCGCACCAGATCGGACCCTACCGCATCCTCGGCGTCATCGGCCGCGGCGGCATGGGCACGATCTACCGCGCCGAGCCGATGGTCTCGTGCCCGGTGCCGATGGGCCGCGTGGTCGCGCTGAAGGTCCTGCGCCGCCTGGCCGACCGCGGCGAGCGCCTGCGCTTCGCGCGCGAGGCGAGCTATCTCCAGGCCCTGCGCCACAAGGGCATCGTCCGCGTGCTCGACGTCGGCGAGAACCACGGCCAGCCGTACCTCGTCATGCAGCTGGTCGACGGCAAGGCGCTCGACGAGCTGATCGGCCGCGAGAAGCGGCTCGAGGAGGATCGCGTCGTCGACCTGATCATCCAGGCGCTCGAGGCGCTGCACGTCGCCCACCTCGCCGGCATCCTGCATCGCGACATCAAGCCGTCGAACATCATGGTCACGCTCGACGGCACCGTGAAGCTGCTCGACTTCGGCCTGGCGCAGCGCATGGACGGCTCGTCCAAGCTGACCGCGACCGGCACGGTCATCGGCACGCCCGCCTACATGAGCCCGGAGCAGGCGGCCGGCGAGCGCAACGATCTGAGCCGGCGCAGCGACGTCTATTCGGTCGGCGCGTGCCTCTACGAGCTGCTGACCGGCGTGCAGCCGTTCATCGCCGACAACTCGGTGGCGCTGCTGCGGCGCATCATCGAGGAGCCGCTGGAATCGCCCCGCCTGCTGCGCACCGACCTCTCGCGCGACCTCGAGACCGTGATCCTCAAGGCGATGGCCAAGGATCCGCGCGACCGCTACCCGTCGGCCGAGGCGATGGCCGAGGACCTGCGCCGATTCGCGCGCGGCGCGCGCGTCCGCGCGCGCCGCCCGAGCCACCTGATCGCCCTCGCCCGCCAGCTGTGGTCGCAGCGACGCGCGCTCGCCGGCGCCGGGCTCGTGCTGTTCGTCGCCGCCGCCGCGCTCGGCCTGACGCTGCGTCAGGCGTGGCGCAACAACGAGCGGCTGCGCGCCGAGGCCGACCTCGCCAAGTCCGAGGACAGCGAGCTGCTCGACAGCGCCTGGGTCGTCGAATGGCGCGGCGCGGGATCGATCGAGAAATCGCCCGACGTACCGCTGACCGCGCATCAGCAGGGCACGCGCGAGGCGCGCCTGGCGACGCTGCCGCCGGTGATCGGATCGGTGCGCATGGCGTTCGTCATCGAGCCCGTCGAGCCGCTCTGGACGGTCGAGGTCATGGTCTCCGATCGCGACGTCGGGCGCGGCTACCGCATCGTCATCCACGACGCGGAGAGCGGCGGGCGCCTCGACCTGCTGCGCGAGGACAAGATCGTCGCCAGCAGGCCGCTCGGCCGCGTCGCGCCGGGCGCGCGCCTGCCGGTGCTGTTCGAGCGCGTCGACGAGACCCTGTCCGCGGTCGTCGGCGAGACCGCCGTGTCCTTCCTCGACCTCATCCCGATCGAGGGCGACGACGCCGACGGCGCCTACCTGGTGTTCCTCCCCGGCGAGGTCGCGATCAGCGACGTGACCATCGACCGCCGCCGCGGCGGCCTCTTCGTCACCGCGCTCGCCGCCGCCGACGTCCACCGCCAGGACGGCCGCTACCGCCGCGCCATCCGCGAGTACGAGAAGTTCCTCCGCGACCATCCCAAGCGGCCCGAGACGCGCGACGCGCGCTATCGCATCGCGCTCTGCCAGGAGCAGCTCGGCGAGGACGAGACCGCGCTGGCCGCGTTCCTCGCCATCGTCCGCGACTACCGCGATGAACCGCGCTACGTCCTGGCCGCGACGTTCCGCGCCTGGAGCTGCGCCCTGCGCCTGGGCAGGTACGACGACGCCGAGATCTACCTCGAGGCGATCCGGCGCGAGTCCTCGCTCGATTCGCTGCTGTCGTCGGTCCCGCAGGAGACCCTGACGACGCTGTCGCGCGACTACCACCTGCGCGCCATGCGCGTCGCCGAGGCGGATCCGCGCCGCGCGTTGCGCCTCTACGACACGTGCTCCGAGCTCGCTGGCCGCCTCGGCATGCGCGACGACCTGGCGCAGGTGACCTACGGCGCCGGCGACATGCTGATCGCGCTCGACGACATCGACGGCGCGCTGGAACGCTATGGCCGCGTCGCCGGCGACCTCACGATCCAGCCGCACCTGCGCAACATCGCGACGCTCAAGAGCGCCGAGGCCTGGCGCCTGAAGGATCGCTTCGACCGCTCGCGCGCCGCGTACCAGCTGGTCGTCGAATCGGCGGACAACAGCGAGGACATCAGCCAGTGGGCGCGGCTGTGGCTCGGCGACCTGTTCATCGAGATGGGCGAACCGACCCAGGCCCGCGAATGCTGGCGCCAGTCGTTCGAATCGGAGAGCCTGCCCGGCCGGCTCATGAACCATCTCCTGCGATCGACCCAGCCGATCCCGCCCGAGAACGGCGGCTGGTACGCCAACGACGTCGCCTGGTTCGCGGCCCGCCAGGCATTGGCCCAGAACCGCGATCGCGACTACGCGGAGGCGTTGGCGGCGATGGCCGTCTCGGGGCCGGCGCACGATTGGCCGACGGGTCTGGCCAGGCACGCGCTCACCAGCCTGCCGGGTGACGAGCGCAGCGAGCACGACGCCCGTCCGCCATCGCGGCGCGAGCCGCCGCGGGTGCTGCGCAGCCCGCCGCGCTAGCCGGCGTCGCTAAACGCGACGACCAGAGCGGCGAGGCCGCTCTGGTCGCGAGGAACGCGCTGGCAGTCGACAGCGGCCGGGATCAATCCTCGTCGGGAGTCGGCTCTTCCTTGTCGTCGTCGAGGTCGTCGTCGACGTCTTCGCTCTCTTCATTCACCACTTCGATGAACTCGTCGAGCGCATCGCGGATGGTCTCGTTGATGCGGTAGCCTTCAGCCTTGAGCAGCTTGATGATGTCGTCTTCGAGGGCCATGCGTCGCTCCTTGGTCGCTAGTCGATGCGTAACGGCGGCTTTGTCAAACGCCAGGGGTCGCGAGCGCCGCGCGCACGACCCGATCATCGACGCACGACCGCCGTGCGCGCGACCGCGGCGACCATTCGAGGATGGAGCGCGGGCTCAAGAGGAATCCGGCGCAGCCGCAGCCGACGTGGAACGCGCATCGTGAATCGGGTGCCGGGTCGTCGAGGATGGGTCGGGTAACGGATCCGCGGCGCGCCGCGCATCCGTCGTCTCGTCGCGACCGTCGGGAGAACGGCGTAGGGCCACTGCCTTGCTCGTGATGGCGGGAACGCCGGGCGCGAGTAGCGTCCGCGCCGATGCGCCCATTCCTGATCATCGTCCTCGCCGCGATCGCGATCTCCTCAACCGGCTGCGGCGACGCGCGCTTCATGGCCAGGGACGACGGTGCCCCGCGTTCACCGCCGGCCGGCAAGGCGCTGGTCAACTTCATCCGCCCGTCGTCGTGGGCGAGCGGCGAGACCGTGCCGATCTTCGCCGGCGCGCAGCTGATCGGCAACGTCCAGCGCACGATGATCCTGCCGCACGTCTGCGACCCCGGCACGCACTGGTTCTTCGCCGACCAGGGCAAGGTCTCCGCGGTGCGCGCCGAGCTGCTCGCCGACAAGACCTACGACATCCTGGTCGACGCCGCGCCGGGGACGCTCGGCGCCGACGTCGCCCTGCACCCGGTCACGCCGGATTTCGAACGCCGCGGACGCATCGCCGAATGGGATGCGTCCCTGCCGCGCTACGCGTTCAAGCCGGATGAGGAGTCGGCGCAGTTCGCGACGCGGCGCAGCGCTGAGATGGGCGCCACCCGGGCGCGCCTCACCGACGGCAATGATGCCGACCGCGTGAAGGTCCTGGAGAAGACCGACCACCGCTGAGGCCGGCGAGCTTCGAGCTTCGAGCTTCGAGCTCCGAGCTTCGAGCTTCGAGCTTCGAGCTTCGAGCTTCGAGCTTCGAGCTTCGAGCTTCGAGCTTCGAGCTTCGAGCTTCGAGCCCGAGCCGTGCCGCCATCCTCAGGCGTATGAATCCGCTCCCGCCGCGAAGCTCTCCGTGCGCGCCGACATCTGGGTGAAGTCGAGGTAGCGGTAGATCGACTTCTCGAACGGATTGACGCACTTCGCCATGAACGCCAGGTACTCGTCCTTCGTCGGCATGCGCCCGAGCAGGGCGATGACCGCGGCGAGCTCGGCCGACCCGAGGTAGCAGTTGGCGTCGCGTCCCATGCGGTTGTCGAAGTTGCGGGTCGAGGTCGAGAACACCGTCGCGCCCGGACGCACGCGCGCCTGGTTGCCCATGCACAGCGAGCAGCCGGGGATCTCGCGCCGCGCGCCCATCGCTCCGAACAGCGCGTAGTGCCCCTCCTGCTTCAGGACGAGCTCGTCCATGCGCGTCGGCGGGCACACCCAGGTCACGGCCTTGGTGTACTCGTGCTCCTTCTTCGAGTGCTTGAAGACGTTCGCGAGCGCGCGGAAGTGGCCGATGTTGGTCATGCACGAGCCGACGAAGACCTCGTCGATCGGCGCCTGGGCGACCTCGGACAGCGTCTTGATCGCGTCGGGATCGTTCGGGCACGCGACCAGCGGTTCGGTGATCGTGTTGAGATCGATGTCGAAGACCTTGTGGTACTCGGCGTCCTTGTCGGCGCGCAGCAGGTGCGAGTTGGCGAGCCAGTCCTCCATCGCCTTGATGCGCGCCTCGAGCGTCGCCTTCGACTGGTACCCGTCGGCGATCATCGACTTCATCAGCTCGATGTTCGACTTGAGGTAGTTGGCGACCGACTTCTCGCTGAGGTTGATCGCGCACGCGGCCGCCGAGCGCTCGGCGCTGGCGTCGGCGAGCTCGAACGCCTGCTCCGGCGTCAGCTGCTCGAGCCCCTCGATCTCGAGGATGCGGCCGCTGAAGACGTTCTTCTTGCCCTTCTTCTCGAGCGTCAGGTCGCCCGACTTCAGCGCGACCCACGGGATCGCGTTGACCAGGTCGCGCAGGGTCACGCCCGGCTGCAGCTTGCCGGTGAAGCGCACCAGCACCGACTCGGGCATGTCGAGCGGCATGAAGCCGATCGCCGCGGCGAACGCGACCAGCCCGGATCCCGCCGGGAAGCTGATGCCGAGCGGGAAGCGCGTGTGGCTGTCGCCGCCGGTGCCGACGGTGTCGGGCAGGATCAGGCGGTTGAGCCACGAGTGGATGATGCCGTCGCCGGGGCGCAGGCTGACGCCGTTGCGCTCGACCATGAAGCGCGGCAGCCAGCGCTGCATCTTCACGTCGATGTCCGACGGGTACGCGGCGGTGTGGCAGAAGCTCTGCATCACCAGGTCGGCGTTGAAGCGCAGGCAGGCGAGCTCGGTCATCTCGTCCGCGGTCATCGGGCCGGTGGTGTCCTGGCTGCCGACGGTGGTCATCTTCGGCTCGCAGCTGGTGCCCGGGCGCACGCCCGGCACGCCGCAGGCGCGGCCGACCATCTTCTGGGCGAGGGTGAAGCCCTTGCCGGTGTCGCTCGCCAGGCCGGGCTTCTGGAACAGCTCGCTGTCGCCGAGCTTGAGGTACTCGCGCGAGCGCGCGGTCAGCGCGCGGCCGATGATCAGGTTGGTGCGGCCGCCCGCGCGGTACTCGTCGAGCAGCATCGGGCTCTTGAGCGCGAAGGTGGCGATGACCTCGTCGCCGCGCAGCAGCTCGCCCTTGAGCGGACGCAGCTCGATCTCGTCGCCGGTCTCGAGCTTGCCGATGTCGACCTGCACCGGCAGGCCGCCGGCGTCGCGGAAGGTGTCGAGGAAGATCGGCGCGATGATGTTGCCCAGGACGAAGGCGCGCGAGCGCTTGTTGGGGACGTGCGGGATGTCCTCGCCGACGTGCCACAGCACGCTGTTGGTGGCGCTCTTGCGGCTCGATCCGGTGCCGTAGACGTCGCCGACGATGATCACGCGCTTGCCCTTGGCGCGCAGCTTGGCGATCGCCTCCTTGCAGCCCGGATCCTTGGACTCGTACATGTACTGCGCGTGCAGCGGGATGTCGGGGCGCGACGGCGCGCGCTGCGCCGGGCTGAGGTCGTCGGTGTTGGTCTCGCCGGGGATCTTGTAGACCACGCCGACGATCGCGTTGGGCAGCGGCGGCCGCGCGGTGAACCATTCGCCCTCCGCCCAGCTCTTGATCAGCGACTTGGCGTAGGGATTGCCGCCCTCGGCGAGCTTGGCGACGACGGCGAAGTTGTCGAAGATCAGGGTGATCGACTTCAGCGCGTTGGCGGCGAGCGCGGCGAACGGACCTTCGAGCTCGCGCACCAGGTACGGCACGTTGTAGCCGCCGAGCATCGTGCCGAGCAGGGTGATCGCCTCCTCGCGCTTCATCACCGGGCTGGCGGTCGTGCCGTCGGCGATCGACCCCAGCCAGGTCGCCTTGACCTTGGCCGCCGGATCGACGCCGGGGCTGACGCGATCGGTCAGCAGCTCCTTGAGGAACGCCTCCTCGCCGGCCGGCGGCTTCTCGAGCAGCGCGCACAGCTCCTTGGTCTGCTCGGCGGTCAGCGGCAGCGGCGGGATCCCCTGCTTGGCGCGTTCGGCGACATGGGCGCGATAGGCTTCGAGCATGGGGTCCTCGTGGACCCGTATCCTAGCCGGACCGTGCCAGGGGCCAATGGCTTGGCGAAGGCCATCGCCGCTTCGCCGGGGCGGGAACGCGGAGGAGACGGCGCGCCGCGGCGGTCAGCCGATCGCGACGCCGATCGTCGCGTCGACCTCGGCGCGCAGCAGCCGCTCCAGCAGCTCGAGCGCGGGACGGGCCGCCGCGGCGTCGGCGGCGAACGCGCCGCGCAGGCGGACGGTGACGGTGCGGCCGTCGAAGTCCCACAGCTCGATCGAGCCGCCGGCGGCGGTGGCCTCGGCGGCGACGCGCTCGCTGAGGATGCGGCCGATGCGGTGCAGCGTCGGGATGCGCCCGGCGACGCCCGATTCCTTCGGCGCGGCGGCCACCGCGGCCTTGCCGCCGCGGCCGCTCGGATCCTCGACCAGCCTCCGGATGTCGGGCAGGCAGGCGCCGCAGTCGCGGCCGGCGCCGGTGGCGGCGACCACGGCCTCGATGGTGGCGTGGCCGCCGACCAGGATCGCCTGGCGCACGGTCTCGATGCTGGTGCCCAGGCACGGGCAGAGCATCGGCTCGACCTCGAGGTCGGCCGGCTCGGCACCGCCGCGCAGCGTCGCGACCGCCGCGCGCAGGCCCTCGAGCGCCCACAGCTGCGGCGGCAGCTGCTCGTTGGGCAGGCCGCCGAGATGGGCGCGCACGTCGCGCGGGCCGAGGGCGAGCGCCTCGTCGATGGTGCGGCCGATGACCAGCTCGGTCGCGACCGACGCCGCCGCGACCTGGCCCTGGCAGTTGAAGACCTGGAACTTGGCGGCCGTGATGCGCTCGCCCTCGAGGCCGAGGTAGAAGCGCAGCGCGTCGCCGGCGACGATCGAGCCGACGTCGCCGACCGCGTGCGCGCTGGCCAGCTTGCCGAGGTTGCGCGGGCGGCGGCGATGATCGTCGTAGAGTTCGGCCGGGGTCACGGCGGCGCAGGTTAGGCGTCTGCGACCTGGCGACCAGGACCCCGGCGCAGCGGCTCGACACGCGCCGAGCGGGCTGTCGGCGCCACGCGCAGCCATCGCGGCGGCGGAGCGTGGCCAGCGGCACGACCTGGGCTAGGTTCGGGCGTGCGCGCGCTCCTGCTGTCCGTGCTGGTCATCGCCCTGGGCGCCGGCGAAACCACGCCGGGCGAGCGCCTGCGCGCCATCGGCGAGGACTGGCAGGCGGTCAACCACGCGCTCATCCAGCTGCGCCAGGGCCGGGTCGAGGCGCTCGCCGCCCTGCCGCCACGGCTGTTCACCGAGCCGCTCGCCGCCGCCGATCCGGGCGCCACCGACGCGCCGGCGCGGCATTGGACGTCGTACCTGCCCCGCGTGCTCGCCGAACTCGATGCCGGGCAGCGCGCGAGCGCGCTGGCGACGCTCGAGGCGTGCTACCACGGCCGCCTCGCCCAGGGCGACCAGCCGGCGGCGGCGCTGGCGACGCGGTTCCTGCCGGCGCCGGCGGCGGTCGCGGCGCTGGAGCGTGAACGCGACCGCGCGTTCGATCGCGGCGCGTTCACGCGCACCCTGGCGCTCGACGACCTGCTCGCCGACGCCGGCGCGGGCGATGCCGACGATCAGCGGCGCAGCGATGTCGCGCGACGGCTCAGCGGGCGAGCGGCGGATGCCGACGCGTCGCTCGCGCTCGCCGCTCCGGGCCTGCCGATACCGACCGCGGCGCACGTCCGGCCGGAGGACGCCGGGCTGACGATCGGCTGGAGCGTCGCGCCCGGAGCGCTGGCCGGGCTCGATCCGTGGGGCCGGCCGTTGTGGACGCGGCCGATCGAACGCGATGCGCGGGTCGTCACCGGTCCGGGCGGCGCCATCGTCGTCGGTTCGCATGGCGTGCGCCTCGTCGACGAGGATGGGCGGGTCGCCGAGCAGGCGGCGCCGCCGCCCGGCACGCGCGCGCTGGCGGTCGCCGGCGGCGCCGCGTGGTTCGCGCGCGGCGCGACGATCCATCGCGTCCCGCTCGGCGGCGGCGCGACGTCGACCCTGCTCCTGCCGGACGAACCGGTGTGCCCGCCGCTGGTGCGCGCGGGCGACAGCCTGTGGCTGACCGCGGACGAGCTGCTGCTGGTGCGCGAAGGCGCCGTCGCCGAGCGCATCTTCCACGGCCTCGCGCCGCAACCGCACTGGCGCCTCGGCTTCGACCGTTCGCAGCTGCTCATCGATACCGGCGCGGCGCAGACGTGGCGGCTCGAGGCGCTCTCGGACCAGATGAGGCGTGCCGGCGTCGGTCAGCGGATCGCGCTGGCGCGCGCGATCGGCGACTGGCGCGCGGTCATCGCCATGGTCGAGGCGGAGCCGGCGGCGTTGCAGGTCGAGGCCAACCTCGACGCGGCGCTGCTCGCCTATGCGACCGCGGCGCGCGACGCCGAGGACGCCGCGACGCGCGACGCCGCGATCGCGGCCGGGCTGGCGCTGGCTCCGGCGGCGTCGCGGGCGCTGGTGCTGCAGCACTCCGGCAGTCGCGAGGAGCTGCGCGCGGCGCTCATCGACAGCGCGCCGGGACTCGAGCTCCCCGGGCCGGGTCACCAGCCGATCGCGCCGCGCGCGTCGTGGGACCATGTGCTCGGCGCCACCGGGCTCCTGCGGGCGCTCGATGGCATGCCCGCCGATCCGCCAGCGGTGCGCAGCGATCGCCCGGTCGGCAGCGCCGTCGAGAGCGTCGCCGAGGTCGCATCACGCCGCGATCCGGTCGGCATCGTCATCGCCCTGTCGCACGAACCGGGCGAGACGACCGCGACGGTGCGCGAGGCCGACGGCGCGCTGCGCTGGCGCCACCGCTGGCGCGCGCCGCCGTACGACGCCGCGCCCGGACGCAGCTGGGCGTGCATCGACGGTCACCTGCTGGTCGGCGAGGGCGCCTCGCGCCTGACGGCGCTGGCGCTCGCGGACGGCACGCGCCTGGGACAGATCGACCTGATCGCCTGCGACGCGCGCCCGGCGCAGGCGACGGTGGTCGGCGCCGCGCCGCTGACGATCGCCATCCTGCACCCGCTCGGCGTCGAGCGGTCGCTGACCATCGCCACGAGCGACGGCGAACGCACCATCGCGCTGCCAGCGCGGCCGCGGTGGACCGTGCCGATCCCCGGCGGGCGGCTGCTGGTCGCGTTCGCCGACCGCGCGCTGACCGTCGCCGGCGATGGCGTGACCGCCCCCTGCGAGCTGCCCGGCGATCTGCTGGCGGGCGCCGAACCGACGCCGACCGACGCCGGCCTCGCGCGCGACGGCCGGCTCTGGGCGTGGAACGCGCGGGAGTCCCGCTGACGCCTACTTCGGCAGCGGCGCGATCTCGCCGCGGCAGATGCCGATGACCTGCAGGGGCGCGTCGCCCGCGAGATAGCGCTTCGCCAGCTCGTGCAGGTCGCCGGGCGTGATCGCGGCGTAGTCGGACTCCATGGTCTCGGCCCACGCGAGGCGCTGCGGCTGCCACGGCGACAGGATCATCACCGACTCGAGCCAGTACTGGTTCTGCTGACGGCGCGCCGCGAGATTCTTGACCACCGGCGTGTGGATGCGGCCGAACTCCTCGTCGGGGATGCCGTCGGCGGCGAGCCGCTTGGCTTCGCCGATGATCAGCGCCCGCGCCTCGTCGGCGTTGCCGGGATCGACGCCCGCCTGCGCGGCGATGAAGCCGAAGCCATCGTAGGCCTGCGACGCGGTGTGGTACGCGTACGGGCTGTAGGCGTGGCCGAACTCCTCGCGCACGCGCACGCGCAGGCGCTCGCTGAGGATCTGGCCCAGCATGCCGAGGCGGCGGGTGCGGACGACGTCGAAGAAGTCGTCGGTCGGCCACGCGACCTCGATCAGCGCGCGCGCGACCGAGCCCGGGACCTCCATCGCCTCGCTCACGGTCGGCAGCGGCTGAGCCGCGACGAGCGCCCCCTCGGCGGTGCCGTCGGGGACGACGCGCGGCGGCTCGCGCTCGGGCAGGCTGCCGATGTAGGCGGCGACCAGCTCGCCGGCCTGCTGGACATCGATGTCGCCGACGATGGCGATGGTCAGCGGCGCGCGCGCCAGGATCGGCATCAGCCATGCCCGCGCGTCGGCGAAGGTCACGGCTTCGGCCTCGGCGAGGTTCGCCGCGCGGCGTTGCGGCGCGCCGTGCACCGCGAGCTCGTTGAAGCGCCGGCCGGTGCGGGCGTCGAGGTTGGTGTCGAGGCTGCGCAGCTCCTCGAGCCACGCCGCCTTGGCCTGCGCCTCCGCCTCGGGACGCCAGCCCGGATCGGTCAGCCAGGCGCGCAGCTGCTGCAGGCACATCTCGAGGTCCTTCGGCAGGCAGCTCCCGCCGAAGACCACGCCGTCCTCGTCGACGCCGGGACCTTCGACCTTGGCCGAGGTGCCGGCGAGCACGTCGCGCAGGTCCTGCATCGAGTGGCGGCCGAGGCCGCCGAGCATGTACGCGCGGCCGAGCAGCTCGGCGACGCCGGCCTGGCGCGGTTCGGGCGCGATCTGCAGGCGCACGCGCACCAGCACCTCGCCGGGCTTGAACTCGGTGCGCTTGAGGCTGGCCGAGGCGCGGTTGGCGAAGGTCATCTGGCGGATGTCGTGGGTGACGCTCGCGTCGTTGGCGATCGCGCCCGCGTCGGGCTTGATGCCGTAGGCCCAGCTGAGGCTCTCCTGGGCGGCCGGCGCGGCGACCGGGGCCGCGATCGCGTCGGTCCACGCCTGGCGCAGCGCCTGCTCGCCGTCGGCGCCGAGATCGTCCTGGCCGGTGATCGCGAGCAGGCGATGCCCGTCCGCCCAGGCCGCCGCCAGCGCCAGGCGCAGCTCGTCGACGGTCGCCGCCTCGATCCACGGCAGGTGGAGATCGCGCGACTGCGCCGGCGACATGAAGACCTCGTCGTCGTCGACCGACGAGTAGAGCGCGCCCGCCAGCGCGTTGTTCGGACGGTTCTGCGCCGTGGCGGCGCCCTGCTCGAGCGCGCTGCGCAAGTTCGACTTGACCACCGTCAGCTCTGCTTCGGTCGGCCCGTGCTCGATCATGCGCCGCAGCTCGTGCTCGACGACCGGCACGCCGGCGAGCGCCTTGCCCGGGCGGACCTGGCCGTGCAGACCGGCGTGGAGCAGATCGAGCCAATGGTACGAGTACGCGCTGCACGACAGCAGCGGCCCCTGCGGGTCCTTCTCGGCGATGTCGCTGAGGCGCCGCGACAGCACCTGCTCGGCCATCGACGTGAGCAGGCGGTCGCGACGGTACTGGACGTTGTCGTGGGGCCGCGGCATCGCCCGCACGCGCGCGAGCATCAGCTCGGTGCCTTCGGCCTCGGCCTCGCGATGGACCAGCACGCGCACCGCGTCGGCGCCGTCGCCCGTCGCCAGGCTGCCGAACGGCGGCTCGGCGGCAGCCGGCCGCTTGGCCGTGAGCGCGGCGAAGCGCGTCCGCACCTGCGCTTCGACCGCGGCGGGGTCGAAGGCGCCGACGACCGCCAGGACCATGCGCTCGGGCCGGTACCAGGCCTCGTAGAAGTCGCGGATCAGCTCGACGGTCGCTCCGCCGACCGTCTCCTGCGTGCCGATCGGGAAGCGCGCGGGCAGGACCAGGCCGGGATACATCGCCGCGTACAGCGCGAGACGCTGACGGAAGTCGGGCGTGTTGCGATCGCGCATCTCGGCGAGGATGATGCCGCGCTCCTTCTCGACCTCCGCCGGCAGCAGCAGCATGCCGCCCGCCCAGTCGGCCATGACCGCGAGCCCGGTCTCGATGGTCGCCGCCTGCGCGTCCGGCAGGTCGAGCTTGTAGACGGTCTCGTCGAACGAGGTGTGCGCGTTGGAATGCTGGCCGAAGGCGATGCCCATCGCCTGGAGCATGGTCACCACCTCGCCCGGCTTGTAGTTCTCGGTGCCGTTGAAGGCGAGGTGCTCGAGGTAGTGGGCGAGGCCGCGCTGCGGATCGGTCTCCTGGAGGCTGCCGGACTGGACCTGCAGCCGGATCGACACCTTGTCGCGCGGCTGCTCGTTGCGCATCAGCGCGTAGCGCAGCCCGTTGTCGAGCGCGCCCCAGACCACGCCCGGATCGGGCTTCAGCTCGGACCGCTGATGCGGGAACGGCGGCGCCTCGCCCGCCGAGAGCGCGACCATGACCGACGAGACGAGCAGCAGGCGCAGGTTCATGGCCGGCTTGTAGCGCCTCACGGACGCCGCGGCAGGCGCGGAGTGGCCCGGGACGAACGCCGCAGGTGGTGCGCCGGCGTCCGGCCCCGAGCGCGCACCCTAGTCCGCGTCGATGACCACCAGCTTCACCCGCAGCTCGCCGTTCTCGCCATCCTTCCCGGGGTCGTAGGCGGTCAGGCCGAGGCGGCCCGTGCCCTCGATCAGTTCGCCGATCTCGACCTCGCGGGTCTCGCCGTCGTCGAGCTGCCAGCACAGCGCGCCCGGGGTCAGGATGCCCTTCTGCTTCTTGTTGCCCTTGTCGCGGCCGACGAACCGTCCCGCCATCTCGTCGCCCTGCCAGCCGACCGTGGACGGGATGCTCTTCCCCCAGGTGAACGTCCAGGTGTCGTCCGGATGCGGGACGATGCGCAGGCGCTGGCCGGGCTTGAGGGTGATCTTGCTGTCGGCGCGGCTGCGCACGTCGACCGTGACGCTGGGATTCCTGAGCTTGTCCCACTGCTTCGCGGTCATGCGCGCGTAGTCGCGCTTGTCGTCGGGAATGACGGCGAACAGGTCGGCGATGCGCTGGCTCGCGCGCTCCTTGCCGACGCCGGTCAGGCTCGGCATCGCCTTGGCGTACCAGTCGTGCGCGCGCACGCCGGCGCCGACCTTCTGCGCGTTCTTGAGCTTGCCGGCCGCATCGAACCAGCCGTCGGCCAGGGCGAGCTGCAGCGTCGGATCGGACGGCGGATCGGTCTCGCTGGCGGCGAGCGCGACCAGCGCCGCGTCGTCGCACGCGACCAGCAGCGGCAGCCCGAGATCCCAGCGCGAGGCCTCGAGGCAGAAGTAGCGCCCGGCGTCGCCGCACGCCGCCTGATCGAGCGGATCGTCGAGCAGCCTGATCAGCGCCTTCGCCGCCGGCGCGTCGATGCGGGCCAGCGCCGCGCGACGCTCGGCGACCGCGTCGAAGCCCTCGAAGCCGAGCGCCAGCGCGTCGAGCGCTTCGACCGCGCCGGCGAGATCGTTGGCGGCGACGGAGAGCGCGAGGGCTTCGGTCAGCGCGGCGTGGCGCGTGGCGGGCGCGTCGCGGCCCGATCGCGCGAGGTGGCGCAGCTTGTCGGCGAACGCGCGCTTCTGCGCCGCCTTCTTCAGGCCGTATTCATCCTTGTAGAGCTTCTTGAGCTCGGCGACCGCGGCCCTGGTCGCCGCCGCGTCCGGCAGCGGCGTCGCGACGCCGGCGGTGGCCGTGGGCTCCGGCCGGGTCGCGCCCGCTGGCGAGCGCACATCGGCCTCGCTGGCGAAAACCGTCACGGCGATCAGCGCGAGTGCGGCCGGGAGGGTGCGACGCATCGATGGCTCCTGCTGGTTATTCCGCGCCGAGCGGGCTTTCCATCCACGCGGCTCATCGTCAAAGCGGGTCGACGCCCGAGGACGCCAAACGGTTCTACCAGCAGGGGCGCGAGACGGTTACAACGGCCGGCGAACGGTTGCATTCGTGCCACCTCGCGAACCCTGCCTGCCATGACACGCGGGTCGCGCGAACACACCGTGCACGGCGTGGTCTACAATTGCGGGCCCTGCCCGTACCTGGCCGATCGCGAGTTCCACGCGTTCCATCCGAACCTGGCGCCGGGCAGCCCGCCGTACCGCCAGCTGATGGACCAGCGCTTCCGCCGCAGCGGCGGCCACCTCTACCGCCCGATGTGCCCCGGCTGCGACGCGTGCCAGCCGCTGCGCGTCGACGTCGCCGCCTTCCGACCGCGCTCGGACCAGCGCCGCGCGTGGCGGCGCAACGATGACCTGACCGTCACCTGGCACGCGCGCGGCCTCGACATCGAACGCGCGGATCTCTACCAGCGCTACCAGCAGGCCGTGCATACCCCGACCGACGAGCCGGCTCCGCCGGATTTCCTCATCGAGGACGGAGGCGTCCCCGGCGGCGAGCTGCACGCCCGCGACGCCGCTGGCCGCCTGCTCGCCGTCAGCATCTGCGACCTATTCGGCGACGCGCTGTCGAGCGTGTACTGCTATTACGAGCCCGAGGAGCCGCGGCGCAGCCTCGGCACGTTCATGGCGCTGTGCGAGCTGGCGCTGTGCCGTGAGCGACAGCTGCCCTGGTGGTACCTCGGCTTCCTGGTCCACGGCTGCGCGAAGATGGAATACAAGGCGCGCTTCCGCCCCCACGAGATCCTCGAGGGCGGGCGCTGGGTCCGCTACGACTGAGTCGAGGGGACGGTCTCGCGCGCGCGTTCGGCGCGTTCGAGCTCCGCGCGCAGCTCGGCGAGGTCGCCGGCCAGCTCGCTCTGCGCCTCGCGGACCCGCGCGCTCGCGCGCCTGGCCCGCTCCATGGCTTCCTCGAACTTCCGCTCGTCGATGTTCTGGACCATAGCCGGCATCATAGCGGCCACCCGCCGGCCGCCGGGCCGACGCTCGCCACCCTGAACGGCGCGGCGGGCCGCGACCCGGTTGTTGTATCACCTTCCATGATACAAATAACTATGAGGCGCCTGCGCGACGTCCTGCCGCTCCGGCGGGCAGTGCGCGGCCGGAGCGGAGCGCGCGTGGTCGACGATCCGGCGAACAAGCACGCGGCGCTGGTCGCGATCCTGCGCCGCCGCGTGCGTTCCGGGCAGTACGCCGCCGGGACGCGCATGCCGACCGTGCGCGACCTCGCGGCCGAGTTCGGCGCCAGCGTGCCGACGGTGTCGCGATGCCTGGTCGTGCTCGCCGATCAGGGCTTCATCGTCACCGACGGCCGGCGCGGCACGCGCGTGGTCGACCACCCTCCGCATCGCTGCCGCTTCGGCCTGGTGCTGCCCGAGGCGCCGGATCCGGATGGGCGCTACGCCAGCCTGCATTGGCAGGCGCTGGCGGACGCGGCGCGCGCGCTGGCCCGCGACCCGCGCCGCCAGATCGAGGCGTTCCACGCGGTCAGCGAGCATCCGGAGCTGATCGAGCACCAGCGCCTGCTCGCCGCGATCCGCGACGGCGCCATCGCCGGCATGGTGGTCTGCGAACCGCGCCGGCTGCACCAGTGGCTTGATGTCGGCCGCGTCCGCCTGCCGATGGTCGGCGCCGGCCTGCGCCACGACCGCCCGGAACGCGGGCAGATCCGCCTCGACCCGGCGGTCCTGATGCAGCAGGCGCTGGACCGCGTGCACGCCGCCGGGCGCCGGCGCCTGGCGGTGCTGATGGACGCGACGCCGTGGTCCTTCGCTTCCGTCCCATGGCTGCGCTCCGCCGCCGCGGCGCGCAGCATCGATCTGCCGGAGCACCGCGTGCAGGCCGCGCCGCTCGGCGCACCGGCGTGGGCGCGCCACGCGGTCGAGGCGATGATGCGCGCCGAGGGCCCCGACGCGCTGATCGTCGCCGACGACAACCTGCTCGCCGACGCCGAGGCCGGGCTCGACGCCGCCGGCGTGGCGGCGGAGGCGGTGCTCGTCGTGGCGCACGCGAACTACCCGCTCGCCTCGCCGACGCGCCGGCCGGCGATACGCCTGGGCTGGGACATGCGCGAGTTCCTCGCCCGCGCGACCGACGCGATCGCGGCATGGAACGAACGCCGGACGCCGGTCGGCGATCAGGAGCTGCCGGTGCGCGATTCGGCCAGCGTCGCTCCGGCGTGACGCAGGCCGACGGGAAGCTCGGCCGCTGCCCTACGCCTTCCCGGCCTTGCGGCGCGGGCGCTGGCGCTGCTCGTGCGCACGGCGATCGGAGCGGCGCACGGCGATGAGCGCGCCGCCCGCCGCGATCACCGACGCGACGAGCGTGGTCCACAGCGCGGCGACCGTCCACCGCGACGCGTCGCGCGGCGCGAGCGGCGCGGGCCACCACGCCGGCGCCACCACCATCAGCGCGAAGACCTTGTCGCTGTGGCGCACCACCTGGTTCTTCGCGTCGCGATGGCGGTCGATGGTGATGGGCATCGCTCGGTACTTGAGGAACCGCCCGGTGGCGGCGACGCGCTCGCCGCGCCTGGGCGGCTCCTGCGGTCCGATCAGCGCGATCTCGAACAGGCGCGAGACCAGCTTGATCGACGTCACCTCGCTGCCGTCGGCGGTGCGCTCGGTGACCTCGCTCGAATCGGTGCTGGCGAGCTGCGCGCGCCAGACCTGCGTGACCTCGAACGGGCGGTCGGCCTCGGCCTGCTCGTCGCGCCAGACCTGGACCACCGTCCCGGCGACGGTCACCGGCTGGCCGCGGAAGGCACTCGGCACCTTGTGGATGCGCGAGCCGAAGCGGTTGGCGTCGATCGCGTCGGCGTAGACGTCCGGCGTCGACGCGTCGTACTTCGCCTGGCCGAGCAGGTAGTAGTACGGACGGGTGTCGGCCAGCGCGCTCTCGTCCGACACGTCGCGGTAGAGGTCAGGAGGCAGGACCATGCGCGGCGCCCTGAACTCGGCGAGGAAATCGGGCTCGCTGCCGATCGCCTCGCCGTCGATCCGCGCCAGCCGGGCGGCGATCAGCGGCGTCGCCTGCTCGGCATCGCCATCGCCGGCATCGGCGACGGGCAGGCTGGCGCGACCGACGTAGCGGCCGATGACGCGCACGTCGGCGCCGATGTCGAGCGACGCGGAGTCCGGCGGCGCGAGCGCGACCGCGTACTGCTCGTCGCCGAGATGCAGGAGCAGCCACTGCCAGCCGTCGTCGCCGGCCGGCGCGCGATCGTCGAGCCGGACGTGCAGCGCCGCCGCGGTCATCGGCGCCGCGACCCCGGCGACCAGATCGCGCGGTCCCAGGCGCTGCGGCACCGGCGGCGAGGCGATGTCCTCGGCGATCGCCGCGCGCAGCCACGCGACCGCGTCGTCGTCGAGGCCGACGATCAGCGATGGGATCAGGCGCGCCCGGACCTGGGCGCGCGCCGCGTCGACGGCCTCCGCGTCCGCGCCACCGGTCGGCAGCCGCGCCAGGTCGACCATCCGCATCGCCGGCTGCGGCGGCTCCTCGGGCGGCTGGATCACCGCCGGCTCCGCCGGGGCCGGCATCACCGCCAGGGTCAGCGCGGCGCCGGCGGCGATGACCAGGAACACCAGGGCGACGACCAGCGCGGCGCGCGGACGGCGCGGCGGCGGCGCGGCAGGCGCGGACGGTGCGGAATCGCGCGGCTGGTCGTCGACCATGGAAGCCCTCGGAGGTAAACTCGCCCGACGATCGCCGGTTCGCCGGCATCCGCCAGGGCGCCAGCACTTGAGCCGCGTGCCTGCGCCGCCACAACCAGACGTGCAGGGACGGCCATGACTTTCGAAAGACTCCACGGGCTGTTCAAACGCGGCAAGCGCGAGGAAGCCGCCGACAAGGATCCCGGCGCCGCGGCGGACGCGCCCGGGTCGAACGCCACGCGCCACGCGCTGCCGGTGCCCGCCGACGACGACAGCGGCGCGCGCGAGCGCCGCGACCTGGCGCAGGCCCTCGACCACGGCTTCACCCAGGTCGCCGGGGCGATGGATCGCCTCAACCAGCACCTGCGCCACAACGGCGAACTCATGACCTCGCTGCACGAGACCCACGCCCAGCTGCCGGCGCTGATCCAGACCCAGCAGAAGATCAACGGCCTGGTCGCCAACGCCGAGCGCGGCAACCAGGCGGTCGTCCAGACCCTCAACGGCTACCTCAAGCAGAAGGACGAGGCGCAGCAGGCGATGGTCCGCCTCCTGGGCCAGCTCAACACCGCGGTCATCGACCAGCGCCAGGCGCAGCAGGACCAGGTCAAGCTGGTGATGAAGCTGCAGAACTCGAACCGGCGGACGCTGATCGGCCTGCTGCTGGTGTTCATGCTCTGCGCGCTGGTGCTGTTCGCGCTGGTCCTGGTGCTCGCCATCCGTCCCGAGCTGCTGCGCGAGATCGGCGGGAACTTCGGCCAGACCGTGGCGCCGCATGCGCCGGCGGTCGAGAGCTCCGCGCCGACCGCGCCGGCGCCGATCGCGCCGGCGGCCGCGACGCCTGCTCCTGCGCCCGCTCCTGTTCCTCTTCCCGCACCGGCCCCGGCGCCAGCCGCGCCGGCGAGCCCCGCCATCGAGCCCGAGGTCGAACGCGACGCGCCGCCGCCTCCGGCACGCGCGCTCCCGCCGCCCGTCGACCTGCGCGCCGACGAACTGCGCTGAGCTACCAGCGCGCGCCGATGATGCGCGTGCCGTCGGTCAGGTAGCACTGCCCATCGGGCGAGACGCAGAACCCGATCGGGCTCTTCACGCCCAGGTCGACCGCCTTGCGCGCGAAGACCGGCACCGCGTTCGAGCCGCGGAA
>Ga0196963_10000566_pt1 | contig 31835 bp, 25 predicted proteins | sample S1_5metaG_FD_148600 | JGI IMG/M metagenome (GOLD analysis project Ga0196963, IMG submission 148600) | Soil microbial communities from Anza Borrego desert, Southern California, United States - S1_5 | ecosystem: Environmental > Terrestrial > Soil > Desert | place: USA: California | collected...
ACGATGGCGGGCGTGACGTCGACGACGGGCTTGCGGGCCATCTTCGCGATGGCGACGCCGCCGAACGACGTCTGCGTTTGATCCGAGCGCGACGGCCGGCTACTGGTTCGGCTCTCGCCAACCAGCCGCCCGATGTAGGCGGCGGCGCTGGCGCGAATCACGAAACCCTGCGAGCGGTCAACGGCGACACGCGCGAGATCCGGAAGCGTGGTGCCGTCGCCCATGCCCGCCCGGTACATCGTGTCGGCAATCGACGCCGACTTCGCGCGGCGGGCCCCGTCACCCCACCACTCGTCCATCTGCTTCGCCGCCCACTCCGGCGACCGCTCATCGTGACAGGTGGTGCACGCGTTTGGAATCCCGTACGCGGCCGTCGTCTCGGGCACCGGCGCCTGGAAGGTGTGATCGCGCTTGCGGATCAGCAACCGCCAATTGACGTCGCTCATGTGGCAATTGATGCAGCGCGAGCCCTCTGACTGCGGCGCGTGGAAGGTATGCGCCGCGAGGCCGGCGCCCGTGAACGAAGGCGCGGCGGTTTGCTGCAGGCCGGCCGCTGAAGGCTGATGGCGGAGCTTCGGCTTGTCGTGGCATTGCGTGCACAGCGTGTCGCCGTCACGGCCGTTATGAATGTTGACCTTTAACGACGCTTCGAATTGCGGCTGTTTGCCGTGAGCGACGTGGCAGCTGGTGCAGGTGATGACGCCTTTTTGAAAACAGCCGCTCAAGGTCAGTGCCTGCGGACGATTGAAGCGATTAGGGCGGCCGTCAGGCCAGAACTCGCCCTGAAAGTCGCTGGCCGGAATCGGATCGCTCAACAGGAACGGCGTGGCGTAGTCTTCGTAGGGATCGCCGGCACGGAACCCGACAAACGAATTTTTCTTGTTGCCGTGGCAATACGCGCACGTATCGAACACGCGCCGCGGCTCCGCGCTCTTGATCGACAGCGTCTTGAGGAGATCGCTCAGTTTCGGATTGGCCGCGCTGTTGTCGTACGAGGGCTTGATCGCCGGATTGTTTTCCCACGCCTCCATCAGTTCGACGTGCTGGCGGCCGGGACCATGGCACGCTTCGCAGCCGATGCCCATTTCCGTCCACGTCGACCGGTACCGCTTCGCTATCGGATCGAAACCCTGCGCGAGGTTGGTGGCGTGGCAATTGAAACAATTGGCATTCCAGATCTGGCGAATGTCGTGCGCGCCGTCGGGAATCGGCGTGATTTCCTTCCAGTCGATCCAGCGTTTGCTCCCGACGTGCCAGAACACCGGCAGCACGTAGATGCTCCCGTCAGGCAGTGTCGATAGATACCCCTGATAGCGCTTGGCGCCCAACGTGTAGTCGACGACGAAGGTCTCCGCGCGGCGGGTTCCAAACGCAATCGAGATGAACGGCTTCCCATCTTTCGTCCCGAACGCGTATGACCGGCCGTGGTCGGCGAACTGCGTGCCGTTACGGAAATCACCGAGCACCGTCGCCTCGGCGACGGGCTTGGTCATCTTGATGTGCAGGGAGTCTTTCCAGTTGGCGTGATCCGCCTGGTGGCAGCGCTCGCACGATGCGGATCCGAGGTATCCATCCGCGCTCGCCATGCGTGGCGGTCCGATGGTTGGAGCGTCCTGAAAATCCGAGGCGTCGAGCTTTGGGCGTAGCTCCGAGTCGGCGGCCCGAACCGCGACCGTGACCAGCAACAACGTCGCGACGCCGACCAGCAAGTTGCCGCGAGTCATTCAACGGGAATCATAAACCGTACAAAACAAGGGCCCCAATCCCTGGGGCCCTCCGAGCCAGCGGCCTAGTCAGCCTGGCTCAAAACGTCCGCCTGCGCCCCGAGGGGCTACAGCGGGAAAACAAGCTGACTCCTGTGGGGGACGGCCAACTTTCACCCTGTGATAGAGCAAGCGACATGCCGCTCGTGCACGGGGAAAAACGCGCGGGAATAGGCCTGATTTTATGGCGTGAGGCGCGGCCTGTCCGGTGAATCCAAACACTTGAAAATCCCGGCTCCGGCTTTTTGGGTTTAAGCCGAAACCCGGCTTACAGCCGCGACCGAATCTCCCACAAGTCGGGGAAAACCGGCGTCATCAACGTGGCCGCGAGGTACTGCGCACCGCTCGACCCGCCGGTACCGACCTTCGCCCCGATCGTGCGCTGCACCATCTTGACGTGGCGATAGCGCCACTCCTGCAGGCCCTCGTCGAGATCCACCAGCCGCTCGCACATCTCAACGTGCTTCGGATCCGTTCGGTACAGATCGATCAGCGTCTGCTGCAGCTCCGGCGACGGTTCGATGCGAGCCGTGACGTCGCGCGATAACGATGCCGGCGGGATCGCGTAACCCTCTCGCGACAAATACTTCAGGAACGCGTCCCACAGCGTCTCGCGCTCGAAGCGCTGCTCGAGCGCCCGCCTGGCGCGCGAACCCGCCGCGAAGCGCTCGATGGCGGCGCGCGACTTGTTGCCCAGCACGAACTCCAGCTGCCGGAACTGGTCGGACTGAAAACCGCTGGCCGCTTCCAGCCGCGCCCGAAACGACTGGAACTCCAGCGGCGTCATGGTCTCGAGAATATCGAGCTGCGCGACCAGCACTTTCAGGATGGTGAGTATGCGTTTCAACGTGTGCTGCGCGCGATGCGCATCGCGGGCGCCCAGCAGCTCGATGACGTGGTCGACCTCGTGCAACACCTGCTTGAACCACAGCTCGTAGACCTGATGAATGACGATGAACAGCATTTCGTCATGTTCGGGGCCTTCGCTGCGCGGCCGCTGCAGCGCGAGCAGTTCATCGACGGCGAGATAGGAGCCGTAGGTGATGGAGCGGTCGGTCATCGGTGCCTTCTGCCTTCCGCCTTCAGCCCTCTACCCGGAGGCAGACGGCTGAAGGCCGAAGACCGAAGGCTAACAGACTTACCAGAGGAACCGGAAACCGAGACGCGCCGTAATCGGCGCAAGGATGGCCGACGGCTTCTGATAGCCGGTGCCGGTCGCGCGGCTGATCGTCTCCGACGCGTGGCTGTTGGTCAGGTTGAACACGTCGAGCATGACGCGCGTGCGGAGGCGGTCCGTGAAGTTCAGCGTTTTCTCCGCGCGGACGTCGAATACCCAGATGTTGTCTTCACGATTGGCGTTGGCCGGTTCTACGTAAATACGGTTGTTGTTGACGCCTGACGCGGTGATGCCAGCCGGGAACGTCAACGTCGCTTCGCGCGCGTAATTGGCGCCGGACTGGTGACGCAGCACCGGCGAGAGGCGGACGCCCCAAGGCGCATCGTACGAGCCCGACGCCTTGAAGTTCCACACGGTGCGATCCTGGGCGCCTGGCTGTGCCGGGTTTTGCGGATAGGTGTTCGGAAAGTCCGTCATCCAGGTGTACGCCCCGCCCAGCGATGCCGACCAGCGGCTGCCATAGCGCTTGTTCATCGACAATTCGGCGGTCTTGTAACGCCCGAAACGCGGCACGTTCATGACCACTTGCGTCGTACCCAACTGCGCGGCTTGCGCAGTCGTGAGGCCAAGGAAGCTGAGCACGCGATCGTCGGCGGTGCCGCGAACGCCGTCAATACCGATATCGGTGAAGTTGTACGGCGTGGTGTGCGCGGCCAGCGAACGCGCCGCGATGTATTGCGCGATCAGATCATCTTCGGTCTTGTAGACGAACCCGCCGCGCAGGCCAATGGTGTCGGTGACCTGCCGCTCGAGCCAGCCAGCGGCTTCATGCGAGTAGGGTGCCTTGATGTTCGGGTCGAGTTTGACGGAGCCTTCGAGCGACGCGCTCTGCTGGGTCGTCTCTTCGCCCGGCTGCCAGCGGCGATCGCCGTTGATGTCGTTCCAGCCATAGGTGGCCGTCTTCGTGCCGCTGTTCGGGTTGGCATCGTCTGACACGCCGACGCCGGGGTTATGCCAGTAGAGACCGTAGTTCGCCTTGATTACGGTCCGGCCGTCGCCCGACAAATCGAACACCACGCCGATGCGCGGCGCGAACAGGTTCCAGGTATACAGGTCGGTTTCCGGGAACGTCTTCGCTTGCAGGTGGATCGCCGCGGGTCCGACGTTTGACGCAAGCTGGTTCTGTTCGGGCAGCCATCCCTTGTACTGATCGAATCGCAGCCCGCCGTTCATCGTCAATCGTCCGAGCGACCAGGTGTCGTTGACGAAGAACGAACTCGAATCGAGGGCGTTTTCGGTGGTGAGGTGGCCGTTGTCGTTGTCCTTCAGGCCGCCGACCTGCGTGGCCGTCGGGACGCGGAAGATCACCTGGTTGGAGGTGCCGTTGTTATACACGTGCTCGACGTGCCCGCCGACGCCCTGCAGCACGCCGAACCACTGCAGCTCTTTGAGAATCTCGCCACCGAATTTCAAGGTGTGGCTGCCCTTGGTGGTGTCGAGGAAGTAGGTCGCGGCACCGGTGATCTGCTTGCGGTCCCGGTCGTTCTGGTTCTTCTGATGCGAGCCGCGGATTTCGAGCGTGCCCGAGTCGCGGAAGTAATACGGTTCGGTGCCGTTGGTGATCTGCGGGAAGTAATAGCCGAAGTCACCGTAACGGGCTTCCACGTAGAGCTTGTCGCTGAGCGTCCCGTTCCACTCGCCCTTGTAGACCCAGCTGCCGGAATCCTGGCGATTGGTCGGACCCTCGTCGCGGTAGGTGTAGGTGGCCTGCGGCAGGCGGTTCGGCTGAATCTTCTGACCCCACTGGTAGTAGCCGACCAGCTTGTGCTTCTGGTTGATCTGATAGGTGCCCTTGCCGACCGCGTTCCACAACTTCGTATCGAAGGTCTTGTCGAACTGGAAATTCGGCTGCTGGATCGCGTTGAACTGGGTGCGATACGTCCCGAACCACCAGATCTTGTCGCGCTTGATCGGGCCGCCGACGTTGACGTCGGTGTCGTAATAACGATCGATCTCGTTACTGTGCGGCCGGATCGGTGAATTGCGGAATGCCGTCGGCGCGGTGTACTCGTCGGGAATGTTCGAACCCTGGAGCGAGTTGTTGTACCAGTCAAGGTGGTATTCACCCGAGAACTGGTTGCCGCCGGAACGCGCGATGAACTGGCTTTGCACGCCCGGGTTCGGCATTTCCGCCGTCTGACCTGACGTGCCGAGGAACGCTTCTTCGAGTGACGCGTAATCGAAGTAGAACCCGGCACCGCTCGTGCCCTCGGTGGTGTTGATGCCTTCAATGAGGACGCGTGTCTGGCCGTCCAGGCCGTAGGCGCGATAGCCCGTCTGCGTGCCGGCGCGGTTGCCACCGACGTCGATGCGGCTCATCTGCACCGCCGGCGTCACCGCGAGCAGTGCCCACATGTCGCGGCCGTTGGGAATCGACTGCAGCTGCTCCATCTTGAAGTTCTGCTGCACGCGCGTTGTCGTAGTGTCGATGACGGGAGAAGAACCGCTGACGGTCACCGTTTCCTGCAAGGTCGCCAGCGCGAGCTCCACGTTGACATTGGCCGTGAAGCCAAGACCGATCGCGATGCCCGATCGCTTGAGCGAGTTGAATCCGGCGAGCTCGAACGTCAGCTCGTAATCGCCCGGCGGCACGGCCGGAAACCGGTAGTTACCGGTTTCGGAGGTCACGGCGGTTTGCGCGCCCAACGCCGACCGGCTGGTCGCGGTCACGGTGACGCCAGGCAACACCGCGCCTTGCGCGTCCGTGACGCGGCCCTGAATCGTGCCGGTACTACTGGCACCGCCACCCTGCGCGAACGCGGAGCTGCTGATGAGCAGCGCGACTGCGACGATTGCAACACGTGAAGTCCAGCGAGTCATGCCATCCTCCAAACCAACCTGTGGGGACGAAACAACCGGCAACCGCCCGCGAGCACACGGCTGCCAGACAAGAAGTGGCACACGATACCGCTATCAGGGACGGGACGCAATCGGCCGGGGACGGCAGGGCTGGCGAGAAGGGACCACAATCCGGGTCGATGCACGATAAAAAAGGGCGGGAGCGCCGGCGTCGCGCCTCCCACCCTAACGACTCCCCCACAGGAGCCGGACTCTCTCAGCTATCGGCGATCGGCTCTCAGCTATCAGGGAATACCCCTGACAGCTGAAAGCCGAAAGCTGAAAGCCGACGTTAGAAGATGAACCGGAAGCCGACCCGGCCCGTGCGCGGCGCCAGAATCGCCGACGGCTTCTGATAGCTCAACCCGGTGGCGCGGCTGATTGCTTCCGACGCGTGGCTGTTGGTCAGGTTGAACGCGTCGAAGTAGGCGCGCAGACGGACGCGGCTGCCGAAGGTGAAGTTCTTCTCGGCACGGACGTCGAACACCCAGATGTTGTCCTCACGGTTGGCGTTCATCGGTTCGGCATAGGCCTGGCTGCCGCAGTTGTTGACGGTCGACGGGCAGTTCGAGATTGCCGTCAGGCCGAGGGCGGCCGGCGCGGTGACGGTGATGACACGCGCGTAGTTCGAGCCCGACTGATGGCGCAGCACCGGTGAGATGCGAATGCCATAGGGCGCGTCGTATGAACCGGACGCCTTGAAGTTCCACAAGCTGCGGTCTTCAAGACCGGGGTTGTTCGGGGTGCGCTTCGGGCCGTTCGGGAAGTCGCTGATCATCGTGTAGCCGAAGCCGAGCTGACCCGACCACTTGCTGCCGTAGCGCTTGTTCATCGACGTCTCGAACGTCTTGTAGCGCGCGAACTGATCGACGGTCATCACGACGGAGCTTGCCGGCGGCAGGCTCGTGTTCGGAATGCCGTAGAAGGTCAGCGTCCGATCGTCGCTCGTGCCGGCGCGGCCGTCGACACCGATATCGGTGAACGAGTAGGGCACGGTGAACAGCGACGCCGGCCGCAGCGGCTGCATCGTCGCGAACAGGTCGTCTTCGGTCTTGTAGACGAAGCCCGCACGCACACCCATCGTGTCGGTCAGCTGGCGTTCGATCCAGCCGCTGGCCTCGTGCGTGTACGGCGTCTTGATGTTGGGATCGACGCCGGTCGCGCCTTCGAGCGCGATCGAGGTCGGCGACGCGCCCTGCTCACCTGGCTGCCAGCGGCGATCGCCGTTGATGTCGTTCCAGGTATAGGTCGCGAACTTGCTGGCGGTGTTCGGGTTGCCGGTGCCGCCGACGCCCGCGCCTGGGTTGTGCCAGTAGAGGCCGTAATTGCCCTTCAGCACCGTCCGGCCATCGCCCGACAGATCGAAGGTGACACCGATGCGCGGCGCCGCGACATTCCACGTGAAGTAGGTCTTCTCAGGGAAGGTCTTGGCCGTGACGAGCGCGGCCAGCGACGGGAACTGCGGCGCCCACTGCGCGAGCGAACCGGGCAGCTGTTCCTGTTCGGGGGTCAGACCGACGTAGCGATCCCAGCGCAATCCGGCGTTGACCGTGGCGCGGCCGAGCGACCACGTGTCGTTGATGAACGCGCCGGTGTGGTTGAGCGCGGCCTTCGACGTCAACTTATCGTGGGCGCTCAGTTTGCCCGCATCCGTTGCGGTCGGGAAAGTGAACGTCACAGTGTTCGACACGCCGTTGGTGTAGACGTGATCGATGTTGCCGCCGTACTGCTGCAGATAGCCTTCCCACGAGCGCTCCTTGAGCAGCTCGGCGCCCATCTTGAAGGTGTGGCTGCCCATGCCGGTGTCGAGGAAGTAGGTGCCGGCGAGGTTGTACTGCTTGCGATCGCGATCGAGCTGCCAGATCTGATTCGCGCCCTCGACGACCGCGCGGCCGCTGTCGCGCCATGAGAAGTTGGCGTCGCTGTTCGCAATCAGCGGGAAGTAGTAGCCGAAGTCGCCGTAGCGCGCCTCGAGGTAGAACTTGTCGCTGATCGTGCTGTTCCATTCGCCTTTGTAAACCCAGCTGCCCGAATCCTGCAGGAAGGTCTGCGACGGATCGGTGTAGGTGTACGCCGCAAACGGCAGGCGGTTCGGCTGTTCCTTCTGACCCCACTGGTAGTAACCGATCAGCTTGTTCTTCTGATTCAGCTGATACGTCGCTTTCACGACCGGATTCCACAGCTTGGTGTCGAAGGTCTTGTCGAACGTGAACTGCGGCTGCGCCACCGCGTTGAACTGCTCGCGGTAGGTGCCGAAGATCCAGGCCTTGTCCTTCTTGATCGGGCCGCCGACGTTGATGTCGTGATCGTAATACTTCGCGATCTCGTTGCTGTGCTTGCGAATCGGCGAGTTATTGAACGCCGTCGGCGCCGTGTACGAGTCGGGAATGTTGGAACCCTGCAGCGAGTTGTTGTACCAGTCGAGGTGATATTCGCCCTGGAACTGGTTCGAACCCGAACGCGCGATGAACTGCGACTGCACGCCGGGGTTCGGCATCTCGGCCGACTGGCCGCTGGTGCCAAGGAACGCTTCTTCCAGCGAGGCGTAATCGAAGTAGAACCCCGCGCCGCCGGTGCCTTCGGTCGTGTTGATGCCTTCGATCAGCACGCGGACCTGACCGGTCATGCCGTAGGCGGTGTAGCCGGTCTGTGTGCCGGCGCGGTTGCCGCCGACGTCGATACGCGCCATCTGCACCGACGGGGTGACGGCGAGCAACGCCCACATGTCGCGGCCGTTCGGGATCGACTGCAGCTGATCGAGCTTGAAGTTCTGCTGCACGCGCGTCGTGCTGGTGTCGATCACCGGCGAGGCGCCGCTCACCGTGACCGTTTCCTGCAACGTCGCCAATGCCAGTTCGACGTTCACGTTCGCGGTGAAACCGAGCGTGATCGAGATGCCGGAGCGCTTCAATGCGTTGAAGCCCGCGAGCTCGTAGGTCAGCTCATAGGTGCCCGGGGGCACCGCCGGGAAGCGATAGTTACCCGTCTCTGATGTGACCGTCGTCTGCGGCTGAATCAGTGCCGGGCTGGTCGCCGTCACCGTCACGCCAGGCAGCACGGCGCCCTGCGCGTCCGAGACTCGACCCTGAATCGTGCCGGTGCTGCTGGCACCGCCGCCCTGTGCAAACGCGCTCGTCGCGAATGCCGTTGCAACAACAAGGGCCAGCACGCCCTTTGTGAAAGCTTTCATGCCTCTTCCTCCTGTGGGGCGATCGTCCGGCCACTGCCCGATGCAGGCCGGCGCAATCCCTCAGTCAACCAACCAACGACCACGCCACGGTAAATCACGGTGCCTTCGAGAAGGCGCCGGGAAGCCGCGTCATGGTTACAACGATTTACAAATCAGCAGGGAAGAATACCTTAGCGCAGGGCTGAGAAGCAATAAATCGGGTCGAACGATCGTTCAATGGTGATGACCGCCGCCGGCGGCTCAGCGCACGAAACGGGTGATCAACAGTCCGGCAAAAATGGCGGTGGCTCCGGCGAGCTGATTGCTGGAAATCGGTTCGTTCAACCAGCTCGCGGCCACCACCATCGCCACCACCGGTGTGAGATAGCTGTATACCGACGTCCGCGAGCCGCCGAGACGCTGCAGGCCCGTATACCAAATCCAGTACGACAGGTTGAGCGCGAGCAGCGCCGACGTCAGCATCAGCAGCCAGCCCGACGTCGAGATGGTGCGCCAGTCCGTCTTCACCAGCGTCGGCACCATCGTCAGCACGTACAACGCGGCACCGATCGAGAAGGTCAGCGCGATGACGATGAGCGGCGAGTGCCGCTGCAGAATCGGCTGAGACGCCACCGAATAGATCGCCCAGCAGAGCACCCCGCCCATCATCAGCAGATCGCCGCGCCAGGACTCGGCTGACACGTCGACGCCCTGACCGACGACGAGATACAGGCCGAACATCGCCACGCCAATTCCGAACCATCGCACCGGGCGGATCCGCTCGTGCCCGGCCAGCGCCGACAGCACCGCGATGACGATTGGCGACATCCCGATGATCAGCGAGCCGTTAGCCACGCTGGTGCGCTTCACCGACGCGACGAAACAGAATTGGTACAGGAACGTGCCGACGCTGCCCAGGAAAAACAATTCGACCCAGTCGCGCCGCGTCAGCGCCGGCAGCCGCCGGCGTGCCGGGGAGGCGAACACCACCGCCAGGAACACCACCATCGCGACCGCGAGGCGCATCGCGTTGAACGGCACTTCCGGGAAATCGCGGAGCGCGACCTTGACGATCGAAAAATTGCTGCCCCAAATCAGGATCATCAGCAGCAGGAGGAGGTCGAGGCCTGTCACAGTCGGCAGCCGAGAGTCGACAGAGTTCTGAGTCATCAGTCGGCAGTTCAGTCCGCAGTCGCGCAGTTCACTCAGTCAGCAGTTCAGTCGGCAGCCGTCGGTTCGGGCGAGTGTGCAGTTTAGTGGCAAAACAAAAGGGCGAACCCGGAGGATTCGCCCTTGACGACTCTTGACTGAATTGCCGACTGTTACTGATACCTTGAGCCTATTGGCCTATTGGCCCCTTGGCCCCTTGGCCTATTGGCCCCTTGGCCCATCGGCCTATTGGCCCATCGGCCCATCAACTCTCGACTCCGATGCTACCCGCCGAAAGGCTTGATGAAGAACAGAATCAGCGAGACCAGCAGCACGTAAATCACGAGCGATTCAATCAGCACGAGACCCAGAATCAACGCGCCGCGAATTTCGCCGGCAGCGCCGGGGTTCCGCGCGATCGCTTCTGAGGCTGACGCCACCGCCCGGCCCTGACCGAGCGCGGCGCCGGCGGCGGCAATCGCGAGGGCGAAACCTGCGGTGATGATCGACCACTGGACCAGGCCGGAGTCGGCCGCTCCCGCGGCAGCCTCCTGGGCGTAGACCGGCGAGGCCAGACCAAGGACGAGGAACCCGAACATCAGGCACAGCAGCAACCGACTTGTTCTCACAGAAAACGCCTCCATCTCAAATCTCTGAGCGCTTCAATCCCAACGGCGACGCCGAGTGACGAGACACCCGCCAGCACGCCCACCGGGTCGAGGCGCAAACGCACCATCATACCGTAGGCCGCGAGAGCCACTATAGCATGCCTTGTGAAAAACTTCACTAGCGCCAGGGGTGATGATTTGCGCGCCGTGTCGGCACGGTCGACAGGCGACACGCCGGGGTACGGCGCGCTGCTGCGCCGCACCAAATCATCCACCGCGCCGCGAATCGCCCAGAACGAAATGCCGATCAGCACGCCGCCGGCGAGCACGCTGATCGCCGCGGCCACGGTTCCCGTCCACAGCGCATACAGCGCCGCCATCACGACGCAGCCGATCGCCGTGGTGCGCGCGACTCGTTCGATCACTTCTTGTTGGCGAGCTGCATCACGCGATAGACGTTGAGCACGCCTGCCGCGAGACCGAAAAAGAAGCCGACGAACGACAACCACGGCGTGCTGCCGAGGACACGGTCGAGCCAGTAGCCGCCGCCAAAACCAATCACTAACGCAAACACGAACGACATGCCGATCGAGCTGAGTTGCCCGATGAGCTGCCACGTGCTGGGCGATGTCGGCGCCATCGGAACCAGCATATACTCCGAAAGAGCTGCCTGCGCCTGGCTGCCGGGATCAACGAAAGACCTATGAGTCATCTGTTACGTCGTCCGATGGCAGAGGGCGCCCTCGCCCTCGTCTTACTCACAACAGTGTTCGCTCAGCCTGCCGCGGCGCAGGCGAACGAGCGCGTCCTCTACGTCAACGTCTGGGATCAGAAAACCGGCGCCCCGGTGTCGGGGCTGTCGACCGGCGATTTCCGGATCACCGAAGACGGTGCGGCGCGCGAAGTGCTGCGCGTCAGTCCGGCAACGACGCCCATGGCGGTGGTCATCCTCGTCGACAACTCGCAGGCGGCGGCTCCACACATCGCCGAGATTCGCCGCGCGCTGCAGGGTTTCGTCCGCGCGCTCGACGGCATCGGGCCGATCGCGATCGTCGGCATCGCCGATCGCCCGACGATCCTTCGCGACTACACGACCGATCAGAAGCAGTTGGAGGCGGGCATCGGCAAGGTGTTCGCGATGCCTGATTCCGGAGCGACGCTGCTCGACGCCATCGTCGAGATCAGCAGAGGCTTGCAGAAGCGCGAAGAAGACCGGGCCGCGATGGTGCTGGTGACGACGGAGAACGTCGAATTCAGCACGCGGCACTACAACGAGGTGCTCGAGGAACTCGCCAAGGGTGGCGCCAGCCTGCATGCGGTCGTCTTGAATACCCCGGCCGGTTCGTCACTCGACGATGCGGCACGCAACCGCGCTTTCGTGCTCGACCGCGGCCCGAAGGACAGCGGCGGCACGCGCAGCGATCTGCTCGCCGCGCAGGCATTCGAGGCGAAGCTGAAGGACCTGGCGGCGATTCTCAAGAGCCAGCAGCGCGTCGTCTATGCACGGCCGCAAGCGTTGATCCCGCCGAAGAAAGTCGAAGTGGCAACGACCAAAGCCGGCCTCGAAGCCAGCGGCGGACCCGCGCGCGGACAGAAAGTCAGGTAAATGAACCGGCTGCTGGCGGGTGTGTTCGTCGCGCTGATGGGTGCCGTGGCGTTTGCGCAGGTCGCAGCGCCGCCAGACAAGCCCCAGGTCTTTAGAGCCGGCGTCGAGATCGTCTCGTTGAACGTCACCGTGACCGACCCGCAGGGCCGCTATGTCACCGACATCGACCAGAACGAGTTCTCCGTGTTCGAAGACGGCGCCAAGCAGGACCTGACCTATTTCAATCGCAGCAACCTGCCGATCGCGTTGTCGCTGCTGATCGATTCGAGCGCCAGCATGGAGCAGCGCATGGAGCACGCGCAGGAGGCGGCCGTCGGCTTTGCACGAACACTCCGCGCGCAGGATCTCGCACAGGTCGTTGATTTCGACAGCCGCGTCGAAATCAAGCTCGGTTTCACGAATCAGGTCGACGCGTTGGAGAGCGCGATTCGCGCCACCTCGCCGGGCGGATCGACGGCGCTGCACAACGCGGTCTACATCGCGCTCAAAGAGCTCGCGAAAGTGAAGGCCAAGAACCCCGACGAAGTCCGCCGACAGGCGATAATCGTGTTGTCCGACGGCGAAGACACCTCGAGTCTGGTGTCGTTCGAAGAAGTGCTCGAGCTCGCCAAACGCTCCGAGACGGCGATCTACACCATCGGACTGCAGCCGCGTGAGAGCAGCGCGCTCAAAGGGTTCAGGGAAGCCGAGTTCGTGCTGCGGCAGCTCGCGCAGGAAACCGGCGGCCGTGCGTTCTTCGCGAAGCAGATCGAAGAGCTGAAAAACGTCTACGGGCAGATCGCCGAAGAGCTCTCCAGCCAGTACTCGATGGGTTACGCCTCGAAGAATCCCAAGCGCGACGGCGCCTTCCGCCGCATCGTCGTGCAGGTGGCGCGGCCCAACGCGACGGCGCGCACCAAGCGCGGGTATTACGGGCCGGTTTCGCACTAGTATTCACCCGTGCGTTCCACGGTGTATCTGATTGGCGCCGGCCCCGGCGCGGCGGACCTGATCACGCTGCGCGGCTATCGATGCCTGCAGCAGGCCGACGTCGTGATCTTCGATCATCTGGTGCACGCCGATCTTCTCGACGTGGCGCCACAACACGCCGAACGCATCGACGTCGGTCCGGCCGCACCGGAGCCGCGCGATCAGGATGCGATCTGCTTCCTGCTCGCCGAGAAAGCGCGCGAAGGCAAGGTCGTCGCGCGCCTCAAGTGGGGCGACCCGTTTCTGTTCGATCGCGGCGGCGAGGAAGCGCTGTTCCTGCACGAACAGCGCGTCGCATACGAAGTGATTCCCGGCGTCCCGCATGCGATCGGCGCGACCGCCTACGCCGGCATCCCGATGACCTATCCGGGCGGCGGCGACACCGTGACCTTCGTGCGCGGTCACGAAGACGAAGGCCGCGAGAAGGCGCGCATCGACTGGACGGCGCTGGCCGCGCTGGATGGCACCATCGTGTCGTACGCGGGTCCGCAACAACTGCCGAAGATGTTGGTCGCGCTGATTGATCATGGCCGCTCGCCGGACGAACCGGCGGCAATCATCCTGCACGGCACGCTGGCATCGCAGCGGACAGTGACCGGCACGCTGCGCGAGCTCGCTGGGTCGCTCAAAGAGACGCCGATCGGCGCCGGCCTGCTGATTGTCGGCAAGGTCGTCAACTTCCGCGATCATCTGCGGTGGTTCGATTCGCGGCCACTGTTCGGCCGGCTGGCGCTGGTGATGCAGGCGAAGGACGCACCCGACGACCTTGCGGAGCTGCTCCGCGCGCAGGGCGCCAAGGTGATTACCGACAGCGATCGCAACGTCGACGTGTACCGGCTGCTGCTGGATCGCAAGATCGATGTCGTCACGTTCACCACGGCGGCGGCGGTGCTCAACTTTCTGGCCAACGTCGGCGCCGATCAGGCCGCGGACCTGCTGACGCACACGCTGGTCGCGACACAAGGCGCGGCCGCGGCCGATGCCGCAGCCCGCGCCAGCCTCGCGCCGGCCATTCAGCAGCCCGCGGGTACGTCCGGCGCATTCGCTGAAGCGATCGTCGCCAGGTTCAGGGGGAACTAATGACGATGAACGGGTCACGGCTCGATTGCGCGGGAGCCAGGCGCGATCACGACATCAGGCGCAGCTACGCCATATTGGTGATCGCCGCACTGATCGGCACGGCGTGCTCGCCGACGCGGCCGGCGAACGCGCCGTCCTACGACATCCTGATCACCAACGCGAACATTGTCGACGGCACGGGCAGTGCGGCGCGGAAAGGCGCGATCGCCATCGCTGGCGGGAAGATCGCGGCGGTCGGCGAGGTCAGCGGTACCGCCACGCGCACGATCGACGCCAGAGGCCGCACCGTGGCGCCCGGTTTCATCGATCTCCACAGCCATTCCGACATGCCGCTGATCACCGACGGCAACGGCCAGAGCAAGATTCGCCAGGGCGTGACGACGGAAGTCATCGGCGAGTCGGGCTCGGCGGCGCCTCGCCAGCGGCCCTCCGGCGCTGCGCAGTGGACGGACTTCCACGGCTACTTCGCGGCCCTCGAAAAAGGCGGCATCTCTCCCAACCTGCTTTCGTACGTCGGTCTTGGCACGGTTCGAGAGATGGTCATTGGCGAGGACGATCGCAAGCCGACTAGCGCGGAGATCGAGGCGATGCAGAACATCGTGTCCTCGATGATGGATCAGGGCGTGTTCGGGGTCTCGACCGGGCTGATCTATCCGCCCAACGCATACGCGAGTGTCGACGAGCTCGCGGCCGTCTCGAAGCCGGCGGCTGACAAAGGCGGGCTCTATGCGTCGCATCTCCGCTACGACGGCGGCAAGCTGCGTGAAGGCATCGAAGAGGCCATCGCCATCGGCGAGCGTGCCAGGTTGCCGGTGCACGTCTTCCACATCAAGGTCACCGGCCAGAAGAATTTCGGGCGCATGAAGGAAGTGATTCAGATCATCGAGGCCGCGCGCGCGCGTGGCCTTCGGGTCACCGCCGATCAGTACCCGTATGTGGCCAGCAGCACCGGCCTCACCGCGACGATTCCGCCGTGGGCGATGGACGGAGGAGTCGAGCGGCTGGTGCAACGGCTGCAGAATCCGACGGAACGCGCCCGGATCCGCAAGGAAATGGAAAATGAGAACCCGTCGTGGGAAAGCCGCTATCAGTCGGCCGGCACCTGGCAGAACGTGCAACTCGCCGCGATCGGCCGTTCACGCGGTGCGGCTAACGATCCCGTCTCACCGAATCGCAAGTACGAGGGCATGCGCGTCGCCGAAGCCGCCAAACAAGCCGGCAAGGATCCATTCGACTTCGTGTTCGACCTGCTGATCGAGGAGCGCGGTTCTGTCGGCTGCGTCTACTTCATCATCGACGAGGCGGACCTGACGCTGGCGATGCAGCAACCGTGGGTCGCGATCGGTTCAGACGGCTCGGCGCTGTCGGTCGAAGGCCCGCTTCGCGCCGGGGTGCCGCACCCTCGCAGCTTCGGGACGTTCCCGCGGGTGCTCGGGCGGTACGTGCGCGAGCTGAAAATCGTCTCCCTCGAGGAGGCGATTCGGAAAATGAGCTCGCTGCCGGCAAGCATTCTCGGTCTCGAGGATCGCGGCGCAATCAAGGAAGGTCTGTGGGCCGATCTCGTCGTATTCGACCCGGCCACTGTGGCCGACACCGCGACGTTCGAAGATCCGTTTCAGTATCCGGTCGGCATCGATACGGTACTGGTCAATGGAACGGTGGTGCTGGACGAGGGCACGCACACCAATGCCCGGCCGGGAAAGGTCTTGCGTCGTACGCAGTCGGTCGTGGGGAGCCGGTAGTCGCGGCGGCTACCGGCTGGCTACTTCCGCCATGGCATCAGGTTTTCGATCCAGGCGATCCGCGTGAGATCGTTGTAGATCACCGTCACCATCAGCGTCATCAGCAGCACGAATCCGACGAACAGCATCTTCTCCTTGACTTGCAGGCTGAAGTCGCGGCGCGAGATGGTTTCGATCGCCATGATGAAGATGTGACCGCCGTCGAGGACGGGGATCGGCATCAGATTCAGCAACCCGAGATTGAGGCTGATCGAGGCCATCAGGCCGAACAGCGCGATCCAGCCGGCCTGGGCCGACTCTCCCGACAACTGCGCGATGCCGACCGGTCCCATCAGCTGCTTCGGGGAGGCCTCACCCGTGACGAGATCCTTCAGCGTGCCGATGATCAAGCCCGACATCTCGATATTGCGCTGCACGCTCATGCCGATGGCTTCAAGCGGCGTCGGCTTGAACGGCCGGGTCGCCTCGTTCATGAACATGCCGATGCGGGCCGTATCACCTTCTTTGCGCGGCGTCACGGTAATCGACTGTTCCTGGCCGTTGCGGCGGATCGTGAATACCACCGGCTGCTCGGGCTTCTTCGAAATCGCCTCGACGACCATCGAGCGGAACACCATCCGCTGTCCGTCGACGGACAGGATCTCGTCGCCCGGCTGGAAACCCGCCGCCTCGGCGGGCGATCCCGGCTGCGTCGACTGCACGCTGGGATAGACGTCAGGCAGCACGCCAATCGTCCCGACCTCGAACCGCGCATCGTTGCGCGTGCGCAACTCGGTCAGGTCGGCCGTGATCTTCATCCGCTGTTCGCGGCCATCGCGAATGACGACGACGTCGACCTCGCGCTCCGGCCGGGCGGCGACCGCCATGTCGAGGTGTTCCCACGTCTCAATGCCCGCGGTGCCGAAGCGGGTGATCTGATCGCCAGGCAGAATGCCGGCTCGCTCTGCGGGCGAGCCTGGCTGCACCGCTCCCACGACTGCCGGACGATCCAGATAGGCGAGCACGTCCGCGCCCTGCATCAGGATGGCCGCCAGCAGGACGACGGCCAGCAGGATGTTCATCGCCGGTCCGGCAATCAGGATCTGAAAGCGTTGCCACTTCGACTTCGACATGAACTCGTCGTCCGCTCCCGTTTGCGGATCGTCGGGGTTCTCGCCGGCCATCTTGACGTAGCCGCCAAGCGGGATCGCGCTGATGCAGTACTCGGTGTCGCCGCGCTGCACCTTCAGCAATTTGGGGCCGAAGCCAAGGGAAAAAACCAGAACACGTACGCCGTTCCAGCGCGCCAGCAGGAAGTGGCCGAGCTCGTGAATGAAAACGAGCACGCCGAGCACGAACAAAAATGAAAAAAGTGTCGTCACGTAATTTCCTGTAGCCGGACGAACCTCTAGGTTCTCCGGCCTTCCAATTCTAACTCCCGGGCTAGCTCAGCGGTGTGCCGCCGTGCCCACGTGTCGACGCGCCGCACGTCGGCGAGGGTGGCGGCCGGTTCTGGCGTATGCGCGTCCATCGCGTGAGCGATCACCTGTGAGATTTGCGTGAATCCGAGTCGGCCCTCTAGAAAAGACGCTACGGCGATCTCGTTGGCCGCGTTCAACACAATCGGCAGGCTGCGCTCGGCTTCCAGCGCCCGATACGCAAGGCGCAGGCACGGGAAATCGTCCCAGGACGGTTCGTGAAACTCCAGCGGCTTCATCCGGGTCAAGTCGAGGAACGGCACCGGCGCGTCCCAACGATCCGGGTACGCGAACGCGTATTGAATCGGCAGGCGCATGTCGGTGATGCCCATCTGCGCGATGATCGACCCGTCCTTCAGCTCCACCATCGAGTGGACGATCGACTGCGGATGCACCACAACGGCGATCTGCGACGCCGGCACGTCGAACAGCCAGTGCGCCTCGATCACTTCGAGCCCTTTGTTCATCAGCGTGGCGGAATCGATCGTGATTTTCGGTCCCATTTGCCACGTCGGATGTTTCAGCGCGTCTTCGGCGGTTGCCGTGGCCAGCGCCGCGAGAGAGCGGCCGCGGAACGGTCCGCCGGACGCGGTCAGGATCAGCCGCCGGAGCTCGCTGCCGGATCGGCCGTGCAGACATTGATGAATCGCATTGTGCTCGCTGTCGACGGGCAGCACTGCAACCCCCTTGCGGCGAGCCGCATCCATGACAATGCCGCCGGCCATCACCAGCACTTCCTTGTTGGCAAGCGCGATGGTCTTACCCGCATCGATGGCGCACAGCACCGCATCCAGCGCCGCCGTCCCGGACGAGGCGCACAGGACGATGTCGACTTCCGGCAGCGTGGCGACTTCGCAGAGGCCTGCATTGCCGACGCCGGCCACTTCCGCCGGCGACGCGCCGAGGACGGCGCGCAACTTGTCCATTGCGTCGGCGTTCCCCATCGCCACCGCGCGGGGCCGGAACTCGAGGATCTGCTTGACCATCGCGCCGACATTGGTCGCCGCGGCGAGAGCCACGACCTCGACACGATCGGGGTGCGTTCGCGCCACGTCGAGCGCGCTGGTGCCAATCGAGCCGGTCGAGCCGAGGATCGCGATGCGCTTCATGGCTCGGCGGGCCTCGGATTACCCATGTCGAAGAGCATCGGTGAACATCACGACGATCAAATCGTCCGCAGGAAGAAGTAGAACAGTGGTGCGGCGAACAGCAGTGCGTCGATCCGGTCGAGCACGCCGCCGTGTCCGGGTATGACGGCGCCGCTGTCCTTCATGTCCGCGGCCCGCTTGAGCATCGACTCGAACAGATCGCCGATGATGCCCGTGACGACGATCCCGATCCCGACGCCGGCGTGCCACCACCAGGGAAATGCCGGCAGGAAGTAGCTGCCCGCGGCAGTCAGGAACATCGGTGCGATCACGAATCCACCGATCGCACCCTCGCGTGTTTTCTTCGGACTGCGCAGCGGCGCCAGCGGCGTCCGTCCAAAGGTGCGGCCGCTGTAATACTGCGCGGTGTCGCTGACGGCGACGGTCGCAATCAACAACAGCACCGCCTCGCGGCCGGCGATCGCGTGAACGCCGACCAGGCACCCCAGCGGCAGGCCGATGTAGACCGGCGCGAGCATCGCCGCCGCCGTGTCGGCGAGTAGCGGCGCGCCAACCCGGTCCGACAGCAACACGTTGAACGCGATCATCAACAGCGCGGCGGACAGGATCGCCGCGATGTCGACCCACTGAAACGGGATCATCGCGCACGTCAGCAGTGTCGCCAGCAGCGCCGTCCAGAACGGCAGCTTGGCGCCGATCTTGTCGACGATATTCTCGTATTCGTGAAAGGCCAGCGCGGCGACGACCAGCGCGACCGCGAGCAGCGCGATCGAGCTGAGGAACCAGATCAGCGCGAGCGCGACGACGCCAAGGACGACGCCGCTAAGGACGCGCGTCATGAATCAGCGGACGCCGGCCGGCACCGGCGTCGTGATGCCGCCAAAACGCCGATCGCGCTTCTGGTAGGCGACCACGCCCTCGAGCAGGTGGCGGCAGCGGAAGTCGGGCCACAGCGTATCGGTCACCCAGATCTCGGCGTAGGCGATCTGCCAGAGCAGGAAATTGCTGACGCGCATTTCGCCGCTGGTCCGGATCAACAGATCGGGATCCGGCTGGCGCGCCGTGTAGAGGAAGCTGGCGAAACGCTCTTCGTCGAGATCCTCCGGCTTGACGCCGCTCTCGATCGCGCGACGCGCTGCGTCGACGATCTCGGTGCGGCCGCCGTAATTGAGCGCGATGTTGAACAGCATGCCGGTGTTCTTCGACGTCTTGCGCTCGGCATCGAGCAGCTCCGTGCGGATGTCCGGCGGCAGCGCCTCGGCCCGGCCGATGACGTTGAAGCGAATGTTGTTGCGCAGCAGCGTGTCCAGCTCGAGGCCGAGATAGCGCTTCAACAGTCCCATCAGGGTGCTGACTTCCGCGGCCGGCCGCTTCCAGTTCTCGACGGAGAACGCATACAGCGTCAGCACCTCGAGGCCAAGACGCGCCGAGGTTTCGATGACGTCGCGCACCGCATCGACCCCCGCGCGGTGGCCCTCGACGCGCGGCAGGTGCCGCTCGCCGGCCCAGCGGCCGTTGCCGTCCATGATGATCGCGACGTGGCGCGGCAGGCGATCGAATTCGATCTGGCGCGCGAGCGCTTCTTCTGAGCCCCCGTGAGGGACCCACTCCAGCAGTTGATCGAGACTCATGGAGTCGGTTTTGATGTTACTCCCGGACCGCTCAAACAGAAAGAGCCGGCCCGGAGCGATCCGAGCCGGCCCATCCGATTGAACCGTAAACGTGGAGACTCGAGCTAGTTGCCCGATCCCGGCCAGGCCGGAACCTTCGAGTTCTTCGGCGCCGGGCCAAGGCCCTTGTAGACGAACTTCTGCAGGCGCTTGCCGGTGTAGGTTTCCGTCGTGTAGATGTTGCCCTTCGAGTCGACCGCGATGCTGTGCACGCCGAGGAACATGCCCGGCTGGCGGCCGCCGTAACCGAAGTTGTAGAGCTCGGTCATCGACTTGCGGTCGAACACACGCACGTGCTCGTTGGCGCCGTCGGCCATGTAGAGGAACTGCTGCTGCGGGTCCTTCGAGAATGCGATGTCCCACACCGAGCCGTCGGCGCGCGTCTGCGGCTCGATGCGATGCTCGGAGACGAACTTACCCTGGGCCGTGAACACCTGCACGCGATCGTTCGGACGGTCGCAGGTATACACCATGCCGTCGTTGGACATTTCGGCGCAATGCAGCGGGTTGCGGAACTGACGCGGCAGCGGCGCCGCGGGATCGTATGGGCCGAGCGGCAGATCGGTGGGCGGCTCGCCGTAGGCGCCCCAGATTCTCTTGATCTTGCCGCTGTCGAGATCGATGACGGCGACGCGCTTGTTCAGGTAACCGTCGGAGACGTAGCCTTCGTTCGCCTTCGGATCGATGAAGATCTTCGCGACACGGCCGAAGTTCTCCATGTCGAGGCTGTTCGACGTGTAGACAGGCTTCTCGGGAGTCGACTTCGGATCGCGCCGCGCGCCGGGCTTGCCATACTGCGCCACGAACTTGCCGTCGCGCGTGAACTTCAGAATGTGCGAGTCCGGCTGGCCGTTGCCGCCGATCCACACGAAGTTCTTGTGATCGACGACGATGCCGTGGTTGCTTTCGGGCCAGGTATATGGCGCACCCTCGACGGGACCGCCCCAGCCCTTCACCATGTTGCCGGCCGGATCGAACTCGACCACCGGCGGCGCGGGGTTGCAGCATTCGCTGACGGGCGGCGCGCCCGGCTTGGTCACCGCGATCTCGGTGCGGTCAAGGTTATTCGGGTCGTTGCCACGGTGAATGATGAAGACGTGGTCGTCGGCGGAAATGCCCAGGCCGATCGTCTGTCCGAACACGTAGTTGTTCGGCATCGGCTTCGGCCAGAACGGGTCGACCTCGAAGCGCGGAACCTGCTTCGCCTGTGCGGCGGCGTTATCCAGCATGCCCTGCGCAACGCCCAAAGCCGCGAGGACGGCGACAAAGGCCACACCTGTCAATAGCTTGCGATTCTTCTTCACGCGCTCCCCCTCGCCGAGTCGGCGGACCCGGCAAAAGCATCAAATGCGGGCGCCAGTATACTTGGGACCCATACCGGTGTCGAGCGTGGCTACCCGCAGCAAGTTATTGAGCCGATTGGTCGTCACGGCGGCGCTCCTGGCCGCCCTCGCGCCCCGCATCGGCGCGCACGAAGTCCCTAACGAAGTCACCGTCTTCGGGTTCGTGCGGCCGCAGGGCAATACCCTCCGCCTGCTGATACGCGCGCCCATGAAGTCGATGCGCGACGTCGACGTGCCGACGCTGCCGAACGGCTACCTGGACTTCACGCGCATCGAGGCGGCGGAGCGCCATGCCGCGCAGGTCTGGATTCGCGATTTCGTCCATCTCTACGAGAACGGCACGGAACTGAGCGTCCCCGAGATCACCGCGACGCGCACGTCGCTGCCGTCGGATCGCTCGTTCGAGAATTACGAGACCGCGCTGGCCAACATCCTCAGCGGACCGCGGCTCGATAACAGCACGGAGATCTATTGGGACAACGGCATGCTCGACGTGATGTTCGAGTATCCGATCACCTCTGATCAGTCCGATTTCGCGATTCTCCCTGGTCTGACCCGGCTCGGCCTGCAGGTGAACATCGTCCTTCGCTTCCTGCAGCCCGGCAAACCCGAGCGCGCGTTCGACGTGCATGCCGAGACCGGCATCGTCCATCTCGATCCGCGCTGGCATCAGGCATTCCTGATGTTCGCGCGCGAAGGTTTTTTTCACATCCTCGACGGCATCGATCACCTGCTGTTCCTGCTCTGCCTGGTGATTCCGTTCCGGAAGCTGCGCCCGCTGGTGATCGTGATTACCTCGTTCACCGTCGCCCACTCGGTCACCTTGATCGCGTCGGCGTTCGGGATGGCGCCGGACACGTTGTGGTTCCCGCCGCTGATCGAGACGCTGATTGCGATCTCGATCGTTTACATGGCGTTCGAAAACATCGCCGGCGCCAACCTCCAGCGGCGATGGCTGGTGACCTTCGCGTTTGGCCTGGTTCACGGCTTCGGATTTTCGTTTCTGCTGCGCGAACGGCTGCAATTTGCCGGCGACCACCTCGTCGCGTCGCTGCTGGCCTTCAACGTCGGCGTGGAGATCGGCCAGCTGGCAGTGTTGCTGGTGACCATTCCACTGTTGTCGCTGCTGTTCCGATACGTCGTCGCGGAACGCTTCGGCACCATTCTGCTGTCGGCGCTGGTCGCGCACACGGCGTGGCACTGGGCGACGGAGCGCGGCACGGCCCTGATCGCCTATCCCATCCCTGAAGTCAGCGCCGCCGGTCTGGCGGCCGGCCTCCGGTTGTTGATGGTCATCGTCGCCGCGGCGGCGTTGGTGTGGCTGCTGTCGCTGAAGTTCAAACCGACCGTTACCCCGAACGCTCGTAAGCCTCAGTACTGAACCGTCCACAACATCAGTCCCTGCGCCGGCGCCGTCTGTCCGGTGCGCGACCGGTCTTTCGACTCGATGATCGCGCGCATCTCGTCGGACGCCAGGTGCCCGCGGCCGATGTCGACGAGCGTGCCGACGATGGTGCGGACCATGTGGCGGAGAAAACCCGTGCCGGTGATCTCGAAGCGGAGCAGGCGGCCCTCGGCGTCGGCCGCGCCGCCGAGAGGCGACAACGCCAGTGGCAGATCGCTATGCATGTTCGTCTCGATGAGCTCCGCGGCCAGCATGCGCCGCGTCGTCGTCACCACCTCCGCTCCACGCCCCTGGAATGCGATGAAGTCGTGTTCACCAATCAACGCGGTCGTCGCACGCTGCATGCGCGCAATATCGAGTTGGTGCGGCACATGCCAGACAACATGGCGAAGGAACGGGCTCGGCGGCGCGCCGTTCCAGATCGCGTATCGATACGTCTTGGATTTCGCCGCGGCTCTCGCGCTCCAGCCGGCCGGCATCTCCTCAACCGAACGGACGCGGATGTCGCCGGTTTTCAGCCGCGCGTTCAACGCGCGCAACAAGTCCTCACAGGCAATCGGGTGATCGAGGTTGATGGCCGCGACCTGCCCCGCAGCGTGGACGCCGGCGTCGGTGCGGCCGGCGGCGAGCAGCGGGTTCGCGGCGCCGACGATCAACGCGATTTCGTCTTCGATGACCTGCTGAACGCTGAGCGCGTTCGCCTGTCGCTGCCAGCCGGCGTAGTTCGTGCCGTCATAGGCGATGGTCAGCTTGAGAGTCCGAAGCATCTGGTGATCTCGTGAGCTGGTGATCTCGTGATCTTCTGGTGATCTGGTGATCTTCGATCTAGTGATCTTGGAGCTGGTGATCTGATGTTCTCGCGCTGGATCTCGTGATCTGGACCTTGCGAAATCCGCGAATGCCGACTCGCGAAGCCACATCACCAAATCACAAGATCATCAGATTCAAGATCGCCAGATCCCAACATCGCAGATCACCAGAAGCTCACAAGATCACCAGATCAACACATCACCAGATCATTTTGCTTGCCGCGACCCTGGTTTGACGACCGGAAGACCCTGCCTGCAGAGCGGGCATGCGTCCGGCGGATACGCCTTCACGTCCATCGGCAGCAGCGCGTGGAACGGCACGTCGAGTCCCTGCGTACCGCCGCTGCGATCGACGATCGCGCATGCGGCGACCACCGTCGCGCCCGCGGCACGCGCCACATCCATGGTCTCGCGCGTGGAGCCTCCGGTCGTCACCACGTCTTCAACCACCAATACCCTTTCGCCCGCGTCGAGCGTGAAGCCGCGCCGCAACGTCAATGTGCCGTCCTGGCGCTCGGCGAAGATCGCGCGGACTCCCAGGGCGCGGCCGACTTCCTGGCCGATCACGATGCCGCCAAGCGCCGGTGAAAGCACCGTCTGCACACCGAGCGTGCGAACCAGGTCGCCCAGCGCGGCGCCAAGCGCTTCGGCCTCGCGGGGATGCTGCAGCACCAGCGCGCATTGCAGATAGCCGGGGCTGTGCAAGCCCGACGACAAACGGAAGTGCCCTTCGAGGAGCGCGCCAGACCGGCGAAAAACGTCTAAAACATCGGCTTGCGTCATGGACCTTTAAGTATATGAACGGTGCGGCGGCCGCGGCCTTGAACCCGTCGGACCGGCTTGCCGTCTATGATGGTGGGCTGGTTCATCGGCCCGCGGCACCGCTTTTGCTGTTGCCCCGGTCTACGACCCGCGATCATCCTTCGAATGGAGTGGCAGTGTGATGCGTTTTGACAAGCGTTTTTGTGCCCAAACGGCAATTCGCGCCGGCCTGATGGCCGCAGCGGTGTCCGTTTTTGGGCTGTCCCCTGTTCACGCGCAGACAACGCCGGTGCCGCCGGCGGCGGAACAGGGCCCGGTCCGGCGCATGAGCATTGACGATGCGGTCGCCACCGCGCTCGAGCAGAACCTCGACTTGCAGGTGCAGCGCATCAACCCGCAACTGCAGGACCTGACGATTGCACAGTTCAAGGCCGCCTATACGCCGAATTTCGTCTCGACGGTCAACACGTCGGATTCGACGCAGCCGTCCACCAGCTTCCTGTCGGGCAACACCGGCGGCATTACCAGCGGCCGGTCGCAGTTCAACTTCGGCGTCGCTTCGCTGACGTCGTGGTACGGCGGCAGTTACGACATCCGCTGGAACAACGCCCGCAACACCACTAATAACCTCTTTTCGACCTTCAATCCCCAGATCAACTCGTCGTTGAGCGCGACATTCTCGCAGCCGCTGCTCCGCAACTTCAAGATCAACGGCGCACATCAGCAGCTCTGGGTCAGTCAGCGCAACCGCGAAATCACCGACGTGCAGCTGCAGCAGTCGATCGCCCAGACGACGCGCAATGTCCGCAATGCCTACTACGACTTGATCTACGCCATCGGCAATCTGGCCGTACAGCGGCAGTCGTTGCAGCTGGCGCAGCAGTCGCTCAAAGACAACCGCGCCCGCGTCGAAATCGGCACGATGGCCCCGCTCGACATCGTTCAGGCCGAGGCCGAAGTGGCGACTCGCGAAGAATCGGTGATCATCGCCGAGGCGGCGATCGAGCGGCAGCAGGACATCATTCGCGCGCTGATCTACAACCCCAACTCCGCGGAATTCTGGACGGCGCGCATCGAGCCGACCGACACCGTCACGTTCGTGCCGACGACCGTCGATCGCGAGATGGCGGTGAAGAATGCGCTGACTCAGCGCACCGACGTGGTCAACGCGCGGAAGAACCTGGAAATCAACGATTTCAACATCCGCTACTTCCGCAACCAGTCGCTGCCGGACGTGACGGCGTCGGTGAATTACAACGCCAACGCGATCGCGGGCACTCAGGTCACTCGCGCCCGCGACCCGCAAACCGGATTGCCGACGGGCGCGATCGTCTCGTCGTCCAGCGTCAGCTTCTTCAACGGGCTGTCCAACACCTTCACCGGCGACTTCCCGGGTTGGAGCGTCCAATTCGATATCGCGTATCCCCTTGGACGGTCGACGCAGGAGGCACAACTCGCGCGCGCGCGCCTGGCGCAGACGCAGGCGCAGCGCCAGGTATCGAGCCTCGAGATGGCGGTGACCAACCAGGTGCGCGACGCGGCGCGCACTGTCGAGACCAACGCCAAGCGCGTCGAAGCGACGCGCTCGTCGCGCGTGCTCGCCGAGCGTCGGCTCGAGGCGGAAGAGAAGCGCTACCAGGCCGGGCTGACACAGAATTTCTTCGTGTTGCAGGCGCAGCGCGATCTCAACATCGCCCGCAACAGCGAGCTGCTCGCGCTCGTCGAGTACGCGAAATCGGTCGTCAACTTCCAGGCCGTCCAGCAGGTGCCGCTGGCGGGCGGGGGTGGCGGCGGCGTCACGCAGCAGCAGCAGCAGCAGCAACAGCAGCAGTAGCCACCCACCCCGAGTACACTGTGGTCGTGCCGGTCACGGCCACAGTCATAACTTTCAACGAAGCGGCCAACATCGCGGCCGCGCTCGAGTCGCTGTCGTGGGCCGACGAAATCGTCGTCGTCGACAGCGAGAGCACCGACGACACGGTCGCGATTGCGCGGCGGTTCACCGATCGCGTCATCGTGCGGCCGTGGCCCGGCTATGTCGCCCAGAAAAACTTCGCCGCCGAACAGGCGGCGCATGACTGGATTTTTTCGCTCGATGCGGATGAGCGGGTGACGCCGCAACTCGCGGCGGAGGTGGCGGCGCTGCTGGGGCGCGGCCCCACGGCGGCCGGGTATCGCGTGCCGCGCGTGACCTTTCATCTCGGACGCTGGCTGCGGTCGACCGACTGGTATCCCGATTACCAGCTGCGCCTGTACGATCGGCGCCGCGCGCGGTGGGCCGGCAGCTATGTCCACGAGTCTGTGAAGGCCGAAGGCGTCGTCGCGGACCTGACCAACGAGCTGCAGCACTTTGCCTATCGCGACCTCGCGCACCACGTGCAGACCATGGATCGGTATACGACGCTGGCGGCGAGACAGATGTTCGAGCAGGGCCGCCGCGCCGGTTTCGTCGATCTGTTGATGCATCCACCGGCTGCGTTCGTCCGGAACTACCTTCTTCGCCGCGGCTTCACGGACGGCGTGCCCGGCCTGATCGTGTCGGCGATGAATGCGCGCTATGTCGGGCTGAAGTTTGCGAAACTCTGGGAGCTGTGTTCGCCCTCCACATCGACACCGCGCGCACCTGGCGCGGCGGACAGCAACAAGTCCTCTTAACCGTCATCGGCCTGCGCGAGCGCGGCCACCGGGCGGTGCTCGTCGCACACCGCGAGGGTGAGCTGTTTCGCCGCGCCAGCGAGGGGGACGACCTGGTGCCGCTCGCTCCGGTCAACGAGATCGATCTCGCGACTGCCTGGAAGCTGTCGAAGATCATCCGCCAGTGGAAGCCGGCGATCGTGCACGCGCATGACCCGCACGCCGTGTCGATGGCGGCGCTGGCGCTGTCGTTCGGCGCCCCCGAGCCGCGACCGAAGGTGATTGCCTCGCGGCGCGTCGATTTCCACCTGCAGTCGCACGCGTTCTCGCAATGGAAGTATCGGCAAATGGATGCGTTCATCGCCGCGTCGCACGCGATCAAACGCGTCCTCGAGCAGGATCGCATCCCGCCGAATCGCATCTACGTCGTTCACGACGGCATCGATGTCGACAAGATCGCGCATCGGCCCGCCGTCGATCTGCACGCGGAGTACTGGCTCCCTCACGGCGTGCCGGTGATCGTCAACGTCGGCGCGTTGGTCGGCCACAAAGGGCAACGCTTCCTGATCGAGGCGATGCCGCAGGTGATTCGCGAAGTGCCCGACGCGCACCTGGTGATCTTCGGCGAGGGCGAGCTCCGCGCGCCGCTCGAGAAGCAGATCAAGCAGTTGAACCTGACCAAGCGCGTCCTGTTGCCGGGCTTCCGCGAGGACGTGTTGTCGCTGATGAAAACCGCGGATCTGTTCGTGATGAGTTCGGTCACCGAGGGCCTTGGCTCCGCGGTGCTCGACGCGATGGCGATGGGTCATGCGGTCGTCGGCACGCGCGCCGGCGGCATTCCCGAGGCCATCGTGCCCGGAGAAACCGGCCTGCTGGTGGAACCCGCCGACGCGACATCGCTGGCCCAGGCGATCGTCACGCTGTTGAAGAACCGCGACCTGCGCAGGCAGTTCGGCGAAGCCGCGCGGCGGCGGGTCGCCGAACATTTCGGCGTCGATCGGCTGATCGAGGGCACGCTCGAGGTTTATCAGCGCGTCTGGCGCTGATCGGTTCGACAACGGACTAGCGGGCTGAAGCCTGCGCCGCCAGCCACTCGGCGAACTCGGCGTGCCCTTTGTCGCGCGCCATGTCGATTGCGCTCTTGCCGTTGTCCGCGGTGAGCGCGGGATCGGCGCCGTGGGCCAGCAGCAACTCGGCGAGCGGGCGATTGGCGTTCGTGCCGGCTTCATGCAGCGGCCGGAAGCCGGCCTGCTGCTGCGCGTTCGGATCGGCGCCCGCGGCCAGCACGGCTTTGACGATGTCGAGATTGCGGCCGGCGACGGCCGCGTGCAGCGCCTGCACCTTCAACGGATTCTTCGCAGCGGCGTGCACGTCGGCACCGGCGGCGATCAGCGCATGGACGGCGGCGGGCTGCGCGAAGAACGCCGCGAGCGCGACCGGCGTGAAACCGTCGGGCGCATGCTCGGATACCCGAGCGGGATCACGCTCGAGAATCTCCTGAATGCGATCGACCCTGCCCAGTACGCAGGCCTCGAAGATATCGACCGGCGCGCCGAGCTCGAGCAGTGCCTGCACCACATCGGGCTTCATGTTGTACGCCGCCACCAGCAGCACCGAGGCGCCGTTCGCGTCACGCGCGTGCAGGAGACCTGCATCCCGCCCGACCAGTTGCCGCACTGCGTCGACGCGGCCGGCCCTCACGGCGTCGAACAGCTCCTGCTCCATCACGGCCTCGCCTGGTCGAGCGCGATCACGGCGTCGAGGATCGTCTCAGCGACGTCGCCGAAGAAATCGCGGTTGATCTTGTCGGCGGTGTCCGACGGCTTATGGTAATCGGCGTGATCTTCGACACCGAAATAGATGAACGGGATCTTCTCGGCGTGGAACGGACCGTGGTCCGACTGGTTTGTCCAGTCGTCGACGCTGCCGGCGATCGTTTTGGGCTTGTCGTGCCCGAACAGCACCGTGACGGGCGCGCGTTTGGCGACGGCGTCGAGCGGCGGTTTGAGGTCCGGGTAGTGGTAGGTGCCGGCGACGAAGATCTCACGCTTGTCGCTGCGGCTGACCATGTCGAGATTGACGTTCAAGGCCACGCGATCCTTCGGGACCGTCGGCGCCATCAGGAACGCGCGCGCACCCTGCAGGCCGCGCTCCTCGGCGTCGAACGCCGCGAACACCACGGAGCGCCGGAAGGGTGACTTCTGACAGAACGCGGCGATCTCCAGCATCACTGCCACACCCGAGGCGTTATCGTCGGCGCCCGGGTGAATCTGCCCGTCTCTGATGCCGACGTGATCGTAATGCGCGGATATGACGAAGTACGGCAGCTTCGGATCGCGGCCGACGCACATCCCGAGCACGTTGGCGCCCTCGCCGGCCTCTTTTCCGGTCATCGTCATGCGAGCGTACGTAAATGGATGCACGTAGGCGCCTGAGACCGGTTGCAGCCCGGCCGCTTTGAACCGCTCGACGACCCAGGCGCGTGCCGCCAGCCCCCCCGGTGTGCCCGCAGCGCGTCCCTCGAGTTTCGGATCGGCGAGTGTTCGCACCGTGTTCATCAACCGCTCGCGGTCGATCCGCGCCGTCGCTGGCGCCTGACCGCCCGCGCGCGTCGCGCCGCTGCTCTGCGTGTCCAGTGCTTGCTGGCGTTGCGCATCGATCCGGCTCGATTCGAGCGAGCCCGCCACCTGGAACCAGATCAGCGCTGTCGCGACGATGCTCAGACCGACGATTCTGCGTGTCTTCATAGAGTCAGAGACCTGTCACCATCACCCGATCGGTCTGCGCATCCGTGCCGAACAAGAATATGTGGTCGCCGGCGTCGACGAAACCACATTTCGCATAGAACGCCCGCGCTCGATCGTTGCGCTCCCACACGCCAAGCCACAGCGTCCGGCCGCCGCGCTCGCGGGCGTGGTCCTTGACGCGCTCCATCAGTTGCTGCGCGATGCCGCGGCCATGCCATTCGCGATCGAGGTAAAACCGCCACAGCTCCACCGGCGCGGGGCCGGTCACGCACGACGGCACGTGGTCGTCGCGCAGTTGCGCATACGCGACCGGCGTGCCGTCGTGCTCGACGAGCAGGGTGGTAATCGCCGGATCACCAAGCTCCCTGGACTGCTGCTCGACACCGTAGGCCTGCGCCAGGTAGAGCGCCATGTCGGCGGGATCGTTCGTCGCTGCGAACGTGTCGTAGAACGTCCGGCGCGCGAGGTCGGCCAGGACCGCAGCGTCAGCCAGCGTCGCGACGCGAATCGTCACTCCTGAATCGTACAACGGTCGCGAATCGGCGCCGTCGAGCGGAACTTCTGGAACTTCCGCTCCGTAACGGGATCTAAGTCCACCAGCCTGCCTCAAAGGGGATGCCATGGGTCTTTGGGAAGACATTCGATTCGCCGCTCGCCTGCTTCTAAAGGACAAGTGGTTCTCGTTCGTTGCCGCCGTTGCGCTGGCGCTCGGCATTGGCGTGAATGCGACGGTGTTCACGTTCGTCAACGCCGTGCTGATTCGCGGGCTGCCGATTGCCGACCCCGATCGCACGATGGCAATCGATTCGTACGACCGCGTGCGCAATCGCGCGATGGGCGTGTCCTACCTCGATTACCGCGACTGGCGCGAGAATACGCGCTCTTTCGACGCCTTCGGCGCCTTTAATGGAACCCCCGCGAACCTCAGCGACGAGGGGCAGCCGCCGGAGCGCTACAACGGTTCGCACATTTCCGCGAACACCTTCTCGGTCCTTGGCGCGCGCGTCGTGCTCGGCCGCGACTTCGTCGCAGACGACGATCGGCGCGGCGCGCCCGCGGTGGCGATCATCGCACACAAGGTCTGGACCAACCGCTACGGCAGCAATCCGTCGGTGATTGGGCGCAGCGTGCGCATCAACGACGTGCCGGCGACGATCGTCGGCGTCATGGAGGAGGGTTTCCAGTTCCCGTTCAACACCGAGGTGTGGCTGCCGCTCCATCAGATTAACGGTCTCGAGGAGCAGAAGCGGAACGCACGCACCATTCAGACCTGGGGGCGCCTCGCCCCGGGCGTCAGCCGCGAACAGGCGCAAAGCGAGCTGATCAACATCTCCAGGACCATCGAGTCGCAGAATCCCGACACCAACAAAGACATCCAGGCCCGCGTCCAAACCTTCAACCAGTATCAGAACGGCGGGCCGATCCGCACCGTGTTCCTGTCGTTGATGGGCGCGGTCGCGTTCGTGCTGTTGATCGCATGCGCAAACGTCGCCAACCTGCTGCTGTCGCGCGCGACCAACCGCGCGCGGGAGATTTCCGTCCGCGTCTCGCTCGGCGCATCACGCTGGCGCGTCATCCGGCAGTTGTTGATCGAGAGCGTCCTGCTCGCCAGCATCAGCGGCATCGCCGGTCTCGGCATCGCGCTGATTGGCATCCGGCTCTTCGATCGCGCCACCCAGGATGTCGGCCGCCCGTACTGGATCCAATTCACGATGGACGGCACCGTGTTCGCGTTTTTTGCCGGCATCTGTCTGCTGACGGGGATCATTTTCGGCCTCGCGCCCGCGCTGCACGTCTC